>Ga0182024_10002004_pt1 | contig 51388 bp, 30 predicted proteins | sample P32metaG_FD_120480 | JGI IMG/M metagenome (GOLD analysis project Ga0182024, IMG submission 120480) | Permafrost microbial communities from Stordalen Mire, Sweden - P3-2 metaG (Illumina Assembly) | ecosystem: Environmental > Terrestrial > Soil > Wetlands > Permafrost | place: Sweden: Stordalen... | reverse complement strand
GAGGAGCTGCGTGCGCTTCCCGACGTGCTGGCACAGGCGGGCTTTCCGGTCTCCGGCCTGCTCGCCACCCACGGCGACTGGGATCACCTGCTGGGCCGTCTGGCCTTCCCGGGCGCCGCACTCGGGTGCGCTGAGTCCACGGTCCAGCGCCTGGCCGCGGAGCCCGGAGCGCCCCAACGCCAGCTGCGCGCCTTCGACGCCGATCACTACGTGGAGCGCAAGGCGCCGCTCGCGCTGGGGACCCTGCAGTCGCTGCCGGTTCCCGGAAAGGTGGAGCTCGGGCCCTCACACGAACTCGAGCTGCACGAGAGCGACGGCCATACCGGCGACGGAACCGCCTACTGGATAACCTGGCTCGGCGCCCTGGTCTGTGGCGACTACGTCTCGCCGGTTGAGATCCCGATGCTCAGCGAAGGCGGCTCGTTGATCGCTTATGTCAAGACGCTCGATCGCTTGCGGCCGCTGATCGCGCTGGCCGACTGGGTCGTTCCGGGTCACGGCGCGCCGTTGACCCGAGAGCGCGCCCTGGGTCTCTGGAACGAGGATCAGACGTATCTCAAGGATCTGGCTCGCCGCCCGGAACGGGCGCGGCCGCCGAGCTCACGCGCGAGCAAGGCGCAGCAGCGGATCCACGAGGCAAACCTCACCCGCATCCGCGACGAGGACTAGCGGGCCGCCGCCACCGCTTGAAGCACATGCGCGTGCTGGGAGCCCGTCATGTGCGGGAACAGCGGAAGAGTGACGGTCCGTCGGGCGTAGTCCTCTGTCACCGGCAATCGGCCAGCTGCGAACGCCGCGAAGGCCGGGCTGAGGTGCAGCGGCGGGTAGTGAACGCTGGTCTGGACGCCTTCGGACCGCAGATGTGCGCGAAAGGCAGCCCGATCGATCGCAGGATCGAGCAGCACCGGGAATATGTGCCACGCGCTGTGGACGCCGGGTTCGGCGGCGACCGCCGGTGAGACGCCGTCGATCGGCTCGAGCGCGGCAGCGTACTCCCGGGCCAACCGCTCGCGCTTGGCGTTGTCGTCGGCGAGCCTCCCTAGCAGCATCGTGCCAAGAGCAGCGCGCGGTTCGTCCAGCCGGTAGTTGAATCCCGGCTCCAGCACCGCATAGTCGACCTCCTCGCCACGGTGACGGGCCCACGTGTCGGCGCTGATGCCGTGCGATCGAAGCAGTCGTGCGCGGCGCGCGAGCGAAGCGTCGTCCGTGACCAGCATCCCGCCTTCTCCGAGCGGAAGGTTCTTGTTGGCGAAGAAGCTGAACGCTCCCGCGTCACCGATCGTGCCGACAGACCGCTCGCCGGCCGTGGCTCCGACGGCGTGGGCCGCGTCTTCGATCAACACTAGTCCCCGCGCGTCGGTGAGCGCGCGCAGCGAGGCAACCTCGCCCGGATGACCGGCGTAGGCGACGTTGACTATCGCTCGCGTCCGCCGGCCGATCGCCGCTTGGGCCGCCTCCGCCGACAGCCATGGACGCGAGCTGGGGCAGATATCGGCGAACACGGGCCGGCCGCCGGCCTGAATGACGGCCGCCGCGGTCGCGGCGAAGGTCAGCGATGGCAGCACGACGTCGTCTCCCGGCTCCAGTGGGAGGGCCGCGCAGATCAAGTGCAGCGCGGCCGTCCCGCTGGAGACGGCAACGGCAAACGCGCTCCCGCAGCGGGCCGCGAACGCGGCCTCGAAGGCGGCTACGTTCGGTCCCTGCGAGAGCCAGCCGGAGCGGTAAACGTCCGCGACGGCCGCCACCTCGGCGTCGCTGAACCGGACGTCGGCGAGCGGAATGAGCCAATCGGGCACCCGGCTCACGATACGGCGTCGCCTGAGCACTGCGATCATTGACTATGGTCACCGCGTGATCTCCTGGGAAGGCCGGCAGACGCTGGTCACCGGCGGCGGTGGCTTCATTGGCGGGCATCTTGCTGTTGCCCTCGTGCGCGCGGGCGCGCGCGTGCGCGCGATGTGCCGGTACAACTCGCGCGGCGATCGGGGGGCGCTCGACTGGTTCCCGCCGCCAGACACCGACGGGATCGAAGTCGTGTCCGGCGACCTGCGCGATCCGGAGTCGGCGCAGCGAGCGATGGTGGGCGTGGAGATCGCTTTCCATCTCGGAGCCCAGATCGCGATTCCGTACTCGTTCGTGAATCCGCGTGATTTCTTCGCGACCAACGTCGGCGGCACACTGAACGTCGCCCAGGCAGCCCTGGCCGCGGGGGTCGAGCGCGTGGTTCACGTGTCCAGCAGCGAGGTGTACGGCGAACCGCGTACGTGGCCGATCCCGGCCGATCATTTGCTCGCCCCGCGCTCCCCGTACGCCGCGAGTAAAGCCGGCGCTGACCTGCTGATGGCGAGCTTTCACGCCACGTTCGGCTTGCCGGTGGTGACCGCCCGCCCGTTCAACACCTACGGCCCACATCAGTCGGCGCGGGCGATCGTGCCGACCATCGTGACACAGGCGCTCAACGGTCCTGAGGTCAAGCTGGGGTCGCTGCACCCACGCCGGGATCTGACGTTTGTTGCCGACACTGTTGCCGGGCTGATAGCGATCGCCACCGCGGACGGAGGAGTCGGCAATCTGCTCCAGCTCGGAAGCGGAACGGATGTCTCCATCGGTGAGCTGGTCGACCTGATCGGCGAGCTCCTGGGCTGCGCACTCGAGCCCAAGCTCGATCCCGAGCGCGTCCGCCTCGGTGAGAGCGAGGTGAGCCGGCTGCTCTGCGACCCCGCCCCAACAAGCGTCCTGACCGGTTGGAGACCGTCAGTCGATCTCCGCACGGGGCTGTCGCGAACGATTGAGTGGATCCGCAGTCACCCTGAGCGCTACCGAGCGCGGGAGTACACGACGTGAGGCGAGCGGCGAGATGAGAGCCGCCGTGCTCGCCGGGGGGCTCGGCACGCGTCTGCGTCCCTACACCGCGGTCTTGCCCAAGCCGCTTGTTCCGGTCGGCGACCGCCCGATCCTGGAACTCATCTTCGCCTGGTTGGCACGCGCGGGCGTCGACCGTGTCGACGTCTGCATTGGCCACCTGGGCCAGCTGATCCAGACCTACTTCTCGCAGGCCCAGACGATCCCGCCTGGACTCGAGATCCGCTGGCAGTGGGAGCACGAGCCGTTGGGCACGGCCGGCGCGCTGCGCTTTGTCGTCGGCCTCGAGGAGACGCTGCTGGTCGTCAACGGCGACATCCTCACGGACCTCGACCCGGCGGAGATGCTCGCCTTCCACCTCGCGCGGGGGGCTGCGCTGACGATCGCGACACGCCAGGCGAAGCTGGCGACCGAGCTCGGGGTGATCGAGCATGAGGCCGGGCTCGTCACCGGCTACCGCGAGAAGCCGGTGCTGCAATACGACGCCAGCATGGGCATCTACATGTATGAGCCGCGGGCACTGGCCGCGCTTCCCGACGGACCATGCCAGTTCCCAGACCTGGTGCTCGCGCTGCTCGAGTGCGGTGAGCGGGTCGCCGCATTTCAGACCAGCGCCGCGTGGCACCACGTCGGGACACTCGCGCAGCATCTTGAAGCGACCCGAGAGCTCCGGAGCGACCTTCTGGATCGGTGACCGCCAGCCCGACTTGATGTAGGCTTTATTCTCGCGTCCCGGGGGATGCGTAACGCGCGTTTTCACCACCGCGTGGGAATGGGTCCGGGCATGAGTGCGGACCGGAGACCGAGGGGCCGGAGGATGGGTTTGCCCGAAGGGGCCGAGAAGCTGGCGATCATGGCGCCGACGGAGATGTCGGCCGGCGAGGCCGCGGGCACCCCTGGGTACGAGCGTTGCTTCGACATCGTTCTGACGATTCTTCTGATGCCGCTGATCGCGATCTTGGCAGCGGCGCTTGCGGTGGGGATCTACGTTGATTCGCCGGGACCGGTGATCTTTCGCTCCCGACGTGTGGGCCGCGGCGGCGAGCCGTTTGAGATGCTCAAGTTCCGCAAGATGCGCCGCGAGGCGGCGAGCTATCCGGTCACGCTGGAGGACGACGAGCGCTTCACCCCGATCGGGCGCTTCTTGGCGGCGACGCGAATGGACGAACTACCCCAGGTGGTGAACGTGCTTCGCGGCGAGATGCGGCTGGTGGGTCCGCGGCCGGAGCTGGAATGCTTCGTCGCGCAGTTCCCCGAGCAGTACACCGAGATCCTGACGGTCACGCCGGGAATCACCGGAAACGCGCAGCTGCGATTCGTCGACGAGGGGCGGCTCCTGCGAGGACTCGATCCGGCAAACCTTTACTGTGAGCAGGTGTTGCCCGCGAAGATCGAAATTGACACCGAGTACGTCCGCTCGCATTCGCTTGTCGGGGATCTGAGCATCCTCGCGCGCACAGCCCTGCTGCCGATCCAGCTGCTGAGCGGGCGTCTACGCGAGTCGGGAGCGCTGCGGCGGTGGGGGCCGGCTGTTGCCTCCGTGACCCTGCTCGGTGCGGCGTTCGTATTGCTGTCAAGCCAGGCTGCATAGGCGTGGCAATCGCGGGCGGACACCGGCGCGCGGCGATACTGGCCGTGGCTCTGGCGGCGATCTCGGTGGCCAGCGGGCTGGCTCCGGCGAGCTCGGCTGCCCGGGCCGGCGGGCAGCATCGGGCCTTGAAGATGATCTGGGGCACCGTCGATCTTACGAACGGCAGGTCGGCCTTCCCGATCTACCATCAACTCGGGGTCGACGTATTCCAGATCGAGCTCAACTGGGCGCACACCGCCCCCACCAGACCGGATCGGGCCACCGACCCCAAGGACCCGGCGTACGACTGGTCCGCCGAGCTCGGCCAAGCGCTGCATGCTGCGGCTCACTACCACATCCGGGTGTGCATCCTCGTGCTCGGGACACCAGCGTGGGCCAACGGCGGTCTCGACGACTCCTGGGCGCCGAGCAACCCGAAAGACTTCGGCAACTTCCTGACAGCTGCTGCTCGCCGTTACCGGTCAGTGCACTACTGGATGGTCTGGGGGGAGCCGAACCGCAACGCCAACTTCCAGCCGATGCCGCCGAACTCTTCGGTTGGTCCGAGGCGCTATGCGTTGCTGCTCAACGCCGGATACCACGCACTCAAGCGGGTCTCACGAGCAAACGTGGTCATCGGCGGCAACACGTCAAGCTACGGAACGGTGCAGCCAGCGGACTTCGCTCGCTGGATGCGGTTGCCGAACGGAAGGCCGCCGCCGCTCGACTACTACGGACTCAATCCGTACTCGGCGCGCTTCCCGAAGCCACACCAGAGAGTGTGCTGCAAAGGAGGCCGTGACATCGACGACCTTCCCGCGTTCGAGTCCGAGGTGGCGCACGCCTACCACCATCGCGTCCCGCTGTGGCTGTCCGAGTTCAGCATCTCCTCAGATGAGAACAACCGCGCGTTCGCATTCCACGTTTCGCGGGCCGCCCAGGCGCGCTGGGTGACCGCCGCGTTCAGGCTCGTGAACTCGCTCGACTACGTCGCCGGACTCGGCTGGTTCAATCTGGTCGACGATCCGCCCTCGGTTCCGGGCCATCTGACCACCGGACTGATGACGTGGGACCTGAAACGCAAGCCCGCCTTCTACGCGTTCGAGCACGCGCGGTAAGCTGCGACCGCGGAAAACGCTGACGCTCGCGCCGGGAAGGGAGCGCTGAAGGCCAAGTGCGGGTCTGCTTCCTGACTCACTACTTTCCGCCCGAGGTGGGGGCCCCGCAGACGCGGATCGAGCTGCTTGCACGGACGCTGGCGGCGCGGGGCGCCACCGTCACAGTACACACAGGCTTCCCGCACTATCCCAGCGGCGTGATCCCGGCGCCGTACCGCAACCGACCGTGGCGAGTAGAGCATCGTGACGGGATCACTGTCGTGCGCAGCGCCGTGTACGCGGCGGCCAATCGGGGCTTCGCGCGCAGGCTGGCCGATCACGCCGCACTGGCCCTCTCGGCGCTGGCCACCGCCCGGCTGAGCGGACCGCTCGACGTCGTGGTCGGCGAGACGCCACCGCTGTTCACAGCGGCGTCTGGGGCCGTCTACGCGCGCGGCAAGCGCGCGGCCTATGTGATCAACGTCGCCGACCGTTGGCCGGCGAGTGCGGTCGAGCTAGGTGCGCTCCGCGACCCGCGGGCAATCGCCGCGGCGTCGGCGCTCGAGCGCTGGACCTATCGCCATGCCGATCTCGTGATCGCTCCCACGCAGGGGATCCTCGACGCGATCGCCACCCTTCCCGAGGCGAGCGGCAAGGCCAGGCGGGTGTGGCCCGTAGTTGATCTCAATCGCTTCGATCCGCGGCCCCCCACCCCCCCGTCCGCCCCGGGAACCGCCCTGCGGCTCCTGTTCGCCGGGACGGTCGGCCTGGCGCACGGGCTGGACGTGCTCGTCGAGGCGTCCCGGCTGGCCGGGCCGAAGATCGTGCGGACCACAATCGCCGGTGACGGCGCCGACGGCGAACGGATCCGAGCGTTGGTCGCTGCTCGCCAAGTGGCGAACGTGCGGATGCTCGGAACCGTCGCCGCCGCGCGGGTGACCGAGCTGTACGCGACGTCGGACGCGGCGGCCGTGTTGCTGCGCGACCTGGAGATCTTCAAAGGCGCCCTGCCGACGAAGATGTTCGAGGCGATGGCGGCCGGGCGTGCGCTGCTCGTCGCCGCACGCGGGGAGGCCGCCGAACTGGTACGCCGCGCCGGGGCTGGGCTCGTCGTAGCCCCCGGCGATCCCGCGGCGCTCGCGGGGGCGTGCGAGCGGCTGCACTCCGATCCGAGGCTGCGACTCGAGCTCGGCCAGGCCGGCCGGCGCTACGCCGAGGCACATCTCGGAGCCCACCGCGCAGCCGATGCGTGGACAGCGGAGCTCAGCGATGCCGTCTTGCGGCGCGCCTGCGCACAGCCGGCGTGAGGCCGATTCGAGCGAGCTGCTGCAGGCCCGGCGATTGCAGTCGGACCCATAACAGCGCGCGGCCATGGCCAGGCCGGACGCCGCTACGCCGAGACCCACTTCGGCGCTGTGGCCGCGTCGGGAGCGTCGGCCGGCCTGCTCAGTGACGCCGCGGGCTGTGCTCGCCGATCCGTGAAAGCTGCTGCAGTCCCGTATCGAGTGGATTGAGTGCCAGCGCTCGGCGGTAGAAGCTACGAGCGCGGGCGAAATGTCCCCTTCGGGCCTCGAAGTCGCCGAGCACGCCAAGGCTCGCCGAGTTCTGAGGTTCGAGTGAGAGCGCATCCACGAGCTGAGCGTAGGCCTGCGGGCGCTCGCCCATCGTCTCGAGTGCCGACGCCTCCAGGTAGTGCGGGGTGACTGACCAGGGGTCGAGCCGCGCAGCTGTCCTGGCCGCCGACAGCTCCGCCGGCGGATCTGTGACGACCGAGCGGGCACGCTGGATGTAGGCGTCTGACAGGAACAGGGCGAGAACAGCCAAAGCTGCTGCTACCAGCGCGCCGATCGCGGCAACACGTACGGGCCAACGGCCGGGTTTTGGCGGATCGGCCGGCCCCTCCTCCTCCCGGCCGGCCGCCGCGGCTTGGGCTGCAGCGACCGCGAGCGAGAACAGACCGATCGCAGTCAAGCCCGGAATCAGCCAGATCCAATCGACTGTGCTCTGACCGATCATCACCGCGCCGGCGGCGGCCGGCGCAAGCGCATCACGCCTAGCCTGGAGTCCGAGCCTTCGCCAGCCGCGCGCCATGACCGTGGCGATTCCCGCGAGGAAGATGATCAAGAGCAGGAGTCCCACGGCTCCGTCCTCGCTCAGCAGCGCGAACACGAGGCTATGAGGATCGGTCAGGTTGCGGTTTGTCTCGCGATATCGGTAGTAGCTGAAGGAGTAGTTGTCGGCGCCGACGCCGAGCAGCGGAGCGCTCTCGAATTCCTTGAGCGCGACGCGCCACAGGTCATAGCGCTGCCCACCGACGGTGAGCAGGCGCGTCGTCGTCGGCGTGGAGTAGTTCAAGCTCCGAAACTGGTCCCATTTCTGATGTACGTAGGTCACCGGATTGCCGATCGCCATGCCGACGCCGACGACCAAGACGACGATGACGCCGGCCAGAAGGAGCCTGGCCGCGCGGCGCGCGTGGGGCATCTGCGGCGAGCCGGCGCGCAGACCGTTATCGAACAGGGCGATCAACATGCCGATGGCGAACGAGATCAGCGTCGCTACGAGAAGCCCTTGGGCGGCGACTGCGATCGCGTGCGGGGTGACGTACCCCTGACCGCCGTCGAAGGCATGGAATGGTCGTAACAGCCACGGCGATGAGATCGCAATTCCCGCGAGCACCAGGATGGTCACCCAGGCTCGCCGGACTCGGTCTGGACCGATGGCGAGGGCGAGGCATCCGCCGACGGCAAGACCTAACAGGATCCCGCGCGACTGCGTCAGGAATGCAAGGCCCACGCACAGCGTCGCGAGTGATAGAGAGCCGGCCCGCAACACTCGGCGGTTGCTCTTCGCCGCGGCGGCGATGATGAACGGCCAGACTGGCAGGGCAAACAGAAGCGCTGTGGCGTTGCGGTAGTTCACGGGCCCGTTCAGACGTCCCGCCAGGAACAGCGGCGCACCGTGTGCGAGTAGGCGAACGAGCACGTACACGGCGATCGCTCCGATGCCGGCCGCCACCGACCAGCCGACGGCAGCGAGAGTCCGCCGCGACATGGGCAGTGCGAACGGCAGCGTGACGATCGCCGCGTAGAGAATCATGCGGTTGCCCGCTTCGAACGCACCGGCGCTGGACTGTGCCCAGAGCATCGACAACATCGACCAGGCCGCCAACCCCCAGAGCCCACCTAGGGCCACCCGGATCGCTGGCGACCGCAACGCCAGGCCACCGCGGGTGAGCAAGGCTCCGATCAGGACCGCGAGGGCGAACAGCGCCAGCGGCGTCCAGCGGTTGATCTCGAAAGCTCCCTGCGACGTAGTCGCCAGCACCAGCAGCAGGACCATGAACGCGATCGGCCCCACAGCCGGAGACACGGTGTGCTGAGGCGGAGGCTCCGGCCCCCCGGATTCCGATCCCGGTTGGTCGTTGGCACCCGGCCGCAGCCGAGATAAGATCGGCTGACCCGTGGAGCGACGCATCGTCGACATATTTTTGACCTTGACGGTGTTCCTTACGCTCTCGGCGACGCCTGCGGTCGCCAGTACCCCAGGCACTCAGCCTACCGATCCAAACGCCGGTACCCCCGCCGGGGTCATGTATGCGATCCCACTGGATAGCGCCCGCCAGGACGCCGCCCCGCACGGCCATCTCGGCCCAGGTGCAAGCGTCGCCGGCGGCACCGGCTCGCGCGGCGGCGGTGGCTCTGGCGGCGGGCAGGGCGGTGGCTCGAGATCGAGCTCGACCGGCACGCGGGGCGCTGCGAACACGGCTCGCCTAGTGCCCGGCGGTCAGCCCGGCTCGCTGATCCACTCCGCCAACGGGTTCGGCTCTTCTTCGCTCGTGCCGGAGCTCCGCGGACCGCTCGGTTCGACCGTCATCGGGCCGCAGACCAGCGCCAGCTCAGCGCCGCAGCTTGCGATGCTGCTCTCGCTCGTCCTGCTGGCCGTTGGGCTGTTCGTTGGTACGCGCGCCTGGCGCGGGTCAGGCCGGCCCTCCTGGTCGCAGGCCTCGTAGAACCGGCCGTCGACCCAGGTCGTACCGGGATCTCGGCCCAGGTCGGAATCGGGGCTCGCTCTATCGTCGCGTGTCATCGAGCCCCTCGTAGAGCTCGATCAACCGGGCTTGCTCGCGTGACCATCGCAGTTCGTCGGCGGCATGAGCCAGTCGATCTTGCAGGGCCGCGTCATTTCGCTGCCTGACCGCGTCTTGAAGCGCTGTCGCCAGCGCGGCCGGATCGCCCGGCGCGACGCACCAGCCGACGCCGTAGGCATCGATCAACTGTTGTGTCTCCGGGAGCGCACTGGCCACGACCGGCACACCGGCGGCGATGTACTCGAACAGCTTGTTCGGCAGGGCGAGGCGGTGGTTCTCACATGTGTCCTGGAGAAGCGTCACCGCAACGTCGGCCTCGGCGGTGTGCGCCAGCAGGTCCTCGAGCGGAATGCTGGGCAACAGCGCGACGCGGCCCTCGAGACCGCGGCCACGGATCATCGCCGTGAGCTGACGCTCGTAGCCCGGCTCCGGGTCACCGAGGAACACAAGGTGCATCCCGTCGACCCGGGCGGCGGCGTCGAGCAACACTTCGCAGCCCCGCGCGGGTGCCGGAGCTCCCTGATGCAACACGAGCGGCACCTCGGGCCCGAGCTCGAGGCGCTTTCTCAGGCCGCCCTCCCCGCGAACCTCCAGCGCACTGACGTTGCGCACGACCGTTGGGGTGACCGGCAAGCGGTAGCGGTCTCGCAACCTCGCCGCGATTCCGTCTGAGACCGTGATCACCGCCGCACAGCGCGGCACGACTGCTCGTTCGATCGCCCCGACGAACCACGCCCAGACCCGCTCGCGATAGGGCACACTGGTCGCGAGCTCATGGGAGTCGTAGACCAGACGTGCGCCCGTGAGCCAGGCGCCGACGATGCCCGGGAGGAGCATCGCTGCATCGTGCGCATGAACGACCCGCGGACGGAGACGCAAGATCCCGAGGACGAAGTAGAGCAGCATCACCGACCTGTAGATCGGGCTTGGCAGCCGGCGTCTGATCCACGCGGGAGGCAGACACGACCGTCGCACGAAGCCGTCGAGCAGGCTGGTACCCCCGGGCACGTCCCCCAGCTCAAGCACCGACACGTCATGGCCGGCCGCCGCCAGCGCGCTGGCCTCACGCCTGACGCGAGAGTCGAACTCGACCGATTTGTGCAGCAGCATCGCGATCCGCATCTGAGATGCGGAGTTTGCACCAAGGTCTGGGGGACGTGCATCCAGGCCGAGAATCTCGCGAGGCGCCGAAGAACGCGTTTGGCCAGGCCAGATCGTGGCTATGCTTGCCCAGGTGCCGAGCAAGCTAGTGCTTTCGACTGTCGCCGCTGCGACCTTGCTGGCTGGTTGCGGAGGTTCGAACAGTCCGACGAACACGAAAGCAGCTAGCAAGACGACCGCCGCCGCGCCGCCGCCACCGGCCCTGATCGAACGCGTCGGACCCGTAAAGACGGGCGCGGCGCCATCCTCATCGCTAACTGTCTCTCCCGGGGAGGCGGTGGATTTTCAGACGGATCTCTCGCCCAGGTTGGGTTCGCGCGTCCAGGTCAGGTTGAGTTTCTCGCGAGCCCCCGATAGCCGATGGACAGCGACAGCAACTGTGGGGAGCCGGACCTCGACCGCGACCATAAGCAGCTCGACCGCCAAGCCGATCACGCTGGTCGGATTGCGGTACGGCTGCGCGCTGCCCCCGTCGCCGTCGTTCTGTCCGGCTCAGCACATCGTCACTAGCGCGACGCACGACCAGGCGCAGTTCTCGGCGCCGCCGCCGCAACCCATCTCGGTACGCGCCGACGTCGGTCCGGTGTCCGAAGCCGCTTTCACCCCACACTCCTCGGGCAAGGTGGCAGCGCCACCGTATCGCCTGGTTGAGGAGGTGGAAGCGATTCCTCCATCCACGGGGGCTGCGACCGGGGCGAGATCGAAACGAGGGTCGGCGCCGTCAGCGACGGTAACGCCAGGCGACACAGTGGTGATGGAGACCCATCTGGCCGGACGCCTGACCGGCGGCCCCCAGCCGGTTACGGTCAGCTTTTCCCGCGGGCCGTCCAGCACGATCACGGTCTCAGCGAGCGTTCCGGGCGGTCACATGGCCCAAGCCACGATCAAGGGAGCCCACGGGGCGCCGATCGCGATCGGGCCGCCCACCGACTACACATGCTTCCTGCCGCCGGTGCCGACCTTCTGCCCCGCTCGCAGCATCCACGTCAGCGATCACCACTACGCGATCACGTTCGCGACCACGCCGAGGACGCCAATCACCATCGTGGGGCTGGCTCAAGCCCGATAAGTCGCATCCCTGAGCACGGCGGTGACAGGCCCGCTTATGCGGGCGGCTCGGCGCGGCTCACGCAGACGGTGGCGAGCGGGCCGGCACCCGCCGCCGATGGCGCAGGCAGTCCAGTGACCCGGACTCGCCACGGGATCGTTGATGCATCGTGCGGAAAAGCGAGCCGGGCGATCTCGCCCGATGCCAGCGTCTGTAGAGGCAACGGCGGGAAGCTGGCGCTCAGGCGGCGCAACCACAGGCGAACGGTGGAGCCTGGGGAGGCCACCACCAACATCTGCTGCCCCGGGTCGACGCTCAGTTCGAGCAGTGGTGCAGAAGCCGTGGAGTCCAGGTGCGCGCACGGTTCCCCGGTGGTGGGCTGCTGTGCGGTCCGGACCGCCTGGATCCGCTCGGCGCCGATCAGCCGGGAGTCGGCCAGCAGCTGATAGGCCGGGGGCTGGCGAGCGATCTCGCCCGGGGTGAACGCCGGCGAGCCCAGGGCTCGCACCGCGTTCAGATAGTCGCCCAGCGTCACGAACCCCAGGTGGTGGGCATCGGGCAGGTGGGTCGGGTCTCCGGCCGCTCCAGCGACCTCGGCTGCGCCGAGCGCAACCCTCACCCGCGCGTCAACCGATGTGCGAGCCAGCGCGTACTGCCTCAGCGGCGCCAGTCCGATGGCGGCGATCACCGCGCCGGCGACAGCAATCGCTCCGGCGGCGCGTACGGTGACTCTGCGCCACCGCAGGAAGCCGATGGCCGCGAGCAAGATGAACATGGCGCTCGGATAGACATAGCGCGACGCATCCGGCTGGTGGTGCTGCGCCCGCACGAGCGCGGTGGCGGTCCAGAACGCCAGTGCGGCGACGATGCCCGCGATCGCGCGACCTGGCAAGGGCCAATGGCTTACAAGTTCTCGCAGCAGCCACACGCCGGTCACCGCCAGCAGGATGTAACCGACGGTCCCGGTACCGGCGAACGTGCTCGTGCTCAATCCCACCAGCCCAGCAAAACCGTAGGCGGCGATCTGGACGTCGTAGCCTGGCACCTTCGGCACGTTCGCCCACACGATGTCGCTCTGACCGTAATGCGCGTACCACAAGACGTACAAGAGCGCGGGGATGCCCACCACCCATAAGCGCCGCCGGCGGGTGAGCGCCAGTTCGACCCCGATCGCGGCGGCGAAAGGCAGCCCAATATTCGAGCACGCCAGCGAGACCGCGACCAGCACCGTGGCCCCGATATCCCCGCGCCGGTCGTTGCGGTCAAGGCATATGAGCGCCCATAGGCCCGCCGCGAGGGAGCCGAGGAAGCCCATCTGAAATGCCCACAGCTCGTCCTCGAACCCAGCCCCGAGAACCAGCAGCAGGCCCGCCGGCACGAGCGCGATCCACACCCCGGCACGGCGCATGGCAAGCACGTAGACGCCCCACACGCACGCGATGTGGAGCATGAATACGGGCAGACGGTACGGCCATGTGGTATGGAGCCCGACGGTTACGAACAGCAGCTTGTAGACCACGACCGGAACCACCGATAGAGCCTGGTTGTACGGGCGAAGAAAGGCGCCGAGGCTCCAGTCGTGCCGCGTGAGGATGAAGGCGTACTCATCCTGAAAGAAGCTGAAATGCCGGGTGAGATAGATGAACAGGAGGAAGTACAGGGCGCAGCCGCCCGCCAGCAGCCACCGAGGCGCATTCGGCCCAGGTGAGCCCCGCGGCCCGCGTGGCGCGGGACGGCCCAGGCGCTCGATGGGCGCCGGCGCGTGCGGCAGCCCCTGGCCATCAACGTTCGCCGGCGCGTGGGGCAAGCCCTGACGATCGATGGGCACGAACGTGGTCCCGGAGAACGGACCAGCCTCGCCGGCGCCCGCCGAGAACCCCCGGGCGGCCGGCAACGGAGTACCGCCGGAGCCAGCCATCACCCGCACCGCGTGTGTCCCGCCGTCACCCACGGACGCGGGCAGCGCTATGACAAACGCGTGCGCCCCATCGCCGATCCCGGCCTCGGCCAGCGATGCCCGGGAGCGATCAGCGACGCCGCGCGCCACCGGCCGGTCATCGATGGCGACGACCACCGGCAGACGTTCCGAGGGATCGCTGGGACGCCAAGCCCAGCCCAGAGCGCGCCCGTCGAGCACCGCGTCCAACCGCCCGTCCACCGTAGCGGCGCCCGTCTCGGCCGGACGCTCCGGCTTGGCGGTTCCGATGGCCGAGCCTGTAGCTTCCGTCACTGCGGGCACCCCAACGACCGCGCTGCTTTGCGCATCAAGAGAGTCCCACCGCCACCAGTCAAGATCGTATCGCTTGGCGCGCGGACCGCCAGGCTCCGAGCGACGGCGACAGCGGCCGCCCGGGAGCATCCCGATCGGTGGGCGCTCATCGCGATCGCGGCGGCAGTCATCCTCGCGAATCTCCTGTATCTGTTTGGGATCTTCGACCCCAATCCGCTCGGGACCCAAAGCCAGCTCGGCATTTCGGCGACCCACGGGTTCCTTGGCGGGACCAACACGATTGACCCGAACATCGGCTACACCTCGCAGGCACTCGGTCATCGTGCCGCGCTCGACCTGTTGCACTTCCAGCCTCCATGGTGGAACCCCTACGAGGCCACCGGCGTGCCGCTCGCGTCGGAGATGCAGTCCGCGGCACTGTTTCCGCCGACACTGCTCCTCGTGTTCGCGAACGGGCAAGTCTACGAGCATGTGTTGCTCGAGTTGGTCGCCGGATTCGCGACCTACCTGCTTCTGCGTCGGATCGAGGTGCGGCGACTGGCGAGCACCGCGGGCGCAATTGCGTTTGCGTTGAACGGGACGTTCGCCTGGTTCGGCCACGCGGCGTTCAACCCCGTGGCGTTCTTGCCCCTCCTGCTACTCGGGGTGGAACTCGCGTACGACGCGACGATCGACGACCGATCGGGGGGGTGGTGGCTGATCGCAGTCGCCGGCGCGTTGTCGGTCTACGCCGGATTCCCGGAGACCGCTTACGTCGACGGGATGCTCGCCGTCGCCTGGCTCGCATGGCGGTGCGGCTGCGCCGGTCGCCGGCGTATGCGGGTACTGATCGGTAAAGCGGCTGCTGGAGCAATCGCCGGGGCGCTGCTCGCCGCCCCGATACTGATCCCGTTCCTGGCCTATCTGCCGTACGCCGACGTCGGCCACCACGCCGGCTCGGAGACCCTGCATCTGCCCGCGCAGGCGCTGCCGCAGCTCATCCTCCCGTACGTCTACGGCCCGATCTTTGAGTTCCACGATCCCGCCGGGGTGCTCGCCGGGATCTGGGGCAGCGTCGGTGGGTACATCACGATGTCGCTGGTGCTCTTCGGCATGCTGGGCCTGGCCTCCCGTGGCCGTCGCGGGCTGCGTTTGGTGCTGGCCGCCTGGCTGCTGCTAGCCATCGCCAGGATCTACGACGAGCCTCCGGGACTCGGGCAACTGCTCAGCGTCGTTCCGGGGATCTTGTCAGTGCAGTTCGAGCGGTTCGCCATGCCGTCGGTCGAACTGGCGGTCGTGGTGCTGGCCGCGCTCGGGCTCGATCAGCTTGGCGGCGCGCTCGTTACCCGCCGGCGAACGGCGATCATCGGCCTTTGCGGTCTCGTGATCGTCGGCGTCGCCGTCATCGGCGCGAGCGGACTGGTCGACAGTGTGGTCAACACTCGCGGCCGATACCACTACTTCGCCCTCGCGGGAGTCGGAGAAGCCATCGTCGTGATACTGGGCACCGGCGTCGCGCTCCTGTGGGACCCGCGTGCGCGGGTGCGTCTCGCATGCGCCCTGGTGGTGGCAGAGGCCGTCGCGATGTTCATGTTTCCGCAGCTGTCCGGCCCGCGCAACGTCCGCACGGACTTCGCTGCGGTCGCCTACCTCCGGCAGCACCTTGGGATGGGCCGATTCTTCACCCTCGGGCCGATCCAGCCCAACTACGGCGCGTATTTCGGAGTCGCGTCGCTCAACGACAATGACATCCCGCTCCCCTCAGCCTTTGCCGCGTATGTGGGGTCGAGCTTGGATCCGTTCGTAGAGCCAACCGTGTTCGTAGGCACCAAGAACGGGGGCCGACCGGCGTCAGCTCCGTCTCCCGAGCAAGAGCTGATCGCCCACCTGAGCGGTTACCGGGCCGCGGGCGTCGACTACGTGCTGACCCCACCACAGACGTCGCTGCCCTCGCCATTCAAGCTCGTGTTCCGCAATTCGAATACGTGGATCTATCGCTTGAGCGGCGCAGCGCCGTTCTTCACGGCGTCGGCCGCTGCGTGCGCGGTGAGACCCCTCGACCCAAGTGCGGTCCGGATCTCGTGTCCAACCCCCGCGGTCCTCGTACGCCGCGAGACCTACATGCGGGGATGGTCGGCGCAGATCGACGGCCGATCGGTTCCGGTGCGAAAGACGGGAGGGCTCTTCCAGGCGGTCTCGGTAAGGACTGGATCGCACCTGATCACATTCGGCTACGCCCCCCCGGGGATCGGCTTGGCGGTGGTGGCATTCGCGATCGGCGGCGCCTGGCTGCTGATCGGGGTCCGCCGGTCGAGCAGGCAGCTGGCGCCGGCCCAGCCTCACCGCCCACGAATCGAATCACCCGCGCGCTACAGGCCCTCTGGCTCGTCCGCACCCGCTCCCACCGTTAGCTCACCCGCACTCGCCGCCACCGCTCGCTCACCCGCACCGGCTGCCACCGCTAGCCCGACTCGCACCGCAACATCAGACGACGCCGCGACGAACGGGGTTCCGCGCATCCAGGTCGGTCGGGTGGAGAAGGTCGAAAGCGGAACGGTGACAGGCTGGGCCTGGTGCCCGGCGGCACCGGCGTGGCGGATCGGCATCCGGGCGATCCTCGATGGCGAGGACGCCGGCCGTGTGGTCGCGGACCTGCCGCGCCCTTCACTGGCGCAAGCCGGAATCGGGGATGGCCGGCACGGGTTTCGCCTGCCGATGGTCGCCGGCGACGCGAGCTCCGATCATCACACTCTGCGTATCGAGACGGATTCCGGCTTCGTGCTGGCGTCCGCATCTAGCTTCACTGCCGGTTCTACGTTGTCAGGCGGCGAACTTGCCCTGGACGACTCACCCGGGGGCGGCGGCCAGTTGCAGGTGGTTGGTTTTATCGAGGAGGTCACCGCCGAGTGTGTAAGTGGCTGGGCGTGGTGGCCGGCGATTCCGGAGGCCCGCCTCGCGGTCTGGGCGATCGTCGACGGGCAGGAGGTCGCGATGGCGGTCGCCGGCCTGCCGCGGCCGTCACTGGTCACAGCCGGGGTCGGCGATGGCCGGTACGGCTTTCGCATCCAACTCCCGGGCAAATCGGCGAGCGCCAAGCCACGCAGCCTGCGCGTCGAGACGGATCAGGGCATCCCGCTGCCGAGATCGGTGGCCTACCGGCACGCTGCCCCGGACCGTGAGGGCAGGACGTTCGGTGCGGCGCCAATAGAATGACGCCGATGGTCGACGCGGGGCATGGCGATGCGCTGGGGGGACGGAATGTCGCGGCCGCGGTCTCTGCTCCGGTGGCGCGCACCCGGGCGCGCTTCTCACGCACGGCGTCGCTCAGCCGGTGGCGCGAGTACGAGGCTCTGCTTCGCCGGGCGACCGAGGAGGGCTATGCGATCGTCACGCTCGAGCAGTGGCTCGACGACGACCGTCCACACGAGCGCGTACTGATCCTCCGCCACGACGTTGATCAATGTCCCCGCTCCGCGCTAACGATGCTCGAGGTCGAGCGCGAGCTGGGGGTTCACGCGACGTGGTATTTCCGCTGGCGTACGGCGCGACCGCGCGCGATCGACGCGGTGCTTGCAGCCGGTGATGACGTCGGCCTCCATTACGAGACCCTGAGCCGCATGGTCATTGCCGAGCGCGCCGCTGGGCGGCGCGCTGATCCGGCGGAGCTGATCGAGCCCGCGCGGCAGATGCTACGGCGCGAATTGATCTCATTCGCGGTGCTTTTCGGCGAGCGGCGCAGCGCGTGCGCCCACGGAGACACGCGCGCGCCGGACGTCAACAACGCCGCTCTGTTGCGCGACATCGATCTGCACGACTACGGCATCGACTATGACGCCAACGCCTCCATGCGCTCACACAACCTCGCTGTGTGGCTGACGGACCGTAGCCGAGCGGAGGGAAGCTGGCGCGATGGACTCGACGCCGGCGAGATCATCGACTCGCACGCCTCACCAGTACTGCTGCTCACGCACCCCAACAACTGGACCTCGGGCGCCGGCCTATGGTTGGACCGCCTCGCGTCCTCGGCACTTTCCGAGCCGGGTCTAGGCGCATCGCGAGCCGTGCGCACCGGCTCGGACGCACCGCCGCTGGCGTCATGAATCGTTTCTGGGATCGAGTGTTGCTTCCCGTCATGGACGCTGCGAACCCGCGCTGCATCGTCGAAGTCGGTGCCGCTCAGGGGGCTCTGACGGCCAAGCTGCTCCAGTGGGGCGTTGAGCACGACGCGCTCGTGCACTCGATTGACCCGCGCCCGGATTTCGATGTCGCCACCTGGCGTCGCGAGCATGGCAAGCGCTTCACCTTTCACAAAGGTCGCAGCCTCAATGTCATCGGACGGATCAAGGGCGTCGACGCAGCCTTCATCGACGGGGACCACAACTGGTACACGGTGATCCACGAGCTGCAGCTATTCGAGCGGACGGCGCTCAGGCAAGAGCTGGCGCCGCCGCTGATCACGCTGCACGACGTCGACTGGCCATATGGTCGCCGCGATCTGTACTACGACCCGGAGAGCATTCCCGCGGCACACCGGCAGCCGTATGAGAAACGCGGGATGGTGCCCCTGTCCGGCGAGCTTTCCGACAGCGGCCTCAACCCCTACCTCAACAACGCGATCTACGAGCACTCGATCCGCAATGGCGTGCAAACCGCGATCGAGGACTTCATCTCGGAGTCACCTCAGTCGTGGAAGTCCTTCCACGTGCCGGGACTGCACGGGCTCCGGATCCTCATCACCGCCGAGCGTCTGGCTGCCCACCCCGACCTCGGCCCGGTGATGACGTCCCTTCAGTCCGCACGTTTTCTGCGCGAGTGGTGCGAGGAGGTCGAGCTCGCCCGCGTGAGCACCGAGATCTTGGTCGCCACGCGCACGGGCACACTGACCAAGACCACGGAGAAGATGGAGGAGCTCGAGCGCTCTGGCCAGGAGCTGCGCGACGACCTGGAGAAGCTCACCGCCGAGCAAACGGAGCGGGGTCACCGCGCCCAGGACCTCCAGTCCGCGCTCGACCGCGCGGCGACCGAGCGCGAACAGATCCGACACCAGCACGCTGACGAGCTGGAGGCGGCGCTGGCCAAGGAGGCGTCGGCACGCGAGGAGCTAGAGGCCACACAGGCCGAAGCCGCCAAGACACACGAGCAGCTAGAGGCCGCACAAGCCGAAGCCGCCAAGACACACGAGCAGCTAGAGGCCGCACAGGCCGAAGCCGCCAAGACCCGCGAGGAACAGAGTCGCCTGGTGCGCCAGATCGCCGAGCTGCGCTTACGCCGCAAGCAGCTGCACAAGGACCTGAGCGCCGAGATCGAGCGACTTGAGCAGCAGGCGGTCAGCGCCGCGGGCGTTGAGTCGGAGCTCCGCCACGAGCTGGCCGAGGCCACGGCTCGCGCTGACAAGGCCGAGGAGCAGCGCCTGGCGCTCGCGGTCGAGACGGACAGCTCCAACGGCGGCAACGGTATCGCCGGCGATGCCCCGATCTCCAGTACCGGCGTGCTGTGGGCGACGCTAGGCGACGCGCTGCGGTCATGCGACGGCGGCCTGAACCACACGATTGCCGAGCGCGACCCGGCGTTCTCAGACGACCGTAACGCCTACCTCGCAATCTCGCGCTCGGCGGTGACCGCGATCCTGCCGGCGCTCGCTTCCGCCGGGATCCCCAAGCCGCAGACGATCCTCGATCTACCGTGCGGTTACGGGCGGGTTACGCGCGCGCTGCGAGCCGCATGGCCAGACGCCGAGTTGACGGCGGCCGACCAGTCGACGGCGGCGGTGGCCTTCTGTGTCGAGCAGTTCGCCGGGGAAGGCTGGGAAGTCGATGACTACCTCGAGATCGACGAGGAGGAACGCCATAGCGAGCGCTACGACCTGATCTGGTCCGCGTCGCTGCTCTCGTCGGTTGAACCGACCCACGTCGACGCCTGTGTTTCCTCGTTGCTGCGCATGCTGCGGCCGGGCGGCGTGCTGGTCGCGGCGTATCACGGCCGGGACTCAGCCCGCAGGTTCAGCGAGCACGCCGACGAAACCCTGCGCACACTCGCGCGGACGGTCACTGTCATGGGTGTCGGTTTCCGCCCCCGTGGCGGGTCCGGTGATCTCGGCATCACGGTCATGACACCGCAATGGCTCCTGCCCCACCTCACGCAGCATCGCAGCGCGATGGTCCTCTCCGTGACGGAGCGAGGCTGGGCCGATCACCTCGACGTCGTCGCCGTGGCGCGCAAGGACATTCACCATCCGCAGATCTCGCCGTCCTCAAGCTGAAAGCTGAGAGTCCGAGCCGTGCTGCAAATCCAAACCGTCGACCCACAGATCAAGGCGACTGAAATAGGTGAACTGCGCATCAGGACGTTCAAATGGCTACTCGCCGAGCACATCGAGCCTCGCGAAACGCTGCTCGACCTCGGTGCCGGACATTGCAGCTTCGCCAAGCGAGCCCGCGAAGCCGGCTACAAGGTGACCGCCGTGGACGGCCGCACCGAAAGGCTCCCAGACGACCTCGACGGCATCGAGTTCGTGAAATCCGACGTCCGCGAGCTCGATGTCACCGGGTTCGGCGTGATCGCCATACTCGGACTGCTCTACCACCTGACGCTCGAGGACCAGGAAGACCTGTTACGGCGCTGCAGCTACGGCGCCACCGTGATCCTCGACACACAGATTCACGACCCGCACAAGGTCGGCGATATCGCCGAGGATTGGGCTCGCGAGCTCACCAGGGCAGGCGAATATGAGGGCGTGAGGTTCCCCGAACGAAACAACCCGATGGCCAGCATCGGCAATCCGATCTCGTTCTGGCATACCGAGGACTCGCTGCTGCGTCTGACCGACCGCTGCGGCTATGCCAACGTGACCAAGGTCGAGCCGGTGTACTTCTCGACGTACGGAGCCCGCAGGTTCTACGTGCTGACGCCGTAGGAGACGACGCCGCTACGGCCGGCCCAGCAGCGAAGCCTCATCAACGAGATAGATAACCACGTCCGGGCGCTCGAGCGACACTAGGTCGATGACCTGCGAGTCGGTCCCGACGAGCAGAGTGAAACGGAAATGGCGCGCTGCCCAGTCGGCGACCGGCTCAAACGCCGGGTGGCCGACGAACAGCACTCGCGCGAGCTGCTCGCGATCCGGCTGCTCCCAGCCGACGACGAAATCGGAACCGATCCTCGCCAGGTGCTCGTGTGGAGTCCGCACGGCGCTGCCGGGAGGGAGCACGACGACGGGAACGAGCGGTGGCTCCGGCAGCGCTTCCGGCGCACAGCTCACAAGCCCGCTCTCGGTTGCCAGCACCGCCGGGCCGTTCCAGCGTCTCGAAGCGACGGTTCGCACGTCAGACCCGGCCAGCTCAACCGGCGGTGGGACGCCGGGAACGATCATCGCGACCCGCTTGATGATCGCGCGGTAGGCGCAGTAGCTGCCCCAGTCGCTCAGCAGCGGAGCAGTCGGCATCGACACCGGATGCTGCTCGGCGCCAACCTGAAGCGCGGGCAGGAGATCAAGCGGGTCGAGGACGGGATGAGCCATCATCCCCCGGATCACCACATCGGCTGGACGCTGGGCAATCGCCTCGCGCACCTCCCTTGGCAAGCGGTCGCGGTAGATGTGCTCTTTGGCCGGGTTGAGGACCACGAGTAGCTTGACGCCCGCCTCGGCGACGCGCTGCTCTATCTGGCCCAGCACCTCGAGCAGCGAGCTGACGTTGCTCTGGGAGACGGCATAGCCTTCGGACCAGGCCGGTGCTGCCGCACCGTCAAACAGCCAGCCGTCGAGTCCCACCAGCGCGGGCGCCGCTGGCTTGGAGGTCTCGTCAGGCTCGTCGCCCAGTTGCACCGTGAACCGTGCGGCGTACCAGGGATCGCCGTCGTCGGCCCGAACCACGAAACCGCCCGCAGCCGGCAGCGCCGTGCCATTGGCCTGGACACGCAACGTGTGCTGACCGGGCGTCGCAATCGCGGCCGGCAACACGAAGCGGAATGCGTGCTCGCCGTCGCCGATTCCCGCCGCGGCCAAGCTCGGGCGCGGAAGCTCCGCGATCGCCTCGCCGACATCCTCGTCATCGAGCAGCACCCGCAGCTGGACCCGCTCCGCCGCGGCGCTCGGGTGCCACGCCCAACCGTCGACGATGCCGTTACGCACCTGCTCGACGCGCCCCTCGATCGTAAGATTGTCCTCGTCAGCGCTAACTGCCGACTCGTGTGGCTCGGGAGACTCGACCGTGAACTGGGCGCCGTTCCAGCCGCCGTCATCTAGCACACTCTCGACGACGAAGCCAACGGCAGCGGGAAGTGCCTCACCGCCGGAATCTATGCGCAACGAATGCTGACCGGGGCCGGCGAGCGTGGCGGGCAACACGAAGCGAAACGCGTGCACGCCGTCGCCAATGCCTGCGGCGGCGAGGCTGGGGCGAGGCAGCTCGGCGACTGTCGCCCCGACCTCCTGGCCGTCGAGTGATACCCGCAGCTCGAGACGCCGATCCGGGGCGCCCGAGTTCCACGCCCAGCCCTCGACGACGCCGTCGCGCACGCGCTCGACCCGCCCCTGCACCCCGATCTCGTCTTCGCCCGCCATATCGAGAGAGAATAGTGCGATGGTGGCCAGTTCGCGCACGAGGCCGGCGAGCTCATAGCGGCCGTGGGCGGTCGCAGTGATCGCGGTATAACAGCTGTTCACAGCACAATGGCTCTCACCGCATCTTCCAGACCATCGCACCAAGACGACCGTGCTGGTTACGACGCGATGATGGGCCGGCCATCGCGAAATCGATCCCAGCGCGGGCACGCAGCTTCACTACCCCGCAACTCCTGCGGCCGGCGCCACCCTTGACCCAGGACCTTAGCCCCCCGGCCCATGAGCGGCGGCCCGACATGTCGTCGGGCGACGTCGAGAACTACAGCGGGACCTGCTCCGTATGCGGGCGCGAAGGTGTTTTCACGCTCCGCGAGTGGCCGCCGCGGGAGAGTTACCAATGCACCGGATGCGGCAGCACGCTGCGCTACCGCCACCAGGCCGAAACGCTGGTCGAGCTTTATTCACGCGCGGGTAGCAAGGCGCTTTCCGAGCTGGTGCACGAACCCCAGTTTCGCGAGCTCAGCGTGTACGAGCCCGGTATGACGGGACCACTCCGGCCCTACCTGTCCACCCTGCCGGACTACGGACAGTCTTACTACTGGGCTGACCTCGCCCCGGGGGACTTCAGGCAGGGACTTCGATGCGAGAATCTCGAGCAGCTCACCCTCCCGGACCGCTCAGTTGACCTGGTGATCACATCCGACATATTCGAGCACGTCCGGCGTTCATGGCATGCGTTCGCCGAGATGCATCGCATTCTGCGACCGCGAGGCTGGCATATCTTCACGGTGCCTTTCGATACGCAACACGCCACCCGCCCGAGAGTTGATGTCAGCGAGGACGGCGACATCCTGCTGATGCCGCGGCGCCACCACGGATCTCCCGTCGACCCGGATGGGAGCGTCGTCTACACGGACTTCGGCCAGGATCTACCCGAACGCCTGGAATTCCTCGGGTTCAAGGTAACCATGTCCGAGGCGCGCAACCGGTCGCACACTTTTGCCTGCGAGCGGGTGGCCTGAGGGTCACAGCGGCGTGCAGTAATAGACCGACTCGGTCTCCATGAGGCCATAGCGCGTAGCCCGCTCGATCCCGAGTTTGTTGAAGTAGTCGCCGACCTCGACCCGAAGGCCGGCCTCAGTCAGGCGCTCGACGATATCGGGCCCGTAGCTGCGCCGCGGGGCACCGTTGCCGGCACGCGTGGCGGCGAGCTCCTCGGTGCGTTCTCGGACTACGGGTGCTTGGACGAGCGCCCAGCCCGTCGGTTTCAACACGCGGCGCAGCTCGCGCATCGCCAGCCGATCGTCGGCGACCAGTTGCAGAACGTAACTGCAGTAGACCACGTCGAACGTCGCGCTCGGGTGGTCCAGAGTCCCGCTGGGGGATGCTTCGCCGGCCGTCTCATAGCCGGCTTGATGAACCAGTAGCGCAGGCTCGCCTTCTTCTTTGAGCTTGAGGTAAACGATGCGCTCGACGCAGAGGTGCAGCACGGCCGTGTCCTGGTAAGCGTCAAACAAGTCGGTCTCGTTGAGGAGATATAGCCACGCGAGCCGGTGGCGTTCGAGCGAACGGCAGTTGGGGCAACGGGCGTCCGGGCGCTCGGCCGAGATGCCGGGAGAACCGAAGGCGTCGAATCGCTCAAACGGCAATCTGCAGACCGGGCACAGCCGGGGCGAGATCCGAGCAGCTCGAGCAACGCCTGGTTGGGCATCGTGATCGAATCGCGTCAGGCCCGCGGCGGCCAGCGAGCCGGCCTTCCGTCCGATCGCGATCCGGCGCCGGACGAGCAATAGGACGGCGACCGCCGCGCTGGCGAGGAGTACTGCGGCCAGCGTGGCCATGATGAACAGCAGATCCTCCATCAGGCCGGGATCAAAGCTCCCCTGGCCTTGACCGCGCGACTCTCGCCGGCAGCGTCCAGAATCCGCTCGATCTGCGATACGCGCTGCGTCCAGGTGTGACGTTCGAGCAATTCCCGGGGGGGGGAGGGGCGCTCGCCGCGGCTCGCCCCGTCGAGGACGTCCGCGACAGCAATCATGAAGTCGTCGTGCGACGATGCAGTGCGGATCGCCACGTCCAGGTCGGGCAGGTTGGCGATCTCGGTCGTCACCACGGGCACCTCGCAGCCGGCATACACGTATGCCTTGAGCGGGTTCATCGAGCGTGTCAGCTCATCGTCGCGGTGGGGGATGATTGCCACGTCGAAGCAGCGGATGTAGCGAATCACCTCGGGATACGGTCGCACGCCCAAGAAGTGCACGTTGGGGTGGCGATCGAGCTCGAGGATCTCGTTCGAGAGGTGCATCGACCCGATGATCACGACCTCGCAGTCCTGTCGCTCGGACGCGAGGCGATCCAGGAGCGGCAGGTCGATTCGCGCTCCCAAGTTGCCGACATAGCCGATGATCGGGCCTCGAAGGTGTCGCAGCTCGGCCGGCCGGCGCGGGGGGCGTGAGCTCTTGGCGAAGATCTCCATCGCGTTGGGGACGACGAGCGGGTCGACTCCGAACCAGCTCATGCGCTCGCGCACGGGGTCGCAGTTGGCGAGCACGACATCGCTCACATCAAGCACCGCCTGATAGTTATCGGTCAGGCGCTCGTAGTAGGGCGTCCCGGGCTTGATCCAGCCGCGGTGATCGTCGACGACGTCGGCCACCGTCAGTGCCGGCGAAAACGCGGCATGGATCTGAGGGAACTGGAAGTTGACCGGCCACACCCAGAAGAGCACCGGTCGCTTGCCGATTCCGGCTCGCCTGAGGACGTGATCGATGTAACCGAGGTATTCGTCCTCGGTCGGTAGCAACGCTCGCTGCCAGGCTGCCGGGTCCTGTGCGGCCCGCGCCAAGAAGGTGTAGCTGCGCAGCTTTCCGTGGCGCTCGGGAATCAGGGCGCGGTGGCGCAGATGCCGGTAGATCTCGGCTGCCTGGTCGGCCGGCGCTCCGCGACCACGGCGGCGGTAATACTCAACCGTATCCCAGTTCATCGGTGCGTCGAAATGAATCAACCGGCGAGTGCGATCTGAGCTGGCTAGGTATTTCATCAGCATGTCCGAGCGCCGTCCATAGATCCACGAGTCGTTCTGCTTCCAGAAGAAGACCACGTCCCATCGGCGCCGCGGGGCCGGGAAAAGCCTCGGAATCCCAGGGATGGGGGTCCGACGCAGGCCGCCGGGCGGCGGCACACTGCGGGCCATGTCGAGCGTGCGGCGCCAGCTTGCCGGTGGCTCGGTGCCCGTCTCCGGTAGATCGGCTTCGACGCGTTCGAGCGTCTCGGCGGCGGCAGCGTAGCTCAGGTGGGTGAGGAAGAACTCCCGGCTCGCCAGTGCTCGTTGTCGCGTTGCCGCGGGATCGGCGAGCAACTCGCGGATCCGTTCCGAGATTGGAGCGTCGCCCACGAGCTCGATCAGCCCCTGACGAACGAACGGTGCGAGCGGTGGGGTCTCGCGAGCGAGCACTGGTACGCCCATGGCCAGCGCGTCGGTCAGCTTCGCCGGCGTCTGGTAGCGCGAGATCTCGTCTTCGGGCTGTTGCAGCAGGCACACCAGGTCGCCGATCAGAGTCGTACGGGCCACCTCCGATAATGGCCGGTTCTCGAGCAGCTTGACCCGGCCGGCGGCGAATCCTGACAACGCCCGCTTCAGCGGGGGATCGGTGATCGTCCCTACGACACATAGCTTGTAGCGGGGGTCGTCGATCTGCTCGATCGCCTCCGCGAGCTCGGTCAGGCCCTTGTGCATGCGAGGAGTACCGACGAACAGGACGACGCGGTCCTCGGGGGAGTACCCCAGTTCCGCCCGGATCGCGTCGCGGTCGTATAGCGCCGGGTTCAGCCGCCGCTCGTCGCGAGCGTGCGGCACGATCGTCCCGCCATAGAGGTCGCGAAGCACTTCGCTGGAGACGGTCACCGCGTCGGCATCCCTGGCCAGCTGGTCACACGCGAGGGTCCACGATTCGCCGAACGGCAGCCTGAAGTCGGGCTCATCGTGCCGGCTCGCGAGCTCCTCTAGGGAGATGCCGGCGGTCGCGTTGAAGAAGCTGAGCTCGCGATCGTCGACATCCACGATCACCGGCACACCTCGTGCGTGTTTGATCAGCATGGCGAGCAGCAACGACGGAAAGCGCGGCTTTGAGACATACACGAGATCTGTCCGCAGGCCGCGGACGAAACGCTGGGCATCGGCAACGAAGCCCGGCAGCTCAGTGCCGGGAAGGACCCGCATCGGAACGTTCGAATCGCGGATCGGCCCCCATATCCCGGAGCCGTAACGCGGGAAAGACGGCCCGACAAGCTCGACCTCGTGACTGCGACTGAGGATCTCGGCGAGCGCATGGGCGCGGCCGACCGGGTTGTGAGCCATCTCCCAGCTGACCACAGTCACACGTTGCCGCACGACTCCAGCCCGACTCGGACGTGCCCGCAACTCGGGACGCTGGCGGCGTATGAGCCGACCGTCGAGATCTTCGAGTCGAGCGATCCCAAGATAGAGCGGATCGGTGCTAGGGCTCCGCCTGACAATGTTGCCTGCCCTTGCCAGCGCGTGCCCCAAACGCGTCCCCACGGCAGCCTCTGTGCGCCGGAGGTCGGCCAGCACCAGGCGGATCTCCCCGCTGAGCTCATCGACCGTCGCCCGCTGCTCGATGAACAGTGCGCGGGCCTCGGCGAGCGCGAGCTCGCGGTCGCCGGCGTGCCACTTGAGCTGCTCGATCTCGCCCTCCATGCGCTGAATCGAGCGCAGCTCAGCACGATGCCGTGACTTCAGCCGGTCGAGTTCGGCGCTCACAGCGCGCAGGCGGCTGTCGGCTTCGTGCAGACCCCGCTGGAAGTCGATCGTGCTGCCGCGCAGCTGGTCCGCCGTGGCCACGATCCGGTCCCGCTCAGACCGGGCCGCGTCAAGCTCCGTGCTCGCCGCGCGCAGACGGCGCTCGAGGCGCCGTGCGTGCACAGGCTCACCCCCCACCGCCTCGGGGGACCGGGGCCTGCGTCCCGCACGGCCAGCTTCCGCCCACATTCCGAGGAGGGCACTGAGGACGGGCGAGGGGTTCTCGGCTTCGTCGAAGGCCAGCAGCTGAGCAAGCTGGTGCCGCTTCCGGTCGGCGTCGACGGGCTCTGCAAGCGTAGCCTCGATGCTGCGCCAAAAACGCTGGAGCGGAGCCGAGGCTTCCTCGCGAATTTGGGCCCGCTGCGCGTCGCTCATCGCCAACGCGAGCCGGGCCGCTTCGGTCACCCCTGGCCATCGCTCGACCAGCGCGTGCCCGGCCTGGACCTGCTCGAGCTGACCGGATAGCTCCTCGAGCCCCCTCGCCCCCGCGGGCGCCACGGCGACCGCGGGGGCGCTGAGCGATAGTGCGGCTATGACGCCGTTGAGTGCGGTCCCCACGTACAGTCGCGCGCCAGCGAGCACGGCAGCTACGAGCACGAGGCTGTCGGCGTGCACGATCGGCGTGCCGGAACCGAGTTCGGTCGCGATCGACCGAGCGAACGCCGCACCGCGGTCGCGAGCGCCGAATATGAGGAGCACCGGTCGGCATTCGGCAAGTCGAGCGATTTTGCGGATCTCGGCCGCCAGCTCGACCGGCGGGCGCCGAGCGTCTTGCTCACTGAGCTGGATCGCCACGTAGCCCTCCTCGGGCTCGAGCGCAGAGTCACCAAGCGCTTCCCACGCCGTGCGCTTGAGCAGCGCGCGATCCCAGAGCCGGTCGATTTCCCACAGCGGATCCGGGACAACCACGACCTCGCTCCTCACCCCAGCCGCGATCAGATGTCGGCGACTCGCCTGATCGTGTACGGCGACGAGCTCGCTGGCCTCGGCCAACCAGCGCAGATGTCGCTCGAGGTGTGAGTCGATCGCTCGAGGCACGCCCGGCGCCAGCCAGCACAGCGGAACGCCCTCGCGGGCAGCACGCACACCCGCTCCCAGCCACAGCAGCGGCTGCGTCAACCGGCCGAGCGCTCCCTTGGCCGCGTACGGCGAGCCGGCGTCGAGGCCCCCGATCATGTCCCCTCCCCCCAACAGAACGCCCCCGAGCGGCCCGCGGTCGGCGAGGTCTAAATGGACAGAGCGGGGTGTGCGAGCATCGGCCCAGGACGAACCCTCGGTGGCCGACACCGCACGGATCAGATAGGCCTTGCCTAGACGCTTCTGCGCCACCAGCGGAAACAGGGCGTCCACGTCGCGCTCGCGGTCGAACTCGCCGAACTGAGAAACGTGTGTGGGCGGGACGGTTCCGGGCACTAAATCGATCTCAATCCAGGAACTCGGGAAATCGCGAGCATTCCCGAGCCCTCAGCTCAGCTCGATGTTGCCATGCGGATGGTGGATGTCCTTGCGCATCACCGCGACGACGTCGACGTGATCGAGCCAGCCGCGCTCGCTCAGCGACAGCAGCATTGCCCCACGGTGGAGGGTGATGCTGGCTGCGAGCCACTGCGGCGACAGCACCGCAACCCCGAGGCCGCTGCCATCCTCACGAGCGTGGAAGCCGGTGCCGCTCTTGGCCAGTGACTCTGCGAGCCCGCGCAACCCGGGGTCTGCACTGCTCCTGAACCGGTTAGCCGAATCACGGCCGTGGTAGCCGGCCACGAGAACGCCGTTCGGTCGCAGCAGCGCCAGCAGCGAGCTCAGGCAGTGGCCGATCCGCACCGGAGGAATCTGTGAAAGCAGTGAGCTGCACCAGATCAGGTCGTAGCGGTCCTGGTGAGGTGGCGCGCCCAGCTGGGTGTAGGCCTCCAGGCGCCACGACTCGGCGTCGAAGTTGCCGGCGCAGAAGCTGACTGCCGGTTCAGAGACATCGGCTGCGACGAGCTCGGCTGCCGGCCACGCCGCCCGCAGCGCGCGCGTGACACGGCCGGTTCCGCACGGAAGATCGAGAATCGCCTCGGGAGCGGCCATCCCTGCCCCGGCAAGCGCGCGGGCTATGTTCCAGAGCGCGGAATGTCCAGCCTGCAGATATGCGTCGAGGTCGCCGCTGAAGCTGGGGTCCCAGGTCGCGACGGCCACGCCAGTGCGTTCCCGCCACTCACCGAGCACCGTCGAGAGCGCCGGCCATACGGCGCCTGCGTTAGCTCGGACGGGAATCTCGGGGGCAAGCCCGAGCTGATCGGAGTCATCGGATTGCTCGGGTAGGCGCAAGAGCTCTCGTTCTGCGGTGGCACGCTCGTCCAGCCGCCGGTCGCACACGAGATCCGCCAAGGCGTTGCGCATGAAGCACTGGAGGCGGGGATCCACCCGACCAGGGAGGATGCCCTGCTCGAGGCCAGCGGAGAACCGCAGCGACCCGGCGCTGAAGACGATCGCCCCCGATGACGCCCCAAACCGGACCGCGTGCGCGCTGGGTTCGGCATCCCCACCGGTGTATTCGAAGAGCACCGTGGTACCCGGACGCTCGCGGCCGGGCTCGATCGCGTCCCATTCGTCCGCGATCAGCCCTTCGATCGAGTCGGCCGGATGCAGGTCGGTGCGATCCAACCATGAGTCGCCCTGCGCCTGCCGGGTGACGACGTACGGCCGGTCACGCTGTGGTCCGTGGGGCGCCTGATGCGATTGCACGCCTAGGAGATCGCTCTCCGGTCGGGGCACGGCCAGATCGCGAAACCGCACCGCTCCCGTAAGCCCGTCGTCCCCGCTGGGCGCACGAGGACCGAGAGCCGCGGCCACGATCGTGCGCTCGCCGCTCTCGAACTCGATGCAGCGGCTGCCGGTATCCGCTCCCATGCAGGCAAGGTTGACGCCACGGCCAACGGCCATCTCCAACGCGCTGCGGATCGCCGGAGACCAATACTCGCCATGTCCCGAGAGAATCACGACCGAATGCTCCAGAAGGCACTGGGGTTGGCGATGCACGTCGAAATCGGCCGCGTACTCGAGCTCGACGCTGGCGCTCTCGAGGAACCGCAGCAGCGGTAGGTCCCACCACAGCGGCCAGCGAGCGCTCGGGTCGGCGAGCTCCAGCGGCGGCAATGGGCGGTCGAAGGACACCTTCGACGCCGCGACGCCCTCATCGGTGGAGGCCAGGCTCCGTCCGCCCCAGTGGTTGTGTGCCTGCGCGGTCGTGACCGGCATCTGCAACAGCACCGGGGCGGGGGTCGCGCCGCTCCGGCGCCGCACGACGAACGGCACGTAGCTTCCGGTGCCGGCGTGCTCCCCGTCGACGAGCTGGAGCACCGCGAGATACTGCCCCGAGATCCACTCCTCCCCGGTCTGGATGTAGTCGGTGACCGGCCAGTCGGCCAGCGCGAGTCCGGTGTCGGGATCGGGAACCGGAATAACGCGCTCCTGCCCCTCGCGCCATTCTCCGAGCTCCAGCTCGACGATCAAGCGTGCCCCGAGGCCCCCGTAGTGGCCGAGCCGGTAGACCGAGAGCGCGTAGGAGGCTGATGGGATCGTACTGACGTGCAGGCCGATGCTGTCTCCTGCCTGCACGCTGGCGCTCGAGCAGTAGGCATCGAGCGCATGCAGGGGCGCGCCCTTGATCCGCCAAGCCGCCGTGCCCCGATGAGAGTTCTCGCGGGCGACGGAGGTCGATTCGCCGGCTCGATCGCGGCCGCGGTCAATTCGCGCGCGGATCGCAGCCACGGCGACCCGTGGCCAAGCGCGCGATCTCTGATCAAATAGTGTGGTTATGGCGACGACCCCGTCTTGGGTGGCTTCGGGACCCGAGGCGACCTCAGCGCAGGTGCTCCAAGAGTATGGCCGCCGCATCGGGCGCGACACGGTCATCTACGCCGCCGGCACCGGAGCCGTGCTGGTGGTATCGCTGATCACGCTCGCGGTTTACACCCACTACATGGCCCCCGCCGAGTACGGGTCCCTGTCGATCCTGTTCTTCGCAGCCGGCGCGTTGACGATCTTACTCAACCTGATCCCGCTCGCCGGGATTCTGCGGTGGGTCTATGTATCTGGCGAGGCGGACTCTGGAGCCGTCGACGATCCCTCGCGCCAGGCGCCGGGTGGCACCAAACGGCGGGCGTTGGGCACAGGCTGCTGGATGACGCTCCTGTCGATTGCCGTCGGCTGCGCGGTCATCCTCCCGTTCCGGGAGCAGCTCGGACAGCTGCTCCTGGGCACGAGCTCGGCGAACACTGAGATAACGCTGATGATCGCCTCCGGTGCCGCCGGCTCGATCTTCCGTTTGGCCTCAAACGTCGTCAGGATGGAGAGACGCCCAGTGGCCTTCTCCATCATCGTGGCCGCACGTCCGTTCATCGCGCTCGCGGTCGCTGTACCGCTGGTGGTCAACGGTGACGGGATCGATGGCGCCCTGATCGGAACCGCAGCGGGATCGCTGATCCCTTCCGCCGCGGCGTTCGTGATCGCCCGTCACTCTTACAGCGCCGCGTTCAACTGGACCGACGCACGGGCGATCACCGATCTCGGATCCAAGTACACGTTCGTGATCCTGGGCCTGTACGTGGTCCACAACAGCGATCCGTTCGTACTGTCTCGGTTCGCCTCGCATGCAGCCGTCGGCATCTATCGGGTGGCAACGCGCCTCTCTTCGATCATCTCCTACCTGGTGTCGGCGTTCCTGCTCGCCTGGGCGCCGCTGGAGCGCTCGACGCTATTCCAGACCACGTACGACATCCGCGGTGCCACCCGAATGCACTCCAGGATGCTTACCTACTTCGTGCTCAGCGGCTTGACGGTGACGCTCGGTCTCAGCCTCGCCGGGAACATCCTGGTACGCCTTGCGCCGCCGGCATATCGCTCGGCGGCCACTTTGATCCCTTTCACGTCGGTCGCGTTCGTGATCTACGGGATGTTTGTGGTCGTCGCCCGCACGACTTATCACAAGCATCGCGATTTCGTTCACAACGCGAGCGCCGCCCTGGCAGCGGTCGTGTACCTGGCGATGTCCGTGGTGCTGGTGCCTCGGTGGGGCGGCTACGGACTAGCCGTGGCCGCGTCCGTCGGAATGGCAATCGCCATCATGTGCTTCCGCGCGCTCGTGCCCACCTCGACGCACCATGCCGAGCTGGAATGGCCACGCCTGATCGGCGGCAGCGTGATCGTGTTCGCCTGTCTGGCGCTGGGCAGATCACCTGACGTCGGGGACGGCCTGGGGCGGATTGCCCTCGGGTTGGTCGATTTCTTCGTCGTCTATCCCGCGGCGATCGTGCTCGTCGGCGTCGTACCTTGGTCCGAAGCGCGCGTCCTCGGCAAGATTGCCGCCGGCGTGCTCAATCAGCTGCTGGGCCCGTTGCGTCCAGCCCGGAACGGTGCCGCGGTGGCGCAAGCGCTCGCGCGCCTGGCGCCCGGCGATGTCACTCTGCTGCGTGCCCTGATCAAGGACCGCCTCCCATCACGAGAGCTTGCCAGGCGTCAGGGGGTCCCCGTCTCGTCGCTGGAGGCCCGCGCTGCGCGAGCGCTGCGGACGCTCACCGGAGCCGAGTCGTCCGAGCGCGACGACGCCGCAATTGGCCACTGGCTGTTCGACGTCCAGGGATCAGCCGAACGCGACGTGATCGGCATGTTCCTGGTCGATCACGGCGTCCCGCGCCTGACTCTGCACCGCGTCGAATCAGCCGTGGCCACGCTCAAGGCGCTTCCGCGCAGCCTTTGGCACAGCCCCAGCAGCGGAACAGATGCCGACGGCGCGACGCCGCCCTTCGAGGCGAGCATCGAGATCGGCTGATGCTAGATCGCCGAACCGGATTGAGGAGGCGGACCCCGGCGGCGCCGCAGCGCCGACGCCTTCGGATCATCGTCGTGTCTTGGGACATGGGGCACAACGCTGTAATCCGAGCCTTCTACACGGCGGAGATGTTGTCCCGAAAGCACAACGTCGAGCTGGTCGGAATGAACTTTCCCCATCACGGCACGGAGATCTGGGAGCCGATCAGGGGGGCAGCGCTGCGCATGCGCTCGTTCCCGGGTCGCGATCTGCCGGAGTTCATCGATGATGCCGAGCGCTTCACGCGCCACCTGCACGCGGATCTCGTCTACGTGAACAAGGCCCGCTTTCCCTCGCTGCTGCTGGGGATGCTCCTCAAGCACCGCTGCGGAGTGCCGGTCATCGTCGACATCGATGAGTCGGAGCTCAGCTTCGTACCGAGCGATGCGGGCATCTCGCTCGACGAGCTCGAGCGCCGACGCGATCGGGATGACTTCCGCCACCCCTGGGGCGACTCCTGGACCGCCGCAGCGGACAACCTAGTTAGGGACGCCGATGCGGTGACGGTCAACAGCGAGGTGCTCCAGCCAATTTACAGCGGCACGATTCTTCCTCAGGTACGCGACGAACTTACCTTCGACCCGAAACGCTTCGACCGCGACGCAATCCGGAGCGAGTTCGGCTTCTCGCCGGAGGACCGCGTGATCCTCTTCGCAGGTACCCCGAAGCGGCACAAGGGGTTGCAGGATGTCCTTGACGCGCTCGAGCAGCTCGAAGATCCGCGCTACAAGCTGTGCGTCGTCGGCTCGGTTGCCGACCCAGAGCTGCGCACGCAGTTGCTGGCCGCGCCGCGCGTGAAGCTACTTGGTTTTCGGCCCGTCTCGGACCTTCCTCGTCTGACGTTGGTCGGCGACCTCGTGTGCCTGCCACAGACGCTAGGCAGTAACGTCGCCCGCTACCAGACCCCCTCTAAGCTCACTGAAGCGCTGGCGATGGGCGTCCCCGTCCTGGCTGAGCATTCCCCGCCCCTCGCGCCGTTCGCCGACAAGGGACTGATTCACCTGATAGGTGAGGGATCGCTCGCTGGCCGAATCTTCGAGCTGTTCTCAGATCCCGACGGTCTGCGTCGCACGACGCGTCGTGGCCGCGAGTTCTTCCTGGAGCGGATGAGCTACGCCGTCGGGATGCAGATATTCGATCGCGTGCTCGCGGATCTGGACCTCGATCGGCGTGAACTCCCGCCCAGCTGGCGGCGGGCGTATCAGCTGGCGCGCGAGCCGTTCTCAGACGGCCAGGCGCAACGCGAGCAGGCCGGCAAACCGCTCGGCATGTCGCGAGTTCACCGCGGCTGGGATGTTGTGTTCTTCTGGAAGTTGAATGACTCAGGCCTTTACGGCCGGCGCTCTGACATGTTGATGAAGTATCTGGCCCAGGCGGACTGGACGAGAAGGCTGATCCTGTTCGACAGCCCTACCGACTGGGATTGGATCAAAGAGCGCCAGGAGCTGGCGACGCACAACGGCGTCAACCACTGGTCCCTAATCCGCCGTCGCGCCCAGAGGCTGGCACTGCTCGGCGAGCGGCACGGCAAGCTCCACAGCTACACGTTCGTCGCGCGCTCAGGACACGATCCCCCCCTTTGGCAGCGAGCCCTGCTCCCCGGCACCGAGGAGTATCTTGGCTTCGTCAGGTACGTACTCGATCAGAACGGGGTCGGCAAGCGTCCGCTGTTGCTCTGGTTCTGGCCCCCCAACTTCGAATTCCGCTCTCTGCAGGAGGCGCTCTCTCCCACGCTGACCGTGGCCGACGTGGTAGACGACCAGCGTTCGTGGTCGATCCCCGGCACGCTCGAGTACGAGCGGCTCACGCGCAACTATGACGATCTGCTCAGGCTCAGTGACATCGTGCTGGCCCATTCGGAGCCATTGCGTGAGCGATTGCGATGGTTCGGGGTTCAGGCTCATGTCGTTCCCAATGGGATGGAGATCTTCCCCAGTCCGACACAGTCCGTCCAGCGTCCCCGTGAGCTCCGACGCCTCAAGGGACCGTTGGTTGGCTATGTCGGTGGCCTCTCGTGGCGCCTCGACGTGCCACTACTCGACCGCCTCGCCCGTGAGCACCGCGACTGGCAACTCGTCTTGATCGGATCCATCCATGGTCCCCGCAACGATGTGCTGTCGCTCGTCGAGCACCCCAACGTGCACTTCCTGGGCGTCAAGCGCTACCCCGACGTCGTGCGCTACATACGCTCGTTCGACGTCGCGATCATCCCGCACCTCGACAACGAGATGACGCGTGGCATGAACCCCCTCAAGGCGTTCGTATTCGCAGGCTGCGGAGTGGGAGTGGTCGCGACTGATGTCGCCAATCTCGCCGAGCTCGACCGCTCGATCCGGGTGGCACGCTCGCATGATGAGTTCATCGCCGCAGTTGCTGAAGAGATTGAGCGAAGGCGGCGCGGCGAGGCCAGACCGGCTCCGCGGTCGCTGCTCGAGCGCCACACTTGGTCCGAGCGGGTTCGTCAGGTCGAGCGCCTGATCGACCATGCACTCGAGCAGCGGGCGAACGGACAAGCGCCCGTCCTGCTCGGACGTTGAGGGCCGGCTGTGTCGCTGGCGCTGACCCTTGTGTTGACCATGGTGGCGATCATGCTGGTGCTAGTTCTCGCACTGGCTTCAACCACGTTGCTGCTGCGGCGACGTCGCCTCGCCGTCAAGCGGGCGAGCGATGTCATCCGACGGCGACTGCAGGACGACTGAGCGGCCTTGGGTTCAGAATCGGGTGACGGGCAGCGAGAATTCAGCGGGGACACCGACGCTTGCCGAGCGGCTGGCTAAGGAAACGCACCGAGTCCTCGCGGCTCAGGTCCCGGCCGGCTCACGATGTGCGCTGCTCGGTTATCCAAATCACCGCAACCCAGGCGACCACGCGATCTGGCTCGGAGCGAAGGCGTTGCTGCGATGCCTCCACGCCGAGATCGCCTACGAGTGCGACTGGCAAACGTACTCGCCCGAGGCACTCGCCTCGATGATCGACGACGGAACGGTGATTTTCTTTACAGGCGGCGGCAACTTCGGTGACCTTTGGCCTCTCACTCAGACGATGCGCGAGAAGGTCCTGAAGGACTTCCGTGGCGTGAGAACGATCCAACTCCCCCAGAGCGTCCACTTCGATCGCGATGAGAATCGTGAGCGCGCGCGGCGCCTAATTGAGGGTCATGGGAACGTGACGTTGCTCGTGCGCGATCAACAGAGTCTGGACCGCGCTCAAGCCGCTTTCGACGTGCCGGTGGTGCTCGCTCCCGACCTCGCGTTCGCGGCTGCCGTCGAACCGGTTGCAGCAGAGCCGGCGGTGGACGTCTTATGGATCGCGCGCGATGACAAGGAGTCACTGAAGCGCAATCCCACCACCGTGCCCGACGGGGTATCGCGCCGCGACTGGATGGCCCCCGTCCCGGGCGAACCCCTCGCGGCCGGCGAGCCACTGATTCCGGACTCGGCGTCGCGCCTGATCGCTCTAAACCAAGAATTAACACGCGCGGCGACCGCCGACGAGCGCACAAGGCGCGATTGGAGGCCCCTCGCCGAGACCTGGGAGGCCCTATCGCGGTTCCGGGTCTCTCATGCGTGCCGGCTACTGGGGAGTGGCCGCATCGTCGTGACCGACCGGCTTCACGCGCACATACTGTCATTGATGCTCGGCATCCCGACGGTCGTGACGGATAACTCCTATGGCAAGGTGCGCGCCGCGTACGAGACCTTCACGCCCGACGCATCCCTGGCGCGCTGGGCGAACACGCCGGCCGAGGGCCTCGCCGTAGCACAAAGCTGGCTAGAGGAAGAACCGCGACAAGAGCGGTGTGGTGATCAGTGATCACCCGCGCCGCCGCGCCGCCTTGGTCGAGGGCCGCCGCTCTGTGTCCGCGCGCGTCAGAGCGCGCCAGCTCAGGGAGCGGCCGAGCTTGCGGCGCCGGGCTCCTTGGCCTGGTTCGATCGTCGCATGCCCGGCCAGGGGCTTGACCCGGCGCGGCTCGCAGCCGCTCTCGGCCAAGATCTCGAGCAGCTGATCGACGCGATGCTCGAACGTATGATGGGCGAGCACGAGCTCCCGCCCGCGACGGCCGCGCTCGGCGCGCTCCTCGGGTGAGGCCAGCAGGCGGTCGATCAGGGGCTTGAGCTCGGTCCGGTCCGAGTAGGTGACGACCGCCGCCCCGAAGCGGTCTGAGAGCTCGGCCAGGTCGTCGCTGAGCACCAGCGCTCCGCACGCCAGCGCGTCGTAGATGCGGTTCGAGACGAAGCCGCGCTCACGCATGTCGTCCCAGTGGTCGTTGAGCACAATCGCGCTCGATGAGTAAACCTTGTGCAGCTCTGCGTTAGGGACGTGCTCGCCGGCGATGTAGTGATCGTCAATCAGCCCCCGCCAGTTGGTGCCGTACACCGCAAGTCTGCGCTCTGTGGGCAGCAGGTCCGACATGATCCGGCGCATAACCTTGCGAGAATTGGCCACGAATACGAGTTCATGGTCGTAGCGGGCGTTCTCCTCTGGATAGAACACCCGCGGGTCGGTTGCCTGGTCGAGCACGCACACGGGGACCTTCACGCGCTTGGCCAGCTCGGACGCAAAGCGCTCGGAGGCGACGCAGACGAGTTCGTAGCGCTCGCACTCCTCTACCGTCAACTTGTCCGGATGGCTGAGACACCACAGCACGTTGAACTGTCCGGGCTTCGGGGTGTAGGCGCTCAACCCCTTGAGGTGCAAGACGACATCGTATTCGAAGCCGAGGGCATCGTCCCACTCGTCGAGAACCTGCACGATCGCGCGGTGACCGCGGCGCCGAAATTGCCGCGCCAACGCCTCGCCGAAATGCACGTCGCCCCACTCCTGGGCGACCAGCCGGTTGTTGGCTCCGGTCTTGATGCAGAAGGAGAGATGCCCCTCGGCCTGCTCGAGTGTGGCGGCGAGCCGGCGGGCTCGATTGGCGTAGGTGTGTCGCTCGAGGGCGATGTCCCGATAGCGGCGCGCCAGCCGCCCGCGGCCCTTGTCATCGGCGAGCAGCTCGTCGAGCTTTGCCCGCAACGAGGCGACGTCGGTCCAGGTCGGGAACTCCTCGTCGAACAGCTCGTGCACGCCCTCCACGCAGTTCGTCAGCACCACGGTCCCGCACGCGAGCGCATCGAACACGCGCGAATTCACCGCGCCGTAAGGCAATGTGTGCAGCGCCGTGTCGTCGACGACGACCTTCGCCGAGGAATACGCCGCCGGCAGCCGCTCGTAAGGAAGCGGGCCATTCACGTACGGTGCGAGCTCGGGAACGCCCTCCCAGCCCTTGCCGAACACGCGCAGCACCTCGCCCTCCCGTGCCCGAAGCTGCTGGATGTCGCGAGGCTGCGCCCAGTAGTTGCCGGTGAACACGACGTCCGCGGTGAGCTCGGGGTCGACCGGCACTCGCTCGAAGCGCTCGGGGTTGGTCGCGAGGGGGAAGTTGATCGGGGCAAAACCCGCGCGTTCCGCGACCAGTGCAGCAGTGCGGCGTGATGAGGCGAGTACGAGATCGAAGCGCGAGAACCAGTCCTGTTCAAGCCAGCGTTCGGTCCAGCTTCGCACCCAGGCGATCGTCGTTACATCACCCGGCACGTTGCGAGCGTCGAAGGAGTCGAGCAGCACCAGAAGATAATCAAGTCCCTCCGGGAGCACGTACCATGCGTCTTTCTTGCGCTCGAGGTAGCTGACGCGCCAGCCGATCTGCTCGAGCGCATCCCCCAGCTCGTGGCCGGTGTACCAGTCTCCGAACCCGTCCACCGCATCGTTGCTGGTGAGCGTGATCCCGATGTGCGCGCCGGGTTCCTCGGCCCAATACGACTCGCCGCGCAACCGGCCAAGGCGATACTCGCGCCGCAGCGCTGCTCCCCAGCGCTCCGCGAACAGCTTCTGGTTGCCGAGCCGGTTCATGCGCTTGAACTCCCGACCCTGTGCGTCCTGGGTCGAGGACTCGCGGTGCAGCAGGTGGGCGCGCCCCGAGCATACGATCGCCCGGCCGGCGGCGGCGATCTGCAGACCGAGGTCGACGTCCTCCATGCCGTAGCGATAACCGTCGGGAAAGCCCCCGAGCTGCTCGAACAGGTCTTTGTGCACCAGCAGGCAGGCGCCGGTGACCGCGGGAGGGTCAGCATCGACGCCAAAGCGCTCGTCGAACAACGTGCCACCGTCGCCGGCGTTGTACGGGCGCAACCGTCCGAGCTTGAAGCGGAAACGTATCCCCCGGTGCTGGACCAGCGGAACCCCCACAGCGAGCTTGTCTGAATGCAGCAGCGTCGCGCCGGCGGCGCCGACCCGATCGCCGAGGCACGCCGCCACAAGCTCTCGCATCCAGCCACTCTCGAAGGGTTCGATGTCGTTGTTGAGGAACAGCAGCAGCTCACCATCCGCGCGGGCCGCGCCCTGCCCGTTGCCGGCCGAGAACGAGAGGTTCTCCTCGTTCTCGATCAGCGTCAGCGCGAAGGACGGGCTGAGCTTTCGCAGGTAGTCGCGCGAGCCGTCGCTTGATCCGTTGTCGACGACGATGAGCTCGAAGCTCGGGTAGTCGGTGTACGCAGTCAGGCCGGCGATCAGCCGTCTCAGGTGGCCCTCGCCGTTGCGGTTCAGCACCACGATCGATACCCGCGGCCAGTGTGCGCGCTGGGGTGCTGCCCCCAAGGTCGATCGGATCCTCGCAGCGAGCTCCGCGCCGGCCGGCTGCTCACCGCCGGCAGCGGCCTCGGCTGCCTCCAAGGCGGGCGCCTCACGGTGCTCGGCGGCCTGCACTACAGCAGTTGGCAGAACGGCGGGCGTGGCGCGCGCAACCTCGAGCGTCGCCAGGTCCTGCTCGAGCCGCCGTAGGCGCTCCAGCGCACGGACGACCGCGCCCTCCGTCACCCTGCGCCGCATCCTCAGCCGATCGAGGGCGCGCACGATCTTGTGGCCGATCCGCCAGGCGTGCGAGGTGGAGATGCGCTCAACATCGCCTCGGACGTCCCGCACGCCGGACGCGACGGTGTTCAGCATCTGGGCCATGTCGCTCAGCTGCGCCCGCAACTGGCTGATCTGCTCAGCCTGGCGCTGCTCGACGCGCGACCTGTGGGCGGCGTCGGCCTCGAACCTCGCCAGCTCGCGCGTCAGCCGGCCGAGCTCGAGCCGAATTGAGCCCACCTCCTGCTCGCGGGCGGCGAGCTGCGTGCGCACGCTCGCACTGCGAGCGTTCTCTCGAGTAGCCTGCTCGGCCAGCGCCGCCAGCCGCGCCTCGAGCGTCGACCGCTGACGTAGGCGGCTGTCCTCACGGCGGCGAAGCTCGTCCTCGAGGAACTCGATCTCATCGCGGAGCGCTTCGACCTCCAGCTCCGGCGCAGCGCCACCCGGTGTCTCGGCGGGATCCCCGACCGGTCCACCGTGCCCGGCTCGCAGGCCTCGATCGCGCTCTACCACGAAGGCACGAGTGTATCCTGGAAGCGTGCGGTGGGAGGGGCGCGCAACCACAGTAGGAGTTGCCGGGGCTGCATCGTGAGCATGAGTCGAGAATGTCCGATCTGCGGGCTCGAATGTGACTCCTTCGAGCCCGGAGGCCGCAACCTGCGACCCGATGCCATGTGTCCAGGATGCCGATCGCTCGAACGCCACCGACTCGTTTGGCTGTACATGCTCACCGAGACCGAGCTGATGTCAGACACGGAGACAAAGCGGTTCTTGCACGTCTCACCTGAGCCGGCGCTGAAGTGGAAGCTGGCGCAGGTGCCGTGGATCGATCAACTCACGGCCGATCTGGAGCCGGCCGGGGTGATGGTTCAGATGGACATCACTGACATCCAGTACCCCGACGACTCATTCGACGTCATCTATTGCAGCCACGTGCTCGAGCACGTGCCCGATGACGCTGCGGCGATGCGCGAACTGCTCCGGGTGCTGAGGCCGTCGGGATGGGCCATCCTGCAGGTCCCGATTTGGCGGGAGGTCACTGACGAGGACCGGAGCGTCACTGACGCCGCCGAGCGCACCCTGCGCTTCGGCCAGAACGACCATGTGCGGAGCTACGGGACGGACTATGCACTCCGCCTCGCCGAAGCCGGCTTCCAGGTCACTGTCGATCCCTACCCGCGGCGGCTCGGACTCGCGTGCGTGACGCGGTTTGGCTTGACCAGGGCGGAGGAGGTCCACTTCGTGCGCAAGCTCCCGGGCGGCGTGCCCGGCAGCGTCGAGCGGCCACTCAACGACGGCGGGGCACGCCCGGTGGCGTCAGTCGTGGCCGGTCGCGTCGAACAGGTGCTCGACGGCACCGTGCGGGGATGGGCGTGGAAGCCGGCGGCGCCGCACGAGCGTGTCTCCGTACGGGTCACGCTGGATAACGAGGAGGCGGGCGGCGGGGTCGCCTCTCTCGCCCGCCGTTCCCTGGCCGAGGCGGGCATGGGCGACGGGCGGTACGGATTCAGCCTGCCGCTGCCAGCGGCGCTCGCCGCCCCCCGACGCCACATCCTGCGCGTCGAGGCCGACGGCGTCGCGCTGCCGGCGGCGAACAGCTTCGCTACCGCGGCCGAAGGAGACATCTGGACCGGCGCGGAGTTCGGGCTCGATGCCGGGCCGCGTGTCGGCGTAAGGCCAAACGTCGTCGGGCGGGTCGAGAGCGTGCGCGACGGCCTGGTCACAGGATGGGCGTCGAGCCCGCCGGCACCGGGCTGGCGCGTTGGCGTGCGGGCGATCCTAGACGGCCGCGACGTCGCCGGCGACGTCGCCGGGCGGCCTCGGCGCTCACTCGCCGACATGGGCATCGGCGACTGCCGGTGCGGATTCGCGATCGAGCTTCCTCACGCCGGTGGGGGTCCTCACCGGCTGCGCATCGAGGCCGAGGGCGGCATCGCATTGCCGCCCGCAGCCAGCTTCACGACGACGACCGAACACCGTGATGACCCGTGGTACGTGATCGACGTCGCGCAGGCCCGCCGACCCTGACTTAACTTAGCCACCTGCTCCTTAGATCCCTGAGCGCCCGGGCCACGGTTCCGCCATCGTACTGCGCTGATCGAGAGCCGCCGCTCGCATACACTGCGGCCTTGGAGGCAAGCGCCGCGACCGGACTATCCACGGTCTCCGGGCGTGAGGATTCCGATCCGGAAGCCCAGCTCCTCCGATCGCGCCCGGACACGTTCGAGCAGCACCTCGACTCGGCGCTCGAAGGTATGCGAGCCGACCACGATCTGGCGCCCCTTGGCAGCACGCGTGCAACGTTCCTCGTCGTTGGCGAGCAGCAGCGCGATCGTCGCGTGCAGATCCTCGCGGGTCCGGTATACGGCCACGGCGTCCCCAAGCTGCTCTTCGATCCCGGGGACGAAGTCGCTGACAACCATCGCGCCGCTGGCAAGCGCGTCGTAGACACGGTTGGAGATGTAGCCGTGCGTGCGCATATCGTCCCAATGGTCGGCAAGCACGACCTTGGCCGAGGCGTAGACGCGTCGCAGCTCTTCGTTCGGAATGTGCTCGCCGAGCACGTAGCGTTTGTCGATCAGCCCGTCCCAGTCTCCACCCCAGACGGCGAGATCAATGTCGGTCGGTAGCAGCCAATCAAGCGCCCGCCTTCGGACGCCACGCGAGTTCCCGACGAAGACAACATCGTGGGCGAGCGCCGGATCGAGCTCGGGCCAGAAGCGTCGCTGGTCAGTCGCCTGCTCGAGCACGAATACCGGGACGGTTGTCGCGGCCGCCATCGCGTCGGCGTGAGCGCTCGAGGCAACTGCCACAAGGTCATATCCCTCGCATTCGACGCCCGTGAGGGTCTCCGGATGGCTGATGCTCCAGAGCACGTTCAGCTGGCCGGGCTTGGGCCGGTGGCGGCTGAGTCCGCGCAGCGTTATCGATACGTCATACGCGCAGCCTTCGAGCTCCTCCCATTCGCTCACGACCTGGATCAGGCACTCGTGACCGCGACGCACGAGTTCACGCTCGACGCTGCGGGCAAAATGCAGATCTCCCCCGCGCTCTGCGCGCTCCCAGTCCGGAGCGCCGATCCGGATCACGAAGCTCAGGCGCTGGTGCTGCTCGGCGATCACCTCGAGCAGCTGTTGGGCCCGACGCTCGTAGGTGTGATCCTTGAGCACGATCCCGCGGTAACGGTCCACCAGCGTCGTGCGCCACGGCTCGTCGGCGACCAGCTCGTCGATAAGCAGGCGCAGACCTTCGCGCGAGGACCAGACCGGGAAAGCCTCGTCGAACAGCTCCCGCGCTCCTGCCTCACAGTTGGTGAGCACCAGCGCGCCGCTCGCCAGGGCATCGAACACCCGAGCGTTGAGCGCCCCGTAGGGCAGCGTGGGACCAGCCGTATCGTCGAGCACTAGCTTGGCGGATCCGTATACGCCTGGGAGCTGTGCGTAATCCACTTCGCCATGGTGGTACCGCGCCAGCCCCGGCACGTCCTCCCAGCCCTTGCCAAAGATCGCGAAGGTTTCGTCGAGCCTGGGCTCGAGCACGTGCTCGATCTCACGCTCGACGCCCCAGCGATTCGCTGACATCACGCAGTCGTAGTCGCGCGTGCCCGTGCCAAGCGTGAACCGAGCTGGGTTGGTTGCCAGTGGAAACCGCAGCGAGGGCCTGCCTGCTTCGTGCTCCAGTACGTCCGCGATCCCCTGAGAGGACGCGAGAAGTACGTTCACGCGCGAGACCCAGTCGCGCTCGATCCATCGATGGACCCAGTTGCGAACCCACGCCACGACGGTCACGGAGGGATGGGTGCGGCGAGCGTCGAATCGATCGAGAAGCGCGATCACAGCATCGAGGTCGTCGGGCTGCTGGTAGCACCGGCCGCCCTTCAGCGGCAGGTAGCTGACGCGAACCCCGAGCGCCCCGAGTGCATCGCCGAGCTCGTGCGCCGTATACCAGTCCCCCCAACCGGAGGTGGAATCCGATGACGTGAGCGTGATCCCGAAGTGGGCGCGCTCAGTCGTCCAGTACGGATCTCCAGTTAGCCGCGCACGCCGCAGCTCGTGGCGCAGCGGCGCCGCCCAGCGTTGGTGAAACAGCTGACGGTTGCGGACGCGGTTGTCGCGGATCGCGAGCTGTGACTGCGCAGCTTGCGTCGCTGACTCGCGGTGAAACGCGATCGAACGGCCCGAGCACCGCACGTCCCAGCCGGCGGCGATCAGCTTGAGGCCGAGATCCACGTCCTCGGTGCCGAACCGGTATCCGTCACTGAATCCGCCCACCTCGGCGAACGCGGCTTTCCGAATCGCGAGCGCCGCGGCCGTCACGGCCGGACAACGCCGGTCACGTCCGAAGTCCTCGTCGAACAGGTCCGCGCCATCGTCACAGTTGAAGGCCCGGGGGAGATGGTTTTCGAGCGCAAAGCGGATTCCGCGGTGCTGGACGATCCATCCACTCTTGGTCCGTGCCGGGTCGTGCGCTACGTGGATCAGCGTGCTCCCGACAGCACCGACGCCGTCTGCCATCAGTGCCGCTACGAGTTCCCTTAACCAGCCTGACTCAAACGGCTCAACATCGTCGTTGAGGAACAACAGCACCTCGCCCGCGACCGTCGTGGCGATGGCGTTGTTGGCCTCGGAGAAACTACGGTTGTCCTCGCTTCGCACGATGCGAGCCGACTCGAGCATGTCCACGCGCATCGACGGCTCAAGCGGTGAGCGCGAGCCGTTGTCAACGATCGTGACGTCGAACGTCGGATAGTCGGTATGTCGCGCCAAGCCGGTCAGAAGCCGCGGCAGCTGGGTGTGGCCGTCGTGGCTGAGCACGATCACCGAGACCGACGGCCACTGGTCGCGATGAGGGGCCGGGGCGAGTCGAGTCCGGAGCTCGCGGGCCATCTGGGTCCGCCGGGGCCCTCGCGCCCGCGCAACAGCCGCAGAGTCGTCCTGCCAGGCTAGTCGCGTGGCATCTACTGCAACGGGGCCCCCCAGCGAGAGTGCAGGGTTCTGGTGTCGGGCGTGGTCAATTCGCTCAAGTGCCCGCGCGACCCCCCCTGTCGTCATCACGCGCCGACCGAGCACGCGGCGAATCAGAACCGATACGCCGTGTCCCCAACGCCAGGCCCGCGACGTCGCCACGCGCTCGATGTCCTCCTGGACCGAGTCCAGGCCGGCCGCGAGCGACGAGGCGAGCTGCTCAAGCTCGCGGATGCGTGCCTGCGCGGCGACCAATTCGCGGCGTAGGGCGTCCACGTCGCTGCTCGGTTGGTCAAACGCCGGCGTTGATCGCTGCACTGGCTTCATAGGTCACACGCGGCAAGCGCTGGCCGGGCGCCGCGGAGGCGGAGTGCGTCGACGCATACGTCGGGCCCATCTTATCGGCGTGCGCTGCACCCGAGCCTACAATCAGCGACGTGACGGGGGGACCTCGCTCCTATCCATTGTCCCCGCCGCTGGTGGCTGACCAGGCCGACGGTCGGATGACGGCGCTGGCTGCACTTGACGTAGCGGCAGGACGGTTCGCGCCGATCGCCGATTCGCTGCGCGACGCCGTCCTTGCGTACTATCGCGAGACCGGCGGGACGTTGCACGGGGCCTCAGGGCTGCGGACTCTGGAGACGAATTCAGGACTCGCGGCCAAGCGCGGCAACTCGCTGCTGCAGATCCTGGCGCTGCGCGAGCCAGACCTCGACCTGCGCGGGCTGTCCTTGCTCGATATCGGTTGCGGATTCGGTGCCCTGACCGTGTATTTCGCGCATCTCGGCGCTGAGGTGACCGCAACTGACGTGAGCTCTTCTCGACTCACAGTGGGTGAGCGGGTCGCGCAGGAGTTCGGATTCCCGGTTCGCTGGGTACACGGCTCGCTACAGGAGCTGCCGCTGTCTGATCGCCAGTTCGATATCGCAATCCTCAACAACGCGCTCTGCTACGTCGTGCCGCGCCCGGAACGCCTGATCAGCCTGGTGCAGGTCCGGCGCGTCCTGCGCCCCGCAGGGACGCTGCTGATGCGCAACCCCAACCGCACTGCGCTGCGTGATCCGTTTACCGGGTTACCCGTGTTGAACCGGCTCTCCCCGGGTGCCGCATCGGTGGTTTCTCGGGCTCTGAACCGTCATCGTTCGCATGTGCGTCTGCTGAGCGCCCGGGGGCAGCGGGCCGAGCTGCGTCGGGTGGGATTCGAGCAGATCGACATCCGCTCTTCACGCCGGCGTACGATCAAGCCGCTCGACCGCTGGGCGGCGTCCTATCAGCACGTGCTCGCGAGGCGGCCGACAGGGCCCTAGACGAGCGGGAGCGTCGCCGGTGAGCAGACCCGGCGCCGTATCTCGACGTTCACTGGATCGGACGCAGTGCCGCGAACGACCCGACCGATCGCCGCGCTAATGCGGCTCGCCACTCCGGCGAGAGGAGTGCCTCGAACTGCCCGTCCTGCTGGGGGTGGGTCATGACCTCGACCGACTCTCTTTGCGCTCGCTGGAGGACGTCGAATCCGACGCCGCCGAGCGCCGGGTGAAGGTGCTCAAACGCCAATGTCAAGCTCGGCATTCGAAACCGCTTGCGCATCCGCCGATCTCGCTGGCTGGCCCGCGCGTCAGCCTGCGTCGGCTCCCTCAAAATCGGGCGGATCGCCAAGCCTGGAGGCAGCACTTCGAGCACCGCCTCATGGACATGCACGTGATGGTGACCGTCGAGATGGGTCGGATCTCCGAACTGCTCGATGAACTGGTCAAGCTGATCGGACACGGCGTCGCGCAGTAGCTGGCGCGACGGCCGGTCTGCGTTGTCCCCACGCCAGCTTGCGTTGTCGAATGCCTCGGTCAAGAGCAACTGACGCCTGCGCACGGGCGCCGGGACGTTGGCGGTGTCGAACGGCAACGTCAGGTTCAGGTGCAGGCCAGCAGGTAGACCGCGGTCCCGGGCAAGGTGGGCCGCGCGCGCGCTGTCGCGCATCCAGACCATCGCCGAGCCCGAGGAGATGACCCCCTCGCGAAAGGCCAGGATCGCTGCATTGGTGGCCGTCAGGCTCGCTCCGATGTCATCGGCGTTTACGATCAGCATCGCTCCGATCCTATGCTGCGTGCTCGCCGAGCTTGCTGCGACGGGAGCTCAGGCTCGGCAGTCGGCGCCTATACAGTCGCGTGACACCGCGACCAGGCGCTATGCACACGCATGCAATCCTCCTCCCTCAGCCTCGTCCTCGTCCGCAATACCGTGAGCCACGACGCCCGCGTGTTGAGAGAGGCAGCCACGCTCCGCGATCTGGGGTTCACCGTGCTGGTTTTGGGAGTCGTTTCTACCAGCGAGCGACAGACGCACCTGGAGATCGCAGGCGCGCGCGTCGTGAGGCTCGATCCCGCCGCAGCGCTCCGAAGGGTCATCGCATGGACGAGAGCCACCGACGGTCGATCAGCGGGCAAAACCGCCCACGCTCGGATCACGGCAACGCAGGGTGTCGTTGACGTCGGGCCCCGCGAAGCAGGGCGACTGACGGCCGGGCTGCGCCGCGTCAGCCTGACCGTCGCCTACTACCTAGAGGGCATCGCGCTCGTCCGCCGCACCACCCCGGCGCTGGTTCACGCCAACGACTACAACACGATGTGGATCGGGATCGCGGCAAAGCTCCTGTGCGGCAGTCGGCTGGTTTACGACTCTCACGAGCTCTGGCCGGATCGCAACCGCCGCCCCGAGTGGCGTCCTTGGCTGATCGCCTGCGAGACGCTGTTCGTGCGGCTGGCCGACGCCACGATCACCACCAGTCCCGGATACTCGTCGGCGATCGCCGAGCGATACCACGTCCGTCCTCCCATGGTGATCCGCAATGTTCCCGCTCGGCGCCCAGGGCGAGCACTCGGCCTTGATCGCCGTACGGGTGCGTCGGGTCCGCTGGTCGTCTACGTCGGGGGACTGATGCCGGGCCGGGGGCTGGAGCAGGCCATCCGCGCCCTGTCGTGGGCTCCGGAGCTGAGGCTGCGGCTGATCGGGCCCGGAACCGAGTCCTACCGCGGCGCCCTGCGTCTGTGTGCTGAGGAAGCCGGCGTCACCGATCGGCTTGAGCTCGCGCCCGCGGTCCCCCCAACCGCGGTCGTCGACTCGATCGCGGATGCCGACCTCGGCCTGATGCTGATCGAACCCGTTTGTCGCAGCTATGAGCTGACGCTCCCGAACAAGCTGTTCGAGTACGCGGCCGCCGGCCTGCCGATCTTGTCCAGTGACCTCCCGGTAATCGGGCCGCTCGTCCGGGAGGAGAAGCTTGGCCACGTGGTCGGCACCGATGATCCCGAGGAAATCGCGCAGGGAATGCGGCGCCTCGCGCAACCGAGCTTGAACAAGGACCTGCGTGTGCACGTGCGTGCATTCGCGGAGCGCGTGACCTGGGAGGGCGAGCGAGCCACCCTGGAACGCGTCTACACCGACCTGGTTGCCGCCGAGCCCGGGCCCGGCGTTGCCGGCGACCGCCGGGTCGCCCGTATCTATGGGCGCTACGCGGCAAGTCCACGCAAGCAGCGCACCTGGAGCGCTGAGAATCCCGGCAACGTGGCGATCCGGAGCGAACTCGTCGACGCCGTCTTTGCTCTGGCCGGCGCCGATCTGCTCGCCGCGCGTGAGATCCTCGACGTCGGCTGCGGATCCGGCTGGTGGCTCGACCAGCTCGGGCGGGAACACCGCATAACGGCCGGCTTGCACGGCCTCGAGCTGCTGCCCGAACGGGCTGCAGGGGCCACGGAGCGGGCTCCTGCGGCCGAGATCGCCGTCGGGGACGCGCGCGAGCTTCCTTACGCGGAGCGCACCTTCGATGTGGTGACGCTGTTCACGGTGCTGTCATCGCTGCCGGGCAGCGATGACGCCGAGCGGGCACTGCGCGAGGCGCTGCGGGTGCTGCGGCCCAGAGGAGTGCTGGTGGTGTGGGAACCGAGGGTGCCCAACCCGCTCAACCCGGACACGATCTTCATCAGCGATCGCCTGCTCAGACGTATGCTCGGACCGCTCGCGATCGAGTTCCGCACCACCACGGTCCTGCCTGCGCTGGCGCGGCGGCTTGGATCAAGGACCAGCTCGCTGTATCCGAGGCTCTCACGGGTGGGCGCGCTCCGCACCCACCGGCTCGCGTTCGCGCGCACTACGGGTCCGCCCGCGGTTGACTTGGCAGACTGACTGCACCCGTGAGCATCCAGCGCGACGAGCACAAGGACCCGCTGCGGTTTTCGCTCTGCGGATCGTCGGGCGACGGCCGGAGCACCCTGGTCCGTCGGCTGCTGCGCGAGTCGCCATCGCTTTCCTCCGAACAGGTCGGCCCCGCCCACGACCACCTCTCGACCGAGCGCCGCCGCTTCATCGTCGTCGACGCCCCTGACCATGGGAGGTACTCCCCCCACATGGTCACGGGCGCTTCGACCCTCGAATGTGCTGTGATCCTCATCGACGCGGGGAAGGGGATCCTGACCCAGACCCGCAGCGACAGTTACCTGGTGTCGTTGCTCGGGATCGGCCATGTCGTCGTCGCGGTCAACAAGATGGATGCGGTCGTCTACGAGGAGGCGGCCTTCCGGGCGATCGAGCGTGAACACCTGGAGTTCGCGGCGCGGGTCGGCCTCACGGATGTGACCTGCATTCCGGTCTCGGCACTGAACGGCGACAACGTGCTCGAGCGCGGAGAGAAACTCAGCTGGTTCGACGGCCCGAGCCTGATCGGCTACCTCGAAGCCGTCAGAGTGCAGCGGCCGCGTGGCGACGATGCGATCCCCGCGAGGGCAACGCCGCCGCAGGTCTCCGACCAGCTCCAGGCGACGATCGTCTGGATGCACGACGACCCGCTTCTGCGAGGCCGCAGCTACCTGATGCGAATCGGCACCGGCACCGTTACGGCAACGATCGCCCCGCTCAAGTACAGGGTCAACGTCGACTCGCTGGAGCACGTGGCGGCGAACAAGCTCGAGCTCAACGAGATCGGGGTGTGCGACCTGGAGCTGAGCCGCCCGGTGGCCTTCGACCCCTACGAGCACAACCGGGACACCGGGGCCTTCATCCTGATCGACCGGATCACCAACGACACCGTCGGTGCGGGCATGATCCACTTCGCGCTGCGCCGCGCGCAGAACATCCGCTGGCAGGAGCTGACGGTCGACCGGACGGCGCGAGCCGCGCACAAGCAGCAGGTTCCGTGCGTGCTCTGGTTCACGGGGCTGTCAGGGGCCGGCAAGTCCACGATCGCCAACCGCGTGGAGGTCGAGCTGCACGGTCGTGGCCAACACACGTACATGCTCGACGGCGACAACGTGCGCCACGGGCTCAACCGCGACCTCGGCTTCACCGACGCTGACCGGGTGGAGAACATCCGCCGGGTGGCGGAGGTCTGCAGGCTGATGATCGACGCCGGGCTGATCGTGCTGGTGTCGTTCATCTCGCCGTTCCGAAGCGAGCGCCAGATGGCGCGTGCGCTGTTTGACGAGACCGAGTTCTTCGAGGTGTTCGTCGACACGCCACTGGCCGTCGCCGAGAAACGCGACCCCAAGGGGCTCTACAAGAAGGCGCGTCGCGGCGAGCTGCGGCACTTCACGGGAATCGACTCGCCCTACGAGCCGCCGGAGAACGCCGAGCTGCGACTCGACACCACGGCTCTGTCGGCCGCGGAGGCGGCGGCGGCGGTGATCGCGCTGCTCGAGCGCCGCGATCTGCTGCCTCCGGGATGAGCGGGGCGAGTCCGGCTACTCAGCGCCCTCGGCGCTGATCACGGCGATGGTGTCGCCGGTGGCCACCGACGCGCCCACCGCGATCAGGAGCTCGGCGACCTTGCCGGACTTGTGCGCGGTGATCTCGTTCTCCATCTTCATGGCCTCGATCACACACACCAGTGCGCCCTCCTGCACGTCGGCGCCGGCCTCGACCGCGACCTTGAGAACGGTGCCCTGGATCGGCGAGGCCAGCGTATCCCCGCCCCCGCCGCTGCCACCGGCGGCGCGCTCGCTGCGCCGGGGGGGCCTGCGAGCCCCGGCAGCCGTAGCGGGGCCGGCGCCGTTGACCGCCGCGCCGGCCGCCGGCGGACCGATCACCTTGACGTCGAAGCGCTTGCCGGAGACCTCAACCGTGTAGCTCTGCTCGAGCGCCGGCTCCTCATCGTCCTGCGCCTCGGTCTTCTCGGCGGGCGCGGGCGCGAGCGTCTTGAGCCATTTCTTGTCCTCGATCAGGTCACGACAGGTCTCGGCGTCGGCCCATTGCCTGGTCTGGAGAATCGCCTGGTGAAACGGGATCAG
>Ga0182024_10002003_pt1 | contig 51388 bp, 41 predicted proteins | sample P32metaG_FD_120480 | JGI IMG/M metagenome (GOLD analysis project Ga0182024, IMG submission 120480) | Permafrost microbial communities from Stordalen Mire, Sweden - P3-2 metaG (Illumina Assembly) | ecosystem: Environmental > Terrestrial > Soil > Wetlands > Permafrost | place: Sweden: Stordalen... | reverse complement strand
GCGATGCCGCCCGGCGGGCTGTCGATCCGCTGGCCGGATACGCCGCTCGACCAGGAATACCGGCTGCACCGCTACAAGCTCGCGGCGGTAAGCGCCTTCGCCCGCGCCAACCGGCTCGACCGCTGCGTCATCGACAGCAAGAAGCCGCGCTTCGGCATCGTCACCACCGGCAAATCCTATCTCGACCTGCGCCAGGCCTTGGACGATCTCGGCATCGACGACCAGGAGGCCGAGGCGATCGGCCTTCGCGTCTACAAGGTGGCGCTGGCCTGGCCGCTCGAGCCCGAGGGGGTACGCGATTTCGCCGGAGGACTCGAGGAAATCCTCGTCGTCGAGGAAAAGCGCGGGGTTATCGAGCCGCAGCTCAAGGAGCAGCTTTACAACTGGCCGGCAAAGGGACGGCCGCGGATCGTCGGCAAATACGATGAGGACGGCGAGTGGATCCTCCCCTCGCCCGGCGAGCTGGCGCCGGCCCAGATCGCGCGGGTCATCGCCAGGCGGATCGCGCGGTTTCATTCCTCGCCGCGGATAGCCGAGCGGCTCCAGTTCCTCGAAGCGCGCGAGGCGCAGCTCGCCGGGACGGTCGTGCCGTTCGTGCGCACCCCGTATTTCTGTTCCGGCTGCCCGCACAATACCTCGACCAAGGTCCCGGAAGGCAGCCGCGCGCTGGCCGGGATCGGCTGCCATTACCTGTCGCAGTTCATGGATCGCTCGACCGCGACGTTCAGCCAAATGGGCGGCGAAGGCGCGGCGTGGATCGGTCAGTCGCCGTTTGTCGAGACGGCGCATGTCTTCGCCAATATCGGCGACGGCACCTACACCCATTCCGGCATCCTGGCGATCCGCGCCGCGGTCGCCGCCAAAGTCAACATGACCTACAAGGTGCTGTTCAACGACGCGGTGGCGATGACCGGCGGCCAGCCGCTCGATGGCGGATTGACGGTGCCGGCGGTCGCGCGCCAGCTCGCCGCCGAAGGGGTCGGGCCGATCGTCGTGGTCAGCGACGAACCCGAGAAATATGCCCCCGGCACCGATTTCCCGGCAAACGCGACGGTGCGCCACCGCGACGACCTAGATCAGATCCAGCGCGACATCCGCGAGCTGAAGGGCGTCAGCGCGATCGTCTACGACCAGACCTGCGCCGCCGAAAAGCGGCGCCGCCGCAAGCGCGGCCGCTTTCCCGACCCGGCGAAGCGCGTCGTCATCAACGATCTGGTCTGCGAAGGCTGCGGCGACTGCTCGACGCAATCGAATTGCGTCTCGGTGATCCCGGTCGAGACCGAGTTCGGCCGCAAACGGGCAATCGACCAGTCGAGCTGCAACAAGGATTTCTCCTGTCTGAAAGGCTTTTGCCCAAGCTTCGTGACGGTCGAAGGCGGCAGCCTCAAGAAGAAGAGCGGCGGCGACAGCGGCGAGGACGGGCTGCCCGAGTTGCCGGCCCCTACCCTGCCGGCGCTCGACGAGCCCTACGGCATCCTCGTCACCGGGGTCGGCGGCACCGGCGTGGTGACGATCGGCGCGCTGCTCGGCATGGCCGCCCATATCGAGGGCAAGGGCGTCGCCGTGCTCGACATGACCGGCCTCGCGCAGAAGGGCGGCGCGGTGTTGAGCCATGTGCGGATCGCCGGCAAGCCCGGAGCGATCAACGCGGTGCGCATCGCCTCGGGCGACGCGCGATTGCTCCTCGGTTGCGACCTTGTCGTTTCGGCGAGCGGCGAGTCGGTGTCGAAGCTGCGACCGGGCCACAGCCGCGCCATCGTCAATAGCCACCAGACGATCACCGGCGACTTCACCCGCAACCCCGACCTCGTTTTCCCGGAACAGGAGCTGTGCCGCGCCGTCGCAACCGCCGCCGGCCAGGGCGGCACCGAGTTTCTCGACGCCACGGGGCTGGCGACGGGACTGCTCGGCGACTCGCTGGCGACCAATCTCTTCATGCTCGGCTTTGCCTATCAGCGCGGCCTGGTGCCGGTCTCGGCCGAGGCGATCGACCGCGCGATCGAGCTCAACGCGCAGGCCGTCGATTTCAATCGCCGCGCGTTTCGCTGGGGACGGCGGGCCGCGATCGACCGCGAGCTCGTCGTGTCGCGCGCCACCCCGGCGGGCGCCCGGGCCGGAACCCATCGGCTGTCGGAGACGCTGGACGACGCGGTCGCCCGTCGCGCCGCCTTCCTGACCCGCTACCAGAACGCCGCCTATGCCGCGCGCTACAGAAGCTGGATCGAGCGCATCCGCGCCGCCGAAAACGCGGCCGTCGCGGGCAGCACCGCGCTCACCGGCACGGTCGCCCGCGCGCTCTTCAAGCTGATGGCCTACAAGGACGAATACGAGGTCGCCCGGCTTTACACCGAGGGCGATTTCCTGGCCCGGGTCGCCGGCCAGTTCGAGGGGCCCTACAAGCTCAAATTTCATCTCGCGCCGCCGCTCGTGGCCGAGCGCGATCTGGCGACGGGTCATCTCAAGAAGCGCGAGTACGGGCCGTGGATGCTTGCCGCCTTTCGCATTCTGGCGCGGCTGAAAGGGTTGCGCGGGACTCCCTTCGATATTTTCGGCCGTACCGCCGAGCGCCGGGCGGAGCGGCAGGCAATCGCCGATTACGAGGCGCGGCTCGAGGAGATCGCCGTCCATCTCGACGCGGGCAACCATGCCGCCGCGGTCGAGCTGGCCGCCGTGCCTCTGGAGATCCGCGGCTTCGGCCATGTCAAGGAAGCGAATCGGCTGCACGCCGGCGCCAAGGACGCAGCACTTGCCGCGCGGTTCTTGACCGGCGCCGAGCCGCCCGCCCTTGCCGCGGAATAGGCTTTGCGCGGCAATCCGCCGGCAACAGCCGCCCTATTCCTCCGCGGTTTGACTGGACGGCCAAACCGCCGTATGGGGAATCGTGGTAGAGGCGAGCATTGCGCCGCCCGCTTGGCGGAATGGGGGACCGGTGATCCTGAAAGGTTTTCTCGCCGCTGCGGCGTTTCTGCTCGCGACCGGTAGCGCGGCGTTCGCCTGCCAGGGTAAGAACGACCCGGCGCTCGACGATAATTTCACCAAGCCCGATCCGGGCTGGCCCAGCTCGGATAATGTCTCGGTGTCGCCGACGGGCCTACTCGTCAAACCGCCGATCAACGGGTCGACCTGGGTGGTCAACAGCAACTACACGATGGACGGCGCCGATCTTTGCGTTACCGTCGCGATGCCGGCGACGCTGCCGAGCCCAGCCAACGAGGACACGGTCGGCGACGTCGGCGTGGTGTTCTGGAAGCGCGAAAGCGACAGCTACTATATGGCCGCGATCTCGCCGGACGGTATCGCCGCGATCAGCCGTTACCTCAACGACGAATGGGTGACGATCGTCAATCCGGTCAACACGCCAGCGATCAAGACCGGGCCCGGCGCGGTCAACGAGATCGAGGTCCAGACCAAGGGCAATGCCGGCGTATTCTATGTCAACGGCACCAAGATCGCCGATTTCCGGGGCCAGGCGCCGCCGGATGGCGGGCCGCCCGGCGTCTACGCCGAAAGCGGCCCGACGATCACCAATTGGCTCTTTCAGCGCGTGCAGGTTTTCAGCTATTCGCCATAGGGGCATGATTTGGGCGCGACCTTGAAGATCGCAGCGATCGCACTTCTGGCTCTATGCGGCAGCGTCGGGACCGCCGCTGCCTGCCAAAGCAACACCAATCCGCTTCTCGACGACAATTTCAAGACCCCCGACCCGGGCTGGGGCCAGCCGGACAACATCGCGGCCTTCAACCAGGGCGGCGGCTTGACGCTGACCCCGCCGCCGGGCGGCAGCGCTTGGCGGTGGAATTCCAGCGTCACCATGGCGCACGCCGATTGGTGCGTCGAGGTGATGAGCCCCGGCAGGCTGCCTCATCCTGCCGACGAGGACACGGTGGGCGCGGTCGGCGTGTGGTTCTGGGGTAAGGATTCGCTAAATTTCTACACCGCGACGATCGCCCTGGACGGCCAGGCCGCGGTGATGCGGCTCGTCAACGGAAATTGGCTGACGATCGTCCCGCCGGCGAGCGCCCCCGTGGTCAAGACCACGGCGGGCGCGGTCAACGAGGTCGAGGTGCTGACCAACGGCAACACCGCACAGTTCTACGTCAACGGCAAGTTGATCACCGATATTCACGGCCAGGCGCCGGCCGATGGCGGCTCGCCAGGGGTGTACGGCGAAAGCGGTCCCAAGACCACGACTTGGCTGTTTCAGCGCGTGCGGCTGTTTCCATAGCCTCAGGGCAGGCAGCGCGCGTAACCCGCCGCACCGACCTTTCGCCCAGCCGCCGCTTAGCCGGTTTCGACCGGCATCGTGATGAAGCGGAAATTGCCCTCTCGCTCGACCCGGATCAGCACATTCTTGCGCCCGGCCTTTTTTGCCGCCGCGATGTGCGCCAGCGCCTCGTCGGGGTTGGCGACGGGATTGTCGCCGACCGCGACGATAAGATCGCCAGCGCGCAGGCCCTGAGTGGCGCCGGGACTGCCTTGCGGCACCTCGACGATGACGACGCCGCGCACCCCATCCCCCAGCGAGAATTGCTTGCGCAGTTCGGGGGTCAGCTTCGCCACCTTGAGGCCCAGCGCATCGACCGTCGGTGCCGGCTTCGGCGGCTCCGGTGCCGGCGGCTGCGGTTGCGGCCGGTTGGGATTGTAGGCGACGACGGTCAGCGTCACCTCGACTTCCTTGCCCTCCCGCCAGATCGTCAGCTTGAGCGGCTTGTCCGGCGCCGAGTCGGCGACGAGGCGGGGGAGCTGCCGGCTGCGGTCGATGGGCTTGCCGTCGTAGCTGAGGATCACGTCGCCCGGCCGCAGCCCCGCCTGGGTCGCCGGGCTGTCCGGGTCGATTGCCGCGATCAGCGCACCGCGCGCCTTGTCGAGGCCGATGCTTTCGGCGATGTCGTCGGTGACCGGCTGGATGCGCGCGCCGATCCAGCCGCGCACGACCTTTCCGGTGGTCTTGAGCTGGTCGATGATCGGCTGCGCCAGAGCGGTCGGAATCGCGAAGCCGATGCCTATCGAGCCGCCCGAGGGCGAATAGATCGCGGTGTTGATGCCGATCACCTCGCCTTGCAGATTGAACATCGGGCCGCCGGAATTGCCGCGGTTGATCGACGCGTCGGTCTGCAGATAGTCGTCATAGGGCCCCGAATGGATGTCGCGCGCGGTCGCCGAGATGATGCCGGCGGTGACCGTGCCGCCGAGCCCGAACGGGTTGCCGATCGCCAGCACCCAATCGCCGACCTTGGCCTTGGTCGAATCGCCCCAGATCGCGGCCGGCAACGGCGTCTTCGCGTCGACCTTGAGCAGCGCCAGATCGGTCACCGTGTCGCGGCCGACGACCTGGGCCTGCAGCACCGTGTCGTCGCTGAGGGTCACGGTGATCTGGTCGGCGTTGGCGATCACATGCGCGTTGGTGACGATCAACCCCGACGGATCGATGATGAAGCCCGAGCCGAGCGAGGCCGCGCCATGCGTACCGGCAGGCCCCCCCTTGTCGCCGAAGAAGTCGCGAAAGAGGTCGTCGAGCGAGGTCCCGGGCGAGGCCGGCGGCACATCCTGCGCGGTCTTGGCAGGCGCCGGCGCTTGCGTCGTCGAGATGTTGACGACGACGCTCAACAGATGTCCGGCCAGTTGCGAGAAGACATCGGCGAACGGGGTCTCCGGCACCTGAGCCACGGGCGGCGGTACCGGAGCCGGCGGCACCGCGGGTGCGAGCGGCGCCGGAACTGGGATCGGGGGCGGCGCCGGCGCGGGTAGGACCGGCGCGGGTGACGGCGTCGGGGCCGGCGTTTGCGCCACGACGGGCGCAGCCGCCATGGCCATCAGCAACGCTAGTAAAACCGCAGTGACCGCGCCGTGCCGCCTAGCTGCCCTCACAAACCCTCCCACAAACTAAGCGCCGAACGTCGCGGGCGCCGATCAAGTGCTGGTCTTTCCGACGCGCTCGATATGAAATAGCGCCGACAATGGCAAGACGGAATCTGGCTGTGACGCCGCGCGATCCTATCGCGCCCCGGAAATTCCTGCGCGCTTTGTTCGATGCCGCGCTTGCCGCGGCCGACCCGCAACGCGCGGTTGCCGCCGCCTTGCCGACGCCGGTTTCCGGCCGCACGGTCGTCGTCGGCGCCGGCAAGGCGGCGGCGGCGATGGCGCGCGCGTTCGAGACGCTGTGGCCGGGTCCGGTTGGCGGGCTCGTCGTCACCCGCCACGGCCACGCCGTTCCGTGCGAGCGGATCGAAGTGATCGAAGCGAGCCATCCGGTACCCAACGCCGCCGGACAGCGCGCGGCTGCTCGCATCCTCGACCTAGCGCGCGGATTGGGCCCGGACGATCAGCTCGTGTTTCTCGTATCGGGCGGCGGCTCGGCCTTGCTTGCTTTGCCGGCGCCGGGACTGACGCTCGCGGACAAGCAGGCCGTGACTCGCGCGCTGCTGCGCTCCGGCGCGACGATCGGCGAGATCAACACGGTCCGGAAACATCTCTCGGCGATCAAGGGCGGGCGGCTTGCCGCCGCGGCGGCCCGAGGGGAGATGGGGGCGCGGGTGGTTACCCTAGCGATCTCCGACGTGCCGGGCGACGACCCGGCGGTCATCGCCTCCGGCCCGACCGTGCCCGACCCGACAAGCTTCGCCGACGCCCGCGCGGTACTGGCGAAATACCGCATCGCCGAGCCGCAAGCGGTCATCGCCCATCTCGCCGCGGCGAAGGACGAAACGCCGAAGCCCGGCGAGCCCGCCTTTGCGCATTCCCACTTCACGCTGATAGCGAGCCCGCAGCGGGCGCTCGGCGCCGCTGCCGACGCGGCGACGGCGCAAGGCGTCGCGCCGATCGTGCTGAGCGACCGCATCGAGGGCGAGGCCCGCGATATCGGCCTCATGCACGCCGCAATTGCCTTGCAGCTTCGTGCCGGCCGGTTTCGCGTTGGGGCCGGGGCGGTCGCGCTGCCAGCGGTACTGCTGTCGGGCGGCGAGACCACGGTCACCGTGCGCGGCCAGGGCCGCGGCGGGCGCAATAGCGAGTTCCTGCTGGCGCTCGCGGCGGCGCTCGATGGAGCCGAAGGGATCGCCGCGATTGCTTGTGACACCGATGGGATCGATGGAACCGAAGACAATGCCGGAGCGATGCTCTTGCCAGACAGCATCGCCCGCGCCGCCGGGGGCGGCATCTCGATCAAGGCGGCGCTGGCAAAAAACGACGCCTACGGCTTCTTTCACGCAATTGGCGACCTAGTCGTCACGGGACCGACGCTGACCAATGTCAACGATTTTCGCGCCATCCTCGTTCTCCCTCGGCCTGGCGGCTGAGCGGACCCGCACCCGAAAGGCATCAATGCGGCGGCAGCGCAGCGCCAAGATCGTCGCCACCCTGGGGCCGGCGAGTTCGAGCCCCGACCGGCTGCGGGCGCTTTTCGACGCCGGGGTCGACGTGTTCCGCTGCAATTTCAGCCACGGCACGCATGACGATCACCGCGCCCTGTTCAGCAACATCCGCCGCGTCGAGGCCGATACCGGGCGGCCAGTCGGCATCCTCGCCGATTTGCAGGGCCCGAAGCTGCGGCTCGGCAATTTCGCCGAGGGCCGCGTCGCGATCGCCCCGGGCGCCGAATTCCGCCTCGATCTCGACGACAAGCCCGGCGACAAGAAGCGTGCGCCGCTGCCGCATCCGGAGGTGTTCGCGGTCCTGCAGCCCGGCAACGAACTCCTGATCGACGACGGCAAGGTGCGGCTCAGAGTGGTCGATTGCGGGCCCGACTTCGCCGAGACCGAGTGCCTCGTCGGCGGCACGTTGTCGAACCACAAGGGCGTCAACCTCCCGCACTGCGTACTGCCGATCTCCGCGGTGACCGAGAAGGATCGCGCCGACCTCTCCTTTGCCTTGGAGCACGGCGCCGATTGGGTGGCGCTGTCCTTCGTGCAGCGGCCGGAGGATGTCGCCGAGGGCCGCAAGCTGGTCGGCAACGCCGCCGGGCTCATGGTCAAGCTGGAAAAGCCCTCGGCGATCCGCCGCCTTGCCGAGATCATCGACCTTGCCGACGCGCTGATGGTGGCGCGCGGCGATCTCGGCGTCGAAATGCCTCCCGAGGACGTGCCGAGCGTCCAGAAGCAGGTGATCCATGCCTGCCGCCTCGCCGGCAAGCCGGTCATCGTCGCGACGCAGATGCTCGAATCGATGATCACCGCGCCGACCCCGACCCGCGCTGAGGCCTCGGACGTCGCGACCGCGGTCTATGAGGGCGCCGACGCGGTGATGCTGTCGGCCGAGACCGCGGTCGGCGAATACCCGATCGAGGCGGTGACGATGATGGATCGCATCGCCCGGCGGGTGCAGGAAGACCCGCTTTATTTCGCCAGCCTGCACACCGCGACGATGGAGCACGAGCACACCAACCCCGATGCGATCAGCGCCGCCGCGAGCCAGGTGGCCGCGACGGTCGGCGCCGCGGCGATCGTCTCCTACACGACGTCGGGCGCGACCGCGCTGCGCGCGGCGCGCGAGCGCCCGGCCGTGCCGATCCTGGTGCTGACCTCGAACCACGGCACGGCGCGGCGGCTGGCGCTGCTGTGGGGCGCGCATTGCGTCCACATGGCCGACGTCAAGACCTTCGCCGACATGGTGCAGCGGGCGGTGCGCGCCGCGCATCGCGAGGACATCGCCCAACCTGGACAACGCGTCGTCATCACTGCGGGCGTGCCGTTCGGCACGCCGGGGGCGACCAACACCTTGCGCATCGCCTGGGTCGACCGCTAACGAAATAGTTGAGCGCGTGCGCGGCATCACGCATCTTCTCGGGGCGCGATGGCGCGTAACCGATCTGGGGTGGCTCGCGGATGGCGTTCGTCCCGCAATACGACCACGACATTTTCGTGTCGTATGCGCATGTCGACGACCAGCCGTTCCCGGGCCAGGCGGCGACCGGGCGGGAAAAGCCCGCCGGCTGGGTCACCACGCTGCTGCGCCATCTGAAAATTCTGATCGGCGAGAAATTCGGGCGGCCGGACTCGGTCTCGGTTTGGTTCGATTCGGTCGATTTGCGCGGCAATCACACGCTGACCGACGAGATCGGCGCGAAGCTCGAACGCACCGCGATCTTTGTCGCGATCCTCTCGCCCGGCTATTGCGCGTCGCAATGGTGCAAGGACGAGGCGGCGCTCTTCTCAAAGGCGCCAGGCGATTTGGGACGCCGCGTGTTCGTCGTCGAGAAGACGGCGCTCGACGGCGGCGAGACTCCGCCGGAGGCGCTCGCCGGGCGCCGCGCCTATCAGTTCTGGTACCGCGACCGCGCCCAGCAGGCGCGCACCTACGCGGTGCCGACGCCGCACGCCGACGAGGTCGACTACTACCGCCAGATCGAGGATCTCGCCCGCGACCTGCGCGACCAATGCCGGACGATGGCCGGGCTGCCGGTCGGCGTTCCCGCGATTTCCGTCGTGACGCCGGTCAATTCCGTGCCGGCCACGGCCGCTTCAGCGCCCGCCGGGGTCACCCTCGCGGACGTGACCGACGATCTCGAAGGCAAGCGCGACGAAGTCCGCCGCTATCTCGATCAGCACGCCGTCCCGGTGCTGCCCGAGCTGGGCTACCCGCTCGGCCGCAGCGATTTCGAAGCGGCGCTCAACGCCGACCTCGTGAAGAGCCGGGCCTTCGTCCAGCTGCTCGGGCCGATGTCCGGGAAGTACACGCCGGATGTTCCCGACGGTTATGGCTGGTTGCAGCTCGAATGCGCCCGCCGCCGCGGCTTGCCGATCCTGCAATGGCGCAGCCCGGAGCTCGATCTGGGCGCGATCGAGCGGCCGCGCCACCGCGAGCTGCTTGAGCTCGAAACCGTCCGGGCGACGACGCTCGAAAGCTTCAAGAGCGCCGTCCTCGCGGCGTTGGCGCCGCAACTCCCACCGTCCGACAAGCGCGGCGGCGGCGCCGCTCAGCCGCTGGTTTTCCTCAACACCGAGCCGCGGCACCTGGCGATCGCCGCCGAAATCCGCAAGGCGATCGGCGACCGGGCGGCCTGGGCCGTGCCGCTCTTCGACGGCCCCGCCGAAATGTTACGCGAGGACCTCGAACAGAACCTGATCGATTGCGACGCCATGGTCATGGTCTACACCGACAACCCGGGCTGGGCGCGCGCGCAGTTGCGCAATTTCCATAAATTGGCGCCCCTCCGCGACCGGCCGGTGCGCGTGATCTCGATCGTCGACGCGCCGCCCGAGGAAAAGCCCGAGCTTGGCTTCTTCATGCCAGACATGGTGGTGATAGACGGCCGCGCCGGCATCGGGCCGGAGGCGCTGACCCAGCTTTCCGCCTCGCTGCAACTCTGACCGCGCGGCTGATCGTGGCGCGCTCCCCCTACATCGGGCTGCGGCCCTTCCAGCGCGACGAGGCCGATCTGTTCTTCGGCCGCGAAACGCATATCGACGCGATGATCAACCGCCTCGGCCGGCATCGCCTCTTGACGGTGACCGGCAGCTCCGGTTCGGGCAAGTCGTCGCTGGTGCGCGCGGGCCTGCTCGAAGCGCTGGAGACGGGCCTCCTCGCGCCTGCAGGGCCGCAGTGGCGCTTCGCGGTGATGCGGCCGCAGGAGCACCCCATGCGCGAGCTTGCCGCCGCGCTGCTTGGCGCCGAGGGCCGGGTACCCGAGCCGGAAACCATCGCGCTACGCCGCGCTGCGCTCGAACGCGGGCCCCTGTCGCTGGTCGAGGCGCTGCTCGAACGCCCCCTGCCCGCCGGCACCAATCTGCTGATCGTCGCCGACCAGTTCGAGGAATTGTTCCGCTATCAGGGGCTCGCGGCGCGCGAGGAGGCCGAAGCCTTCGTCGCGCTGCTGTTGGCGTCCGCCGCCCAGCGCGCGGTGCCGATCTATGTCGTCCTGACCATGCGCTCGGAATATCTCGGCCGCTGCGCCGAGTTCGCCGGCCTCGCCGAGACCGTCAGCGACGCGCAATACCTCTGCCCGCGCCTCAGCCGCGAGCAGATCGCCGCGGCGATCGGCGGACCGGCCACCGTGTGCGGCGGCTCGGTCGAACCGGCGCTTGTCGCGCGCCTCGTCAACGATATGGACATCGACCCCGATCAGCTGCCGCTGATGCAGCACGCGCTCATGCGGTTGTGGGACGGCGCGGTGGCGACCGGCGCGGCGCAGCCGGTGCTGCGCCTCGCCGACTATCTCGCCGCGGACGGGTTCAAGGGCAGCCTGTCGCGCCATGCCGACGAGGTCCTCGCCGAGGCTACGGCGGGTAACCCGGCGCGAACCGAAGCTGCGCGGCGGATGTTCTGCCTGCTGGTCGACGGCGAAGGCGAGAGCGCGGTGCGCCGGCCCACGCCGGTTGCCGAGGTCGTCGCAATCGCCGAGCGGCCGGCGGCCGAAATCGCTGCGCTCGCCGACGCGTTCCGCGCCGCGGGTTGCAATTTTCTTTATCCGGGACCGGAGCGGCCGCTCGAACCCGAGACGTTGCTGGACATCACCCATGAGAGCCTGATCCGCCAGTGGCAGGTGCTGCGCGGCTGGACGCATGACGAGGCCGCATCGGCCGAGCGGTATCGCGAAATCGAGCGCCGCGCCGAGCGTTGGGATGCCGGCGAAGCGCCGTTATGGGACGCGGCCGATCTCGAGATCGCCCTCGCCTGGCGCACGCGCGCGAAACCGAGCGAGGCTTGGGCCAAGCGCTACGGCGGCGATTTCGACCTGGCGGTGCGCTTCCTCGATGAAAGCGCTGCACGGCGCGACCGGATTGTCGCCAGCCGGATTCGCCGCCGCCGCACCGTGATGGCGGTGCTGGCGGTGCTGGTGCTGGTGTTTGCCGGCCTCGCCGGTTACGCCTACCAGCAGAAGCTGGCGGCGCAGCGCAGCCTCGACCTCGCCACCGGGACGGCCAACGGGCTTCTCGTCAACGTCGTCGAGAAATACCGCAACGCCGGGATGCCGACGGACGTAGTCGGCGCCGTTCTCGACCAGGTGCTGACGCTGCAGCGCCAGCTCGCGCAAGGCGGCGCGCAGTGGGCGCCGCCGCCAGAACTCCAGCGCAGTCAGGCCAACGCGCTGATCGAGGCGGCCGACACGCTGCTCTCGCTCGGTAACGCGCAGGGCGCGCTTGCCGCGGCGCGGGAAGCGCACGGCATCTATCAGGCGCTCGCCGCCGGTCAATCGGCCACCGCCGGAGATCAGCGCGGCTTGGCGGTCAGCGACGAGAAGATCGGCACCGTGCTGATGGCGCAGGGCGATTTTCCGGGCGGCCAGGCCGATCTGCTAGGGGCGATCGCCGCCTACCGTGACGGACTCGCGGTCTTCCGGTCGCTGGCGGACAGGGACAAAAGCGGCACGCAATGGCGCTCCGACCTGGTCGATGCGCTCGGCAACCTGGCGCTGGCCCTGCTGCCCGACAACCAGCCGCAGCAGACCCTCGATCTCGCCGACGAGGCGTTGAAGCTCGACCCTTCGGCGGTGCGCGTCGAGTTGACCCGCGCCCATGCGCTCTTGTTCCTCGGCCGCGTTGACGAAGCCAAGGCGATTTATCTCGCCGACAAATACAAGACGATCGGCGGCAGGAGCTTCGCCGCCGTCGTCGCCGACGACTTCGCCCGCTTCCGCCGGTTCGGCATCAACACGCTGGCGATGCAGCAGATCGAGCAGCTGCTCGCCAGCTAGCTTTGATTCGTCATGGCCGGGCCGGATCCGTAGGCATCCGGATCCCCGGGTCAAGCCCGGGGATGACGATAGATCGTCAGTTCAGCCCGTAGAGCCGCTGGACGTTGTCGTGGACGATCTTCTTCTGCGTGGCCGACGAGAAGCCGGCGAGGTTCTGCTCCAAGGTCGAGCGCGAGTTCGGCCAGATGCAGTCCGGGTGCGGGTAGTCGGCGCCCCAGATGATGTTGTCCTCGCCGATCAGCGGGACAATCGGCTCCAAATATTTGTCCTGCTGATAGGTGACGAAGCCCTGCCGGCGGAAATAGTCCGACGGTTTCATCTTGAAGCCGAGACTGCGCGCCCGGTCGTGGTACTCGGTGTCGCAGCGGTCGAACACGTACGGGAGCCACGTCACCCCCGACTCGCCGAGGACGAAGTTGAAGTCGGGGTATTTCTCGCAGGCGCCCGAGGCGAGTATCGAGGCCAAGACCTCCATCGTGTCGAGCTGGAACAGGGTCGAGCGCACCAGCCGCCATTGGGTGAAGACCTCTTTTTCCATCTCGGGCGTGTCCGGCGCGCGCACCGCCTTGAACCCGGTCGAGTGGAACGAGATCGGGAACTTGCACTCGGCCGCAGCCTCCCAGAGCACGAACCAATCCGGGTGGTAGAGCGGCGGGGTCATGCGCTTGAAGGCGAGGTCGCCGCCCTTGAGCCCCATCTTGGCGCAGCGCCGGACCTCGGCCGCCGCGGCCTTCGGGTCGGTGTTGGGGATGATCGCCAGCGGGAAGACGCGGCTCGGGTCGGAGCGCTTGGCGAAATCGGACGCCCAGTCGTTGTAGCGGGCATTGACCCAGACGCGCAGATCGGCGTCGTGGATGAGGTCGTTGACCATCAGGCAGCCGTAGATGATCTCCTTTTCGAGACCGTCGCGGTCGAGATCGGCGAGGCGCAGCTCCGGCGTCGTCGGCCGCGGCTGGGCGCCGGGATAGCAGTTCCACTCGAAGCCCAGAGCCTTCATCTCGTCGATATGGTCGAACGAGCCCTTGGTATAGGGCAGGAAACCCGGGCCGACGCCATTCCACATGCCGCGGTCGGTGTCGTCGACGAACCAATGCTGGCCGTCATTGCGCTCCTCGACGCGCGGGGCGAGCTTTTTCCACTTCTGCGGCGCCTGCGACGACCACAGATCGGCCGGGCAATAGGTCAGGTCGATATGGTTGTCGCCGGAAATGAGCTTGTGCTGCATCGAGGGCTCCTGTGGGCGTGCCAGCTAACGGCATGAAACCGTAGCGCCATCTTACGAATGTCGCGGCGACGGTCTACACAAATGCGGGCAAACCGGTCATGCGCTACCCTATAGTGCCGGGAATGGCTTCCGGGAGGGTTGAGATGGCTCCGAGCGTCCGCCGTTTAGCCGAGAGCTTTGTCGGCGAAGTGTCCGGCGTCGACCTCGCCCGGCTCGGCGCGGCCGAGACGGAGGCGATCAAATCCGCCTGGCTCGCGCACAAGGTGCTGGTGTTCCACGGCCAGCATCTTGACGAGGACGGGCTCGTCGCTTTCGCCGAACATTTGGGCGATGTCGAGATCCATCTGCGCCAGACCCGCACCTCCGGGCGGCGCGAGGTGCTGCTGGTGTCCAACATCAAGGAGGATGGCAGACCGATCGGCCGGCTCGGCAACCAGGAACTGAACTGGCACATGGACCAGATCTTCATGGAGCGGCCCACCGCCGGCACCATGCTCTACGCCGAGAGCGTGACCCGAGAGGGCGGCGATACCTGGTTCTGCGATCTGGGCGCCGCCTATGCCGCATTGCCGCCGGCGCTCAGGGCCAAGGTCGAGGGGATGCGCGCGGTGCATTCGGCCGCCACCGCCGACCGCCGCGTCGGCATCCAATTGACCGAGGAGCAGCGCCGCAACGCGCCCGAGGTCGTCCACCCACTCGTCCGCACCCACCCGCTCGCCGGCGAGAAGGGGCTTTATTTCAGCATGAACCACACCGCGCGTATCGAGGGGATGTCGGAGGAGGAAAGCCTGCCGCTGCTCGAGGAGTTGCGCGCCCACGCGACGCAGAAGCGCTTCGTCTATGCGCATCGCTGGACGGTCGGCGACTTGGTGCTGTGGGACAACGCCGCGACCATGCACCGCCGCGACCCCTTCCCCGATCATTTCCCGCGCCTGATGCGCCGGGTCGGGATCAATTTCCCCGAGGATTTGCGGGTGCCGTTCTAGCAACCCATGCCCGACGCGGGTTCGACTCCACCGACACCCGGCACCACCAGACACCAGCCCGTCCGCACGATCTTCGGCGCGCTGATGCTGGTGATGCTGCTGGCTTCGCTCGACCAGACGATCGTCTCGACCGCGCTGCCGACGATCGTCGGCGAGTTCGGCGGGCTCGCGCATTTGTCGTGGATCGTCACCGCGTACCTGCTGGCGACGACGATCGTGACGCCGCTCTACGGCAAGCTCGGCGACCTGTTCGGCCGCAAGATCGTGCTGCAATCGGCGATCCTGCTGTTCCTCGTCGGCTCGGCGCTGTGCGGGCTCAGCCGCTCGATGCTGCAGCTCATCGTCTTCCGCGCCGTGCAGGGTCTGGGCGGCGGCGGGCTGATGGTGACGACGATGGCGGTAGTCGGCGACATCTTCTCGCCGCGCGAGCGCGGCCGCTACCAGGGCATCTTCGGCGGCGTCTTCGGCCTATCGACCGTGCTGGGCCCGCTGATCGGCGGGTTTTTTGTCGAGCAGCTAAGCTGGCGCTGGATTTTCTACGTCAACCTGCCGCTCGGCCTGGTCGCGCTGGCGATCATCGGCTGGGCGTTCAGCGTGCCGAGCGCGCGGCGCCGCCCGAATATCGACGTCGCCGGCGCGAGCTTGCTCGCGGTGACGCTGACGGCGCTGGTCCTGCTTACCAGCCTCGGCGGCAATACCCTGCCCTGGCTGTCGCCGGGAGCAATCGGCCTGGCGGCGGTGTGGCTTGCGGCACTGGCCGGCTTTATCGCGGTCGAGCGGAGCGTCGCCGAACCAATCCTGCCGCTTTACCTATTCGCCAACCGGGTGTTCGCGATCTCCTGCTCGGTCGGCTTCATCGTCGGCTTGGCGCTGTTCGGTTCGGTCACCTTCATGCCGATGTATCTCCAGGCGGTGAAGGGCCTGAGCCCGACCACCGCGGGGATGACCCTGACGCCGATGATGGCCGGCGTGCTCGTCACCTCGGTCGGCAGCGGCCGGATCATCAGCCGGATCGGCCGCTACCGCCCGTTTCCGATCGCCGGCACGGCGGTGATGACGCTGGGCCTAGGCCTGCTGGCCACGCTGGGGATCGCAACCAGCGTATGGATGGCGTGCCTCTACATGGTGGTGCTCGGGCTCGGGCTCGGGCTCGTCATGCAGGTGCTGGTGCTGGCGGTGCAGAACGCGGTCGACTACCGCGATCTCGGCGTCGCGACCTCCGGCACGACCCTGTTCCGCTCGATCGGCGGGTCGGTCGGCGTCTCGCTGTTCGGCGCGATCTTCACCGCGACGCTGACGACCAATCTCGCCGCGCAGCTGCCGGCCGGGACGACGCTGCCCGCCGCGACGGCCCCCGCCGCCATCCAGGCGCTGCCGAGCGCGACGCGGTCGCTCTACCTCGCGGCGTTCACCGCCGCGCTCCACCCGGTGTTCCTGCACGCCGCGGTGGTGGCCGCGCTCGCCTTCGCGCTCAGCTGGTTCTTGAAGGAGGTTCCGTTGCGCGTCACGCCGCCGGCGGACCGTGGTGCGGGTGAAGGGACTTGAACCCCCACTTCCTTACGGCGCGCGCCTTGAGCATGCCCGCATATCGCTCATCGTGGCGGTTGCCGCGCGCGCACTAATAGCGCCGGTCGGGATCGCCGTGGTGCTGCTGGAGACCAACCCCGTATTGATGCCAATAGCGCTCCTCGTCTAGGCGTCCGTTGCGGTGTGCCTGTTGTTCATACCGTTGCGCTTCTCCAGGGTCGGCAACAAAATGAAAAAGTTCCGCCCGTGCTTGGGGCACCAAAGCCAAGGCAACTAAGCCGGTCAATCCGACTAATAGTGATGTGCGCATTTTGCTCTCCAGAAATCGTTACAATTAGCAACGGTTGAACGTCGGGAGAGTTCCACTCGCTGTATGAGACCCCGCTCATGAGAACACTAACCGTTGCGGTCATAATGGCGCTTGGCATTTTTGGTGCGGGTGAAGGGACTTGAACCCCCACTTCCTTACGGAAAGCAGATTTTGAGTCTGCCGCGTCTACCATTCCGCCACACCCGCACGGCGTGGATCGATATCGGCGCGGGACTATAGAAGCGGCTCGAATAATGGCAACAGCCCGTGGCAGGATGGCGGTAGAGTCCGATCAGCACGAAGGAGGGAACCATGAAGGTCGTCACGCTTAAGAACATCCCGGATCTGCCGGTCGAAGGCGCCGATCGGATCGAGGGATGGACCGGCCCGGTTTCACGGTCGCGCCAGACCATCATCGAGCCGGGGGATTCGCCGAACTACAATTGCAGCGTGGTGAATTTCAGCCAGGGCTGCACTACCGGCTGGCACACCCATACCTGCGATCAGATCCTGGTCGTGACCTCGGGCTCCGGCATGGTGGCGACCGAAGGCGGGACACCGCAGGAGATCAACATCGGCGACGTCGTGCACATCAAGGCCGGCGAGCGCCATTGGCACGGCGCCAAGGCCAACACGACGATGGGCCACATCACGATCACCGCGGTCGGCGGGCAAGCCAAGTGGGGGTAAGCCGGCTCTAAGCCCTCGCGCGGGCGGCCTCCTCGGAGGCGTCGGGGGTGACCGCGACATCGACGGTCATCTCGACAAAATCCGACGGGAAGCCGGTCCAGGTACCGGAAACCGGCACCGCCTGACGCGGGTCGCGCACGACCGCGACGCAGATCAGGTCCTCGTTGCCGACGAGGCCGTTGGTGGGGTCGTATTCGACCCAGCCGGCGCCGGGCAGGTAGATTTCGAGCCAGGCATGGGTGGATTCGCCGCCCAGCCGCTTCTGGTCGACCCGGCCCGACGGCACCAGGTAGCCCGAGACAAAGCGCGCCGCGAGACCCAAGGAGCGCACCGCCTCCATCATCAGGAGCGCGAAGTCGCGGCAGGTGCCGCTGCCGAGCTTCAAGGTGGTCAGCGGGTCCTGCGTCCCCATCTCGGCGCGCGAGACGTAGGAAAACCGCTCGTGGATGGCGTGGGTCATGCCGGCCAAGAGCTCGCGCGTCCCGGTCGAACCCTGCTTCTTGAGGAATTGGTGCGCCCAGCGGTCGAGCTCGCGGTCGCGGTCGAGATACTGCCGCTCGATCGAGCGCACCAAATCGGGCATCTCCTCCGAGCCGTAAGAGAACGGATAGGTACTGGCGAAATCCTCGATCTGGAACTCGAGCGCGTGCGCCGGCTCGTGGTCGAGCCGGATGAAGCTGTCGAATTGCAGCGTGTCGGCGCGGCCCGAGAACCGTGCGATCGCCACGCAATTGCCGAACACGTCGTGCATCCAGTTCAGCTCCGACGGCTCGGGCGTGATCGTCAGCGTCGCCTCGATCAGGCGCTGGTCGTAGCTGTCGCGCGGGCGCAGCATCATGCGGTGCTCGCCAAACGACACCGGCTGCTTGTAGCGGTAGGAGGTGACGTGACGGACCGTCAGAAGCTTCATCTCAATCGTGCTTTCGTGTTTTCGTTGGCGGCAATGATCAGGCTTATGCCTGGGTTTGCAAGTCGGCCGAGAAGGGCGGCCACAGCTCGGCATCCTGCCAGGCCGGTCTTTCGACCGGCGGATGGCCGAAAAACGCGGCGCCAAGCCGGTCGGTGATGGCGCTCAGATAACGCTGAATGAAGTCGATGAATTCATGCAAACCGCTCGTCAGCACCTCGTCGATCGAGCGGGTACCGAGAATCGAGCGGAGCTGGTCGAGGCCTTCGGCGACGTCGTTGCCGCCGCGCAGATTGTAGCGCGACTTCAATCCGGTGAAGGCGGCATCGACCTCCTTGACGCAGAGGAACACCGAGCGCGGAAAACTCTCGTTGAACAAGAGGAACGCGGCGACGCGCCACGGGGTCAAATCGCTCTGGTGCAGCAGGCGGAACGCGTGGTACCCCGATGCCGCGCGCAGCAGCGCCAGCCACTGCCCGGTATTGACCAGGCTGGCCACATCGGCGTCGCGCATCAGCACGTAGTATTTGGAATCAAGCAGCCGGGTGGTCTGGTCGGCGCGCTCGATGTAACGGCCAAGCCGGTAAAAATACCAAGCCTGGTCGCGGTAGAACGTGCCCTCGGTGATGCCGGTGAACCTTTGGCAGCCTTCCTTGATCTCGGACAAGAGCGGCGACAGGCCGCCTGAGGCCAGCTCCTTGTCCTCGATCGCGTTGAGGCGGTTGTAGAAGACGTTGAGCGCGACCCACATCTCGGTCGAAACCAGCGGCCGCAAGGCGCGCGCGTTCTCCCGGGCATCGCTGATCGCGCTCTTGATCGAGGTCGGGTTGTCACCGTCGGTGAGATAGAAGCGGATGACGTTGCGCGCGTTGGCGGCGGCGTGCTTTTCGGAAAAAGCCTCCTCATCGGCGTTCAACTGGACGATCGACGACCAGTCGCGGTTGCCGCTGCGGTTGCGGGCATAGGTCTCGTGGACCTCGATGATCCGCGCCAGGTTCTCGGCGCGCTCGACCTGGCGGGCGAGCCAGAAGATGCATTCGGCGTAGCGCGCGAGGAGCGGGTTACTCAAGCACCCACGTGTCTTTCGACCCGCCTCCCTGCGAGGAATTGACCACCAGCGATCCCTTGCGCAGCGCCACCCGCGTGAGCCCGCCCGGCAACACCCAGGTGTTCTCGCCGGTGATCGCGAACGGGCGGAAATCGACATGGCGGGGCTCGACCCGGCCGTCGATCAGGGTCGGCGACACCGACAAATTGATGCAGGGCTGCGAAATGTAGTTGGCCGGGTCGTCGATGAGCTTGGCGCGGCACTCGTCGAGCTCCGCGCGGGTCGCCCGCGGGCCGATGGTGATGCCGTAGCCGCCCGCCTCGCCCACCGGCTTCACCACCAGCCGGTCGAGATTGTCGAGCGTGTAGGCGAGCGACGCCTTCTCGCGGCAGATATGGGTCTCGACATTCTCGATGATCGCGTCCTCGTCGAGGTAGTAGCGGATTATGCGCGGCATATAGGCGTAAACCGCCTTGTCGTCGGCGACGCCGGTCCCTACCGCATTGGCGAGGGCCACATTGCCTGCAAAATAGGCACGCATCAGCCCCTTGACGCCGAGCATGCTGTCGGGCCGGAAGACCTCGGGGTCGAGGAAGTCGTCGTTGATCCGGCGGTAGATCACATCGACGCGGGCCCGCCCGGCGGTGGTGCGCATATAGACGCGGTCGTTGTCGACGACGAGGTCGCGGCCCTCGACCAGCGGCACCCCCATCTCGCGCGCCAGAAACACGTGCTCGAAATAGGCCGAGTTGTAGGTGCCGGGCGACAGCAGCACGATCACCGGGTCGTCCCTGGCAGGAGGGGCGATCTCGCGCATCGCGCCGACCAGCCGGATGCCGTAATCCTCGACCGAGCGCAGCCCGATTTCGTCGGCGAGATCGGGGAACGAGCGCAGCATCATATGCCGGTTCTCGATGACATAACTCACCCCGGAAGGAGTGCGGGCATTGTCCTCGAGGACGCGGAAGACGCCCTTCTCGTCGCGGATGATGTCGGTGCCGCAGATGTTGACGTAGGCCTTGTGCGGGATTTTGACGCCGCGCATCGCCGGGCGCCAATTCGGGTTCTCGAGGATCAGGTCCTCGGGCAGCAGCCCATCCTTGAGGATCTTCTGCTCGTGATAGAGGTCGTCGAGCAACAGGTTCAACGCGGTGACGCGCTGGATGACGCCGCGCTCGATCCGGTCCCATTCGTCGGCCGGCAACACCCGCGGGATCGCGTCGAACGGCAGGATGCGGTCAATCGCCTGGCTGTCGGAATAGACGGTGAAGGTGATGCCGAGCCGGTAGAGCGCCTCCTCGGCGCCGTGGGCGCGGCGCTTGAACTCGTCGATCGCCATGCGCCCGAGGCGATCGCGGATTTCCGCGGTCGCCGGACAGCGCAGCATCTCGCAATAGAAGCCGCCGGGGTCGTAGCGATCGAGAACGAAGTCACCCATCTGGCGCTTATGCATGCATGCCTCGCGCCAAAGCGCGGTCAGTCGCCGGCGAGCCGGCTCGGGCGGAAGATGTGCGCCGGCTCGTCGGCGTAGCCGAGACCGCGCGGGATACGGCGGACCATCGCCTCGAATTGCGGCCAGGTGGCGATGAATTGCTGCATGTGTTCTTCGGAGAGGCCGATGCCGGCGCGGGCGAGCATCGCGCGGATGTCGTCGGGACTGGCGGGCGGCAGATGGCTCAGATCGTCACGCATCGGTCTACTCCCCGAGCTCGGGATGGCGGCGGTGCCAATCGGTCGCCTGCTGATAGGCGTGAGCGAGACGCAGGACGGTCGTTTCCTGGAAGTGCGCGGCGGCGATTTGCAGCGATAACGGCATCCCCTCGGCCTTGCTGAAGCCGCAGGGGATCGCGATTGCCGGAACGCCGCTGACGCTGAACGGCATGGTGATGCTCGGCGCGGTGACGAGACGATCGGGACGGTCGGGCTCGGCAGGATCGGCGATGTTGCGCGATGCGGCGGTGATGAGGGCGTCGAATGTTTTGAAAGCGACCTGCTGCTCACGCGCGAGGGCGGTCCGCCAGCGCAAGGCGGCCTGGTAATCCCCGGCCCGGATCAGCGCGCCGGGGAGGATGCGGTTGCGCAGGATGCGGCCGAAATCCTCCGGCCGTGTGCGCAGATCGTGCTCGTGGATGGTGTAGAGCTCGGCGATCGAAATCGTCGTCTTGCAGTCGGTGTAGTCCCGCAGGCTCGACAGCTCTACCGGCTCGATCGTCGCGCCGAGACGCTCCAGCTCTGAGACCGCATCCGCGATCGCCGGGCCGAGGTCGGGATGCGCGCCGGGTGCATCGTGCCAGCCTTCGACGAGGCCAAGGCGCAGACCGCTGACGCCTTGGCCGAGCGCTGCCGCGTAATCCGGCACCGGGCATTCCTCGCTGCCGGGATCGGCAGGGTCGAAGCCGGCGATGACCTGCAGTATCAGCGCGATGTCCTCGGCGCTGCGCGTCATCGGTCCGATATGGTCCATCGTGAAGGTGTTGGGAAAAACACCGCGGCGGCTGACCCGCCCATAGGTCGGCTTCAGCCCGGCAATGCCGCAAAGCGCCGCGGGCCCGCGGATCGAGCCGCCGGTGTCGGTGCCGATCGCGGCCGGGACGAACCCCGCCGCAACCGCCGCGCCGGGACCGCTGGAGGAGCCGCCCGGCAGACGCTCGCGATCCCACGGATTACGCGCCGACGGCCAGGGCAGGTCGAAACTCGGCCCGCCATTGGCGAACTCCCAGGTCGCGAGTTTGCCCATCAAGATGCCGCCGCCCTCCTTCAGCCGGCGGACGATTTCGGCGTCCTCCTTCGGCACGTGGTGCTGGCGCAGCTTGGAATGGCCGGTGGTCGGGATACCGGCGGTCTCGACAATGTCCTTGAGGCCGTAGGGGATGCCGTGCAGCGGCCCACGGCGGCGCCCGGCCATCAACTCGGCTTCGGCGGCTTTGGCTTCCGCGAGGGCGACGTCCTCGGTGACGCGGACGAAGCTGTCGAGCTTGCCGTCGTGCCTGGCGATGCGGCCGAGCAGGGCTCGCGTCACCTCGACCGGCGACAGCTCGCGCTGGTCATAGGCCCGGCTGAGCTCGGCGATGGTGAGAAATGCGATATCCATCGGCGGCTCTCCGCAAATGACGACCTAGGCGATGATACCCCGCTCCCGAAGCGTGTCGATCAGCATATCGGCGAGGGCGTCCGCGTCCCGGCCGATGGTCGGCAACGTCACTTCTGGGTGTTCGGGCGCCTCGTAGGGCGAGTCGAGGCCGGTGAAGTTAGGGATTTCACCCGATTTCGCCTTGGCGTAGAGGCCCTTGGGGTCGCGCCGCATGCATTCCTCGAGCGGCGTGTCGACGAAGACTTCGATGAAGTTGTGCGGGCCGGCGATCTCGCGCGCCATCTGCCGGTCGGCGCGGAACGGCGAGATGAACGCGCAGATGACGAGAAGGCCCGCGTCCGCCATGAGTTTCGCGACCTCGCCGAGGCGGCGGATGTTCTCGACCCGGTCGGTGTCGGTGAAGCCGAGGTCGCGATTGAGCCCGTGGCGGACATTGTCGCCGTCGAGCAGCATGGTGTGGCCGCCGAGCCCAACCAGCTTCTGCTCGACCCGGTTGGCGATGGTCGACTTGCCGGCGCCCGAGAGCCCGGTGAACCAAAGCACCGCGGCATGCTGCCCTTTGAGCCCAGCACGCTCCCCCGCGCCGACCGTCTCGGCCTGGCGGTGGATGTTGCTGGCGCGGCGCAGGGCGAAATCGATCATCCCGGCGCCGGCGGTCTCGTTGGTGAAGCGGTCTATCAGGATGAAGGCGCCCGTCTGGCGATTTTTGGCGTAGGCATCGAAGGCGATCGGCTGCGCGGTCGAGAGGTTGCAGTAGCCGATCTCATTAAGCGCGAGCGTGCGCGCGGCGACATGCGCGGCGTTGTCGACGTCGATGCGATGCTTCAACGCGGTTACCGTCGCGGGAACGGTGCGGGTGCCTATCTTGAGCCAATAGGATCGGCCGGGGACCAGCCGCTCCTCTTTCATCCAGATGATGTGAGCGGCGAACTGGTCGGCGAATGCCGGTCGCGCCCTGGGGTCGGCGATCAGGTCGCCGCGGGCAACGTCGATGTCGTCGGCAAAGGTCAAGGTGACCGCGTCGCCGGTATTGGCGCGTTGGACGGCGCCCTCGAAGGTCACGATCTCCTTGACCTGCGACTGAACGCCCGAGCCGACGACGACGACCGGATCGCCCGGCGAGACCGCGCCGGCCACGACGGTGCCGGCGACGCCGCGGAAATCGAGGTCCGGCCGGCTCACCCACTGCACCGGGAAGCGGAAGCCAGTCTTGCCGGCACGGTCATCGACATCAACGGTTTCGAGATGCTCGATGAGGGTCGGGCCGCCGTACCAGCCCATGCGCGGCGACTTCGCACCGACATTATCGCCGAAGCGGGCCGAGATCGGGATCGCTTGCAGCGAGGAAAAGCCGAGACCGGCGGCGAACTCGCCGTACCCCTTGGCGATCTTGTCGAAGGTGGCGCGGTCGAAATCGACGAGGTCGAGCTTGTTGACCGCGAGCACGACGTGGCGGATGCCGAGCAGCGAACAGATCAACGAATGGCGCCGCGTCTGGACGACGGTGCCCTTACGCGCATCGACGAGCAGCAGCGCGAGGTCGGCGGTCGAAGCGCCGGTCGCCATGTTGCGGGTGTATTGCTCGTGGCCGGGCGTGTCGGCGACGATGAAGCTGCGCCGCCCGGTCGTGAAAAATCGGTAGGCGACATCGATGGTGATCCCCTGCTGGCGCTCGTCTTCCAAGCCGTCGAGCAGCAGTGCCAGGTCGATATCGTCGCCGGTGGTGCCGAATTTCTTCGACTCGCGCTCCAGCGTTTCGAGCTGATCGGCGAGGATCGCCTCGGAATCGTAGAGCAACCGGCCAATCAGGGTCGACTTGCCGTCGTCGACCGAGCCGCAGGTGAGGAAGCGCAACAGAGTGGCGTCGCTCGTCGCGGGAAACGGCGCGCTATTCACTAGAAGTAGCCTTCGCGCTTCTTCCGCTCCATCGATGCTTCCGAGTCGCCATCGATGAGCCGCCCTTGCCGCTCGGATTGCCGGGCCCCTTGCAGCTCCGCGACGATGTCCTCGACCGTCACCGCCTGCGAGTCGATCGCCCCGGACAGCGGATAGCAGCCCAGCGTCCGGAAGCGGACGTGGCGCAGTTCGGGCTTCTCGCCCGGCTCCAACGGCAGGCGGTCGTCATCGACCATGATCCATGCCCCGCCGCGCCGTACGACGGGGCGCTTTCTGGCGAAATAGAGCGGCACCACCTCGATCCGCTCGACCGCGATGTAGCGCCAGACGTCGAGTTCGGTCCAGTTCGACAGCGGGAACACCCGCATCGATTCACCGGGATGCAGCCGGGTGTTGAACAGGTACCAGAGTTCCGGGCGCTGGTGGCGTGGGTCCCAGGCATGACCGGCGCCGCGGAACGAGAAGATGCGTTCCTTGGCGCGGCTTTTCTCCTCGTCGCGGCGGGCGCCGCCGATCGCCGCGTCGAACTGGAAACGGTCGAGCGCCTGCTTCAGTGCCTCAGTCTTCATCACCTGGGTGTGCAGGGCCGAACCCGAAGCGATCGGGTCGATGCCGCGCTCAAGCCCTTCCTGGTTGGTGTGGACGATAAGCTCGACCCCCAGCCGCGCCGCGGTGGCATCGCGAAACGCGATCATCTCGTGGAACTTCCAGGTGGTGTCGATATGCAGCACTGGAAACGGCGGCTTCGCCGGATGAAACGCCTTCACCGCAAGGTGCAGCAAGACGCTCGAATCCTTGCCGATCGAGTAAAGCAGCACCGGGTTGCGGAACTCGGCCGCGACCTCGCGCATGATCCCGATCGCCTCGGCCTCGAGCCGCTTGAGATGGGTGGAAAGCGAGAGGATTTGCGTCAACGGGTATTGTTCTTCGCCGCCGCGTGCTCGGCCTTGGACAGCGTCAGCTTCTCGGGATGGACGATCTTCTTGTTCACCGCGTCGCGAGCGGCGCCGAGGGTGGGGAATTCGCCGTCGTTGCCTTCTCGCTGCAGGACATAGCTTTGCGACAGCGGCTTGCGGCTGACCTGATCCGCGACCGTGCGCTTGACGATGGTCCAGTGGACGCGGCGGGTCTCGGCGCCTTCCTCCTCGACATCCTCGAAGCCGCGATCGACGACCGAATCGAGCGTATAGAGCTTGCGCTCGACACGCTGAGGCCGTTCGTCGCGGCCACGCCCTGGGCTGCGCCCACGGCCTTCGCGGCCGCCCGGACGGCCATCGCGGCGGGGACCGCGTTCGCGCTGACCCCCGGGACCTTGATCGGCGCGCGGCTCGCGGGCCGTCGCCTCGCCAGGCACAGAGCGTGGGCCGCGCGCGCGGCGCGGCCGGTTGCCGGGCGCGTTGTCGGCTCCGGGGCCGGGTCGCCGTTGGGCTTCGCTAGGCGCAGCGGCATTGTTACCCGTGCCGCCGTATTGCGGCGGACGGCGCCTCCGCCGCCGTCGACGCGGCGGCAAGGGCTGGCCGTCCGGCCCCAGGCGCGGCGCCGGTTGCGGCGTCTCTTCCGGCGCAGCGGCAGTTTCGGTGGCGGCGGGCGCGGCGCCCGCCGCCGGGCGTCTGCGCCGCCGCCTGCGCTGGCGCAGACGCAACGTATTGGCCCCAGGCGCGCCTTCGGCCGAAGCTTCCGCCGGGGTCTCGGTTCCAGCTTCAGCCGGCGCGGCGGCGACGGCCTCGCCGCTGGAAGGTTCGCTGCCGGCATCAGGACGCGGACCCCGGCGCCGGCGCCTGCGCCGGCGGTGCCGCGGAGGTTGCCCGGCATGTGGGACGCCGTCCGCCGGACCCGCCTGGCCCGCGGAACTGCCGGTCGCCGCGTCGCTTTCCGCCGCCGCGGCGGGCTCGCCCTTCTCGGCGGGCGGCTCGGTGGGATCGTTCGGTGTCAGGGTCAAACCCTCGATGATGACGCCAGCAACTCTACTGCCCGCCCGAAACCAAGGGAAGCATAGGTACTGCCCAACCGGCACCAACGTCAGAAACTCGCGCCAAATTTTAGAAGGTCAATTTGAACTGTTTTGCGAAGAGCCTCGACGGCAGCGGCGTTAATCCGCTTCAGCCGCGCGTCACGTGCGCCGAGACGGCGAGCCAAGTGCCGTTACGGCGCGCCCAGACGTCGGTGTAGCGGCCGGACTTCGTTTCCCCATCCGGGGTCCGGTATACGGTGCGCGCGTGGACGATGGCGACGTCGCCCAGGAGCCGGATCATCACGTCCTTCGCCTGGAGGCCGTTGATCGTCACCGGCCGGGCGGTCTGCTTGAGGAAGCCCTCGCGATCGACCAGCGAGCCGTCCGGGTTCGAGCAGTAGAATTCGTCGGCCAAGATCTCGTCGAAGCGGCGGACATCCGCGTTTTGCACCGAGGCGATATAGTCGCGGTTGAGCTTTTCCAGAACCTCAAGATCGGATTTTCGCGAAAGTTCATCCGGCATGGCTCGATCTCCCGGTGCGGCGACACGGCTATCTTAGCAGCAGGCGGCATTCCCCAACGGGCCAACGCTTCGCCCGCCATCGAAGCGGGCACAGTTAGCGCCGGGGCTGCTATAGTGGGGTCGAACGGGCGGTGAACTAAGGGATGAGGCGTACGATGGACGAGATCGTCGGCAGCGGCAAATACCGGTATCGGGTCAACTGGGACTGGCAGCGCCCGCCCGAGAGCATCGAGGTCCGCGCCTGCGCGGTCGCGGTCGACTCGCAGGACCGGGTGTTCTGCTTCAACCGCAACAAGGACCACCCGATCGTCATCTTCGACCGCGACGGCAAGTTCGTCGGCTCGTGGGGTGCCGGGCTGTTCCAGTTCCCGCACGCGATCCGCATCGACGCCGAGGACAATGTCTGGCTGACTGACGAGCATTACGGCCAGTTCTTTCGCTTCACCACCGACGGCAAGCTGCTGCAGACGATCGGCAAACGCGACGCCCGCTCGGACACCGGCGTGCCCAAAGACGATTACAGCTCGACCGCGTGGCAGAAGGTCACGCATGGCGGCGGCCCGTTCAACCTGCCGACCGACATCATCGTCGCGCCGGACGGGTCGTATTTCATGTCCGACGGGTACGGCAATGCCCGCGTCCACAAATTCTCGGCCGATTTGAAATATTTGAAATCCTGGGGCGAACCGGGCAAGGGGCCGGGCCAGTTCAACCTGCCGCATGGGCTGTGGATCGACCGGCGCGGGCGGTTGCTCGTCGCCGACCGCGAGAACGACCGCGTCCAGGTCTTCGACCAGGACGGCAAGCTGCTCGAAATCTGGCCGGTCGAGCTGATCGGGGTCGCGTTCTTCTATGTGGACGACGACGACATCGTCTACGTGCCCGAGCACAATGCCGGGATGATCAGCATCCTGACCCTCGACGGCGAGCGCCTCGCGCGCTGGGGCAACGAAATCCACCGCTCGACCCACGGCATCTGGTGCGACTCGCAGAAGAACATCTACGCGGTGCAACCGGGCGAATGGGGCCGCATCCGGCGGGTGGTGAAGTACGAGAGAGTGTAGCGGCAGGCTTCAGCAAATGGCCGACATGGACCGTTCCTTCGCCGGTTCGATGCCTACGACCGCATTCTGGTCCCGGTGATGTTCGCGCCCTATGCGCGGGATTTGTCCGCGCAGTTGCGCGGAATGACGTCCGGAGCGGTCTTGGAGATCGCCGCCGGCACCGGAATTCTCACCCGCGCGCTGGCGGGAACGCTGCCCGCAGCAGTGAGAATCACGGCAACGGACCTGAATCCGGCAATGCTCGGCCAGGCAAAATCTCATGCCGGGTTGGAGCGCGTCCGATGGCAGGAGGCCGATGCCCTCGCGCTGCCGTTCGAGGAGCGGACATTCGACTGCGTCCTGTGCCAGTTCGGCTCATGTTCTTTCCGGACAAAGCCGCCGGATTTCGCGAAGCCCTGCGGGTCTTGCGGCCGGGCGGACGCTTTCTGTTCAGCGTGTGGGAAAGCTGGGAGGGGACCGTGTTCGGGCTGGCGTGCGACGTGGTTGCGCGCTTGCTCTCGTGCGATGCGGCATCCCTGACCGCTCCGCCCTACAACGACGTCACCGCGGTGCGGGAAGAGCTGGCGGCGGTGGGCTTTGCTGAAATCGACACCGAGCGAGTGCAGAAACGAAGCCACTCGGGTTCGCCCGAGGAGGCTGCGGTCGTCGCCTGCCACGGCGGCATCCTGCGTGCCGCAATCGAAACACGGGCAGCCAGCCGGCTGGATGAACTTACCGCCGCGGTGGCGGCGGCGATTGCCGAACGCTTTTGGCCGGGGAACGATTGACGCGCCGCTGCACGCCATCCTCTTCAGGTCGACGCGGCCTGCCGATTGACGATGGGAGGAACGTTTCGATGCCCCAAACCATCCGCGCCATCGTCGTCGATTCCTCGGCGCCGGGGCGGCTGGCAATCCAGCCCGTCGAGCTGCGCGACCCCGACCGCGACGAGGTTGCGGTCAAGGTCACCGCAATCTCGCTGAACCGCGGCGAGACCAGGCGAGCGGTGCAACAGGCCGAGCCGGGCTGGCGCCCGGGCTGGGATTTCGCCGGAACGATCGAGCGCGAAGCCGCCGACGGCAGCGGCCCCAAGGCCGGAACCCGCGTCGTCGGCCTCTTGCCGAACGGCGCCTGGGCCGAGCGGGTCAATTGCCGCAGCCATGCGGTCGCGGCGCTGCCCGACAAGGTCAGCGACGCGCAGGCTTCGACCCTGCCGGTCGCCGGGCTCACCGCGCTGCATGCGCTGCGCCAGGGCGGGCTGCTGCTGGGCCGCAAGGTGCTGGTCGACGGCGCCTCGGGCGGGGTTGGGCATCTCGCCTGCCAGTTGGCACAGGCGGCGGGCGCGCTGGTCTGGGGCCATGTGCGGCGCGAAGAACACCGCGCCGAGGTCGCCAAATGGTGCGGCGGGCGGGTTGTCGCCGGCCGCGACCTGACCGCGGCCAAGGAGAATGGACCGTACTGGCTGATCCTCGACTCGGTCGGCGGCTCGGCGCTGTCGGCGGCGATGGGGATGCTGGCGCCGAACGGCACCTGCGTCACCTTCGGCGTTTCGGAGGCGGGCACCGCCAATGTCGAGAGCCGCAATTTCTTCGGCACCGGCGGCGCGCGGCTTTACGGCCTCACCTTGTTCCACGAGCTGATGAGCGTCGAGCGCGCCGGCATCGGCCTCGCGCTCCTCGCCTCGGAGATCGAGGCCGGCCGCCTCACGCCGCAGATCGCGGTCGAAGCCGGGTGGGGCGAGGTGGGGGCGGTCGCCCGGCGCCTGATCGACCGCGACTTCACCGGCAAGGCGGTGCTGCACATAAGGTGAAATCACACCACAGAGGCACAGAGCGCACGGAGAAGAGAACGCTTCGACGGGGAGATCGCTTAAGGATAATACGTTAGGGAGAAGAGTTTTTGAGGGCGCTGCGGCCCATCAATGCCTCCTCTGCGACCTCCGTGTCTGTGGTGAACCTATTAGGCCGCGGGCTGGCAGACGTGGATTTCGCGGTTGGCGAGCAGATCCCTCGTCTTGGCCGCATAGGCCGCCATGTGCGGCGAAGCGGCGTGGGCCTTGAGATGGTCGAGGCCCGCCCATTTCTCGACGACGACAAAAGTATCGCCGCCGAACTTGGCGCCGGCGCCGCCCTCGGCGTCGATCACCGGCCCGTATTCGATGCACCCGTCCTCGGCGTGGACCGCCGGCATGTTGGCGCGGAACGCGGCCAGCACCTCGTCGCGCTTGCCGGGCTTGGTGGTGATGATGGCGAGTACATGGATCATCGCTTCCTCCTCGAATTCGCAATGCAGCCACCATAGGCGGAGGGCGCACGCCGAGCCAAGAATTTGCGGTAGAGTTGGCCGCATGGCTGGCGGAGGAATTGGCTATGGCGCAGCGCGGCTTGAAATTCGGCATCTTCCTCGCCCCGTTCCACCGGTTGGGCGAGAACCCGACGCTGGCGATGGCGCGCGATCTCGAGCTGATCGAGTGGCTCGACTGGCTCGGGTACGACGAGGCGTGGATCGGCGAGCACCATTCTGCCGGCTGGGAGGTCATCGCCTCGCCCGAGCTGGCGATCGCCCAGGCCGCCGACCGGACGCGCAACATCATGCTCGGCTCCGGGGTGACGAGCCTGCCCTATCATCATCCGTTCCTGGTGGCGCAGCGCTTTGTCCAGCTGGACCACATGACGCGCGGCCGGGTGATGCTCGGCTGCGGGCCGGGGGCGCTGCCGTCCGATGCCTATATGCTCGGGATCGAGCCGGTGCATCTTCGCCGGCGGATGGAAGAGTCGCTCGACGCGATCGTCCGGCTCCTGCGCTGCGACGAGCGGGTGACGATGGCGACCGATTGGTTCGAATTGCGCGAGGCGAAGCTGCATCTTGCGCCCTATTCCGACCCGCGCTTCCACATCGCGGTCGCCAGCACGATCACCCCATTCGGCATGGTCGCGGCAGGCAAGCACGGGCTCGGCGTGCTGTCGATCGGTGCCGGGCTGCCGGGCGGGCCCGAGGCGATGGCGTCGCAATGGAAGATCGCCGAGGACACCGCCGCGCAGCACGGCGCGGTGATGAACCGCAAGGATTGGCGGATCGTCGTCGGCATGCACATCGCCGAGGACGACGAGGAGGCGCAGCGCTAGGTCAAGGCCGGCGAGCGGCACGAGACGACAAGTTATTTCGAGGAAACGCTGGGCCGCGTGCCCGGCACCTTGGACGACCCGATCCGCGACGGGGTCAAGGCGCTGACGACCGTGGTCGGCTCGCCGGAGACCGCCATCCGGGTCATCGAGCGGCTGCAAGCGGCGAGCGGCGGCGGGTTTGGCGGCGTCCTCTTTCGCGCCCATGAATGGGCCAATCGCGAGCAGACGATGAAAAGCTACGAACTCTTCGCCCGCTATGTGATGCCGCATTTCCAAGGCTCGGCCGCGCCGCTGATCGATTCGAGCGGCTGGGTGCGCGACAACCGGCGGCGCGTGATGAGCAACAATGTCGAGGCGGTGCGACGCGCCTTCACCGACACCGGACGCAGCGTGCCGGACGAAATGAAGTACCGGACCGTCGGGGCTCAGGACGTAGAGCCCGCAGCGGACGATTGACGAGGAGCCGCCCCTAGATTCCCGGGTCGAGCCCTGGGACGGCGAGTTGTGGGGGCTACGACGCAGCGGCGCCGAGCGAGGTCGCCTTGCCGTTGAGCGCGGCGATCAGCCCGTTGATGCCCTGCGTCTTGAGGATCGAGCCGAATTCCGAGCGGCGCGTCGCCAGCTCGCTGATCGTGCCGTTGAGATAAACGTCGGCGATCTTGTTGTCGCGCATCAGATAGTTGATGTGGACTGGCTCGCCGTCCGACTTGACGATCTCACTGAGGATCAGCGCGCCTGCCGGCGAACTGGTTTCGCCGGTGACCTTGAGCTGCTCGCCCGAATAGCTGTTGAAGCGCTCGGCGTAGATCGCCGCGACATAGCGCTCGAAGGCCTGGGTCACCTGCGCCTGCTGCGTCGACGTCAGGCTGTTCCAGTCAGGACCGACGGCGAGCCGGGTCATGAACGGGATATCGAAGCTTTGGCGGATCGCCGGCGCGAGACGTGCGTAGCGGCCCTGCGCGCCGAGCTGCGGGCCGTTGCGCATCGTGTCGAGCAGCGTCGCGTAGAAGCTCTGGACCGTCTGCGTGCCAGCGGTGGCGGCGGCCGCGTGCGGCACCGGGACGGCGAAGGCGAAACAAAGCGCGAGGCCCGCAAGAAACAAGGTACGCCGGTTTGCAGAGAGCAACGATGCCATGATTGGGACTCGCGTGAATGACGGGATTGGACGCTGGCCGTAAACCTGTTCACGCCTAACGGGAATACAAGCGCATGACAGGATTGCGCGACGATCCCCGAAACGATGCACGCCGCGTACCAGCAAATGGCGCGCATCTGCGAGGTAAACGATTCAGCAGCCGAGATAGTACCGCACCGCGTCATCAATTCGGCGCGTTTGTGGAAATTTTTTGGGAATTGCCGGCGCAGCGGCTCGGCTACACTGCGGCTTCCCGTTCGAGGAGAGCCCGCGATGTCGTACATCTACTACGTCCAGATGGATATTCCAGCCGCGTACGAGGCTGATTTGAACCGGATTTACGACACCGAGCACGTGCCGATGCTGTCAAAGGTGCCGGGCGTCAACCGGGTGACGCGGTATCGCCTGGAGCAGTCGAACGACAGCCGGATGCAGAAATACCTGGCGATCTATGAGATCGAATCGCCGGCGGTCGTCGACTCGAAAGCGTGGGACGAGGCGAGCGCCTGGGGCGATTGGGCAACCAAGATCCGGCCGCACACCACGAGCCGCCACCACAGCTTCTTCGAGAAGATCGGCGAATTCGGGCCGGGGCGCGCCGCGACGCCGTACATCTACATCGTGCAGATGGACATCCCGGCTGCCCATGAGGCCGAGATGAACCGCGTCTACGACGCCGAGCACGCGCCGCTCCTATCCAAGGTGTGCGGCAAGGGCACCCGCTACCGACTTGAAAAGTCGAACGACAGCCGGATGCAGAAATACATGGTGGTCTACGAGCTCGATTCGCCCTCGGTGACCGAGACCAAGGAATGGGAAGCGGCCGGCACCTTTGGCGATTGGGCGAGCAAGATCCGCCCGCACACGACCAGCCGCCACCACAGCTTTTTCAAGACGGTGTGACCCTCACCCGGCTTAGGGCTTAGGGCTTAGGGCTTAGGGCTTAGGGGCTTAGGGCTTAGGGCTTAGGGCTTAGGGCTTCGGGCTTAGGGCTTAGGGCTTAGGGCTTAGGGCTTAGGGCTTAGGGCTTAGGGCTTAGGGCTTAGGGCTTCGCCACCCTCTCCCGCAAGCGGGAGAGGGGCTTTACGGTCGGCCCGGGAAGGTGAAAACTACGACCGCATCACTTGGCCGCTGAGCGAGCCGGTCGGGTTGCCGTTCTCGTAGGCGACCGTGCCGTTGACGACGGTGTACTCGACCCCGCGCGACGGCATCACCATGCGCTTGGCGCCGCCCGGAAGGTCGTAGCGGCGCTCGCCGCGGCTCGCCGAGCCGATGGTCCCGGGATCGAAGATCGCGACATCGGCAGCGTAGCCCTGCTTCAATCGACCGCGGCCCCTGATGCCGAAGAGATCGGCCGGCTGTGCCGTAAGGCGCGCGACCGCCTGCTCGAGGGTCAGCGCCTGGCGCTCGCGCACCCAGGTGCCGAGGAGATAGGTCGGGTAGCCGGCGTCGCACAGCATGTCGACATGGGCGCCGCCGTCGCCGAGCGCGATCAGCACGCGCGGGTCGGTGATGTTCTCCTGCACCGCCTTCAAATTGACGTTGAACTGGGCAAGCACGAACTCGATGTCGACATCGTCTTCGAGCGTCAGATCGAGGAAGGTGTCGAGTCCGTCCCTGCCCCGATCCCTGGCGATGTCGGCGACGGCGCGGCCTTCGAGCTTCTTCATCTCGGGCTTGTGCACCTCGTGGACGGTGAGCCGGCTCCAATCGCCGCTGAACCCGGTCGCGCTCTTGAGCTGCTCGCGGAAATGGTTGCGGAAGGCGGGGTCGGCGTAGACGCGCCGCTGCGCCTCTTTCGACTTGTCCGCGAAGACCCGGCTCCATGAGGTGAAGGCGGCAAACGAAAACGGGTTGCGCATGTTCAATTCGCGGGTCAGTGCGAGCGGCGAGGTCTGCGGCGTCGCGCCGGGCATCGCGTTAGCCTTGCGCCGGGTTTCCGGGCAGGCGTCGGGAATGTCGTCGCGCTGGAAGAGCGCGAGGAACGTCACCGGCCGGCCGCTCTCCTTCAACAGAAAACCGAGCAGCTCTTCCTCGTCCTCGGCCATCACCGAGATCTTGCGCGTCAGCGCGATCTCGATGGCGCCCTTGCCGGTTTCCTTGAGCACGTTGGAGTAGGCCTTCAATTCCTCGCGGCTGGCGTTGCGGCAGGCCAGCGGCCGCGCCTGGTAGCCGATATGCTGGTTGAGGATTGTCGTCGAAAAACCGAACGCGCCGGCATCGACGGCCTCGCGCATGAGCGTCTTGACCTTGGCGGTCTCGTCGGCGGTGGCGGCGCGCTCCATCGAGGCTTCGCCCATGACCCAATGGCGGAACGGGGTCAGCGGCGCGAGAAAGCCGAGGTTCAAGGCAGAGCCGCGCTTGGCGGCTGCGTCCATGAATTCCGGGAAGGTCACCCAATCCCAGGTGATGCCGCGGTCGAGCACCTCGAACGGGATCGCCTCGACATTGACGAGGTCGCGCATCGCCACCTCGCGCGCCTCCGGCTTGCAGGGCGCGATGCCGACGCCGCAATTGCCCATCACCACCGAGGTGACGCCGTGCCAGGACGACGGGCTGATCGCCGGGTCCCAGCAGATCTGTGCGTCGTAATGGGTGTGCGGATCGATAAAGCCGGGCGCGACGACCAGACCGTCGGCGTCGATGACTCTGTTCGCGCCATCCGTGATCTTGCCGATCTCGGCGATCTTGCCGCCGGCGATAGCGACGTCGGCCTTTCTGCCGGGCGCGCCGGTGCCGTCGATGACGGTGCCGTTCTTGATCAGCAGGTCGTGGGCCATCTCGGAGTGCTCCCGTGCTGGCTGCAATGCGGTTATCCTCCGCCGAGCCGGCGCGCGTGTCGAATGCGCATGGGGCATGGGCGGGCTGCGACAGGGGAGAGCGCAGTTGGTTGAAGCGGTGACGATCAGGCCGGCAGTGCCGCGGGAAGGTCCGGCGCTGATGAAGGCGGTCGCGCACATCGACGCGGAGACCGAATTCCTCGGCGTCCCCGGACAAGTCCATCCCTGGGCACACAACCCCGAAGCCGAGTTGCGCAGCTTGGCGCAGAACGGCCGCGGCATCGTCTTTCTGGCGCTGACTGGCGACGCGGAGATCGTCGGCTACCTGTCGGCCTTTGGCGGCCAATTCGTGCGCAACAGGGGCAGCGTCTTCATCGCCGTCGTCGGGCTGCGCGAGGGCTGGCGAGGGCGCGGCATCGGCACCCGGTTGTTCGAGGCGGTCGAGGCCTGGGCCCGCCAGCGCCGCGCCTGGCGGCTCGAGTTACGCGTCAGCTCGCTCAACGATCGCGGTCAGGCCCTCTACCGCAAGCAGGGCTTTGCGATGGAAGGGCGCATCCGCGGCGGCGTTTTCCGGCATGGCGCTTGGACCGACGATTTCTGGATGGGCAAGTTGCTGGAGCCCCTGCCCGTCCCGTCATGGCTGGCGCCCCCGGCGATTGCGCCGCGCGCCCGGCGCTCTACTCCCGCCAACCCGGCTCTGCGCGAAGTACGCGCCGGCGACGGCGCCGCCTTTCGGGGCTGGGAGATGCGGATGTGCGCGACAACGCCGCTGGCGGTGAAACAGCCCGAGGAAGTCGCGGCGGCCGAGGCGATCGAGCGCGACATCGCCATCGTTTCCGGCGACCCGCGGCTATGGGTCGTCGCGGTCGTGCCGGAGCCGCGGCGCGGCAGCCGTATCGTCGGATTTGCCTCGGGCAGCATCGAGTTCGGGTTTCGGATGCAGCACGATGCTTTCATCTCGGTCAGCGTGCTGCCGGAATGGTGCGGTCGTGGGATCGGCCGCACACTGCACGAGCGGGTCGAGGAATGGGCGCGCGGGCGCGGCGCGCGCCGGCTCACGGCCGCGGTGCAGGCGCCGAACCCCGACGCCCGCGAATTTGCCGCCGCGCTCGGCTACGATCTCGAAGTGACGATGCGCAGCTATGCGCTGATCGACGGCCGCATGGTCGACCGCCTGCGGCTCGGCAAGCTGCTCTAGTGGAGCGAATCTGACAGATGAAACCCCGCAAATGAGCCGCAAAGCCACAGAATGCCTCGGATTGCGGCGGACTCTTCCGTTTGATTTTCACCACTAGCGCCGCCCGACCAGCCGGTCGATCAAGGGATCGAGCTTTGGCACGAGGCGCTCGTAGCCGGCGCCGCTGAAGTGCAGAAGATCGGGCGAGATGCCGTTTCTCATCGTGCCGTCCTTCTCGAGCAGCACCCCGCCGATATCGGCGTAGGTGATCCCTTCTCCGGCGCAAGTTTGGATCAGCTTGTTGACCTCGACTGCCTTTTGACGGAGCGGATCGTCGGCGGTGGCGCCGCGCGGCCACAGTCCCAATAGCACGATACGCGTTGTCGGCAGTTGGTCATGCAGCCGCACGAGCGTCGCGCGGATACCCTCGGCGGCCTCGGGCGGCTCGCGCCCGTGGCCGAGATCGTTGGTGCCGATCAACAGGATCACGCCCTTGGGCGGCGGACCGTCGAGATTGCCGTTTTCGAGCCGCCAGCGGAGATTCTCGGTGCGGTCGCCGCTGACCGCCGCGTTGAGCACTCCGCGCTGCGGCATGTTGGCATCCCACACGGGCTTCGCGTCCCATAGTGGCAGCATCCACCGCTCGATGATCGAATCGCCGAAGAACAGCACCTTGTAGGGCAGGGTTTTGACCTGCAGATTGATGCGCTGAAAGCTGTTGACCGCCCAGAAATCGACGCGCGCTTGCGGCGCCGCCACGGGATGCTCGGTAAAGAACGGGCCGCAGCGCAGTTGCGCTTGTGCTGGCAGCGCAACGATGACGGCAGCGATGACGGCGGCGAGCCGGACGAAGCTCATCCTCTGGGCTCCCGGATTGACGGCAGACGAGTTTGCGACAGCGGGTTAGGATATCGGCAAACCCACACGAGCGCGAGCGATGGCCCTCCAATTCCGTCCGCTGCATGGCGACTTCGCCGCCGAGGTGATCGGCGCCGCACCCAATCTGCGCGTCGACGACGCGGAGCTCAGGGCCATCGAGGCGGCGTGGTTCCGCCACGGCATCCTGGTGTTCCGCGATCTCGACATGACACCCGCGGAGCAGGTTGCCTTCACTCGGCGGCTTGGCCCGCTGCACATCATGGTGCCGGGCGAATTCAATCTGCCGGACCATCCCGAGGTCTGGGTTGTCGGCAACGCCGAAGCGGACGGCAAGCCGCTGGGGCTGCGCGGCGCCGGCATGGGCTTCCACACCGACGGCGAGGACAAGATCGTCCCCAACGCGGGCTCGTTCCTCCATGCGCGCATCGTGCCGCCGGAGGGCGGCGATACGCTGTTCGCCGACATGGTCGCGGTCCATGACGCGCTGCCGTCCGACATCCGCGCAAAGATCGCCGGCAGGCGGGCGCGGTTCAGCCGCGCCGAGATGCACCGCATCAACTATCGGGACATGCGGCCCTATACGGCGGAGGAATTGGCGGCGCGGCCCGATGTCTTCCATCCGCTGGTGCGGCGGCACGACAGGAGCGGACGGGTGTCGCTCTATATCGGCCGCTGGGCCTGCGACATCGAGGGGCTGCCATCCGAGGAAGGGCGCGCGCTCGTCGCCTGGCTGCAGGAGTTCGCCCGCCAGGACCGCTTCGTCTATCGCCACCGCTGGCGCGACGGCGACGCGGTGCTGTGGGACAACCGCTGCACGCAGCATTGCGCCACCCCGTTCGATGAGGCGCGCTATACGAGGCTGATGCATCGCACCACGCTCGAAGGCGACGCACCGGTCATGGCGACATGAAGAGCCGGCTCGGATACGTCCTGGCGGCGGCTGTGGTTGTCGCCGGGGTGGGTCTGGGAGTCTGGGTGATCTTCTCGGGTTTGACCGTTCTTCAAAACGCGCTGACGCGGGTCGTGGTGCCCGGGACGAGCGAGCTGACGCTCGATAAGACCGGCACCTACACAATCTTTCATGAGGCCGAGAGCGTCGTCGACGGCACGCTGTATTCGGTACAGAACATCGCCGGATTGCGGGTCACCGTCACTTCGGAAGCCGACGGCAAGCAGATCGCGGTCGTCACGCCGAGCGGGAGCAGCAGCTACTCGATCGCCGGTCATAGCGGCGTCTCGGTGCTGGCATTCGAGATCGCCCAGCCGGGGCGTTATCGGCTGACCGCCGCCTATGCCAACGGCCAGAGCGAGCCGCAAACCGTGCTGGCGGTCGGCAGCGGCTTCGTATGGACGCTCGTGCGTACGATCTTGTCGGCGATCGGGGTGGTCTTTCTCGGGTTCGCCGGCGCGCTGGCTCTGGCGTTGACGACCTTTCTTCGCCGACGGCGGATGTCGCGGGCGGCAACGGCCTGAACTTTCTCGGTCGCGCGCGCGCCTCTATCATCCCGCCAGCTCGCCCCGGGAGAACCAACGATGCCCGCTGATGCCGTGAAAAGCTGGTTGAATTACCAGGAGGCCGATTTCGTCCTCAAGGACTACCGCTTCGCCAGCGGCGAGGTTCTGCCCGAGTTGCGGCTGCACTATCGCACGATGGGCGTCGCGCAGCGCAACGCGGCGGGCAAGATCGTCAACGGAGTGCTGCTGCTGCAAGGCAATACCGGCACCGGCGAGAACTGGCTGCGCCCGAGCCTCGCCGACGAGTTGTACGGCCCGGGCCAGCCGCTCGATGCGCGCGACTACTTCATCATCATGCAGGATGCGCTCGGCCGTGGCGGGTCGTCGAAGCCGTCGGACCGGCTGCGCGGCAACTTCCCGCATTACCGCTACCGGGATATGGTCGACAGCGGCTATCGGCTGATCACCGAGGGGCTTGGGGCCGTGCATCTGCGGCTCGTCATCGGCAGCTCGATGGGCGGGATGCATGCCTGGATGTGGGCCGAGATGTACCCCGATTTGATGGACGGGGTCATTCCGATCTCGTGCCAGCCGGTCGAGATCAGCGGCCGCAACTGGCTCGGCCGCCGCGCCCAGGCCGAGGCGATCCGCCACGACCCGGACTGGAACGGCGGTTTCTACGACAAGAACCCGCGCCACTACATCTACGCCGCCGCCGGCAATTTCGGCACCGAAAGCCCGACCCGCATCCAGGAGATGGCGCCGACCCTTGCCGCCGCCAATGCGCTCTACGAGCGCCGGCTGGAAGACGCGGCCAAGGGCGACGCCAACAACCAGTTATGGGCGATTGAAGCGATCATGGACTACAACCCCGAGCCCGACCTCGACAAGATCACGGCGAAGGTGCTGCTGATCAACGACGCCGAGGATCACGCCAACCCGCCCGAGCTCGGCACCGTCGAGCGGGCGATGAAGCGGGTCAAGCACGGGCGCTACGTGTTGATTCCCGCGGGCCCGGACACGCATGGGCACTTCAGCCATTTCTACGCAAAGCTGTGGAAGCCGCATCTGATCGAGTTCATGGCGACGCTCGGGCCTGCCCAGCCCGGGGCGGCGGAGTAGGCGGGGGTGGAAACATACCGCACCAGCGACGGGCGCGCCCTCGCCTATTACACCGACGACTTCACCGACCCGTGGCGCGGGGCGCCGACGCTGGTCTTGTTGCACGCTGCGATGGGAAGCGCCCGGCGTTATTTCGGCTGGGTCCCGCATCTCTGCCGCGACGGGCATGTGGTGCGGCTCGATTTGCGCGGCCACGGGGCCTCCCAGGTGCCGCCGGCCGGCGAGGCGCTGACGCTCGACCGCCTGGTTCGCGATGTCGAGGAATTGCTCGACCATCTCGGCTGCGACGCGGTGCATCTCGTACGCAATTCGGCCGGCGGCTACCTCGGTCAGCAGCTCGCGATGACCCGGCCCGCACGCGTCAAGAGCCTCGCGCTCTACGGCTCGACCCCGGGCCTCAAGAATAGTCAGGCGCCGAGCTGGATTCCGCAGATCCAGGCGAAGGGCGTGCGGCTTCCTCGCCGAGACGATCCGCGACCGGCTGCCGCCAGACGCCGACCCCGGCCTCGTCGAATCTTCGACGAGGCGGCAAAGAACGACCCCGCCTATATCGGCAAGTTCGTGTCGTTGATGGCGAGCTACGATTGGAGCGGCGAGGTCGAGCGCATCTTATGCCCGAGCATGGTGGTGATCCCTGGCGCCGAGACGGTCGGCTCGATCGAAAATTACGAGCCGTTCCGCCGGCTCAAGGATGTCGAGTTCAGGACCTATGACGGCATGCCGCACAATATCTGCGACGCCGCACCCGACCGCTGCGCCGAAGATGTACGCGACTTCCTGCGGCGGCGGTTTTCCTGATGTGTAACCTCTATTCCTACACCAAGTCGCGGGACGATCGTCGCTGAGGAATGGTATTTCGGCCTCCGCCTCGCGCATCGCGCGGGCGAGTTGCGGGGCGGCAAGAGCTTTCAGGCTGCTGCCGACCAGTTTCTCCGCGAGTATGAGGCCCTCACGATTGGTGAGCGCAACCCGAAAGAACGCCATTGTCTGGACCCGGTTGTCATGCCGCAAGTTCAAGAACAACGCCGTTCGCCTGCAACTCCATGCCCTGGCCTACAATCTGGGCAACTTCATGCGCACGCTGGCCTGCCCGAGGCGGTCTCGCACTGGTCACTGACCTCGTTGCGCGAAAGGTCGGTGAAGATCGGAGACAGGATCGTCGGCCACGGACGCTATGTCACGTTCCAGATAGCCGAGGTCGCCGTGCCGCGCGGCCTGTTCCGGCGCATCTTGGAGATGATCAGCGACCTGCGCGGCCGACAGGCCGTACGATGTTGACGCCAATCTCGACCAATCCGCCCAAGGCGGCACGGGAGAGGTGCGCCCGGAGATCAGAAAACTGGGCCAAATCAAATGCGCGGCGCGGTGCCCGGTTTCGAAATCAGGCTCACGTGTCCGTAAACCATTAGGAGGGCTGTTCAATGACGGTTCAAATAGGGTTAACTGCGGGCGAAGGCGGACAGATTAGCCGTTCATCCGGGCAATGTCGGTTGACAGATGGCATGCTAGGCCCGGCGCGCGGCGCCGGCTGGCCGTTTTCGGACCTCGATGTGGCGGCCGCCGCTGGATTGCGCCAAATCGCGCGGCATGTCTTTACGAGGGGTGGGTCGGAGGCCGACAAGGAGCGATATGGATGTCGAACTCGGCCTGATCGAGGGGTTCTACGGCCGACCCTGGACCTGGGCGGAGCGGGAGGCGCAGGTCGCCTTCCTCGGTCGCCACGGCTATCGCTTCTACGTCTATGCGCCGAAGGCCGACGCCAGCCTGCGGCGGCGCTGGCGCGAGACGCCGCCGGAGGCGACCGACGCGGGCTTGAGACGCCTCGCGCGCCTTTGCGGCGAGAGCGGCGTCAGGTTCGGCGTGGGCTTGAGCCCCTTTGAGATCTACCGGGACTTCAACGCCGAGGCGCGCCAGGCGCTGGCGCGCAAGCTCGCCTGGCTCGACGATATCGGCGTCGACTATCTGGCGATTTTGTTCGACGACATGCGCGGCGACCAGGCCGACCTGGCGGCGACGCAGATCGGGATCATGCACTGGATCGCCGCACGCAGCGCCGCGCTCCGGATCATCTTTTGCCCCACCTATTACAGCGCCGATCCCATGCTCGATCAGGTGTTCGGCGCGCGGCCGCCCGGCTATCTGGAGACTCTCGGTGCCGAACTCGACCCGGCGATCGATATCTTCTGGACCGGGGAGGAAGTCTGCGCGCGTGCGTTCAGCCCGGGTCATCTCGATCGGGTCGCCGAGACGCTTCGCCGACGCCCGTTCCTCTGGGACAACTATCCCGTCAACGACGGGCCGAGGATGTGCCCCTTTCTGCACCTGCGGCCCTTCACCGGCCGCCCGGCCCTGATCGCCGACCGCATCGCCGCCCACGCGATCAATCCGGCCCTGCAGCCCTGGCTCACGCGCGTTCCGGCCCTCACCCTGGCCGAGAACTACCGGCTGGGCGATGCCGCCCTGGAGGACGGGGCCTTCGATCGCGCGGCCGTCGAGGCACTGGGCGCGGAGGTGGCTCGGCTGTTGCGGCGGGATCTGACGCTGTTTCAAGACCAGGGCCTCGGCCAGCTGGGCGAGGCGGCGGCCGGCCTTCGCGATGAGTACGCCGCCATCGACCACCCGGGAGCGCGCGAAGTCGTCGCCTGGCTCGACGGCGCCTATGCGGTCACGGCCGACATCCTGACCGAGGCCTAGCCGCTCCAGGGGCCGCCGACCGCTTCGATGGAATGGTCGGCGCCTTTGCGGATGACGATGTCCGCCCGCTCGCGGGCGGCGACGATATGGTCGTTGAGGTTGGGCAGGTTGATGGTCTCCCAGACCATCTTGGCGATGGTGAAGTGATTGTGGACCGAAGCGTGAACTGAGCTGAATTTCTGGAGTGTCTTCATCCTCCGGATCGTCGGCCTCACCATCGTCCACGAGGGCGGGGATCTCTGGAACAGCCGGCTGGTCGACTACGAGGGCGTGACCGCAGCGCTCCGCGCGGTTACCGCCTGGGCCGAAGACGGGACGGCTCCGCCGCCCAGCACCCGCTACGAACTCACCGAGGACGCCGGCCTCCTCCTCGATCCATCGCCGAGCGGCGCGGCGGCGTGCAGCCGCTGGCCTGGGCGAGCGCCAACGGCGGCGTCCGCGCCGAGGTCAAGGTCGGCGAGCCCGTCGTCTTCGAGGGACGCGCCGAGATGCCGTCGGGCGCCGGGAGGCTGATCGAGGCCGAGTGGACTTCGAAGGAAATGGCAAGTTCGTCCGGCAAGGCGGCATGGACGCCGCTGCTGCGCGCATCGCCCTTCGCACAACCCACGCCTACGATGCGCCTGGAACCTACTTCGCCAGCTTCCGCGTCGGCGGCCACTAGCACGGCAAGGCCGGCGTCGGCCCCCCGGCCGCAACAACGTCCGGGTGCGGGTGGTGGTCGGCCGCTGAAGCTGACGCCCTCAACGCCGGTGCGCGCTCGCCTCTCGCCTGCTTGACTCTCTTCCACAAGCGGCCGCCGGCTAGGTGTTCAGTCCCGAAGTGAGGTGATCACGCGATAGCCTGAAGCGATATGGCTCCTTCGTCCAGGCTTTGCAGACGCCTAAAAGGGGTGAGGCCGCCGAGCGACTTGAGCCTTCGGGCGAAGTTGTAGGCGCTGACGAAGGCACTGGAGGCGCCGCCTACGCATTGACTGCTTGGGCCGATGCGCCGGCCAACACGCGGCGGCTCGTGTAGCTGCGATCGAGCAGCCATCCCTGGAAGGGGATCATGGGAATGGCAATGGCGATGACGGCCTGTAGCGGCGCACCGACAGCCAGCACGGCCGCGGCCGCGAGGCAGGCGCACAGCGCGCCAATGTCCCAGCCGCCTTCTGCGGCAAATTGAAAGCGCAACTGGCAGGGCGCTGATTTGGCCTCATTGTAGAAGGCGATCATCAATGACGGCGTATAGAGGCCGCCGAACAGCGTGGCGCCGACCGTGACGATGATGACCACAACCGGGCCATTCCCGCACAAGGATTTGACGCTCAGAATCACCCCTATGAGACAGGCGTTGATCCACATGGCGCGTCTTGTATGTCCGAGATCGATAAATCGTCCGAGCACCGCTCCGCTGACTGCACCGGCCAGCGCCGCTATCGCCTGCAGTCCGCCAAGCGCGTCGAAGCGCGCGCCGAGCGATTGGTACATGATGAATGTCCACGCCATGACCGATGCGCCCAATATCCATCCATCAGTGATGAAGAGCTGAACTCCCGGTCTTGCGGCCCGGTACGCGCCCGGCGGCGCCACGCGTTCGGTGGGAGTCTCCGAAACCCACAACAGCGGCACGACCGCCGCCGCCTCGACCATGGCAGCCGCTCCGAATGCCACCCAGGGACCGAATATCGTGAGCATGATACCGCCAACAGCGGGACCGAGTACCGCGGCAGCCGCACCGATGACCTGGCGAGCGCCGACCTGACTGCCTCGGCGATGAGCGTCGCCGAGCGCGCCGAACGCTGCGTGATAGCAGGTCCAGTAGAAGACCCAGCTCACTGCCATAACGATGCAAAACTGGATCAGGCTGAGGCCCACCCCGTGCACGAGCGCCAGCGCCGGATACTGTGCGGCGTTCATCAGTGTGCCGCATACAAGCGTCCAGCGTGTGCCGAGGACAGGAGCAACCAGGAGCACGAGCGGACGTAACACGAAACGCAGCGCGTACATCGCGGCAAATGCGAGGAAGATGCTCACAAGTGGAACGCCCGCGTGAAAGAGATAGACGCCAAAGAAGACCCCCGAGCTGCCCCAGGCGAATTTGTGGAGCGCGGTGTGAACGGTCAGAAGGTTGACGTCGCGATTGTCGAAGAAAATCGTCCGCCACGAAGCCTTCTTTGGATTGCCGTTACCCGTCACAGACGTGCTCCCGTGGACACCCGATCAGCGGATACCGGACACGCAGCATTTGTCGCTTTGAGTCCCCGTTTGGCTGGATTTGAGCCAGCAGGTCGCAAGCGGTCCCAGGGCGGGCGGCCTGAGATATGTCCATGCCTGGCACTCTTTGACGCTCAGGCAATAGGCTTGGCAGAGTCGTGGGCGTGGCTTTGGCAGGTAGATGAAGTCCCGACCAGCATGGATCAAGTCCTGACCGGGGACGTCCGTATTTGGCATGTAGGAGCGGTCCTCTGCCCACCCGCCTTGGGCGGGAAGGAGAAGCAGGAAGAGAAGGAAGGCGGTTGCGCGCATCATCGCCATGGAATCTGATTGGTAGCCCGCATCCCGGCAAACACGGGAACGACGGCAGCAAGCTCGGGCACATTACCGATTTCATCGGGTAGGGCGCAGAGCCTCGCGCGCGCCGCCCAGGCGCCCAGGGTCTTGGAAGACGTCACAACGGCCAATGGCGCAGCCAGGATCGGCCCGATCAAGAACGGAACGAACCAGACGATCGCAGCCGAATCTTTCACTGCGAGCCATGCGAGCACGGTCAATCCGAATGTCGTCGCGGGCCAGAAGTAGCCGAGAGCCGCACGCCAGGATACGCGACGGCTTTCCCGCTGATATTCTTCCCATCGCAACCTGCGCCCGGCCGCGTGGGCCAGGAGCGACACTGTTTCCGCGAATGTCGTGATGGGCAAAAGAAAGAAGGCCAGGACCATCTCTGTCAGGCCCCCGGCGAGGGCCCGCCCGAGGCCGCCATACTTCCGGGCGCGCAATACAGTGTCGGCGACGCCGAACAGCCGTGGTCCGAAATAAAGGATATAGAGGACGACATAGAATGCCAGCGCGGACTCGGCGGGAAACACATTGCCCGGACGCAGAGAGACCAGCGCGGCGAAGAGCAGAAACACAACTATCGCGGCGGAGGCGAAATGCTTTTGGGCGACAAACAGCAAGTGGAAGCGGCTCATCGCGGCGATATCCGGAAGCCCCACGATTTTCAAATTCTGCATGTCGCCGGAACACCAGCGATCCTTTTGCTGCAGGACGTCCAGCAATGTCGGCGGATATCCCGCATAGCTGCCGCCTTCCTCCGGCAAGAACCAGACCTCGTAGCCGGCGCGGTACATGAACGCGGCTTCGATCGGATCCTCGCAACACTTGGGCGTGGTTTCGCCGCCCAGAACGGCGGGCATCCGGCAAAACTTGGAAAACGGCCCGATACGGTACGCGCAATTGTGCCCGCGCGGGCGACAACAATCGCCGGACCACCATGTCGAGCCGAGGACGAAGCACCGCATAAGCTGATAGTGACCGAATTGGACCACGCGCGCGAAAAAGCTCTCCGTCGGCAGTCCCGCGGGCAGCGTCTGCAATATGCCGAGGCGCGGATTCGCCTGCATGACGCGCACGAGCCTCAGGACGGCATCCGCAGACATGAGAGCATCGGCATCGAGGACGATCAGCAATTCGTAACTCTTGCCCCAACGGGCGCAAAAGTCGTGCAGATTGCCGCTCTTGAAGTCCAGGTTCCTGTCGCGCCGCCGGTAGAAGATCTGCGCAGGAGTCGACGATTCAGAGCGCCATTCCTCGTAGGCGCGCTCTTCAGTAGCAATTAAATCGGGATGCGTCGTATCGCTTAGGACGAAGTAGTGGAACTTGTCTGTGAACCCCGTCTTGTCGAGCGCGGATTTCAGCGCGCGCAGGCTCGCGAACGAAAGTGATGGATCGCCGTTACGCACGGTGATTGCAATCGCAGTTGCCGCGACGATCGGATCGGAAGCGTGCGCGAGGCGAGCCGGAGGCATCACCCGGCCGATCGGATCTTTGGACCACGTAAAGAACGCGAAACCGAAGAGCGCACTCCAAAACCAGATCACCGGCATCGGCGCATAAATGACAAATGCGGTGAGCATGGCGACTGCCGGAAAGAGCGAGATCGCGGGCAGGAGCAGCGTCGCAAGCCAAATCGTCAAGACGCAGATCGTGATGATTGTAAGCGCGCCAAAGACCAATCGCCGTCGAGCAAATTGCTGCTCAAGCGTAACGCCAGTCGGAGCTATCAGATCGGCCGCCGCAAATTCGTCGAGAAGGGGCGGGCCCAGCGGGCCGCCCTGATCGCGGTCAACGCTATTCACCGGCACGCAATTGCGCCCCCTAATTAGAGTCCGCGCCAAGACGTAGCCCGTTGTCGAGCTATTGTGAAGCATCTATTATGGTGATGCCGCGAAGCTGGGGCTTGAAAGCGTGAGCGAGGACGAGGCTGCGGTCGCTGAAAAAGCTCCGACACGTTTGCGTGTTTTCATTTCCTCGCCCGGCGATGTCCCCGACGAGCGACTGCGCGCCGATCTGATCATCGACAGGCTCGCGCAGGAATGTCGGCGGTTCTTTACGCTCGAAGGTTACCGGTGGGAGCATGAGCCGATGCTCGCATCCGGACATTTCCAGGACGCCATCGAACCGCCTAGCGCATTCGATATCGTCATTCTGATCCTGTGGTCGCGGCTCGGCACGCAATTGCCCGAGCGTACATCCATGAGAGCGTATGCCGGCATGGACGGGCGCGTTCCGGTAACGGGCACCGAATGGGAGTATGAGGACGCGCTAAGAGTAGCGCGCGAGAAGGGCGCCCCCAACATCCTTGCGTTTCGAAACGTAAGTCCGGCTTTGGTCGCGACGAACGATCTCGCCGAGCAGACGCGGAGTCTAGCACAGCTCGCGGCCTTGAACGAATTCTGGACGCGCCACTTCGCCGATCGCGGCGTATTTCTTTCCGCATACGACACGTATCACTCGCTGGAGGAATTCAGCGAGCGGCTCGAACGCTCGCTCAGGAAGCTGATTGAACGCCACATCGACCAGGCCGGTGGGCAGCAGATGTCGGCGACAGTCTGGCGCAATTCGCCGTTCCGCGGGCTCGAGGCTTATGAGTTCGAGCACGCGGCGATCTATTTTGGACGCGAGGCGCTGGTCGCGAGAGCAACCGAGCAACTCGCCGCCGAAGCGCGTGCGGGCCGCGCCTTTCTGCTCGTCTCGGGCGCAAGCGGGTCCGGCAAATCGTCCATGGTGAAAGCCGGCATGATGCCGCGACTGATGCGGCCTCAACGTATTCAAGGCTCCGCCTTCGTGCGACGCCTCGCATTTCGGCCGAGCCAGGGCGGAAGCGACATATTCTACGGCCTTGTTGAAGCGCTGACGAAGCAGCCGACGTCTCCGGACGTGGGTCTCCCGGAGTTGCTGGGTCCGGGCCAGTCCGTGGCGGATCTGGTGAGCCTTCTTCGCACTGCCGTGGACGAACCGGGATTCGTGTTTGCCGGCGCATTGGGAAGAGTGGGCGAAGCGGGACGCCAGTCTGGACGCATTCTCGCATATGAAGAAGCCAAACTCATCCTGGTGATCGACCAGCTCGAAGAGCTGTTCACCGTCGCCGCAATTCCGGTCGAGGATCAACGCCTCTTCATTCGCTTGTTGGCCGGTCTCGCGCGCTCGGGCGCGGTGTGGGTGGTTGCGACCCTTCGTTCGGACTTCTGGCACGGCGCGGCGGAGCTTCCCGAACTTGTCGAGTTGTGCGCTGGCAACGGCCGGATCGACATCGCCACACCATCACAAGCCGAAATCGTCGAGATGATCCGCAATCCGGCGCTCATGGCCGGCCTGTCATTCGGCCTCCACGAGAAGACCCATCTTGGGCTCGACGCGGTGCTCGCGCAGCATGCGGCGTCGGAGCCCGGGGTTCTGCCGCTGCTGTCCTTCACTCTGGAAGCGCTTTATGTGGAGGATGTGGAAAAACGTGGCGGCCGCATTCTTACCCACGCCACTTATGAATCGTTGGGCGGCCTGGAAGGCGCGATCACGAAGCGGGCGGATGAGGTTGTTTCCCAGCTGCCGGAGGCGACGCAAAAGGCGTTGCCGCGGGTGTTGCGCTCCCTGGCGACCGTCTCGGAAGGCGATAACAAGGCGGTCGTGTCGCGGACGGTCCCGCGCGATACCTTCGCGCCCGGAAGCGATGCGCGCGCGATCGTGGATGCTCTGACGGAGGAGCGCCTTCTTGTGGCTTCCGGCGAAGGTGTGGTGCCGACGGTGCGGTTCGCGCACGAAGCGCTGATCAACAACTGGCACCGGGCGCGAAATCAGCTGGTGGCCGACAGACGGGATCTCGAAACCCGCGCGATGATCGAGCACCAGCAGGCGCGCTGGCTGGCGGCGCCGGAGGAAACGAGCAAACAACTGCTCCTGCGCGATCCGGATCTCGCCAACGCGATAGATCTTGTCGGGCGCTGGGACGACGAGCTGTCTCCGGAGTTCCGGGAATTCGTCGCCCGATCGGTCAAGGCATCGCAGGACGCGCGGCGGCGGCGGCGCGCAATTGTCTCCGCCGTCATATCCGTCCTGGCCGTGCTGACCGTCGCGTCATTCGCCGCAATGCGCTCGGCGGAAGTCCAGCGCAACGAGGCGTTGATCACACAATCGAAATCGCTGACGCGCGAATCGCAACTCGCGTTGGCGGCAGGCGATGACGTATCGGCAACGGTCCTCGCGCTCGCGGGCCTGCCGCAGCGCATAAGCTCACCGGATCGTCCCTTCGTCGACGCACCTCAGTACGCTCTCGAGGACGCTTTCGAAAACCGGCGTGACGGGTTCGTGCTCACAGAACATGCGGGCACTGTTTGGTCCGCGACTTACTCGCCCGATGGCGAGCGCGTGGCTGTGGCCTACGACGATGGCAGTGCGCGCATCTGGGATTCCGCAACGGGGAATGGCCTCGCAATACTCAAAGGCCATACCGGACGCGTGTGGATGGCGGTTTTCTCGCCAGATGGCAAACGGGTCGCAACGGCGTCGGACGACGAGACGGGCCGCATCTGGAATTCCGCAACCGGCGCCACGGTCGCGGTCTTGAAGGGACACCAAGAGGTCGTATCCGCGATCGCTTTCTCGCCGGACGGAACGCGCGTTGCGACCGCGTCCGACGATCAGACGGCGCGGATCTGGGACGCATCGACCGGCAACCCGATCGCGGTGCTGCGCGGGCATACCGGTCCGTTGACCGCCATCGCTTATTCGCCCGACGGTACGCAGCTCGCAACGTCGTCCACCGACGGCACGGCGCGATTGTGGAACGCCGCTAGCGGTGCGCCGGTCGCGACGCTCGCCGGGCACCAGGGGGTCGTTAATTCGGTCAGCTACTCGCCCGACGGCCGTCACGTTGTTACGGCCTCATGGGACAAGACCGCGCGCATCTGGGACGCCCATAGCGGCGCTTCGGTCGCCATCCTGCGCGGTCACGAGAACTTTGTCCTCTCCGCTGCCTTTTCGCCGGACGGCGCGCGTGTCGTCACCGCATCGGCTGACGACACGGCAATCGTATGGGACGCGGAGACCGGCGAACTGGAGACGTTTATTATCGGGCACGGCGGTTCCGTCGAGTCGGCCAGGTTTTCGCCGGACGGAATGCGCGTGCTCACCGCTTCGGACGACGATACCGCGCGGTTATGGGACGCGAAAAGTGGCGCCCTCTACGGCATTCTTGGCGGCCACACGAGCTATCTCAATTCGGCAGTCTTTTCGCCGGACGGCATCCATATACTGACGGCGTCCTACGATGGCACGGCGCGGTTGTGGGATACGCAGCCACAGGATGTCGTCGCTGTGTTGAAAGGACACACTGATGTGGTCCAATCGGTCGCCTACTCGCCCGACGGCAGTCGGGTTGCAACGGGGTCCTTCGATCACTTCGCTCGCATCTGGGACGTGAAGACTGCGGAATCACTGCAGACCTTGCCGCTCGGCGCGAACGTCCATGCCGTGGCGTTTTCCCCGGATGGCAGGCGCCTCATAACCGGGTCCGATGACAGTGTCGTTCTCATATGGGATGTGAAATCGGGCGCGCCGCTGGAGCAACTGCTGGGGCATGGCGGTGGGGTCTTCGCTGTCGCTTTTTCACCGGACGGCAGGAGGGCGATATCCGGGTCGAAAGACCAGACTGCCCGGGTCTGGGATCTCGCGAGCGGGAAAACGCTGCTCATCCTTCGCGGACACGAGGGAGTGGTCTCGGCAGTGGCTTTTTCGCCCGATGGCAAGCGCGTCCTGACCGGATCGTGGGACGGGACGGCGCGGGTCTGGGACAGCTCCACCGGTGCTCTCCTTGCAAAGCTCATCGGACACGAGGACCGCATCGCGGGCGCTGCCTGGTCGCCGGACGGCAAGCGCATCGTGACGGCGTCGCAAGACAAGACCGCCCGGTTGTGGGACGCGGCGAGCGGTCGGCCCATTTCGGTTTTCCGCGGACACGACCAAGCGCTTAACTCGGCTCAATTCTCGCCCGACGGGCTTCGCATCGTGACCTCGTCCAACGACGAGACCGCACGAATCTGGGATGTAGAGACGGCGATGACCATTGCTACCCTTCGGGAACATGGCGATGCCGTGCGCGACGCGGCGTTTTCGCCCGATGGGCTCCGCATCGTGACCGCGTCCAGCGATGCGACCGCAGCACTAGCGAGAATGGCGCCACGGTGCCAGGCGTTGATTGATGCATCGCGCGACGGGTTGCATCGGCGAAGCACCGAGAAGGTCAAGGACGTGCTTGAGCGGCCCACGAGTACGCCTTTGCTCGACCTGTTCAACACGGTTTTCCCGTTCATCCTGCCCAAGATCGGCGACCGTTGCGAGTGAACGCACGGTTAGGATCCGGCCGATTTCTGTATGATCCCAAGTCGCGCAGCGGATTGTCACGGCGTCGGCGGTCAAGACGGCACGGCTGTGGCGTGTGCCTTCGGGTCCCTGGCCACGGGCGTAGAGGCCGACGGCGTTAAAGATGCGGAAGATGGCGGTGAGAGAGGGATGGGTCGTGTACCAAGGTGGTCTTACCTATTGAGTTGGGGATGTGGCGCTCGGGTCGGATTGGCGGCGCCTCTGGGTTGGTAACCGTCGGAAAAGGCAGGTTTCTGGAACTTCGGGGCGGCACCTGGTCCCGAGGGGGGAATCGTCTCCTT
>Ga0182024_10002002_pt1 | contig 51394 bp, 51 predicted proteins | sample P32metaG_FD_120480 | JGI IMG/M metagenome (GOLD analysis project Ga0182024, IMG submission 120480) | Permafrost microbial communities from Stordalen Mire, Sweden - P3-2 metaG (Illumina Assembly) | ecosystem: Environmental > Terrestrial > Soil > Wetlands > Permafrost | place: Sweden: Stordalen... | reverse complement strand
CTGCTGCTGATCCGGCCGGAAGCCCGACTGCTCCATGCGCAGGTGGGTCCCCGTGCTCGTAGGAGTGAGAGTCCAGGTGACGACACTCTCGAGACCATAGGCCGCCCACGTATAAGACAGCGTTTTGCTCGGCTCGACTGCCAGCACCTGACAGTCGACAGCGCCCCAGTCTGCGCGAAGATTGAAACGGTGACCCACCACCGGCTGGAAATCATTCTTCATCAGCCACTCCTCTATCAGGGAGTTTTGCGTAAGCGCGCGCCAGATTTTTTCCGGGGGATGCGGCATCTCCCGTTCGATGACAACGGAACGCGTGGTGTCTGGTTTGGTCATTGGTCCATCCTTTTCAGCAAATATTCGAGGCGGTCAAACCGTTCGCGCCAGAAGGTGCCATAGAGGCTCATCCAGTCGATCAGGGGCGCCAGGGCTTGCGGTTGTGCGCGGTAGTGCGTCTCGCGTCCCTCGCGCCGGTCGCGCACCAGCCTGGCGTGCTTTAGAACGCCCAAATGCTTCGAAACGGCCGGTTGCGATACTCGAGCGCGATCGGTCAAGGCGTGAACTGTTTGTTCCCCATCACGGGCCAGGCGCTCGAAGAGAGCCCGCCGCGTTGGGTCGGCAAGAGCCTTGAAAACGTCGTCCGCTACGGCTTGCATTCCGAAATCATAACCATACGGTTATTGATTGTCAACATGTTCTGAAGCGGTTGTGACCCCTTGCTCCAAGCCGGTTTTTCTTGACCGCGATACCAAGTTGAACATAAGGGGCCCGAGGCGACGGGGCCCCAAGGCGTTACGTCCCTACTCTGGCACATTCCCGAAAAACGCTTTGCGGCCTGTTGACGTATACCGCCATTGTCGGTATATTGTAAATACACGACAAGTTACCCAAAATTCGATTGGGACACAAACAACATCGCCCACGTCGCGCGGCACAATGTGACGCCGGAAGAGGTCGAACAGGTCTTCGCAAACCGTCCTGTGTATATCGAGACCAGGATCGACGGTCGAAGCGGAGAGCATCGGGTGCTGGAACTGGGCCACACGGCTGCGGGTCGGATTTTGTTTGTCGCGTGGACCCTTCGCGGAAACCTCACCCGTCCGGTCACAGCTTTTGACGCGGACCGCAAGGTTCGCGCCGCATACAACGAAAGGAGCAAACGGGATGAAGAAGAAAAGTAGCAGCGTTGATGCGGAAGCGGCATTCGCCGATGAGTTGTACAAGGATCGGGCCGCGCTCAACCGCAAGGCGCAGGAAGTACTCGCCGCCGGCTCGCGTCAGGTTACGATCCGGCTGGACAACAGCGAGATTGCGCTCGCCAAGCAACAGGCAAAAGAGAAAGGCTTGCGATATCAGACATACGTGAAGATGCTGCTGCATCAGGCGCTGATTGCCGACCGGCGCAACGCCGCGCGGTGATGAGGCCGCAACCCCGCGCGTTGATAGCGGACCCGCAACGATTCCTATAGCCCCGCGCGTCAGCACGGGGAACAGTTCTTCCGATCAGAGGCCCGGCCTGAGATTAGAGATTTCAGCGCCGCACGACCAAGCCCCGCCCGCGTCCATCACGGGAACCGAGCCAACTTATCGGGATGATCGGTAGGGATGCCCGACATAAGCTTCAAGCGTGCCTGAGGGCCCGTGAAGTCGCAGAATACGACACAGAACAGGAATAGCCCTTACGAGATCGAGATTCCGAAGCTCGGATTTCTTAATGCAATTTCCGTGGCCAACGTACAGGGGATCGCTTCGATTCCGACGATTCGGCTGGAGCGCAAGCTCGGAACACTGCCGGAAAGGACAATGATCGAGATCCGCCGGGCTCTGTCGTTCGCTTTGAATCTATCCAATCCGGCGAGATAGCTGATTGATTGTCTGCTCGGTCTCCGGGACCAAGCCGACTTCCGAGAGTAATCTCCCCGAAGCCCGTTCCGAGAGCCACCTTTCGCGGAATTTCTGCGGTGTCCTGACTTCAGTGTGCTGTCGAGACGCCAGAGAGTTGAACTTTATACTTGGAAGGTAAGGAGCTCAAGGCCGTGCTGATTGAAGCGATCAACGTCAAGCGCAGGACTTTATTCGAGTTTGAAAACACTCCGTTTTCGTGCCTCGAAGCGGAGGTGAACACTCCCACCGCTCGCGGCGGCCAGACCCTGGTACGCCTGAAGATTCGTAATCTTCTTACCAGCGCGGTGTTTGAGAAGACATTCAAGGCGAGTGACAAGTTCAGGGAGCCGGATCTGCAGACGGTCCCGGCATCCTATTTGTATAGCGACAGCGAGGGCTCTCACTTCCTGGACCAGGACAGTTTTGAGACCCTCACCCTTACCGAAGAGACGATTGGCAATGCCTTGTATTTCCTGCTTGAAGGGGCCTTAATCCAGTTGCTGAAGTATAACGGCAATCCCATCGGCCTGGAATTGCCCACGTTCGTGGAGCTGGCGGTGGCTCATACGGAACCTGGGGTCCGCGGCGACTCGTCGAGCGGCAGCGTGACGAAAACGGCAAGGCTGGAGACTGGTCTTGAGATCCGCGTTCCTCTGTTTATCAAGGAAGGGGAAAAAGTGAAAGTGTCGACCGAGAATCGGGAGTTTGCGGGAAGGGCCTGATCCGTGCGCGACCGGAAGGTCACAGTGCCGCGTCTTGGATCGGCGGTGACAAGCCGACTTGGTCCGGCAGGCTCTTGATCAACACTATCTGGCACGACGAGCAAGACAGCCGCAGTCGCCGTCCTGACCCCAACCGGGCGTTCACTCGCAAAGTGACGGAATTTTACCCGTCAACTCAACGGCTTGGGCATCAGCCGCGCTCCAGCTCATTTTCCATGTGGTTTACTCGAATCGGGAAACGCCTGCGCACCAAGTTCTTTCCCGGCGAGTTTTTCCTCGGCCGAGGAACGTCACTTAACCAAAAGGAGGAACACGGAAATGATGACGGAGATGCTGTTGCCAGGGCCGCGTTGCTTTGCATGCCTGCCAAACCATTGAGATCAAATCGGATTACCCAAAATTTGCTTCGTCTTGCAGAATCGCTTTTTGGGAAGTCGACCAGGGAGTCGATTACCGAAAAACTCCGGGAACATACGCTCCGCCGCCGGAGTCCTATAATTGAGGCAGTCCAGAGGGCACCATTGGCAGGCAATTCGTACCTCAACCTGAATTCGAACTTGACAGCCGAACAAGAGGCTGTGCTCGAAGACCACTGTCTTATCTCCGGCCTGCAGGCTGGCGACGATTCCGCCTATGAGCAGTTGATCGAACGCTTTCAGACGCCGGTTTACAACCTTGCATGGCGATTGCTGAACGATCAGGCGGATGCCGGCGACGTGGCCCAGGAAGTCTTCCTGAAAATCTTTCGCAACGTGGGCCATTTTCGCGGCGACAGCAGCCTCCGCACATGGGTCTACCGGATCGCCGTAAACGAATCCCATAACAGGCGGCGCTGGTTGTTCCGTCACCGTCGAGGCGAAACGGGAATCGACGACACCTTCGACGATTCCGAAACCCGTGAAAAACCCCTGATGGACTCCGGGGAAACGCCGTTTGACTTCACCATGAACCGTGAAGCCCAGGTCCTGCTTGAAGAAGCGCTCGCGGAAATCAACCCCGTCTTCCGCGCCGCACTCGTCCTGAGGGAGGTCGAGGATATGAGCTATGAAGAGATTGCCGACATTCTCGAAGTTTCCATCGGCACCGTTAAATCTCGAATCGTAAGAGGCCGTGAAGCCTTGCGAAGAAATCTTGCGATCCGGCTGGATCCCGCGCCATCCGTACAGCTGGTGCCGAGGACCGCCCGATGATGGAAGAATTGAGCTGCGCGTCCGTTCGAAGCACGCTGTGGGATTTCGCGGCGGGCACGCTCGACGAGAGCGATCGGCTGATGGTGGCGACGCATCTCGGCGAGTGCCGGGAGTGCCATCTTCATCGCACCGAAGTGCGGTCTCTTCGCACGGGGTTGAAGAGCTTGCCGGAAAAGACTGTTTCTCCGCTGCTTCGCACGCGGTTAAAGGTGATCGCTTCCCGTGAACGTTCGCGGCAGGCGCTGCGCCGCGATCTGGCGGCGCGAATGGCGGAATTGCGGGCCCGTGCGAGGCTGGTGTTCGATAATCTGCTGCGGCCCATCGCGGTGCCCGCGGCCGGCGGCATGCTGGCTTCTTTCCTCTGCTTCGGAGTGATCGTGGATACGCTGCAATACCATCCCGAGTGGCAGAACGATATTCCAGTCGGCCTGTATACGCAGGTGGCGATCGACGATGTATCGCCCTTCTCGGTTAACGGCAAGGATGTGATGGTGCAGTTGACCATCGACAAGGATGGCTCGGTCAGCGGTTTTGAGGTTCCGCAGGGAACTGCAACCGAGGATGAAATGCGGGAGATCGGCAACTTGGTTCTCTACAGTTCATTCACTCCCGCGACGGCGTTCGGCCAGCCGGTGACGGGGAAGATTCTGGTCAACATTCTGCACATCAACATCCGGGGCTGACACCAAAATTGGCCCGTCAAAGACTCGGGCAGCACTTTCTTGTCAAAGGCAAAGCACTGGAGCGGATCGCGGAAGCCGCTTGCGGCCCGCACACCCCGCTCGTGGTCGAGATCGGCCCGGGGCGCGGTGCGCTCACGGAAAGACTGCTGGACCGTGCTGATCGCGTCGCCGCCATCGAACTCGACTCGGAGTTGGCCGTGTACCTTAAAGCCCGATGGCCGGGACTCGAGCTGCTGGAAGCGAATGCGCTCGATGTCGATTGGTCTCGCTGGGGCGCGGGAGTGCTTACGGGCAATCTGCCGTACTACATTGCGACGCCCATCATTTCGCGGTACCTGCGCCGGCCGGGCTTGCTGAGCCGGGCCGTCTTTCTGATTCAGAAGGAAGTCGCCGAGCGGGTCACGGCGAATCCGGGGACGCGTGAGTATGGGTACTTTTCCGTCGAGTGCCAGTTCCTCGCGCAAGCGGAATATCTGTTCACGATCGCGCCCGGGGCCTTCCGTCCGCCTCCGAAGGTGGACTCGGCGGTGATCCGGTTGACGCCACGATCGGCGTTCGCGGTATCGGACGTCGATGGCTTTCTGGGTTTTGTTTCGATCTGCTTCAGGCAGAAACGCAAGACGCTGAGGAACAACTTGCGCGAGGTCTACGACCCGGCTCCGGATATTTCGCGGCGCGCTGAAGAACTGAGTGTTGACGAGTTTGTGAACCTGTATACGTCGTTAGGTCCACCGCGCAGCGGCACGCAGGACGATCCAGATTTTCTCCAGGCTTGACAGCGATATCCGGCGCATCAACACGTCGTAATGAGACTCGGCGAGGTGATCGAGCAGGCGCGAGTAAATCGCAATCAGGGCCCAGAGCGACGGACGGCTCTTCGGTTGAATCAGCTCAAGCAGCGGCGCGGACTCGCGGTAATAGCGGCGGGCGCGCTCGGTCTCAAACTCCATCAGGCGTCCGAACTGCTCGGTGCGGCGGGCGTTCTTCAGATCGTCGATAGAGACCCCGAAGCGGGCGAGATCTTCGGCGGGAAGATAGACACGGCCGAGCGCCGCATCCTCCCGCACATCGCGGAGGATGTTGGTCAGCTGAAAAGCGATGCCGCATTTCTCGGCCAGGGGGAGAGCATCGGGAGACGTGTATCCGAAGATGTGGATTGTCGTGAGCCCAACGACGGAAGCGACCCGGTAGCAATACCGGTAGAGGTCGTCGAACGTCTCGATGGTGCGGGGGGCAAGATCGGAAGCCACGCCTTCGACCATGTCGTAAAAGTACTGGTGCGGTATCGAGTACCGCTTGACAGCATCGAGAAATGCGGGCCAGGTGGGATTGTCATCCGGGCGTCCGGCGAGCGCCTCGGTCAGGGCATCCCTCCAGTGGTCGATGGCGGAGCGGTTTGCGCCGGGCTCATCGCTGAGGTCGTCGCAGTAACGCATGAAGGCGTACATCGCGCACATGGCGTTCTTCTTTTCGGGCGGCAGCAGGATGAATGAGTAATAGAAGTTGCGGGCGCGTTGTTTCGCTACAGCGCGGCAGTGCGCATAAGACTGCTCGAGCGAGGTCATGCGGCCCGCTTAAAAGCGGCTCTTTTTAGGGCAACTCTCGCCAATGTTCCGATAAGCAAGCTCGCCCGCTCGACCTTCGAGATCTTCGGACGCCGGGACAACACGTCGTAACCCTGTTGTTCGATCTTGTCGAGCACGCACATGCCGCCCCGGCTAAAGAGCTCAAGATCGACCGCGAGGCGGCGGTTCACCATCCCGGCCAACGGCAGACCGGCCAGGAAGAGTTCACGCGCGCGGTCGACCGCCTCGCGCATGATGGCGCGAAAGCGATCGTCGAACTTATGGGCGAATAATTCGTCAATGGTGTAGTTGTGCTTCGCGAGCAGGTCGAGCGGCAGATAGACGCGGTCTTTTTGCTGATCGACGGTAATATCCTGCCAGAAATTCGCTAGCTGCAGGGCTGTGCAGGTAGCGTCCGAGAGTCCCTGGCGCTCGGCGTCCGAATAACCGCAAAGGTAAAGCACCAGCCTGCCGACGGGGTTCGCGGAGTACACGCAGTAATCGAGCACTCCATCCCAAGTCTGATAGCGGCTCACGTTTCGATCCTGAATGAAGGCGCGGATCAGATCGGCGAAAGGCTGCTTCGGAATGCCGTATTTCGCGACGGTGCCCTTGAGCGCGACGAAGACGGGATGCTCGGCTTCGCCGGCGTACATGCGGTCCAGTTCCCCGCGCCAAAAGTTCAGCTGCTTGAGACTTTCGGCTGTGTCGGGAATTTCGTCGGCCAGATCGTCGGCCGATCGGCAGTAGGCGTAGACGTTATAGAAATCCTGATGGAGATGTTTGGGCAGTAGGAAACTGACGACGTGAAAGTTTTCGTAGTGAGTGGTCGCGAGGCGGCGGGTGTACTGCTCCGCTTCGGGCAGCGTCAGTTTAACCGCGGTCACGGAATGATGGCGGTCTTCAGGGGACCGCTGCCTTCCATGAGGCGGAACAGGACCTTCGACAAACTCGCCAGCGGCTCTTCGGCCTGCACAAACGCCTGCGAGGTGACGCCGCCGGACTCGATGATGTCGAGCGCTTCCCGAAACGCGCGGGGTGTGTGATGGAAACTGGCCCGGCACGTGATCTCCGAGTAATGCAGGAGATTGGTGTCGAGCTCGACGCGAGTGCCGCTGGGAGGTCCGCCGAAGAAATTCACCACGCCGCCGCGCCGCAGCATCTCGACCGACCAGTTCCAAGTCTCGGGGCGGCCGACCGCTTCAACGACAATGTCGGCTCCGCGGCCGCCGGTCAATTCGCGAACGGCGGCGACGGGGTCGAGGACTTCTTCGGTAGCGATGACGCGATCGGCGCCCAGTTGCAGGGTGTGCTCCAGTTTGGAGCGGCGGCGGCCGATGGCTATCACCTGCGCACCGCGCAATTTTGCCAGCCTGACGAACATGGAACCGATGGGGCCGACGCCAATCACAGCCACCGTATCGCCTGCTTCCATCCCGGTGTCTTCCAGACCTTTCACGACACAGGCGAGCGGTTCGGCAAGCGCGCCATCCTGATACTTCAGGTGAGGCGCGAGCTCATACGTGTTGCGCTCGACGATGCGGGAGGGAACGCGGATAAACTCGGCATACGCGCCATTGTTAAACAGCAAATCTTCGCAGAGATTCACTTTTCCGCGATTGCAGTAGAAACACTGCAGGCAGGGAGCGGAATTGGCGGCGACGACACGCTGGCCCGGTCGAAAGCGCGTGACGGAATCGCCAACCGCGATGACATCGCCGGCGAACTCATGGCCGAAGACCGCGGGCGGAACGATCATGCGGGCGTGATAGCCGCGGCGAAAGACCTTGACGTCGGTGCCGCAGGTAAGGGCGGCGCGGACGCGTACGAGGATGTCGCCGGGTCCGATGGCCGGAACCGGTATTCTTTCCAGCTGTAAGTGCTCTTTTCCGTAGAGTATGGCCGCGAGCATATTGTTAATTGCCATTAGGGGTGAGACCCGCAACCTCTTGCGGACGCACGATGATCTTGAGCGGATTTTCACCGGGAAACTCGCCTGGGTGCGTCGCCAGACGGAATGCAAACTCGATCTTATCAAGTGGGACGCGATGGGATATCAATAAATGCAGAGGTAGTTTTCCGCTAAAGACCAGATCGGCGGACTCTTTCTGAATATCGACCGAGGCGCTATAGGATCCGAGCAGCGATCGTTCACCAACACAGATGCTGGCGCCGGAAAACTCTATTTTCTCTTTATCGGAGGTCTGGGCGAAGAGCATGATTTTCGCGCCGGGGCGCGACGACGACACCGCCTCTTCAACAAGCCCTTTCACATTGGTGGCGACGAAGACGATATCAGCACCGCGACCCTTCGTCAACTCCTTTAGAATCGCGGAAACATCTGTAGTTCGAGGATCCGCGGCAACGGTTGCGCCGCACAATTTGGCGAGCTCCAGGCGGCGGGGGATGGCGTCCGTCGCGACAATGGTGCAGCCGCGCTGTTTCAGGAGCATGGTGAAGAGCAGGCCTATCGGGCCCTGGCCCTGAACGAGCACCACGTCATCGGGCTGCGGATCGCATTGGTGGACGGCTTTCAGGCATGTGTTCAGCGGCTCGACGAAGGCGGCGATTTCGAAAGGTACGCCGTCGGGAATCTTTTCGACACCGCGTTCGACGATCCAATCCATGACGCGAACGTACTGGGAGAATCCGCCGCCAGCGGGCTCGAAGCCGGCCGTGACCCCCACCTTTTTATATACGGGGCATTGGGCGTAAAGTTTGCGGTGGCAGTAGAAGCATTCGCCGCAGGGGATGTGGTGGAAGACGATGACGCGGTCGCCCGGCTTAAAACGCGTGACATCTTTGCCTGCGTGCGCGACAACGCCGGCTGTCTCATGCCCGAAGATGCGGGGCGGCGCGAGCAGGTTGTATTCGATCTTCTTGAGATCGGTGTGGCAGACGCCGCAGGCTTCCACCCGGATGAGAATTTCGCCGGGGCCGATCTCGGGAGTGGATACGGTATCCACTGAAACCCGGGAGTCGCCGCGATAGACCGCGGCTCGCATTTGGCTGGGGATCATCGATAAAAACCTTTGGCCACGGATGAAAACGGATGAAAACGGATAAGAGAACTCGAGTTAGAAGGTTGTGGCGGCAAGGAAGTCTCCCAGTTTTTTTGAGGCCAAATCTGTTCGATGTTTCAATCGCAGCAACTCTCCAAATTTTAGTTGTTTTACCAGACGAACGACGCTGAAACGGCCATCCGGCCCCAAAGCGGCGTTGAAATCATTTGCAAAATCTTCATGGGCCAGATCGCTGACCGCGCGAATACAGTAGAAAGGCAAATCCAAGTCCTCGGATGCCCGCGCGACCCCAGCCGCTTCCATTTCTACTATCGATGCACCGGAGGCCCGCAGGTTGCTTTTTTCCGCGGCCGTTTGCGCAATGTGGTCGATGGATGCAACGACACCAGTAGGGGAGCCGGGAGTATCAGGAATGCAGACGGGCCAGACATTAGTACCGTTGCGAATTTCCGTGGCCACGAAGACGTCGCCGATTTGGAGGGATTCGTCGAGGGCTCCGCAGAATCCGATATTGCAAATGGCGGAAGCTTTGGGCGCGACGAGGACGGCGGCGAACGCGCGTTCCGCTCCCGCGCCGTTGGCGATAGCGGTTACTTCCCTGCCTTTCCAGCGGCCAGTGCGGGCCCAATGCACCGGGAGTTGGAGGGGTTGGACTTGCTCCCAGTGAGACAACAGGCCGGTGCATTCGCGGGGATCAGCGGCGATGAAAAGGAGGGAGCTAGTCATTGGAAAGATCGCCGGTGACAAGATCACCAGCGGTACGGGTAAACCACTTTGCGGCATCGGCGAGGGCGCTGGTGGCGGGGCATGGAGCGTAACCCAGTTCGCGCGCGGCCTTTTCGTGGGAGACCCACATCTTCTTCTTTGCCATGCGTACGGCTTCGAGGGGTACGCGAGGAGGGTTGCCCGTGAGGTAAGCCAGGGCTGTAGTAACCGCACCGAGGGTGTATGCGACGGAGTACGGGAGTTGGAAGGCCGGGGCTTTGCGGCCGGTGATGCGGGCGAGCTCCTGGAGGATTTGGCTCAATGTCAGGTTTTCGGAACCGAGAATGTAACGCTCTCCCACTCTCCCTTTTTCGCAGGCGAGCAGGTGGCCGAGCGCGACGTCGCGGACGTTGACGACGTTGATGCCGGTATCGATATACGCGGGCATGGCTCCGGTGAGGAAATCGAGGACTATTTGTCCGGTGGGCGTGGGCTTGAAGTCGTGATCGCCCATGGGCGCGGTGGGATTGACGATCACGACGGGGAAACCGTCTCGCGCGAATTCGAGAGCAACCTGCTCGGCGAGAAACTTCGAGCGTTTATAAGCGCCGGTCATCTCACGGAGCGATGCGGGCTGGGTCTCGTCACCGATGCCCCCGACAGGCACGCCGATACAGCCGACCGTGCTGGTATAAACGAGCCGTTCGACGCCGGCTGCCTTGGCGGCGGACAGCATGTTGCGGGTACCCTCGACGTTCGACTGGTAGAGTTCTTCGGGGCGTCTGGACCAGAGACGATAGTCCGCTGCAACGTGGAAGACGAGGCCGCATCCCGATACGGCGTGGGTGAGCGATGCGGGATCGCGGAGGTCGCCGGTGACGCGCTCGACGGCATTGTTCCCAATGTCCCTTTCGGCGCCGTGATCTGGGATATTGCTGGAAGAGCGGACCAGCGCACGCACCTGGTGGCCGCGTTCGAGCAGTAGTTTGGCGACGTGCCAGCCTACGAATCCCGAAGCGCCGGTGATGAGCGTTGGTTTCATGATTGAATCAAATCCGCTTGAATCTTCTATCGTGACATGCGTAATGATCCGATGTTGGGTTCGGTTCGCTTGGAAATCCGACCCCATTTTCCCCGGACTCGATTCATCTTGACTGCGCTGCGCCAAGGCCGACCCCGCATACGTGGAAGTCGTCGCCAACGCGTTTGGCAGGCCCAAGGCCTGTTCTATATGCGGCTACTCGTTCGCCAGAACGGAGTAGCCGCTTCCGCCGAGGAGGTTCTCATCGGCGGTGACTAATGTAAGACCGTAGGTTTGGGCGCTCGCTGCGAGAAAGTGATCGGCGGGATCCCGGTGTGGAAGGCTCACCTTTTCAGTCGCCGTTACCACCTCGTTGGTGATCGGCGCCTCCTTAAGTGGAGTCCTCGCCAGGGCGGCGGCGATCCAGCCGGATGCATCAGGCTGCAGGACCAGACGGCCTTTCCGGCAGAGCACCAGGACCTCCCAAGGGCTGATGGGAGACAACCAGATCTCGTTGGCCGGTTTGAGCAGCGCTCGCTCGACTCGTCTCGAAAGCCGTTTGGGCTCCAGAAGACTCCACACCCAGATATGAGTGTCGATCAGAAGTTTCATCCAGCCAGCCCGTTCCACTCGCGCTCGCCGGTGGCGGGAGATACTATATCGCCAACGATGCGGCCGGTTCCTTCGAGCGATCCGAGCCATCCCGCGGGGCGGGCGGGGATGGAGGGCGGGACCACCTCGGCGACGGGTTTGCCGAAACGGGTGACGCGAACCGGCTGGCGGGTCTTGCGAACCTGTTCCAGTACGGATAAACAGGTGGCTTTGAATTTCGAAATCGAAATGTCTTCCATGGCGGTTCTGTTTTCGTTTGTACCATAGTCAGGGACCATGGTCAAAACGTTCGGCCGGGAGCGGCTGATTCCCGGGGGCGTCTTTCGGATAGAATTACCCTGCATGCGCAAAATCAAAGCCAGTCTCGCGATCGCGTGTTTCGCGGCAACTATTTCCGCGGCTGTCGTTTCCCCAGGGATCGCCTTCGCGGCTCCCGTCGGGAGTCCGTCCACCACATCGGTGCCCAAGCTGACCGGCCCGATTCCGGTCACCGCCGATTCATTCCCCTTCCTGGCGGCGAACAGAGTTTTTCAGCCTCTGGACCTCCAGAAGGCCGGCTACGTGGAAGAAGAGTTCATTGTCACCGGCACGGCCAACGTCTACGACTGGGCTGCGGACGGTTCTCTGACCGTGAAAACGCCGAATGCCCCGTACTCAACGCGCATTCTGGTACGGCGTCCGGCGGATCGGGCGCGGTTCAGCGGCCATGCGGTCGTCGAGCTTCTTAACCCGGCGCGCCGTTTCGATTGGGCGATGATGTCGGGCTATTCGCGCGATTCATTCATCGAGCACGGCGACGCCTGGGTCGGAGTCACCATGCCTGGATCGGTCGATGCATTGCGAAAATTCAATCCGTCGCGCTATCCGTCGGTCGCGTTCGCCAATCCCGATCCGTCGGAAACCTGTGCGTCCGGCCGCGGCGGCGCGGCTGCGACTTCGGATCAGGAAGAGGGCCTGCGCTGGGACATGATCAGCCAGGTGGGAGCGGCGCTGAAGAACGGGGCTGGCCTTAATGCCCGGTATCTTTACATGACTTCGCAGGGCGCGGATGTTTTGACGTACGCCGCTGCCATCCAGACGCACGCCAATCTCGAAAATGGCAAGCCGGTATATGACGGATTTTTGGTCAAGACCCCCGGCGGCGTAGGACGAATCCGGCGCTGCGCTCCGGCGGTGCCACGAGGCGACGCGCGCCAGACGATCAAGAATGTCGGCGTTCCCGTTATCGAAGTCGTGGCGCAGGGTGAGATCGGCCCGGACTACCAGCGGGAAGACAGCAATCAGCCCAACGACCGTTTTCGCATCTACGAAGTTGCCGGTGCGGCGCATATCGATAAGTGGGCTTATCGTGAGTTGCCCGTTATGCAGGATCAGTTGGCCGCCATGGGAACGCCCGGCCAGGGAACGCCTGCGTGGCCTTTCAACGTCAAATGCGATCCGGAAATTCCGCTTCAGGAGCATCCGCTGTTGAAGTATATTTTCGACGGGGCGTTCGTTAATCTTGAACAGTGGGCCGGTAAAGGGGTCGCACCTCCGAAGGCGGAACGGATCACTATGAAAGACGGCGTGCCCGTCGGCGGCGTGCGCAATCCCTATGTGGATGTGCCTGCGGCGAGTTATACTACTACCAGCGCTGGTCCGGGTACGTGCCGTGAGCTTGGCAGCACCATAGCGTTCGATTCGGCTAAGATCGACTCTTTGTACGGCAATCATAAGAAGTACGAAGAGAAGGTTGCGCAATCGGTGGACGGCATGGTTAAGGATCGCTGGATTACGAAATCCGACGGGCAGAAGATCAAAGCCGAAGCGGCCGGCAAGTAAAGCCCGCCGACGGCAAAGACCGTCAGCGCCACAGGTTTGGCAGTATAGCTGCGGCGGCTGCTTGCTACATTGGAAACATGAGCTTTTCCGATTCTTTTTTCGCCGCTAAGTTCGGCATTTCGCGGCGGGATCTGGAAAACTATCTCTCCGAAGCGCTGGGGCGCGGCGGCGACTATGCCGACCTTTACTTCGAATATCTCGCTACCAGTTCCATCAGTATCGATGAATCGATCGTCAAGAGCGCGACCCAAGGCGTTTCGCTGGGCGTTGGCGTGCGTGTTATTGCCGGGGAACGCACCGGATACGCCTACAGCGACGACCTGAGCCCGGAAAAGATCCGGCATGCGGCACAGGTCGCGGCTCTTATCGCGGCGGGACCGGCCAAGGTCGAGCAAACGCCGCTCGAAGAGGGCCGCAAGCGCAATCTTTATCCCGTCCTGACGGCTCCGAGCGAGACGGCTTTCAAAGAGCGCGTCGAACTTGCGCAACGAGCCGACCATGCCGCGCGGGGTTACGATCCGCGCGTTTTTCAAGTCCAGGTGACGTACGCAGACAGTCTGAGGCAGGTTCTCGTCGCGACCAGCGATGGCGTGCTGAACTTCGATCGCCAGCCGCTCGCCCGCATGAGCGTTTTCGTTCTGGCGCGCGGCAAGTCACTGGACGGAGCCGACGGAGTTCCGCAGCAGGGACACTCGGGCGGCGGCGGACGCTATGAGCTCGAATATTTTCAGAAGGAACGCACTCCGGAATACTTCGCGGGTGAAGCAGCCCGCCAGGCGATTGTCCAATTAGACGCCGTCGAAGCGCCCGCAGGAGAACAAGTCGTCGTGCTCGGCCCAGGCTGGCCCGGCGTGCTGCTGCATGAAGCCGTCGGCCATGGCCTTGAAGCGGATTTCAATCGTAAAGGCGTCTCGGCGTTCAGCGGACGTATAGGACAGCAGGTGGCAAGTCCACTTTGCACCGTCATTGACGACGGGACGATCGGTGGACGGCGCGGCTCTCTGAACGTCGACGACGAAGGCAACGAAACCCAGCGCAACGTGCTTATCGAAAACGGCGTCCTGCGCGGATATTTGCAGGACCAGCTTTCCAGCCGGATCACCAAAGCCGCCCCTACCGGCAGCGGCAGGCGCGAGAGCTACGAGCATATCCCGATGCCGCGCATGACGAACACGTTCATGCTGGCGGGCGACAGCGATCCGGCCGATATTATCCGCTCCGTGCCGCGCGGCCTCTACTGCGCGAACTTCGCCGGCGGCCAGGTCGATATCACCAGCGGCAATTTCGTTTTCTCCGCGTCGGAAAGCTATCTCATCGAGGACGGCAAGCTCACCCGTCCGGTGCGGAACGCCACGCTGATCGGCAATGGTCCGGAGGCCATGAAATATGTCAGCATGGTCGGCCACGATCTCAAGCTCGACGAAGGCGTCGGGATGTGCGGCAAGGAAGGCCAGAGCGTGCCGGTTGGCGTCGGCATCCCGACCGTCCGCATCGACCGCATGACGGTCGGGGGAACCGCTTGACGTTCGCGGCGGTGACTTATGAAGCCCTGCCGGAAATCGCCCGCGATGTAGTCAAGCAGGCACTCGACGCCGGCGCGAGTGACGCCGAGTGCACCATTGCGGAAGGCGACGAGTTTTCCGCCAATGTGCGCATGGGCGAACTCGAGACGTTGAAGGAAGCCGGATCGCGCGGCGCGGGGTTGCGCGTGCTGATCGGCAAGCGCATGGGCGCGTCCTACACCTCGGACCTGACGCCCGAAGGCATTCGTCAGATGGTGCGTTCGGCCATTGATCTTGCGGCGCTGACCACGGAAGATCCGCATGCGGGCTTGCCCGGACCTGAGGAGATGGGCTCGCTCCCGGGCGATCTTCAGCTGTTCTCGGACGAAACCGCGAAGCTTCCGACCGAGGAGCGCATCGCGATAGCCAAACGTGCCGAAGCAGCGGCGCTGGCCGTCGATCCCCGAATCACCAACTCGGAAGGCGCTTCGTTCGATTCGAGCGTCGGCGGCCATGTCTTCGCCAACTCGCGCGGATTCCTCGGCGCCTATCGATCCAGCTCCTGCTCGGTCTCAGCCGTCCCTGTCGCCACGCAAAATGGCAGCATGGAACGCGACTATTGGTATAGCAGCGCGCGGAACTACAAGGGGCTGGAGGATGCGGAAACCATCGGTCGCATAGCGGCAGAGCGCGCATTGCGGCGGCTGGGCGCGGTGAAAGTGGAAACCCAGCGCGTCCCGGTGATCTTCGAGCCGCGCACCGCCCGCACTTTGCTCGGCAACGTCTTCGATGCCGTAAACGGGCTCGCGATATACCGGAAGGCGTCGTTCCTCGCCGGGAAGCTCGGGGAGAAGATCGCCGATGAACGAATCACGCTGGTCGACGACGGCACGATTCCGGGGCTGTTCGGCTCCGCTCCCTTCGACGATGAGGGAGTGCCAACGCGGCGAACCGCGGTCATCGAGCGCGGCGTTCTGAAAAACTATTTGCTGAACACCTACACGGCCCGCAAGCTGGACATGAAGACCACCGGCAACGCCTCGCGCGGGATCACGGGCAATGCCGGTATCGGACACGGGAATTTTTTCATCGAGGCGGGAACGCGCACGCCGGAAGAAATCATTGGCGGCGTAAAAAATGGATTTTACGTGACCGAATTGATCGGCAGCGGTGTCAATATCGTTACGGGCGATTATTCGCGCGGTGCGGTAGGAATTTGGATCCGCGATGGAGAGCTGGCGTTTCCGGTTTCCGAAGTCACGATTGCCAGTACGTTGCAGGAGATGTTGAATGGAATCGCCGAAATCGGCAATGATCTTGAATTCCTCAGCTCCGTTTCGGCCCCGACCATTATGCTCGGAGAAATGACTGTTGCCGGACGTTAAGATTTCTCCCGCGAGCATAGTGATTGCGCTCGCCATGATTTTGATTCTCGGCGTCTTCAGCTGGCTCACGTTCGGGCCGAAGCCGCCTCCTCCGCCTCCGCCTGTTCTGACTGAAGAAGCGAAGAAATATCTCGACAATCTCGCGTTGAGCAACGTTCACATGCAGGCCGCCGAGAGCATGGTGAATCAACGCGTGGTCGAGATCCTCGGCGATATCGCGAACAAGGGCGACCGGACGGTCAAACTCGCCGAGGTTACGTGCGTGTTCAGCGATTACTACGGCAAGGAACTCAAGCGCGAGCGGGTGGCGATCGTGGGCCAAACGACGGGGCCGCTGGCGCCGGGCGTATCGAAGCCGTTCCGTCTGGCGTTTGACGATCTGGCGGACAGCTGGAACCAGGCGCTCCCGACGCTGGTGATCGCGCAGATCCAGTTTAAGTAGCCCGTATCTTATACCGTGTAGTTTCCGTCAGGACCAGGGATCGATCAGTTCCACGCCGCAACCGGCAAAATCGTGCAAATCGCGTGTTGCGATTGCCGCACCGTGGGAACGGGCGATTGCCGCGATCTGGCAATCGAACTGCCCGATTGGCTGTCCAGCCCTTCTTCGCGCCGCTGCGATCATCGCGAAAATGTGACTGGCGTCTCCATCGAACGCCAGCACGCGATTGGCGAATTGGTCCTTAAACATTCCTGTGGCGGCAGCGTAAAGTGCTTCGCGTTTCCGTCCATGCGGCATGATTTCAAGGCCGAAGAAAATCTCGGCCTGAGTAACCGAAGTGGTGAAAATCTTCGAATGGCCGATGGATGCCATCCATTTCGTGACCCGCACCGCCGGCGAGGCTCTCATAACCTCGGAGACCACGTTCGTATCCAGGATGATCACTCGTCAAACCGGATCGGATCTCCCACCGGCTCGTCCGGGAACTCGGGCAGATCGACTCCCCCCAAGGGTTCAAATAAAGCGTGAATCGATTCCGCCAGGTTGGGCTCCCGCTCGTTCATCGCAACGCCGATCTTCAGGATCTCCCTGGCTTCCTCTTCCATCGACCGGCCATGCCGCGCCGCGCGCACGCGCAGCCTCTTCTTGACTGCATCGTCCAGTCCGCGGATCGTAATGGTAGCCATGCTTTCAATGCTATCACTGCTAGCATTATAGGTAGTGGCGGGCCTGATCCAAACCATCCGCGCGCTGTTCGGCAATCGCATACGCATGCTCGAAGAGCTCAGTCGGGAAATCCCCCGCATCGGACGCGCGAATTTTGGGCGCGTCAACGTTGTCCTCGTGAATACACCAGAGCTGGTTCCCGAGGTTCTCATCGAACGCGCCGACGATTTCCAGAAAGGCCCTGTGCTGCGAACGCTCTCGCGCCCTCTGCTGGGCAATGGTCTCCTCAACAGCGAAGGCGAACAGCATCGCGAACGCCGCAAATTGGTGGCGCCCGCGTTCGCTCATCAGCGCGTTTCGAAATACGCCGCCGTGATGAGCGAGCACGCGAGGGCCGCACAGTCCGGCTGGCAGGATGGTGAGCGTATCGATGTCGCTCAAGCCATGATGCGGCTCACCCTCGGCATCGTGGGTCGCACGCTGTTTGACGTCGACCTGCTCGATCGGGCCGACACGCTCGGCGCCGACATCACCACGCTGCAGACTTGGGTCGTCCGCCAAATGCGCGTGCCTTTCCGGATTCCCCGAATGCGGGCGCCGGCTGCCGCGCTGACCCGCCTGAACGAAACCATTTACCGGCTGATTCACGACCGCCGCGCCAGTGGTATCGACAACGGCGATCTCCTCTCCATGCTGCTGCTCTCGAAGGACGAAGAAACCGGCCAGCACCTGACCGACGAAGAGGTGCGCGACGAAGCCATGACGCTTTTCGTCGCCGGGCATGAGACTACCGCGCAAGCTATGGCCTGGTCCTGGTATCTTCTCGCGCAACACCCCGAACATTTTGAACGTCTGCGCAACGAAGGCATGGTCTATGCGCTGCAAGTCATGAAGGAATCGATGCGCCTCTATCCACCGGCATTCGTGATGGCCCGCTCGGCATTGCGCGACACTTCGATCGGCGGATTCAAGGTCCGCAAGGACGAGATCGTGTTGATCGCGCCCTGGCTGCTGCATCGCGATCCCCGGCTCTTCGAAGATCCGCTGCGATTCGACCCGGATCGTTTCCTGCCCGACCGCGAAGCCGCGCTGCCGCGTTTTGCGTACATGCCCTTCGGCGGCGGAAAACGAATCTGCATTGGGAACCAGTTCGCGCTCATGGAAGGGCAGATCATTCTCTCGACCATCGCGCCGCATGTGTCGATGGATCTGATTTCGCAGCGCCCGATCGACTTGCAGCCGTTCATCACGCTGCGTCCAAAGGGTGGGGTGAACGTCAACGTTCGGCGATTGGCGACTAAACCCACCGGCGACAAGATCGCCAGTGCTACATGATTCTCCGGATCGCGTCCACCACCGCATTCGGCGCGTCCAATTGCATCCAATGTCCGGACCCAGGCACGATCCTGTGTTCGCCGCGTATGGACAACCGCGCGTCATGCTCATGCTCCGCGATCGCCACGGCACTTGTGTTCGCGGCGGAAAGTACAACGATCGGCAAATCCCCGAGCGAGCGGCTTTCATCGATCTGCATTACGCTGATCGGCAAATTCTCCAGGGAATCGGCCATGGCATGAAAACATCGGGCTTCGCTCCAATGAGCCGCGACGGCAGGCCAAAGCTCCGGTGGCATCTTGCGGACTTCTCCGGTTAGCCGTTCGGTGACGCCCGCGCCCCGCCCCGCCGACACGCGCGCCAGCAATTTTGGAATCGTCCGTGAGCCGCTCATCAGCAAACTAAGCGCGATCCTCACCACGCCAAGCCGGGCGAGTAGGGCGCCCCGCCTCGATAACATCACTCCCCGCGCGAGCATCCGTTTTCTCGGCTCACTTGCCTCCCGCCACTCGGTTCGTGACACTGGATCGACCAGAACCAATCCCGCGACACGCCCCGGATATTGCTGCTCGAAGACACGCACAATCAATCCGCCGAAGGAATGCCCCACGAGAATCACAGGCCCGTGGATTTCGGCCTTATCCAACAAGAGCGCCAGATCCCGCGCCGCGTCCAGCGCCGTGCATTGATGCGGCGGCGTTTTTTGGGGTTCACAAGCGTCGCTCCAGCCGAATCCCGCCCGGTCGTAAGTCACTACGGTGCTGAATTCGGCGATCTGTTTCGTAACCAACGCCCAGCTCAGAGAACTGGCTGCGATCCCCGCTTCCAGAATGACCACCGGGCCTCCCTGGCGGAGTATGTTCACATGCAGCCTGCGGCCGCCGATATCCACCATCCGTCCTGGCGGCGGAATTTTCATCTCTGTTCGGCGTTTGTCATACACCATCTTCACAGGAAGGCTTCCCGCGCGCTACCATGACCTGTTTGAACGACTATTTTCTTTCCACCATTCTCGGCGTCATCGAAGGACTCACTGAGTTCCTGCCCGTCAGTTCCACCGCGCACCTGCGCATAGCGGAGGCAATGCTCGGCGTCGACCTGGGCGACGGCTACTGGAAAATGTTCTCCATCGTGATCCAGTTCGGGGCCATCCTGTGCCTGCCCATTTATTTCTGGAGCAGGATCATGAGTTTTCTCTCGACGTACCCTCGAGGAAAGAAGGGCGACAAGACCGCGATCACGCATCCACTGGCGCTCACGCTGGTTGCCTTTGCAATCACATCCGCGACTTCGCTGCCGTTGATCAAGCTCATCGGCAAGAATCTCGAAAGCCTGGTAGTGATGGGGAGCGCTCTGATGATTGGCGGCGTCGTGATGTGGGTGGTGGATGCGATCTACGGCAAGCGCAAAGGGGGCACATTCGAAGCCGCGGCGGCCGACGAGGTGGAGCGAATGACCATGCCGCAGGCTATCTGGATCGGTCTCTGCCAGACTCTCGCGCCGGTCTTCCCCGGCACGTCCCGTTCGATGGCGACGATTGCCGCCGGGCAAATCTCGGGATTGTCGCGAACCGCGGCGCTGGAGTTTTCTTTCCTGCTGTCGATCCCGACTATGGCGGCGGCTACCGGATACGATCTGTTGAAGGCTCTGAAGGGCCCCGACCGCGTTCATATCGATGCGCACGGCTGGGTACTGCTGGCGATCGGATTCGTTATTTCGTTCCTCGTGGCGTATGTCGTAGTCGCGTGGTTCATGCAATGGGTGCGAAACCGCGGCTTCACGCCTTTTGCAATTTACCGGTTACTGGCCGGCGCGGGCGTCCTGATCTGGGCGCTGACCGGCACGCACTAAGACCGTGGGATAGACCATCGCCTTGTGTGGTCTGTTTGGGCAGGAGTTGGCAGACGACAAAAAAGATCGTCCGCCCCACGGTCTTTTTCAGAAGCGGTAGAACTTGTGCCGGCAGGCGCGGCAGCGGAAGGGCGCAATGAAAAAGAGCCGGAGAAATTCCTCCCACAGCCCACGCCGGTAAGCCCGCCGAACGTTGGTCGAAGTGCAGTTCGGACAGAAGCCGTATTTGCCGTTTGATTCCTCGATTTCACGCGGATCGGCTATGATCACCTCCGTGTGCGATTCGATCTGTGGCGCGGCGAACTGGGATGCTTCGAGCCGGAAACCAGGAACCGCCTCCGAAAGAGTCTTCTCAATGCTGTTGACCACCAAACTGACCTTCTGATCGGCGGCCTTCGACGAATCCCTGAGATTGACGATGGTCTTGGACTGGATGGACGAAATCTGCTCCAGCGTTTCGATTCGCTCGCTCAGTTGTTCGTTGAGAACGACCGTGCTTTCCTCGATCGCTTTCTGGCCCATCGCCTTGAAATCATGGAGAAGTTTCGTCTCCAGCTTCTGGATGTGCTCGCCGACCTGATCGTCGATCAGTGAGGGAAGATTAGCCTTCAGCTGCTCGGCACGCTCCCGTGCGCGGGCGGCTTCCGCGGCCCGTTTCTGGTCCGCAACCATTTCACGCAGCGGGTTTGGCCTGCGACCCGGTGTGTATCGCTGGTTTCGGCGCATGCTGATAGGCGTCCTGTGAAGATTGTAACCTGCTGACCGAGGCGCTTCACCCATAGGTCTTTTCCAATCGCTCTGGTATCCGGTTTGGCGTGCCGATCAGAAATCGAGTGCGGGATCCTTTGAAGATCCGGGATATCTGTGCCTTTCCGATGGATGCGATGAATGCAGGCTGGCTGCGAGACGTTTGGCGCATGCTTCCGCCGTCTGCCGTCCGTGGAGGGCCGATTTCTTGTCGCCCGCCCAGGCAAAAACCACGTCCCCGTTCTTCAGATCGATCAGCCGGACGCCGGTCGCCGCTTCGAGCTCATAATCGGCCTTCGATTTATCGGTCGTCACGCTGAGCGGAACGTGTTTCTTTTCCAGCGCGGCGGTCAGATAGATGTCCAATCCGCTGGCCGCGTCCACGTAAATCCGCGCGTTCGATCGAACGATAGCGGCGCCGTCAGGGTGAATCGAGCTCGCGGCAAGAATCCCTGCCAGAATGAGTATCTTCATGCATGGATTTTCCGCTGCCCGGAGGTTGCATTCAAGGTTCACTTTTGAATTACAACCTTCGTCTACCCTGCTGGATTATGAGGACTTATGGAAATTTAGCGAAATGTATTTGGGGCGGCTGGAGGGATTTGAACCCTCGACATCCAGAACCACAATCTGGCGCTACTACCAACTGAGCTACAGCCGCCGCGAGGATCAACACCATCTTAGCATCGGGCGGTTTTTAATCGCGCGATGTTTCAGCGGTGTCCGCCATGCCCGCCGCTGGTGCGGCCACCACCGCCACCTCCGCCCCGGCTGCCTTGCGGAGCGCCTCCATAGCTGGGAGCGGGCGCGCTGCGATAACCGCCGCCTCCGTACGGCGCGGCGCGTTGCTGCACGATCGGCGGCGCCACCTGCAGGGCGCGTGACTGGCCGCTCGATCCCTGGTAGCTGTAACTGCCACCGGAGCTGTAACCCTGGCCTCCATATTGCCCCTGCGGGGCGGCCGGGCGCTGCGGACTGCCGAAGCGGTCCCAACCGGCTCCCGCATTTGCGCCGCCATTGGGATTGCCACCGGGTTGGTAGCTCCGCGGTTGTACACCGGAAGCACCCGCGGACTGGCTTGGTTCACCAAATCGGCGCCACCCGGAGGAACCACCGGAACCCGGGCCGAAATCACCAGCCGTCTGAGATTGCCTTTCTCCACCTGCGCCGCCCATGGTGGACCGCACCGCAGCCTGCTGCTGGACAAACGGTGTGCGCTGGGTTGCGGCCGCCGCAGGCATCCGGCTGAAGAACCGCTGGTTATTCACTTCATTGCGCGGTATTGCGGAGGCTGCGACGGGGCGTCCGCCGAATCGCAGGTTACTCGCCGTGGGAGCCACCGGCACGGTGCCGCGCACCAGCGAAACCTGCGCCAGTTGGGCGCGGTTCACCGCGATCCGATTGCCGAATGTGCCTCGCTGGAAATCCTGCGCGGAAACGGCCGTCACGCCGTTAACCCCGTACCCCGCATTCCGATAGGTGCCCACGAGATTTGCGTTACGAACGACGCCTGCCGATCCGCCTCGGCCATACCACGGGTGAAACGGTTCAAACGGCGCCAGCGGAACCCATCCGATACTTCCGAATCCGAAGCCAACGCCGGCGCCGCCGAATCCGAAGAAGCCGACCATCGCGGGATGGTACCAATAGCGGCCATATCTCTGTCCGGGGAACCAGCTCCAGCCGAAACCGGTCCGGAAGTACCACGAACCGTAGTGGAACGGCGCCCATCCCCAAGGTTCGTTATCGATCCAAGTCCAGCCGTAATCGTCCCCCCAAGCCCACTGGCCATCTTGATAGGGAACCCAACCGGGCGCAACGTTCGGAGTCCAAACGTTACCGTAGTTCGGGTCGTACCCCCAGCGGCCATTCGCATCGAGGTCTTCCGCCCCATCGATGTCCGGGCTCACGTACTTGTTGGATTGCGCCCGTTCCAAATAAGCGTCCCGCTGATCGTTAAACCCGTCCCAACCATCCCGCGCCGGGGCATATACCACTTGGTATTCGGGATCGTCGGCCGCCCCGCGCACCAGCATCATGTTGCCTTCGTGAATCCGTTCCGTTCCGCGCGGCGTCGATATTTCCGCATCGCCGCGCCGGACGATAATCCGCGTGGCGCCATCGGCGGCCACTTCGACGCGAACCTCGGACAGCCGCAGAGGATGCACCGCCACGGCGGGCGTGCTGAGCTCCGACTGGACATTCGAAAGATTGGGATCACGCAACACGCGCCAGGTAACCAGTCCTCTCGATACCTGAACCTGTTGACGGCCGTTGTCGAGCTGGGAAATCCGCACCTCGGAATCTCCGCCGATCCGGACAAAATTCGCGTAATCGAGCTGGAATTCAGCGCTGCCGCCCGGCGCCACGGAAATCGAATCGCCCGCCATGAGGGGAGCATTCAGGACTGCCGCAACCCAATCACCGGAATCGCCCCGCCGCACCGACGCGTCGCCGTTGACAACGCCCAAACGCGCGACCGGCGGTCCTGGCTGATCCTGCGGATCAGGCGGTTGACCGAATCCGGGCTGCGGTGGTGGCGGCTGCTGACCGAACATGATTGCCGAGGTCGCCAGCAACACCCATATTGTTTGCACGCGCCTCATCTGCAATCTCTGTCCGCCCATCACGTTAGCAATCATTCACCCAAAGCCTAAGCATTTGATTCTTAGGCACTTTTCGCTATCATAGAGCATTCCGCAGATGGTTGAAAACCACCAGGCCGCACGGTTTCATCCACCAGTACGGTACACCGTTCGGTTCCGGGACGCCCGGACTCATTACGTATCCGTCGAAGCTTGTCTGCCTGTCGAAGGGCAAGCCGAAGTCGAGATCTTCTTGCCAGTTTGGACCCCGGGATCCTATCTCGTCCGCGAGTATTCCAGAAACCTCGAAGGCATTTCGGTCGCCGATCCGGCCGGCAAGCCGCTACAGTTCTCGAAGTCGCGTAAGAACCGCTGGAGAGTCGAGACCGGCGGCGCGCCTGAAATCCGATTTTCCTATCGCGTCTATTGCCGCGAAATGTCAGTGCGGACGAACTGGGTGGAAGATTCTTTCGCCCTGCTCAATGGCGCGCCGACTTTTGTGACGCTCCCCGAATGCCTGGCCCGACCGCATGAGCTGCGTCTCGAGTTGCCGCCGGAGTGGAAGACGACCGTCACCGGTCTGCCGGAAGCGCCGGACGCCACGCCTCATCATTACCTGGCGGAAGACTACGACACGCTGGTCGATTCACCCATTCTTTGTGGGAACCCGGCGGTCTACCAATTCGATGTCGACGGAATTCCGCACTTCCTGGCGAATGAAGGCGATCGCGGCGTCTGGGATGCCCCTCGCTCGATAGCCGATGCCGAGAAACTTGTGCGGCGGCACCGGGAGCTCTGGGGTTCCCTCCCCTACAAGAAATACGTGTTCCTGAATCTGCTCACCGAAGCTTCCGGCGGCCTCGAACATCGCAACTCCGCTTGTTTGATGACCAGCCGTTGGGCGGCCCGCACGCGCAAAGGTCATCTGGGCTGGCTCAACCTTGTCTCGCATGAATTCTTCCATGTCTGGAACATCAAGCGACTCCGCCCAGTGGAGCTCGGCCCGTTCGATTACGAGAACGAGAACTACACGCGAAGCCTTTGGATCGCCGAGGGCATCACCGAGTTTTACGGACGTCTGACGGTTCGTCGCGCGGGGCTCTCCACCACGGAGGAATATCTCGCGTCGCTCTCGGACTTGATCCAGTCGCTGCAATCGACGCCGGGGCGCTTTGTGCAATCGGTAGAACAGGCTTCCTGGGATGCGTGGATCAAACTTTACCGGCCCGACGAAAACTCCGGCAACACTGCAATCAGCTATTACACGAAGGGTGCCGTGGCCGCGTGGCTGCTCGACGCGCGCATCCGGCATTCGACCGATGGCGCAAAATCGCTCGACGACTTGATGCGGCTCGCGTTCGCGGGCTTTTCGGGAGATCGGGGATTTACAACGGAACAGTTCAAAGCACTGGCCGGTGAAGTCGCTGGCGTACCGCTCGGCGACTTTTTCCGGCACACGGTGGAAACGACGGAAGAGTTGGATTACACGGAAGCTCTGGATTGGTTCGGCCTTCGATTCAAACTGCCGGAGGCGCCGAACGGTGAAGGCGGGGTCATGGGAGTCGAGACCCGTATCGACCACGGGCGGCTCATCGTGAGGCGAGTGCCGCGCGGAACTCCGGCTTGGGAATCCGGCCTTAGCGTGGACGACGAGATTATCGCCATCGATGACTTCCGCGTTCGCCCGGACCAGATCTCGCACCGGCTCGAGAGCTATCGTCCCTGCGACAAGGTTTCGATCTTGTTAGCCCGCCGCGACGAGTTGATGCGGGTCGACTTGACGCTGGGAGAGGAACCGAAAAAATGGGCGCTGGAAATCCGCCCGGACGCGACGGACGCGCAAAAACGAAACTTGGACGATTGGCTTGGGTTATAACAAGACAATGGCGCGGTCGACTGCAATTCTGATGGCAGGGGTGTTGTCGATTCTTCCGGCTTTCGCTAAGGACAAGAAAAAGGACCCAACCGAAATCGGTGACCGCAATGTTTCGAAAGGTCTGAATTTCTATTCCTTAGACCAGGAAATGGCGCTCGGCAAGCAGCTTGCGATCGAAGTTGAGAAACAGGCGAAGATCGTCGACGACTCCATCGTTTCCGAGTACATCAACCGGCTGGGCCAGAATCTGGCGCGCAATTCCGATGTCACGTTTCCGGTGACGTTCAAGTTGATCGAGGGGGACGAAATCAACGCCTTCACGCTGCCTGGCGGGTATATCTTCATCAATACGGGCCTGCTGATGCTTTCGGCCAATGAGGCGGAGCTGGCTTCCGCGATCGCTCATGAACTGGGACACGCGGCGGCGCGCCACGCGACCCGGCAAGCCTCGCGCAACCGGCTCGCGAGCGTGGGGACGATTCCGCTCGCGGTCCTTGGCGGTCCTGCCGCGCAACTGGCGATGAACGCCGCGATGCCAATGGCATTCCTGAAGTTTTCGCGTGAGTTCGAGACTGAAGCGGATCTGCTGGGGATCCAGTATCTTTGGAAGTCCGGCTACGATCCGACCGCGAGCATCGATCTTTTCGAAGCTCTGGAATCGACCGAAAAACGACAGCCGGGAAGCGTGTCAAAACTCTTCCGGACGCACCCGCTCACCCCGGACCGGATCGAGAAGACGCAGAAAAACATCGACATGCTGTTACCCGCGCGCGCGGAGTATGTGCTCAACACTTCGGAATACGAAGATATCCGCGCTCGCGTCGAAGGGCTTTCGAAGCAACGGCCGGAAGATTCGAAAGCTCCCCAATTACGCCGCTAGAACACGCGTGGCGCGCGCACTCGTGCGAGCCGCGTCGGCACTCATGCCGACGCTTGTTCCCGGGACCGAACCAAAGGTCACGCAGCAGGATCTTGTCGTTTGTGGCCGCGCCACTCATGGAGCGCATCGAGAAAGTCTTCAATGGACTCCTCTTCCGGCCAGAAGTCGCCATGCAGGTCGGACAGGTCCGTGATCGGACCTTTTCCCTGTTGGGCGATTATCTCGTCCAGCAAGGGGTCGGCATCGAAGTTGTAACGAGGATCATTGGCTCTTTCCATCTTTGGCCTCGCCAATTCGAGTGTACCGATTGGCTCCTTGACTTCTGGTTCGATGTATCCGGCGAGCCGGTGTTAGACTCGGACCATGAAGGCCGCACAACGGGTAACCGCAATCATCGAGCGCGAGGATGACGGTTTCGTCGCCTTGTGCCCGGAACTCGACATTGCGAGCGAGGGCAGATCGATAGAAGAGGCGCGAACCAATTTGATCGAGGCGCTGACGCTGTTCTTCGAAATGGCTTCGCCCTCAGAAGTCGCGCGCCGCTCTCACAACGAGGTCTTCGTAACTCAGGTCGAGGTACCGGTTGGGTAAACTCCGGGTTCTTTCCGGGGCAGACGTTTGTCGTATCCTCGAACAAAACGGATTCGCCGCTGTGCGCCAGCGCGGAAGTCATCGGATCATGCAAAAGCTCTCGGAGACAACGACCATAACCGTTCCGGTTCCGCTTCACGATTCGCTGCGGCGCGGCACCTTGGGCAGCATCGTTCGGCAGTCGGAACTCCCGAGATCGCTCTTCGAAACCGAAAATTAGCGTCTCCGTTCCAACGCGCTACGGTCCTTCGTGGGAGCCATCTCGGAATCCCGCTCGGGACTCTAAGCGACCATGCGGCCAATGACACCACAAGAGAAAGAAGCAGTCGCAAATACCGCCCGGCTCTTCCGCGCGATTGAGGCATCGCAGGTATTCATGTTCGGATCCGGGGCCAAAGGCCAGCTTCGGCCCGATTCGGACATTGACATGGCGTTTTCAGGCTTGCCGCCGCGCGTCTATTTTTCAGCGGTCAATCAGGCATCGGACCTGTTAGGCCTACCCATCGATCTTATGGATTTGGACGACCATACACCGCTCGTCCGGTGTCTCCGGGCCAGTGGAGATCTCTTGCGTGTCGCCTGACCGTAGTTTCCTTAGTTCGACGCACATGCATGAGCGCGCCGGCGTTGAGATAATGACATTGAGCGGAAAGATGACGATTCAAATTCCCGATGACCTCGCCCGCGGGCTGGAAGGTATTGCGGCGGAGCAGAGGAAGAGCGTTGAGCAGGTGGCGGTGGAGAGTCTGCGCCGTCTGCTCGACCAGGCGAGTTCGCCCGAAGCTGTTTTGCGATACATCCGGGGACTCCCTCATCCCAGCGCCGCGGCGGTCGACGATCTGGAAGCGGCGATTAGTTCCGCGCGCCTGCCAGTGCGCGATAAAGGCACCTTTGACGAACGGCGTCCGGGGTGATCTATCTGCTCGACTCAAACGCGATCGGCGATCTGATGAGGGCGGATTCCCGAATTGAGAATTGGATGGCTGGGCTTGAGGCGGATGATCGCGTTGTCACCTGCACAATCGTTCGGGGAGAAATGCTTTTCGGGATCGCACGATTACCCGCAGGCAGACGGCGCACGGAGTTGGAGGAAACCGGTCACCAATTTCTGACAGGGTTTACCTGCGAATCGATTCCGGAACGAGACCACGCCGGACGCGCTGATTCTGATCAGGGAAGCGGGTCAGTGTCAATTTCGTGGGAACAGTGCTCCGAACGGCTTGCCCCAAGCGCCGGGATCTTGCTGCTTGAGGCACACTCATGACGGACTGGGCGGTTGACCTGCGGTAGTCGCGCGATGCTCCATTCGTGCCCCATCCTCAGCGGTTCACTTGAGGTATTTGGAGAATCGATCCTGTAGAATTCGGAACCTTCCGATGTGGCTGGACTGATCGTTGGTGTTCCTGTTGAAATTGTCGAAGTCGATCAATTGCCGGTCTATGTTTTGGCTCTGCGGCTGCGCGCTGCTCAACCGGCGATTCTCCTTTCTCGCATCTTCAAACTCGATTAGGAACTGTCGAATGAAGCGGTGAGATTTCTCAGGGACTGATCTCACGAACCAGTAGTAGACCGGGACTGTACCCGCTGAAGCCAGCAGTCTGTCATTGGGAAGAAATATTTCAGTCATCACATCGATCGAGTCAAGCACGCGGCGAGCAGCCAGCTCAAGTTTCTGGCGGGTTGCCTTGACAGCGTCTCTGGTGAACTGATCCATGTTCCGTTTCTTTGTTTCTGATAACTGTTCTTCATATTCAAACATGATTAGCTTCGCTGCGGCGTTAAGGTCTTGGCCGCGTTGCACACTGAAGGTGACGTATTTCGTGAAAAATTCGTGTTGCGCCACCTTTCTGAACAATTGGGGTGCCGGACCCGACATCGCGTTGCGTATCTCAGCGCCCGTAAGCGGCTTACTACGATTTAGCCGAATAAACAGCTCGTTTATGGGCTCCTCGCTTGACGCCACTACGCTCATGACCGAAAGATTGTATGTATCGAACATCTCGGCAATCTCAGTATGGTTCTTCGCGAGATCCGGATAGCCGAGCCCCGCAAGTTTCAGCGAGGGATTTTCACGGTAAACAAAGTCGTCATTCAGTGTAATCTCGCCATCAAAGAAATCGAAGATTGCCTCGAATCTTTGCTTCCCATCAATGATCGCGTACGGAAGTCGCTTCTTATTGAGCTTCGAGTCACCCCAGGTGAAGTCGGCGACGTACAGTTTCGGCACGTCAAAACCGTTCAGAATCGAGTCGATGAGGTAGGCCTTATCGGTCCGGGACCAGAGCTTTCCGCGACGCTGGTATGTTGGTGACATGTCAATTTTGGATTTTCTTGCCCGCCACCATGAGAGCGTCTTAGCTTCGAACTGAGTGACCCTGAATATAGTAATATTTTTGGCCATTGTTCTAAACCTCAAAACCAAAGATGCGCTGAATTTCGCGGGAAAGTCCTTCAAGGTCAGGAAAAACAACCGATTCAGTAATCCCTTGACTCAACAACGACTTCCGAAGCGGCCGGATCACGGATTTGTTCAGGACGATTTTTGTCAAACAATGAGGTGGGAAGTCGTCCGCGGTGAAGACGTCGTTCATTGGCTTGGTGTCTCTTCCAAAGATTGTGAAGACGCCTTGCTGGGCCACAATCCTAGTGCTGTTATGAGCACCGTATATCGCTACTGGCTGACTGTTCATGCCCGCAAACTTCGGAATGGGTCTGTAGCTCTTGATGTCCTCATCGTCGGGTGTAAGTATTCCACCGGCAAATCTTACGTGCCGGAGAGCATGGCGATTCCACGCAACAGGGTCGAGCATCCAAACCGCCGCATCGGACGGAAAGGTTAGCGTTCCCGACTTAGAGAGCTTCTTAGGGGCTCCCATCAGCGCGAAGTGCAGGGCGATCAGCGGATTCTCGGTCCAATCCAGGAGCCGCGTGGGCACTCCGTAGTGCTGCATGAAGAATAGCGTGTCCCAATCGTCAGTCAATGAACGGCTATGATACGGTACGCTCCGTTGCCGAAAGCGGGTCATCAACTGTCGCTCAAGATCTGCGAGCTGGTCCGCCGTGGTCAAACGGGGATGGCGGTAGAGCGTGGGAAGCAGCGGATGTCCTGCTGTGCCGCAACCGCGGTACCATATCGTTCGAGTTGAGCGCGCTTGAGCCCGCTCAACCAGTTCCAGATACTGCGGCAACCGTCGAATCCTTGCCTCGCGAACTTTAGGCAAACAACCTCCTGGAGCTGAATATCCGGCGGCGTCGGCAGCCGAGCCTCTGATAGAGCGGCTGTCTATCTTCTCTCCGGCGAGCCGCTCCTGCTCTCAATTCTGGAGCGGAGCAGGGTCACGTTATAGGCGTTTGGCGTGGCATCGCAGGAGGGTATCCAGAGCCGAAGTCCCGGAATTCAAAGCCTCTAAGCGACGCCTGCCTGTTGTCGCCGTCTATGTTGAGTCTCGGGCTCGCAAGCCCATCTCGCGGCTTCGACCTCTCTCCGGCTAGAATCAATGCTTTGTGGCTTCCCCTCGCTCTTTCTAACTACAGCCGCTGGTCCCGCCGCAGTTCTCGCACTTATAGCAGCTCCCGTTGCGCGTCATCATGCCGCCGCACTCCGCGCACATCGGGGCATCGGTCGCCACCGCCGGGAACGGCAGCGTTTCCTGGGGACTCACTTCCGTCGCCCTCAACGCCGTCGATTCGCCCGCCTCATTCACCGTCGTGTACTCGGCACCGAGAAACTTCGCCGCGAGCCACCGGAAAATGTAGTCCGGAATCGATTTCGCATAGGGGATCTGCTGGTTGCCCGTCCACCCGCTCGGCTCGAACCGCACGTGCCCGAACTTGTCGACAAGGAACTTCAGCGGCACGCCGTACTGCAGGCAATAGCTCACCGACGTAGCGAAGCTGTCCATCAGCCCCGAAATCGTCGAGCCTTCCTTCGCCATCGTCACGAAGATTTCGCCCGGCTGTCCGTCGTCGTACATCCCCACCGTGATGTAGCCCTCGTGGCCGCCAATCGAAAACTTGTGCGTGATCGATTGCCTCTCATCCGCAAGCTTGCGCCGCACCGGCCGATAGACAACCTTCTCGGTGACCGCCGCGACTTCCTTCGCCACTCCCCCCGCCAACGCAGCCGCCTTCTTCTCGGCCGTCTTGCCCGCGCCCGTGCTCATCGGCTGCGACTTCTTCGAGTTGTCCCGATAGATCGCCACCGCTTTCAGACCCATGCGCCAACTCTCGATGTAAGCGTCCATCACGTCTTCCACCGTGCACTCTTCCGGCATGTTGATGGTCTTCGAAATCGCGCCCGAAACAAACGGCTGCACCGCGCCCATCATCTTCAGGTGCCCCATATAGTGGATCGACCGCGTGCCGTTCTGCGGCCGGAAACTGCAATCGAACACCGCGAGGTGCTCGTTCTTCAGGTGCGGCGCGCCTTCGATCGTCCCCGTGGCATCGATGTGGCTCACGATCGCTTCCACCTGCTCCGGCGAATAGCCCAGCTTGATCAGAGCCGCCGGCACCGTGTTATTGACGATCTTGATTACGCCGCCGCCCACCAGCTTCTTGTACTTCACCAGCGCCAGATCGGGCTCGATGCCGGTGGTGTCGCAATCCATCATGAAGCCGATGGTTCCGGTGGGCGCGATCACAGTCACCTGCCCGTTGCGGAAACCGGCTGTCTTGCCAAGCTCGTACGCATCTTCCCAGCACTTCTTCGCGCCCTGAAACAAATCGCTCGGAATATTGCGGTGATTGATCCCATGGACCGAATCGCGATGCATCCGGATCACTTCGAGAAACGGCTCTTCGTTCTTCGCATAGCCCGGGAACGGCCCGGTGGATTCGGCGATCCGCGCGCTGGTCAGGTAAGCCTGTCCGCACATCACGCCACTGATCGCGCCTGCGAAGTCTCGGCCGCGGTCGCTGTCATAAGGAATGCCGAACGACATCAGCAGCGCGCCCAGGTTCGCGAAGCCCAAGCCCAGCGGCCGGTAATCGTGCGAATTCTTCGCGATCATTTCCGTGGGATACGCAGCGTTGTCGACCAGGATTTCCTGCGCCATGATCAGCGTGTCTACGCCATGCCGGAACGCTTCCACATCGAATTGCCCATTCGGGCCCACGAACTTCATCAGGTTCAGCGAGGATAAATTGCACGCCGAATCGTCGAGGAACATATACTCCGAGCAGGGGTTCGACGCATTAATGCGCGACGTGTTCCGGCACGGATGCCAGCGATTGATCGTGGTATCGAACTGCATGCCCGGATCGCCGCACTGCCATGTGGCTTCGGCAATCTCCTTCATCAGGTCGCGGGCGCGAAGGCGATCCTTCTTCTCGCCGGTATGCACGGACTTCGTCCAGAAATCCCGATCCTCCACCACCGCTTCCATGAATTCGTCGGTCGCGCGGACGGAATTGTTGGCGTTCTGGAAGAAGATGGAGCTGTAGGCGTCGCCGTCCAGCGAGGAATCGTAGCCCGCTTCGATCAGCGTGTGGGCCTTCTTTTCTTCTTTCGCCTTACACCACACGAACCGCTCGATATCGGGGTGATCGACGTTGAGGATCACCATCTTCGCCGCGCGGCGAGTTTTGCCGCCGGACTTGATAACGCCCGCGAAGGCATCGAAGCCCTTCATGAATGAGAGCGGTCCGCTGGCCCTGCCGCCGCCCGAAAGGATGGCGTCCTCTTCCCGCAGAGCGGACAGGTTCGAACCCGTGCCGCTGCCCCACTTGAACAACATGCCCTCGGTTTTCGCAAGGTCGAGAATCGATTCGAGCGAATCTTTGACCGAAACGATGAAGCAGGCCGAGCACTGCGGCCGCGCTTCGTTGGTCATCTTGCGGATCTTGTCTTCATCGGCTTCGTAGAACCAGCCATAGCCGCGCGATTCCTTGACGCCCACGTTGAACCAGACCGGCGAATTGAACGCGGCCTTCTGATGCAGCATCATGTGCGCCAACTCGTTGCGGAAATTCTCGCCGTCGTCCTGCGTGGCGAAATAGCCACCGGCCAGGCCCCAATCGGCGATGGTGTCGACGACGCGATGCACCAGTTCCGCCACGCTGCGCTCCCGGCCGGGCGAGCCCAGTTTGCCGTGAAAGTATTTGCTGGCAACAATGTTGGTGGCAGTCTGCGACCAGTCCGCCGGCACCTCGATGTCGCGCTGCTCGAATATTACGGAGCCTTTATCGTTCCCGATGGTGGCGTTGCGGGTCTCCCACTGCACATCGTCGTAGGGGGTTTTGCCGGCCTCCAGACGAGCGGTAAAGTATTTGGGGAACTCGACCCCGGCGTGTTTTGGTACGGAAGAGTGCTCGACCTGCAACTCTTTCATTATCGCATTTACCGTCGCTTTTGCTGTCGCCGTCTGGCCCATCGTTCGATCCTCCCGCCGTATTCTTGTTGTGGTGCATTTGCAATCTTGCCCCAAGCCCTTGCGTTCGTCAAGAGCTTTCTTCCATATGTTGTGTGTCAGCAGCCGTTTTAATGTTTCGGTCGCGCCTTTCGGTTGCGCCCGGACCTCCCGTTCAGCCATGATGGAAAGGATCATGTTTCGAAATATCATAGGGATAGCCACCCTGCTCACGGCTGGGCTTCTTATTGGATGCGGAACCAGCTCAACCGAACCGGAGGGGGGCAGCAAGCAACAAGCCACCACAGGCGTCTCTTCGTCCGGATATCCCGCCGGGGAACCGAAGGATACCGGCTCGCCCGCCCTCGCCAGTTCGACCGAGTCGCAGTACTCGCGCGATCAAACCGAGAAGCCGGAGTCTTCTCCAAACAAGTAAAAAGCCCCTGAAGGCGACATCGCACAGCAGTGGTTGCCGCGGCGGCCACTCATCGAGCGTTAACGGAACTACGGATGAGGCTTTTCCGCGATCAAGACTAAATACTCACCCCACCAGATCGGGCGGTCGAATCTCTTGAGAATCGGAATCAGCGGCGCCGGAGTGTTGTTTTGCGAAATCATTCCGGTTGTGAGAGTCTTGACTACCCGAAGACCGCAGCGGGATACTTCGGCATCCAACCTCGACATGCAGGACCTCAAGCCGCCTCGTTCAGCCCGCACGGCAAGCGAAAAGGCGAACTCCACTCCGCCACCGAGCGATTTCGCAAATAGTAGAGGATGGGAGACCACATGAGCGCTGCCGCGAAGACCAGATATAGAAATGCGGCTTCAACAATAACCCGCAGAGAACGCAAGCCGTCTTTGGCGACCCTTAGTTTCGATTCTCCGGATCGCTCGTGATACGGCATATCCACTTCCAGAATCCTGGTGCGCTCACTCAGCATTGCGCGAGCGCTCATCGCAGGCGTGAAATGCAACCCATCCGGGAGCGGATACAAACCGTCCAGGCTGGACTTCCGCACAACACGCATGTCGCGGACGCGCGAGGAGGAAAAGACGCTCAGGATGGCGGCAAAAATGAAGTTTCCGACTCTGCGGATCGGGGGCATTTGGCTGTCCGTGTTCAAGCGGCAGCCCAGGACCACGTCCGCATTTTCGTCTATGGCGGTTTTACACAGCGTCGCGAAGAACTTCGGCTCGCACGTTCCATCGGCATCGAGGAACCCCAGCAGCTCCGCGTCGGACTGCCGCCAGGCCTCTTTGATCGCGGCGCCGTAGCCCTTTATTTTGCGGAAAAACGATGAGATGGATCGAGTCTGTATACCGGCTGGCTCGCTCCACGGTTCGATCGGTGGACCCGTCGCTGATTACCGTGATTGTCACCTCGGTTACCGGCGAATGAGCGCAGATGTACTCGCGTGCCTCGATCGATCTCTGAATAATGGAATCGATGCTTTCTTCTTCGTTCAACGCCGGTATGGCTATTTAGCAGTTTCATCAGACCCTCATGCCTGCGTTTAGACAGCGGCGTTGCGTAGTCCTGATTCAAGGCCCTTGTCGCGGATCGAAATATGCCAGTTCCATGCGGTCTGAACGATGCTGGGCAGATCGGAATGGCGCGGGTCCCACGCCAGACGCCGTACCGCTTCACGGGCGTCGGCTACCAACTCGGCAGGGTCGCCGGCTCGCCTGGGAAGATCCTCAAACGGCACTTTTCGCCCGCTTGCCCGCTCCACTGCCGAAATAACCTGTCGCACCGAGTGTCCCCTGCCTGTGCCCAGATTGAATGCCGCCGACGTTCCGCCGGATTCAAGATACTGTAGTGCGGCCACGTGTGCCTGGGCCAAGTCAGTCACATGAATATAATCGCGCACCGCCGTGCCGTCCGCGGTGTCATAATCCGTGCCATAAACCTGTACCGCGGGCAAAGAGCCAAGCGCCGCGGCGATGACTCGCGGAATCAGGTGCGGTTCAGGCTCGTGCATCTCACCCAGTTCTCCCTCCGGGTCGGCGCCCGCCGCGTTGAAATAGCGCAAAATCGTGTATCGCAGACCGTATGCGCGAGCATACCAGAATAGAACTTTTTCCACCATCAGCTTGGATTCGCCATAAGGATTAACCGGCTGCTGCGGATGATTCTCCGTAATCGGAATCGCCCTCGGGTGGCCATAGGTGGCGCAGGAGGAGGAGAAAACGATTCTGTTAACGCCGTGGTCCAGCATGCTCTCCAGCAGACCCAAAGTGCCGCCCACGTTGTTCCTGAAATACAATTGCGGCGCATCCATGGACTCGCCGACGTAAGCGCTGCCCGCAAAATGGACCACAGCCGAGATCGGATAGGTTTCGAAGACCTTGCTTAACGCTGCCTTGTCAGCCAGATCGGCCTCGACGAAAGGCCCCCATCGCACCGCCGATCGGTGGCCGGTCCGGAGATCGTCGACAACAACCGGATAGAGGCCTGCCCGAGCCAGCGCCTTAGCGCTGTGGCTGCCAATGTAACCTGCTCCTCCGGTGACCAGAACGCAAACACGGTCCCGCGAATCAACCACCGCGTTGTCCTTTCGCAGCCACACCCCGGAGGGCAAAATTAAGTCCCGTTTAGGGAACTGAAGGCACCATCCCTCGATGATTCACGATAGCAAAGCGGCGTGAGTGCACGATTGGCCTTCAGCCTGTTACGGGGTTTCGGTTTTCTCGGCGATCTCCTTCGTCCTTTGAACCCACTTGTCGCGGAGCTGCGCCGGAACCACCAGCAAAAGGTGACCGTAGCCGACTTGGGCAACCGGCGTGACCCCTTCCAGCCTCAGGGAGTAATCGGCCTTTTTGGGGAACACGCAGGCCATGATATCGGCGCTGACCAGAACCCGTCCGTCACTGGTTGCCGGGGATCCAGGATAACGTCGGGGTTACTCTTCAAAAAACGCTGGACGACCCAGGCGTCTTGTCCCCAGTCCAGGTTGCTGTCTGCCAGGAAGTGATAGGCCTGCTTGCGGTCGGTGAGAGTCTCATTGAAATACGGGATCATGTGGGGGAAATAGCTGCCCACCGAGACAGCCACATAGAGGAGACATCCGGTGAGCAGGAACTTCCACCGCAACGAAAATTTCGCCCAGTCACTGAACGCGCCACCGGACAGAATCGCAAAGATCACCAGCACCGCGAGGATATGGCGAATGCCAAGTTGGGTCCCGCTGAAAAAAGATAAGATTATCAAAAATACGCTCGCGGTCGCGAGCAGCGTTGGCCAGAAGATCAACCGGACGCCGATTCCGGAATCCGCACCGGTAGTGTTGTGGTAGCTCATCCGTCGAACCCCTGGATGTAGGGATGAGGACAAGGGGAGCGGCACTGCACTCAGAACCGGCACCCGCTGCAGTGCGCGGAACGTCTCACTCCGAAACTCGTACTGAGCGAGGCTCGAGAAGGTCCTGTCGAACAAAAATCCCGCGTTGATGAAGAAAGAGAAAACACACGACCGTGAGCGCCAGCAGTATGGCCATCTGCCGCCCTGGAATGCGATAGCGGTCCCCCCGGCCATACCGTGCATAGAGAGCGGAAGCGAGCAGGGCCATTGCAAGAACTATGTACAGGTATGCGGCACTGAACTTCGTCAACTGGGCCATTGATAATGTAACGGCCGTCAGTACCGCATTGGTTGTAGTGGGAGAGAGCAGAAATCGATGCAGGCAGTATAAGAAGAGCACGGCGGCGGCCGAGACATAGAGATCCGTAGTTGAGAGTGTGCTGTGAGCGATGATGTTGGGGTCCATCACGAAGAGCAGTTGAGCAGCCCCGCCGTGCGCCCGTAGAGCGATTCCGCATAGATGAAGACCAATAGACACAGGAAAAACGCCGCAGCCATGGTTGCGTAGCGGGTTGCCCGCAAATCCCGCAGTATGCCAACTAGTCCCGGAGCCTTTCCGCGTTCTCGCAAGTAAGTGCCGAGGCCACGGGGCAGGGCGTTGAACGCGGACACTGGCATCTTGCTGTCGAAGATGATAGACGCTCGTTCGGGCTCACCCTTGAGGATCGCGGAACCGTAAGCTACGTGAGTGTTTTCATCGATCGTTGGGGCCATATTCATGGCAACGATGATGTTAATTCCCAAGCCCAGCAGGGCGATCCCCAAAGGAAGGATCATGCGTCGCCTGCCCACGACTCCGGGAGTCATGGTGCATAGGATATCAGCCCTGCCCAACCCACTGTTACCATGGAACTTTCCGCACAAAAATGGCCCTGCGTTTCTACAACACACTGAACCAGGAGGTTCAGCCGTTCGTCCCCGTCGACCCGAACGCGGTCAGGATGTATACGTGCGGCCCCACCGTCTACGACTTTGCGCATATCGGCAATTTCCGCACCTTCGTCTTTTACGATCTGCTGCGCCGCGTGCTTCGACTCAACGGCTACAAGCTCGACCACGTCATGAACATCACCGACGTGGACGACAAGATCATTCGCAATGCCGTGGCGCAGGGTAAGTCGCTCGGCGAATACACCGAGACCTATACGAAGGCCTTCCTCGACGACTGCGCCATCCTGCGTCTCGAACGCCCCGAACGCATCGCGCGCGCCACTGAACATATCCCCGAGATGGCCGCGGCCATTCACAAGCTCGAAAAGGAAGGCCACACCTATCGCAGCGACGGGTCGGTCTATTTCCGCATCTCAACCTTCCCCGGCTACGGCAAGCTTTCGCACAACGACTTCGACGGCATGGTGTCCGGCGCGCGCGTGGATGTCGACAGCTATGAGAAAAGCGACGCGCGGGATTTCGCGCTTTGGAAAGCGCCCAAGCCCGGCGAGCCCGCGTGGGATACCGAGATCGGCACGGGCCGCCCCGGATGGCACATCGAGTGTTCGGTGATGGCTATCGAGTTCCTAGGCGCCACGCTCGACATTCACGCGGGCGGCGTCGACCTTATATTTCCACATCATGAAAATGAGATCGCGCAGTCGGAAGCGCTGACGGGAAAGCCGTTCTCGAATTACTGGCTGCACTCGGAGTTTCTGCTGGTGGATGGCCAGAAGATGTCGAAGTCGCTCGGCAACTTTTACACGCTGCGGGATCTCTGCGGCGAGAGAGGATATTCGCCCGAATCGATTCGTTACCTGCTCGCTTCGGTGCCCTATCGCAAGGGCCTGAACTTCACCATGGAAGGACTGAAATCTGCCGCGACCGCGATCGACCGGTTGCGCAACTTCAGCCTGCGCCTCGATTCCGCGAAATGGCCGGATGGAAAGTCTGAAAAGATCGAGGCCCTCGCCGCGCGCGCTCAAACCGATTTCCGCGCCTCCCTCGACGACGATCTGAATACCGCGGAAGCGCTCGCGGCCGTTTTCGAATTCATCAGAGAGGCGAATATCGCGGCGGATGCGGGTGAGTTCTGTGCCGGAAACGTCGCTTCGGCGCGCGCGCTGCTCGATCAGTTCGATGCTTTCTTCGACGTACTGAAGCCTTCCGCCGGTAAAGGGGGGCTCACCGATGCCGAAGTCGAGAAGCTTGTTGCCGATCGCACGGCGGCCAAGAAAGCGCGCGATTTCTCCCGGGCGGATCAGCTTCGCGCCCAGTTGCTTGATCAGGGCATCATTCTGGAAGACACTAAAGATGGTATTCGCTGGAAGAGGAAATGAAGCTTAACACTCGCGCCGTCCATGCCGGCGACCGAAAACACAGCGGGTCGTGGGTTCCGGTAACAACTCCGATCCACACCGCGGTCAGCTATTTCTACGACGACGCCGCCGATCTGGAACGGGTGTTCGCCAATGAAATGCCGGGTCCGAACTATTCGCGCCACGGCAATCCAACCAATGAAGCGCTGGAAGAGCTTGTGGTGTCGCTCGAAGCGCCCGGATCAGGCGCAGGAGCGCTGGCCTGCAGCTCCGGGATGGCCGCCCTCAATCTGGCGATCATGGCCGCTCTGGTTGATCGAAGGCGCGTGATTTTAGCCGCCAGCGCGCTCTACGGCGCGACCATCAGCATGCTCATCAAGGTGCTCGAGCCATCGGGGATCGAGACCGTGTTCGTGGATTTCAACGATGAAGAAGCGCTGGCTGCCGCCATCGCAGAACACAAGCCCGGCGCTCTGCTGCTCGAGACTATTTCGAATCCGTTGTTGAGAATAGCTCCGATCGACCACGTCGCCGCGATGGCGAAGGAGGCGGGCGCGCAACTGATTGTCGACAGCACTTTTTCCACGCCTCTGATCATCCGGCCACTGGAGCTGGGAGCTTCCTTTGTGGTTCACAGCCTGACCAAATATCTGTCGGGCCACGGAGACGTACTGGGCGGGGTTGTCGTCACCGACAGCGCTAACATCGACGCGGTGCGCACATTGGCGCGGTCGCTGGGACCGCTGCTGGGGCCATTCGAATCCTATCTCGCGATGCGGGGAATCAAGACCTTCCCGGTGCGCATGGAGCGCCAGTGCGCCAATGCCTGCAGGGTTGCGAACTGGTTGGCGACACACCCGGCCATCGACCGCGTTTATTTTCCGTCGGATCCGGCGCATCCGGATGCCGCGATCGTCAAACGCCTTTTCGCGCCGAATCTCTACGGCGCAATGGTGAGCTTCGAAGTAAAAGGCGCCGACCGGGAACGGATATTTCGTGTGATGGATGCCTTCCGGCTGGTGATCCCCGCCACGTCGCTTGGCGACGTGCAGACGATGGTGTCGTATTCCGCGATGTCATCCCATCGCGAACTCTCGCCGAAACATCGCGCACGCCTTGGCATCAACGACAATCTGCTCCGGCTGTCGGTCGGCATCGAAGCGGTGGAAGATATCATTTCCGATCTGGATCAGGCCCTCAGGGTTTAGAGTTCATGAGTGTTGCGCCGCGGAGTTGCGCGCTGTTGCTGGCCGTGGCCACGGCCGCCAGCACAGCCGACCCGGACGTCGACGAACTCTTCAAACAGGCGCGTCAAAAGGTTCTCGACAATGCCCGCCGCATGCCGCGCTACACCTGCGTGGAAACCATCTCCCGTACGCAATACCATCCGACGGAAAATTCTTCGAGCTGCCTGCCGGCCGCCGCCGAGCGAAGACTGGCGAGCGCTCGGGGGAGCATGGCGCTGCGCGACAGACTCCGTCTCGATGTTACAGTCGCCGACGGCGGCGAGATATTTTCGTGGGCCGGCGCAGGGAAGTTCGAGACGCACGATGTCGGCGAACTCGTCGGCGACGGCACTTCGGGCAGCGGCGAGTTCGGCTCTTTTCTCGCCAGCGTATTCGGCGCCGCGCCCGACGCGATCCGGTACGCGGGGATGCGCAACGACCTTGCGCAGTTCGAGTACAACGTGCCCGTCGCGAGGAGCAATTACCGCTATCACACGACCGGCCCCGGCAGGATCATCGGTTACCACGGAACTTTTTCGCTGGATCCAGCGGATGGCGACGTGCGGATGCTCGTCGTCGAGTCCGACCAGTTCGTGCCGACCGATGCCGTTTGCCGCGTGCAGCATGTCATGCGTTACAGCCGCGTGAAGATCGGCGACGGGGATTTCCTGCTGCCCGAGGTCTCCACGATGGACGCGTTCTATCGCAATGGCTCCGAGTCGATGAACGATACGCGCTACTCGGCGTGCCGGGAGTACGTGAGCGAATCCACCATCCGTTTCGACAATGCCGACGCTGCAGTCGGGGCCGCCGCGTCCAAGGCCGCTTTGCAGCCGCTGCCGTCGAGGATCCGTCTGGGGATTGGCTTGAGTAAACCGATCGACACCGCGATTGCGGCCGCGGGAGATTCCGTGGAGGGCGTTCTGCTGCGCGATGTCATCGACCTGAGACTGGGCACGGTGGCGAGGACAAACGATCGTGTTCATGGACGCATTCTGCGCCTTCAGCAATACATGGACCCGTCACCGCGCTGGTTCGTCACGATCCGCTTCGACACCATCGAGCGCAAGGGCCCGGGCGGGGTAAGCGCGCGGCCGATCGTGCTGAATCCTGTCGACGATGGCGATCGTTCGGTGCAACCCGTACCCGGCCCAGTGCCGCAAGGTGTTCTACAGAGGCCGGTCGGAGCCGGCGTATTCGTCTTTGCCTGGCACGGAAATATGGTGCTCGACCAGAACTTCCACTCGGAGTGGGAGACTCGCTGATGCGCGTCGCCGGCGTCTTGATGTTGGCGAGTGCGGCGCTGGCGGCGGATCCGGCAACACAACAACTTTTCGAACAGGTCCGCGACAAAGTACTCGACAATACCCGCCGCGTGCCGCGCTATACCTGCGTTCAAGCCATCGACAGAAACCAATACCGTCCACAGTACGACGCGAGGCCCGCGGGTTGCGAAGCGATCATCGGCGCGCGCAGGAAACTGCTTTCGCCGGGCTATCTCACCTGGCACGACCGGCTTCGCCTCGATGTCGCGGTCCTCAATGGCAGGGAGACATTCTCGTGGGCCGGCGCGCGCCAATTTGAAACCACGGATATTGAACAGCTCACCGAATCCGGCTCCTCGGGGACTGGCGACTTCGCTTCTTTCCTGTCCGCCGTCTTCGGTCAGGAGACAACGCGGATTTCAATTCTCCGCGAGGACAAGAGCCCAACCGATCTCGCATTTCTGTTTGGATTCGACGTTCCCATTGACGCGAGCCATTACGTGTATCGCAGCCACGGTACGGGAGAGCAGAGGGCGATCGGCTACCATGGCACCTTTCTTGTCGATGAGCGGCTGGCAGAACTCAAACGTCTCACCGTCGAAGCCACGCCCTTCCCCGCCGACGAAGTCATGTGCCGCGTGGAAGACGTGATGGACTACCATCGCGTGAAGATTGGCGATGGCGACTTCCTGTTGCCAGAGACTTCGAAGATGACCGTTCTGTTCAACGACGGCCAGGAGTCGCAAAATGAGACCCGCTACTCCGGCTGCCGGGAATATGGCGCCGAATCCAGCATCAGCTTTGACGACACGACGCCGGGCGCATCTTCGGCGGATCTAAAAACAACGGCACAGCGAAAGCTGCCGCCGAATCTCCGATTGCAGATCGGCCTGAAGTCGCCGATTCATTCGGAGACGGCGGCCGCGGGCGATGAAATCGCGGCGGTGATCCTGCACGACGTCAAAGACGTGGCGCGCGCGAACGACATCGTCCATGGCCGTATTTTGCGGCTCGAACAATTCATGCTTCCAACTCCGCGCTGGGTGATGGCGATGCGCTTTAACCGGATCGAACACAACGGCGTGGAACGACCGCTTGACCTGATGCCGATGGACGATGGCTATCGGCCGCGGGGAAGAGCAATTCTCACAGAGCGGCGCCCCGCGGGCGGCGGCGTGTTCATCTTCCCCCAGCTCGGGAACCTCGTGCTCGATCAGAAGTTCCACTCCGAGTGGGAGACCCGCTGAGCGCCGCAATTTCGCGATCAGTGAGGGGCCGCCACGTGCCGATTTTGAGATCGCCGATTTGAATCGGACCGATCGCGGTGCGGACGAGCTTCATAACTTTGCTGCCGATCGCTTCCACCATGCGGCGCACCTGACGGTTGCGGCCTTCGCCGATTCTGATTTCAATGTGCGAGTATTTGCCGGAATCGCGCACGCGTTTCACTTCGGCGGGGCGTGTGGGGCCGTCGCTTAGCTCGACGCCGCGCCGCAGTTGTTCCAGAGCGTCATCAGTTACCGGCCCCGCGCATTTCACCAGATAGGTCTTCGGAATTTTGTGATCCGGATTCGTGAGCCGCTCGGCGAATTGCGTGTCGTTGGTCAGGATCAGGAGTCCGCTGGTATCGAGATCGAGACGGCCTACAGGTGAGACGAAGGAGTCGACATCCGAGATCAGGTCGTAAACGGTCGGCCGGCCTTCGGGGTCTTTGAAGGTCGTGATGTAACCGGTCGGCTTGTAGAGCAGGATGTAGACGCTGTTTCTCGATTGCAGCGGCTTTTCGTCGAATAGTATCTGGTCGCGATCAAAGTCGATCCACTGGTCGGGGTTTTCGATTACGCGGCCGTTGACGCGCACGCGTCCTGCGTGGATCCAGCTTCGCGCCTGGGTGCGGGAGCCGAGCCCGAATTTGGATATCACTCTGTCGAGTGTTTTGGTTTTCATAAGAGCCGCCTCGAAAGGCGGCTGCAGGCAAAATTGCCCGCCCTACAAGCGTTGTTTAGTGAAGCAGCACTTTGGCGAGGCCGGTGTTGGCGCCGCTGTCGGCGACACGGATAACAAGAAGATGCTCACCGGGCGGAACCGCATCGATATGGAGTCGGAACTCTTCGGATGGAGAATCGAGGATGCCATCCACCGGTGCAACAGGCGTCCAAGGCCCGGCATCGAGCGCATATTCCGCGCGACGTAATGCCGATGCGGTGTCCTGCGCGTCGAAGTTGATATCGGCTCCACTGCCTGTCCGTTTCGCCGATTGGATCCTGATCACCGGCGGCGTGTTGTCGATGAGAACGGGCGAACTGACGAGGTCGGATTCTTTCGCCGCCGCGGGCGCGTTCGCTTCGCGATCGGACGCGGTCACTTTGAAGAAGTAGCGGCCGTCGGCAAGTGCATCGCCATCGATCGTGTAGCTGTTGTCGTGAAGATCCTTCTTAAGAAGAATCCAGTCGCGCTCGCCTTCACCGCGGAAGTCGACTTCGTAGACGAGCTTGTCGCCGTCCGGATCATCGGCTTGCCAGGAGATCGTCAACTGCTGTTGAGCTGCCCGCGATAACGTCTGCGTGGGGGTTCCAGTGGAACTCACCGGCGCGGCGTCCCCGGTGTCGGTTACGGTAACGCTGTAAGGGGTGGTGGCGGCGCTCGCGGTTGAAGAAGCCTTCAATGAAGCGCTTGACGCGGTCACTGTTGTCAGCACCGTCACGGACCTGACGATGGGAGGATTGTTCTGCGGCAAATAGGCCGCAGTGACATTCTCGAGCGTGACGCCCGAGCCTGAGAGCTCGGCTTCGTACTGCAGGAATCGTGCGTTCGGGCTGGTGATTTGAGTGCCTGCGCCAATCGGCCTAGACCAATCGCTCCAGGTGGAATCGGGCCGAATGCTGTTGCCGGATCGGGTGTGAAACGTAATAGCGCCCGCACCATTCTCGGCCTGCCATCGGAGCTTGCCCCACTGCGCTACGCTGCCGGCATCGAACACCGGCGATTGATAAGTCCCGCGGACGCCAGAGGCTTCGAGACGGTAGATCTTTCCCATGTTGCCGGTGGCGGTGAGCAGCGCGCCTTTCCACTGCAACAGCCGTGTTGCCTGAGCCTCGTTCGTTTGCGCGACGAGGGTCAACTTGCGGTCCTCGGTCAGGCGGTAGATTCGTCCGCTGGCGTCGGTGCCGAAGTAAAGTTGGCCATCGGCGCCGGTCAGGATGTCGTAAACGTTTTCTTCTTTCGAACTCCAGAGCGTGTCGACGGTGTTGTCTGCATTGATGCGGTAGATGGCGCTCTTCTCGACCGGAGTGTTGTCGGTGGTAACCGCTGTAGTCGTGCTGACGGCTGGCGCGGGCGCCGGTGCGGACTCAGTTGGCTTCGGAGGCGCGGGCGGAGCTGGTTTGATATCGCCGCCTGCGTCGGCAGTGACGGTGATGCTTGTTGTGACGGTGGGTGTGGCTTCGGATGGCGCGGTCTGATTGATCTGCGCTCCCTGCACTTTCTTGGCGAGCGAACCGCCGAGGGCAACGGCGAAAATACTCCCGTCCGCATTCGGCGAAACAGCGCGGATTTCCGGAAGGTTCGAGTCGTAGAGCGCGAAGGCTTTGTCTTTGGCGGTGATGCGGTAGAGGATGCCGTTCGGTTCCGTTCCGGCGAGAAGGCGACCCTGCTGGTCGATCATCAGGCCGGTGACGTTGCCTTGTCCGGTTGCGTAGTATGGCTCGCCTTTGCCTGCAGCGGTGATGCGGAAGACTTGGCCGCCGTCGCCGGTTCCTGCGTAGAGGATGCCATCGGACGCGAGCGCTAACGACCAGATGTATTTTGTTTTCGGGTCGAAGTACTCGGTAGCTCTGGAATTTTCAATGCGATAGATTTTTCCGTCCGGTGACGTGGCGGCGTAGAGAATGCCCGCTTTGTCGACTGTGATGGCGAAGATTTCGGGACGGTCTGCGGTCCAGAGGAGCTTGGATGTGCCATTCGGTTCGATGCGGAAGATGCGGCCGCGGTGTCCGGTGGCGGCGTAGAGTGCGCCATCGGGGGCGGTGGCGACGCTCCAGATTACGGGTTGTTCGGACGTGAAGAGCGTATCGAGTTTGGGGGCGAGGGAGAGACGGCCGTCGCGTCCGAGGGAGACGCCGTCGAATTTGCCTTTGACGAAATCGGAGAAGCTGGTCATCTCCCACGTGGCGGAGGTGGAGGCGACAGAGGTGGAGGTGAGAGAGGTGAGACAAGCAAGTGTCGGCACGAGTGCCGACACGGCACGCAAGAGTGCGCGCGCCACGCGAAGTGGGGGGGATGGGAGCGGGGATTGGGACAGGTTGGAGAGGGGGGTCATTCTTTGACCTCGACCTGGACCGTGCGGGAGCCTGTGACCATCGTTTCTCCGGCGTCGATCACCAGCTCGGTGATTTTTGAATTGCGGTTCTGCGATACGCTCTGCGTGCTGCCCAGAATCAGCGCAAGGGAGGGTGGCGGATCGGGGAGTTCTTCGCCAGCCACTTCGTAGGCGGGTTCGGCGCGCCACACGCGCACATATGTTTTGTCACTCGGACGCAAACGGCCCACCGTAGAGATCGATTGCTCGGGAGATGCCGGCGTTTCAGCAATGATCTGCTTGAGTTCGGCGAGACTGGTCTGGGTGCCATCCGCGACCGTGAAGAAAAGAGTGCCCGGCGCGGTTCCAAGGGGGATAGTGTACTTGAGCGACCGCGTTACTTGTACGCCATTCTCGCCGTCGAGCTGCGTCATCAGCTCAATAGTGTCTCCGGGTTTCGCTTCCCTGCGGGAAAGGTAAACCTGTGCGATGTTCAACTCCTTCTTCACATCGAACGATTCGAGTTGGAGCGACACGCGCTTCACTTTCAACTGATCGAAACCGGCCTGCATCAGGTAAGCCAGCGGAACGGCCGTCTGCGTCGCGGCCAGCATCGCGGAACCGCCATCGCCGGCGTAGATATTCTGCAGCCGGACCGGGTCCTTGCGATTTTCGAACTCGATCGCTCCATGCACCACGATGCTGGAGACTCCCGTCGCGCGCTCGGTGCCGTCGATGGCAGAGAAAAGCGCCATCTGGAGCAGGAGCGGCGATAAATAGCGATCGTTGACCATCTTCATGTGATAGTTTTCGACGTGCTTTGTATCCTGAGTGACCGAGATGTCGAGCGGGACCAATGCGGCGCGTTTGCCGAGTGATCCTTCGATGGCGGTGTCGCGATCCTGCGAGATCACGCCCATCAGTTCGCGTCCCGAGGAAATTTTGAATGAAGTATTGACGTTCGCGAGGAGCGCCAGCACTTCGGAGCGGGTGAACGGCAGGTCGGTCGGACCCACGGCGAGGAACCTGTGGCCGAATGCGTAGACCTTGTTTCCGTCGATGGCGGTGATGGTGCCGTCGGCCCCAACGCTCATGTCACCGGTCATCAGTTCCACGCTGATCATGGAGCCCGGCTGCAATCGGGAGGGATCTCCCATACGGTCCTCGGGTGCGCCGCCGGTGGAAATGCCCTGGCGCGGTTCCAATCCGAGCTTGCGCATCTGCGGCGAGAATTGATCGACGGCGGCGGAGGTAAACCCACTGAGCGAGAGAGGCGTGGAGACTTCTGTCATCCGGGTGTCGCCGAAGCTTGTGGCCTCGCGAGCCGGGAGGAGCGAAGCGATGTCGGGATTCTTTGCGAGGCTGCGCAAGTTTGAGGTGCGCTGCGTGGAATCGACTCTGAACATTTCTTCGATGGGGCGGATACCGGCGATGGGATCTTTGGCGTAGGGGAAGGCCATGGCGACGGCGCCGATCAATTTGCCATCGATGTAAACGGGGCTGCCGCTCATGCCCTGCATGACGCCGGTGTGCTCGAGCGGTCCGCCGGAGAGACGGCCGAGGATCAACGATTCTTTGGGCCCGGTGTTTTCGAGCACGCCGAGAATCTCGACTTGAAAATCCTCGACTTTGTCGCCGTTGAAAACCGTTTTGCCGGTGCCGTGCATGCCCGCCCGGACATCTTTGAGGGGCATGATGGAGAGGGCCGCGTGAGCGGTCGCCACGGTCATCAGCGCTACGGTCAACAGCGCTGCGGCAATGGCGGAGCGCTTCACAGTTACCAGTGTAGACTCAACGCCGGGGGATTTCGTTGCCGCTCCTTTATAGTCACGGTTCGGAAGGGTGGCGGAGGTGGCCAAAGCTTCTGTTTGGCAGAACGAAGCGGGGTCTTGGGTATCTGGTTTTATTTCATCGGGTTTGGCACGCTCCCTGCGATCGGCTTGCAGACGTTCGAGCTCGCGGGTGAACTGGAGGACTTGCCGGGTAAGGCGGGCTTCGTAACGTCCGAGGACATCGAAGGAGCCGGAGCGCTCGATCCAGGCGCGGGTTTGGGCGATCAGGACTTCGATGCGGTCGTCGTTGGGAGAATCGGTGGTGTTGTCGATGAGGCCGAAGTTGAAGACATTGTTCTCGACTCCCGCGAGACGGTTGAGGCGGAAATGCGTGTCTATGATTTTGGCAACCGCCTGGCGCTCGAGCTCGGTCATGGGCTTGAGCTCGGCGATCAGCGTGTTGGAGAGGTGGTTGTACGCTTCCGTTTCGTCGGGCTGAAGGATCAGGCGGGATCCGGTCAGGTTGTGCTTGACGGCGGTGCGGGGACCGGTCGCGCCGGCGCCCCTAAAGGGGACACCGGATTTTTGCGCGTTGACCCGGTTGATTAGTGCGCGAATCTTTTTAGTCATAGGATTTCCTGGCACGAGAGTAGCAGCCGTTTGGAGGGCTGGAGGGGCAGACCGGCGTAAGTGGCTGAAGGGGTTAGGAAGATAAAATCCGGCGGGCTGTGAACCCGCCCGACCACCAGGTCCGGCGGTAGCGTTATTCGTACCGTAACGCGACTGTTGGATCCACTTCCACTGCTCTGCGCGTGGGAATGAAGCAGGCGATCAGGGCGACCGCTGTAAGAGATAAAGCCACCACGATGAATGTTGCAGGATCGGTCGGGGTCACCTCATATAAGGCAGTCTTGATCACGCGCGTCAGCGCGAACGACGCGGCGATACCGACCACAAGGCCGATCGCGATCAGCAACAACGCCTGCCGGACCACCAGCGCGAGCACGTCCCGCGCTCCCGCTCCCAGGGCCATCCGTATGCCGATCTCACGCGTGCGTTCGGCTACCGAGTACGCCATCACACCATAGATTCCAATGGCGGCAAGGACCGCGGCCACTGCGCCGAAAATACCCAGCAATAACACGTACAGCCGCTGGAATTGGATCTGCTGATCGAGATTCTGCTCGACGGTCTGGACCGCCGAGGCCGGCTTATCGCGGTCCACGTCCGCCAAAGCCTGGCGCATCGCGGGGACCAATTTCAGCGGGTCGCCGGGTGTACGCAGGATGAAGTACATACCGGAGCGCACGCCCCAACCGGGGCCCAGCCAGCGGGCAGGCTGCTGCAGATGCGGCACATAGACGGTCGGAACAATTTGACGCTGCTGCCGGCTGAGACGGACATCACCGACTACACCGACGATCTCGCGCGAAGGCTCGTTTGGCACGTAATCGAGAGTGATACGCCTGCCGATGGGGCTTTCATTCGGCCAATATCGCTTTGCCATAGTCTGATTGATAATGGCCACGCGTGGCCCTGCCGCGGTATCGCGATCATTCAACTCGCGGCCCTGGAGGATTGGTGTTCTCAAGGCAGCGAAGTAATTGGGAGTGATCGCGATATACCCCGCCTGCTGGACGGGCGCTCCATCATTGCCTGGAGGCGGGGCTGGACGACCGTCGATCAGAAATTGCATCTGCAGGGCTCCAGCGAGCGGTGGTGTGCTGGCGGCTGCGGCGACCTGTACGCCTGGCACGGCCTGCATTCGCTCGTAAATGCGCTGGAACGTCCGGGTAGTGCCCGGCAGGACATCCCACAAACCCATATTGCGGTAGCGCCCGTATGGCTTAATCGTTTCGTTTTGCGAGAAGCGGAATTCGAAGGTCAGCAGTCCTTTTGGATCGGCGCCCAAACGATTATTCTGAATTCGCACAAAACTATTGATCATCAGCCCGGCTCCAATCAGCAAAACCAGCGCCAGGGCGATCTGAAATGCGACCAGCGCGCTGCGTAAGTGCTGGCGCGCTATTCCCTCCGTTCCGCTTCGTCCGGACTCTTTGAGCGAACCGACCAGATCCGCCTTCGAAGCTTGAACCGCCGGGGCAATGCCAAAGACCAGGGCCGTCAGGATGGTGATTAACGCCGTGAATCCCAGCACCGAAAGGTCGAGCGAGATTTCGTTCAGCCTGGGGAATCCGGGCGGGGCCGCGGCGACGAAGAGCTTTAGCCCTCCCCAGGCGAGGAAGACGCCAAGGACTCCGGCCAGAAGTGACAGCGGTACGCTCTCGGTTATCAATTGCCGGACGATTCGCCACCGTCCAGCCCCGATGGCAGTGCGGACGGCGATCTCGGTCCGCCGTGAAGCGGCACGTGCCAGCAGCAAGCCTGCCACATTCGCGCAGCCTATCAACAGCACGAAAGCGACGGCGCCCTGCAAAATCAGAAGCGGTCCCTGCAAATCTCCATAGAGAGATTCCGTTATGGGCTGTACTCGCGCACCGAGCCCCTTGTTGCGGTCCGGATCGGCTGCTAATTGCTGAGCCGCAATCACATCCAGCTCCGATTGCGCTTGTTTCAGCGCGACTCCCGGCTTTAAGCGCGCCACGACTCCCATGGTGAATCCCGTGCTGCCAACCACGAGACGATTGAATTGAAGTGGGTTCCAGAAGTCCGCCCGATCGTCCCAAAGGTAAAACCCCGCCGGCATCACACCGATCACCGTGATCGGGATTCCGTCCATGCGGATGCTTTGGCCTATCACCTTCGGATCGCCTCCGAAACGCCTCCGCCACAAGCGTTCGCCGATCAAAACGACGGGCGCCTGAGTATCGATCTGGTCTTCGTCTTCCGCCACCACGCGGCCAAACTTCGGCTTGACTCCGAGTGTGGTGAACATCGAAGGGGTAAATCCTTCGCCCTCCAGGTGCTCGGCGGGCCGGGCATTTTCATCCGCTCCCAGGCTGCGCGGCTGGCTCCAGATGGCCCCCATGGATTCAAACGAATGCGCCTTCCTGAATGCCATGTAGTTGTTGTAAGTGACACCGTTCCTCTGCTCGGGTTTATTGAGAGGCACGCTCCACACCATCACCAGCCTGCCGGCATCCGGATAGGGCAGGGGCCGCAGCAGCGTGGTGTCGATCAAGCTGAAGATGACTGTATTCGCCGCAATGCCCAGGGCCAGCGAAATCGTGGCAATCGCCGTGAATCCCGGCTTCTTGAGAAGCATGCGGAAACCGTAGAAAATATCCTGCCAGAGTGTTGCCATGATTTCGTCGCCAACCTCAGTGGAATCGGCCCGCCCAGCGCGAGCTCGCCTGCAGCCTTCCGCAGCGATGGAATCCATGCAAACGTTCGCAACGACGGTGGGCTATTGTACGTGTATTATACGTTCGCAAACGCATTAAGTTCCGCGGAGAGCGGTGATTTTCTCTGCTTCGCGTGACACAACAAATGTCGGGCGAGTGAACTACCAGAGCGCCGTTTGGGGCCAATGTATGAATTGCCTACGACTCGCTGGAGGACTATGAGAATGCTTTTTCCGGGCCGAGCGTCAGCCGTACGTGAGGTCGGTGCTCTGTCCGACCTCGATGATATATCCGTCAGGATCGCGGATGTAGCAGCGCGTCTCGCCGTATTTGGGGATCGGCTCCGTGATGAACTTCGCTCCCCGACTTTTCCATGATTCATCGCACGCTTGAATATCCGCAACGCGGAAATTCATAAAGCTGTTGATGTGATTCGGGTCGGGGACGCTGAGCGTTACCGTCGGCTTATCCGGGGTCGGCCCGCCT
>Ga0182024_10002001_pt1 | contig 51399 bp, 47 predicted proteins | sample P32metaG_FD_120480 | JGI IMG/M metagenome (GOLD analysis project Ga0182024, IMG submission 120480) | Permafrost microbial communities from Stordalen Mire, Sweden - P3-2 metaG (Illumina Assembly) | ecosystem: Environmental > Terrestrial > Soil > Wetlands > Permafrost | place: Sweden: Stordalen... | reverse complement strand
GTAATCGAGACCGCGCACGACCCCGGGATCGAACACGATTCGATCGGAACCGCGCACCAGCTTTTCGATGATTTCGAGCTCGGCGAGGCCGTCGCTGCCGACCCGGTTTCCTTCGACGAGCGCGCGCGTTACCGCGAGGCCGCTGCCGCCGTTCCGGGCGCTCGACACGAACGCTTCGATCCGCTCGATCTGCTTGTCGTCGAGATGTGCGCCGCCGGTGAAATCGCCGGATTCGTCCTTGCGGCCGGAGCCGAGCAACGCGCGCACGCCGCCCGTGCCCAACCGGTCGAGCTTGTCGATCGCGCGCAATACGACGCCGCGCCGCAAGCGATTCTCGGTGCTCCCGTCGACGGGAAATCCACAGGACTCCAGCACGCCGTCGAGCAGTTTGCGGCTGTTGTATTTGACCACATAATCGTCGCGCTTCAGACCCAACGCCTCGAGTGTGTCGCACGTCATCATCAGAAGCTCGGCGTCGGCGGCCGGCGACGCCGAACCTACCGTGTCGGCATCGAATTGGGTGAATTCGCGATAGCGGCCGGGCCCGGGCTTTTCGTTCCGCCACACCGGACCGACCTGGTAGCGGCGGAACGGCCTCGGCAGATGCTGAAAATTCTCCGCCACGTAGCGCGCAAGCGGCGCCGTCAGGTCGTAGCGCAGCGACAGCCACTGGCCATCCTCGTCCAGAAGGGAGAACACCCCTTCGTTGGGCCGGTCGAGATCGGGCAGGAACTTGCCGAGCGCGTCGGTGTATTCGAAAGCCGGCGTCTCGAGCGCCTCGAAGCCCCAGGATTCGAAGACGCGCCGGATCGTGTCGAGACACGCGCGCTCGGCCGCGATCTCCGCCGCGCCGCGATCGCGAAACCCCCGCGGCACCCGCGCCTTCGGTTGTGCTTTCCTGTCGTTCATTCGATTTGTCCGGGTCCGTGAGTTGCGGGGCAGAAAACCGTGCCCGTGCCGGGCATCTGCCATGCAGCGCACAGATGTGGCGCTGCATGACAGCGCGCTGTATGCCGGGCCATGCGCGAGCCCGCAATACGGAGATGAACCGACCCGAATTCCTGCCCGCGGCGCGTGCGGCGGAACAGACCACTTTCGTCATTCTGTTCGCGGTCAGTTTCTCGCATCTTTTGAACGACATGATGCAGGCGCTGCTGCCGGCGATCTATCCCACCCTCAAGGCCACCTATCACCTCGATTTTGCGGAAGTCGGCCTGGTGACGCTGGCCTTTCAGCTGACGGCATCGCTGTTGCAGCCTCTGGTCGGCTTGGCGGCGGACCGGCGCCCCATGCCCTATTCACTGTCCATCGGCATGGTCTTCACCCTTGTCGGCCTGCTGCTGCTGTCGGTTGCGCATTCCTATCCGATGATTCTGGTCTCCGCCGCCTGCGTGGGTCTGGGCTCCTCGGTCTTCCATCCGGAATCCTCGCGCGTGGCGCGCATGGCCTCGGGCGGCCGCCACGGTCTGGCGCAATCGATCTTTCAGCTGGGCGGCAATATCGGTTCGGCGCTCGGCCCGTTCACGGCCGCGTTCATCGTCCTCGCCTGGGGCCAGCGGAGCATCGCCTGGTATTCGCTGGCCGCGCTTCTGGCGATCTTCATCCTGTGGAACGTGGGCGGCTGGTACAAAGTCCATGGCCTGAAGCGGATCGGGACCGCGCACCATCCGGCGCATCATGCCAAAATGCCGTCGGCCAAAGTGCGGCGGACGATTGCGATCCTGCTCGTGCTGATCTTCTCCAAATATGTCTATCTCACCAGCATCAACAGCTACTACACGTTCTATCTGATCCAGAAATTCCATGTTTCGGTGCGCAGCGCGCAGCTGCATCTGTTCGTATTCCTTGCCGCCGTGGCGGCCGGTACGCTGATCGGCGGCCCGCTGGGCGACCGCTTCGGCCGCAAATACGTGATCTGGTTCTCGATTCTTGGCGCGCTCCCGTTCGCCCTGGCGCTGCCCTTCGCCGATCTGTTCTGGACCGGCGTTCTGAGCGTCGCGATCGGGCTCATCCTGGCCTCGGCATTTTCCGCGATTGTCGTCTACGGCCAGGAACTGGTACCGGGCCGCGTCGGCACGGTCGCCGGCCTTTTCTTCGGATTTTCGTTCGGCATGGCGGCGATCGGCGCGGCCGTGCTGGGCGAAGTCGCCGACCACACGAGCATCATCTTCGTCTATCGCGTCTGTGCCTTCCTTCCGCTGCTCGGTCTCTTCGCAGCGTTGCTCCCGGACGTCGAGACGCCCCTGCGCGCACCGGGCCGCGGTAGGGAATAACACGGCAGAACCAAACGTCGGCTTGCACGGCCGATCCTTTCGGCAGAATGTATATCGCCGTCATGCGAAACCGTCACGAAAGGCCTGGTAGTAAGGGATCGCTCCCGAAAAACGATCCGATCTGGACACCCCCCAAAGGCACGATGGGCGTCAGATCGATGTTTTTCACTCGAGAACCCCTCGTCCATGCCCCGCTCGTGCGCCAAAGGAGGAATTTCGATGAATTTGCGCACTATGCTGTTGGCTGGTGTTCCGGTCGTCGCCGCGCTGGGCCTGGTTGCTCCCGCGCAGGCCAGTTCTGCTGCGAGCCCCCAATCGGCAAAGCTCGAGAAACTGCCCTATTCCGGCGGCCTACTGGTCGCGCGCGGATTGCGAAACGGCACAATCCATCTGCCGGCCTCGAATGGACGGCACGGCGCCCAGCGCATTTTTCCAGTGCTGCACTGCAAGCCCGGTCCGTGCGCGTTGCCAAATGTGGAGGGCTCCGCCGGTGCGAGCCAGCCCGTGGACGAAACGCCGATCGCGGTCAACCCGCTCAACAAGAAACAACTGATCACGGGGGGCAACGATTATGACTGCACCTCGGGCAGTCTCCGCGGATTCTGGGTCTCGAACGATGGCGGAAGCAAATGGTCGGGCGGCTGCGGCGTCGATGTCACCGGCGAAACCGGCGACGGCGATCCGGTCGTGGGTTATGACCTCAAGGGCAATGTCTATCAGGGTGGCATCGAGACGGGCGGCATCGGGATAGCGAGCTCCAGCAACAACGGGACGAGTTGGAATCCGATGGTCATCGCAACGTCCGTCAGCGGCTTTTCGTCGGACAAGCCGTGGCTGCAGATCGACACCGACCCCAGCAGCCCAAACAAGAACACGCTGTACGTCTCAAGCACGCAGTTCGCATCGAACGACAATGTCGTCATCTATGTCGCCCATTCGACGGATGGCGGCGCGACGTGGACGCAAGTGGCGGCAAGCCCCGAGACCACCTATCCCAATCTCGATCAGTTCAGCGACCTTACAACGGATTCGAAGGGCAACGTCTACCTGACCTACATGAACTGCACCGCGAACGGGTCGAGCGGCGATTGCGGCGGCACAACGGCAACGATGTATCTTCAGAAATCCACGGACGGCGGCAACAAATGGTCGAAGCAGATTGCCATTGGCACGGTTGTGCTTGCGCCCGACACGTGCGGCGCGTTCTACGGATGTCTGCCCAACACATCCGAGAGAGTCAGCGACATCCCCGTGATCGGCGTCGACAACAGTGGCGGAACGCGCAACGGTCAGCTTTATGTCGTGGAATACAACTGGACCGGCACCTTCATGCAGGTTGAAGTCACGTCCTCAACCAATGGCGGCAAGACCTGGGGAGCACCGGTGCCCGTTGCGCCTAACAGCGACACGCACGACCAGTTCTTCCCCTGGCTGAATGTCGATTCGAAAGGCAATGCCGGCGTGACATGGCTCGACCGCCGTAACGATCCGAACAATGTCGATTACGAGGCCTTCGCCACCTGGTCCGGCGATGGCGGCAGCACATTCAAGACGAACGTGCAGATCGCGAGCGTAGCCTCCAATCCGCTCGACGACGGATTCGGCGGCAGCTTCATGGGCGATTACAGCGGCAATGCCTGGTTCGGGAAGGATCTGTTCGCATCGTGGACGGATACGCGCAACGGCAGCACTTCGCAGAACGAAGTGGGCGGCCTTATGCGATAGGCTTTTGGCGAAATCCGGTCGGGAATCGGACGGCACCCCGTTGGAAAACAGGGCGCCAGTTCCCCCCGTCTGGGAAGAAATGCCCTACGCGCTCGCGAAGGCGACGCCGTGCTGCTTGAACAGGGACTCAAGCTCGTTGGTCTCGTGCATCTCACGGATGATGTCGCAGCCGCCAACGAACTCGCCCTTCACATAGAGCTGCGGCACGGTCGGCCAGTTCGAAAATTCCTTGACCCCCTGGCGCAACTCGGGGTCCTTCAGCACGTCGAAGCTTTTGAACTTCACATTGAGCTGGGTCAGGATCTGGACGACCGTGGCCGAGAACCCGCATTGCGGGAACACGGGCGTGCCCTTCATGAATAGAACGACGTCGTTGGACTGCACGTCGCTTGCGATGCGTTCTGCAACAGAGCCGGACATTTTAGCCTCGCGAGCATTCACTATGGTCTGGACTTAGGCATGGGCCCCCTTGCCGTCAACCCCTTTTACTAAAGGAGGCAATTCACGCGCTTCTGGGTTCCCGCTTTCGCGGGAATGACAATGGAGAGCGGGGATGAAACCCTTTGTGGAATGTGAAAAGCACGTTTCAAAGAGGCTTTGAATGATGTCGTCAGTCTTTTGCGGTGGTTTGCAGCGACAGGGCGTGCAGCACCCCGCCCATCCGGCCCTTCAGCGCATCATAGACCATTTGATGTTGCTGAACCCGGGTTTTGTCCTTGAAGGCGCGGCTGGCGACCGTGGCGGCGTAGTGGTCGTTGTCGCCCGCGAGATCAGTGATGGTGACTTCGGCGTCGGGAAAGGCTTCGTGAATCAGCTTCTCGATCTCGCTCGCGGACATCGGCATCGGAATACCCGTCAATTGGTCGGCGGAAGATCTGCGCTGCCCATGTAATTTGGAAGCCAGGCTTCGTGCGCGTTTCGCAAGGACGCGATCGCCAGCTCGCCGATACCGGCAATTGCGATCCTATCCCCGCCGGCATGCCCAAGGGAAGCCGCGCGTATTCCCGAAGCTTCCGCCTCGCTCACAATGCGATTCGCCCTGGCGCCCGGCACGACGAGCAGATAGCGGCCCTGGTCCTCGCCAAAGAAAAAAGAGATCGGGTCGCGACCCATTTCGCAGGCAATGTGCGCACCCATCGTGCCGCTCATCGCCATCTCCGCCAGCGCCAACAGAAGGCCGCCGTCGGAAATATCGTGCACGGTATCCGCTTCGCCCGTTTCGATCAGCCTCCGGACGAAATCGCCGTTCCGCTTTTCCGCGTCGAGATCGACCTCGGGCGCCGCGCCCGACTCGCTGCCTTCGATTTCGCGGAGGTAAAGCGACTGGCCGAGATGCCCCTTCGTCTCGCCGATGAGAATGATTGCGTCGCCCTGGCGCTTGAACGCGATGGTCGCCCTCCGGCCAACCTCCTTAAGCAGGCCCACTGCGCCGATGGCAGGCGTGGGCAGGATCGCCTCGCCATTGGTTTCGTTGTAGAGCGAGCAGTTCCCGGAGACGACGGGAAAATCGAGCGTCCGGCAGGCTTGCGCGATGCCGTCGATACAGGCGGCGATCTCGCCCATGATCTCCGGTTTCTCGGGATTGCCGAAATTGAGATTGTCGGTGACCGCCAGCGGCCGCGCGCCGACTGCCGTGAGATTGCGCCACGCTTCGGCCACAGCCTGCTTCGCGCCTTCGAACGGATCGGCCTTGCAATAGCGCGGCGTCACGTCGGTGGTGATGGCGAGCGCCTTGTTTGTGCCGTGCACGCGAATGATTGCGGCATCGCCGCCCGGTGGTTGCACCGTATCGGCCATCACGCTCCAATCATACTGTTCCCAGACCCAGCGCCGCGAACAGAGATCCGGCGAACCGATGAGTGTCAGAAGCGACGACAGGATGGGTCTGGTGCGGTCGAAGTGAGGCTCGCCGGAAACCGGCGCCGGTCGCGCTGCCGGGCGCTGATAAACGGGCGCTTCCTCGGCGAGCGCGTGAACCGGAATGTCGGCAACCACATCGCCCTTGTGGCGCACGACGAGATGACTGGAACTGGTGGTCGAACCGATCACTGCGAAGTCGAGTTCCCATTTGCGGAAAATGCGTTCGGCCTCGGCTTCCCGTCCAGGTTTCAGCACCGCCAGCATGCGCTCCTGCGATTCGGAGAGCAGCATCTCATAGGCGGTCATCGAAGATTCGCGCTGCGGTACGCGATCGAGATCGAGCGTGATACCCGAACCGCCTTTCGAGGCCATCTCGGCGGAAGACGAGGTAAGCCCCGCCGCACCCATGTCCTGAATGGCGATGATGGCATCCGTCGCCATCAGCTCGAGGCAGGCTTCCAGCAGCAGCTTTTCCGTGAAGGGATCGCCCACCTGAACGGTCGGCCGCTTTTCCTGCGAATCCTCGTTGAACTCGGCTGAGGCCATGGTGGCGCCGTGAATGCCGTCGCGGCCGGTCTTCGATCCGATATAGACGACGGGGTTTCCCGCGCCTTTCGCCGCCGATTTGAAGATTTTGTCGGCGCGCGCAAGGCCCACGCACATCGCGTTGACAAGAATGTTGCCGTTGTAAGAGGGATGAAAATTCACTTCGCCGCCGACGGTCGGCACACCCATGCAATTGCCGTAACCGCCGATGCCGGCGACCACTCCTGCCACCAGATGCCGCGTCTTCTCGTGTTCCGGCGCGCCGAAGCGCAGCGCATTCATCATCGCGACGGGTCGCGCGCCCATGGTGAAGACGTCGCGCATGATGCCGCCCACGCCGGTCGCCGCGCCCTGGTAGGGTTCGATGAAGGACGGATGATTGTGACTTTCCATCTTGAAGACGCAGACGTCGCCGTCGCCGATGTCGATCACGCCCGCATTCTCGCCGGGCCCCTGCAGGACCCACGGCGCTTTCGTCGGCAGGCGCCGCAAATGGGCGCGTGTCGATTTGTAAGAACAGTGCTCGCTCCACATCACCGAGAAGATGCCGAGCTCGACGAGATTGGGGGTGCGCCCGAGCAGTTGCTCGATGCGCGCATATTCCTCGTCCGAAAGGCCGTGCTCGCGAACGATCCTGGGCGTAATCCCGCTCACTTCCCCCCTCCGCCTCCCCCGGATTTTGTCCGAAGGTGTCCCGACAGGCCGCAGGAGGCCAGTGGCAAAGAACTCACGACAGCGCTTCGATCAGACTTTCGAACAGGGGGCGGCCGTCGGTACCGCCGAGCAGCGGATCGCAGACGCGCTCGGGATGCGGCATCAGGCCAAGCACATTGCGCTTCCTGTTCAGAATGCCGGCGATGTTGCGTGCCGAGCCGTTGGGATTGTCTTCCGGGGCATAGCGAAAGACGACTCGCCCCTCCCCTTCGAGCCGATCGAGCGTCGTCTCGTCTGCCGCATAGTTGCCATCGCCATGCGCAACGGGAAAGCTGACCCGCTGGCCCTTCTCGAACTTGCGCGTGAAGGCCGACTGCGTCTCCTCCACTTCGAGCGAAACCGGCCGGCACACGAATTTCAGATCGGCGTTGCGCATCAGGACGCCGGGCAGAATTCCGGCTTCGGTCAACACCTGGAAGCCGTTGCAGATGCCGAGCACCGCCAAGCCCTTGTCGGCCTTTGCCTTGACGTCGCGCATGATAAGCGACTGCGCGGCCATCGCGCCGCAGCGCAGATAGTCGCCGTACGCGAAACCGCCCGGCAGCACGACGAGATCCACATCGGGAAGCTCGCTGTCGCCATGCCAGACCATCGCGGGTTTCGCGCCCGTCAATTGCTCGAGCGCGACCGCTGCATCGCGATCGCAATTCGAAGCCGGAAAGACAATGACGGCGGCTTTCACGGCTCGCAGACACCCCTTCTTTCACCATGGCCGGCCCCGACCCGGCCACCCAGTCGGCGAGCGTCCGCGAGCCGAAAGAACTCAGGATTCCTGACCGGTAAATTCTGCGACGAGTCATTCGCCGCGCAGACGCGCGGCGCCTGGATGGCCGGCTCGGAGGCCGGCCATGGTGAGGAATGCATGGTCGGTGCACCCACGAGGACCGCAAAATGAGCAGACATGTCACGCATCAAGCTCAATCTCGTATTTCTCGATTACGGTGTTCGCGAGGAGCTTCTCGCACATCTCCTTCACGTTTGCCCAGACTTTGGCCTCGTCACGCTCGGTAAGTTCAATATCGATGACCTTGCCCTGGCGCACTTCGCCCACTTCGCGGAAACCAAGGTTATTCAGCGCATGACCGATGGCTTTGCCCTGCGGGTCGAGCACGCCATTCTTCAGCGTAACGAATACGCGCGCTTTCATGGTGCCAACATAGTGCGATTCGCCTGTATGGTTCGCGCGCGGCCCTGCGACTCATTTGCCGGATCCCCGCTTTCGCGGGGATGATTTGCTGCGCAAATCACTTGACCAGGACCGGCCCCTTTTGCTCGCTCTGGACATATTCGGGCATGATGCCCAGCCGCCGCGCCACTTCGGAATAGGCTTCTACCACGCCGCCCATGTCGCGCCGGAAGCGGTCCTTGTCCATTTTCTCGTTGGTCGCCACATCCCAAAGCCGGCACGAATCCGGGCTGATCTCGTCGGCCAGCACGATGCGCATATAGTCGTTCTCCCACAGCCGCCCGAACTCGACCTTGAAGTCCACGAGCTTGATATTGGCCCCGAGGAAAAGCCCGGAGAGGAAATCGTTGATGCGGATCGTCAGATTGACAATGTCGTCGAGGTCCTGCGGATTGGCCCAGCCGAAGGCGGTAATGTGCTCTTCGGAAACCCACGGGTCGTGGAGCTGGTCGGACTTGTAGTAGTATTCGATGATCGAGCGGGGCAGCACCGAACCCTCTTCGATGCCGAGCCGCTTCGAAAGCGAGCCCGCCGCGATGTTGCGCACCACCACTTCGAGCGGGATGATCTCCACTTCCTTGACCAGCTGTTCGCGCATGTTGAGTCGGCGCACGAAATGGGTCGGCACGCCGATGGCGGCGAGCTGCGACATCAGGTATTCCGAAATGCGGTTGTTGAGGACGCCCTTGCCTTCGATGGTCGCCCGCTTGGTGGCGTCAAAGGCCGTGGTGTCGTCCTTGAAGTACTGGACCAGCGTACCCGGCTCGGTCCCCTCGTAGAGGATCTTGGCTTTGCCTTCGTAAATCAAGCGGCGGCGTTTCATGGAATTCGTCCTTGGCCGAAGCGGCGATGCCGCGCAAAAGCGCCACGGGGACTTTCACACCCGTCAAACACGCAACTTAGCGGAAGGGGCCAAGGTGCGGCAACGCTGCCGGCGCGCGCTGTCTCAACGCAGGTCGCGCAAGCCGGGAGCTTGGGCTAAGGTCGGCGTCGGCGAATGGGATGGGATGGGATTCTTGTTACTATTTCAAGAGGTTAGGAGATGACCGGCGCTTTTGAGGACCGCGAAAAGGGCTTTGAAGCGAAATGGGCTCATGACGAGGATCTCCGCTTCCGCACCACCGCCCGGCGCAACAAGCTGCTCGGGCTGTGGGCCGCAGCCCGGATGGGGCTGACCGGTGCCGCGGCCGAATCCTACGCCAATTCCCTTCTGGATCTCGAAGTCCGGGGCGCGCGCGACGAAGACCTGATGAGGAAAATCCGCGCCGATTTCGACGCCCAAGAGGTCGCGCTCTCCGACCATGTCATCGGTCGCACCATGGATGAGCTTCTCGCCGAAGCTCAGCGCCAAGTGATGCACGAGCAAAAGACTTAGGACGCCAGGGTGAACGGAAGGGCGGGCTGGATCCTCTGCACCGTCACGGTGCTTGCGGCCGCGGCGGCGCGAGGAGAGGAAGCGGGCTGGCCGAATTACGGGGGCGATGCAGGTGGCCAGCGCTATTCCGCGGCCCGGCAGATCACTCCCGCCAATGTCGGCAGACTTTCGATCGCCTGGAGTTACTCGACGCAGGATCTGGCGACGAAGGGGGAGGCGATGCGGCGCGCTTCGTTCGAAGTCACTCCCGTACTCGACGACGGGAGGCTTTTTCTGTGTTCGCCCTTCGACGAGGTGAGCGCGCTCGATCCCGCCACCGGCCGGCAGCTGTGGAGGTTCGATCCCCGGATCGATGCCGCCCTTCGCTATCCCAACAGTTTCATTTGTCGCGGCGTGACCTGGTGGCACGACCCAAGGCGTACGGCAGCGTTTTGCGCCTCGCGCATCTTCCTTGCCACCAATGATCGCCGTCTGATCGCGCTGGATGCCGGCACAGGGAGGCCCTGCACGAGTTTCGGACAGGGCGGCACGGTCGCAATCCAGCCCAGGCCGGCGATGAACTACAAGGCAGAAGTCCAGATCACCTCGGCGCCGGTGGTGACGCACGGCCTGGTGATCGTCGGCTCCTCCATCGACGACAATCAGCGCGTGGATGCGCCGCGCGGAACCGTGCATGCCTATGACGCGGAGAGCGGCGCGCTGCGCTGGAGCTTCGATCCGATCCCGCGCAATGCAATAGCTGCGAACGCGGCCAGCTGGTCGAGCGCCGGCGCGGCGCGGACGGGCGCCGCGAATGTGTGGGCGCCCATGTCGGTCGATGAGGAGCGAGGGCTCGTTTTCGTGCCCACCACGAGCCCCAGTCCCGACTTCTATGGTGGCGAGCGTCCGGGCGACAATCGCTACGCGGATTCGGTCGTCGCCCTGCATGCGCTGAACGGTCGCGTGGCCTGGGCATTCCAGGTGACCCACCACGATGTCTGGGACTACGACGTGCCGGCGCAGCCCACTCTTGGTGTGGTGACCTATCGGGACAAAACCGGTCCCGCAGTCATCCAGCCCACGAAGCAGGGCCTCGTCTTTACGCTGGATCGCGCCACCGGCGAACCGCTCATACCCGTGGAAGAGCGCCGCGTGCCGCAAGGCGGCGCCCCCGGCGAGGAATTGTCGCCGACCCAGCCCTTTCCGATCGCGCCGAAATCACTCGCGCCGCACTGGATCAAGCCGGACAATGCTTACGGGCTCACCTGGTACGACCGCGGCCAGTGCCGCAACAAGATCGTCGCCGCGCGGGCGCAGGGGCTCTACACGCCCCCTTCGCTGCGCGGTACCATCCTCTATCCCTTCACCGGCGGCGGCACGAATTGGGGCGGACTGGCCTTCGATTCCCGCCACGACATCGTTTACGTCAACACGTCGAGCGTGATGCATCTCGTCACGCTCATCCCCAGGGACCAGATCTCCGCCGCAAGGCGCGCTTCGCCGGACGCCGAAATCTCCCCGCAAAGCGGAACGCCTTTCGGTATGAAGCGGGAGCTGATCACCTCGCCGTTGGGGCTGCCCTGCAACCCACCGCCCTGGGGCATGCTGCATGCGATCGACATGCACGATGGGCACGTTCTCTGGGAGAAGCCCCTCGGCACCACCGAGGACATGATGCCGTTCTCCCAATATCTGCTCGGCACGGCTGGCACGCCCAATCTGGGCGGCCCCATCGTAACCGCGGGTGGTCTCGTCTTCATCGGGGCCGCCATGGACGATTATCTGCGCGCATTCGACGCGCGAACCGGCAGGGAACTGTGGCGCGGCCGCTTGCCCGCCGGCGGCCAGGCCACGCCCATGACGTATGAATGGAAGGGGCGCCAGTATGTGGTGATCGCCGCCGGCGGCCACGCGAAGCTCGACACCAAACGCGGTGACAGTGTCATCGCATTTGCGTTGCCCGCGGCCACACAATGAGGATCACAACAGGCGATCTTGGCGATCAGCGGATCGTCGAACTCGTGCAGGTTCATGTGAGAACCGCACACGCACAAACCGCGCCCGGCAGTGCGCACGCTCTGGATTCAAGCGGCCTGCAATCTCCCGGCATCGAATTTTTTGCAGCATGGGATGGCGAAGAATTGCTGGGCTTCGGTGCCCTGAATAAGCTCAGTCCCGACCATGGTGAGGTCAAGTCGATGCACGTCGCGCAATCCAGCCGCCGAAGGGGTGCGGGAACGGCGCTGCTCACTTACCTGATCGGACGGGCGCACGAGAAAGGGGTGCGCCGCCTGAGCCTCGAGACCGGATCGCGGGACTATTTCCGTCCCGCGCATGCACTCTACCGCAAGTACGGCTTCGTCGAATGCGCGCCGCTTGGAGATTACCAGCCCGACCGGAACAGCATCTTTATGACGCTGGATATCGGGCCGTCCGCGACGCCGCAGGCGGCAATTCCGATATTGCGGCTGCCAAATCAATCGACGCAAAGATAGCAGACACCTACGCCGGCTACGGCGTCACGCCGCGAGGTTCCCCGCTGTCTAAAGGTGAAGCCAAGTTTTTCGCCAATATGGCTTCCTCTCATCGATGCGGATCCAACCCCAGGATACTAACCTTCGCCGTCACGATATCCGTCGGCCACAGGACTTCCGTAAGGCCCGTCGCGACGGCGACCTTTTGCCGGCCGTTTGCGGTATAGGTGATGACGCCGCCGCCGATCGCGCCGCCGATTTTTCCGCCCCAGAGTTTGCGGCCATTGGAGGCATCGAGCGCGTAGAAATTTCCGCCCATGTCGCCAAAGAACACGACGTTTCCCGCTGTCGGCGTGACACCGCTTTGTATGGGATAGTTGGACCTCGCCCGCCATTTCCACGCGCCGGTATCGGCATCGCTGGCGTAGACCCAGCCGCCCCACTGTCCGAACGGATCGGGCTTGCCCCAGGTCTCGTAGGGATTGATCGACGCCATCCCGGACCAGGGTTGGCCGGTGGGCACGGCCTGAAGCGCGCGGTCGCTCATCAGCGTCACGGTGGTGCACCAATCCACTTCGCCCACATAGATGAAATTTGTCCGCGGATCGTAGGCCGACCCGTTCCACTCGGCGCCTCCGGTGGAGCCCGGGCAGAAATGAACGGCGTTGGTGGTTGAGAATGTCGCGGTCGCATTCTCTATGCGGGTCACCGGCATGCGGTACAGCAGGTGATTGTCGGCCAGGTCGAAGCCGTAGAGGAATCCGTTCTTCGGCGTCACGACCAGGACCTTCTTGCCCGCTCTTGTCCGGATGATCGCGGGCGCGTTGGAGACATCCCAGTCGTGCCAGTCCACGGGAACAATTTTGAAGTCGTATTTGTAGGCGCCGGTTTTGGCATCGAGAACCACCACCGAGCCGGAATAGAGATTCCCACCCTTGCGAGGCCCGGTTGCAAAATCGGGCGCCGGGTTGCCGCCGGGCACGTAGAGGAGCCCTGTGTTGGGATCCAAAGTATAGGACGTCCAGGTGGCGCCACCCGTGATGGGAATGCCCGGCGCGTTGTTCCACGTCGATCGGTTGAGGGGGCTCGCGCCTTGCGGACCGCGCGCGATGTCGCCGGGCGATTTCGGCACCAGATAGAATTCCCAGACGATCCGGCCAGTCCCGGCATCGAGCGCGTACATGCGCCCCTTCACACCCTTGATATCGCCGCCGGCATTGCCGGCGAAGACAAGCCCATTCCACGCAATCGGCGCGGCCGGCACCGTCTCGCCGATCCTGGGATTTGCGATTTGGGTCTGCCAAAGGCGCTTGCCGGTCTTGAAGTCATAGGCCAGCACGCGACCGTCCTGGGTGCCACGAAACAGTCTTTCATCCATATAGGCGGCGCCGCGATTGACGCCCTGAAGCGTGGCCGGCTGGTAATCTTCATGTGTTCGCCAGTTCTGGCGGCAATTGGCGGGATCGAGCGAGAAGATGTCGTATTCTGTCGTGCCGATCAGAGCGCCGTTCACCTCGATCAGTCCAGTCGTAAACCCGGTATACTGGCCAGTGTCGTAGGTGCACAGAACCTTCAGTCTGCCGGCATTGTTCGTGTTGATCTCGGCGAGCTGCGTGTAGCGATCCGAGGTGAGAGTCTTGTTGTAACTGGGCCAATCGCCCGCCGTGCCGAGGGACGGCCCAGGGGCTGAGGAAGGGACCGCAACGATTCCGGCAGAAGATGGAGCCAACTCCGTGACGAGCGTGCCCGCCGGAGCAGAGCGATAGCGCACATAATTGATCACATTCCCGATAATGGGGACCGCGTCATCCCAATAAACATAAAGAACTCCCGCAGCGATCACGCCGAGCACGACGAATACACTCGCGATTGTGAGTAACTTCCTTTTCATCGTCCGATCCTATGAGACATTCGCCATCAAGCCCGGAGTGGATACCCATCATATTGAAACAATGCGCGCCCTCCGCTTCGCTGCGCTCCGCACCTGCCCACGTTGGGGGAGCAAAGGCGAAGCGCGGCAATGTTTTCCTCCCCCATGTGTGGGGACCGGCCGAAGGGCCGGGAAGGGGGAGTCCTCTCAAACCTTTCAATCCAATCGCAAACACTATTGCCCGAATTGACTTTGGGTGAAAGACAACCCTACCCGTTATGATCTGGTCACCCCGCCCTCCGGGAGAACAAATGGCGCACCCTACGAAACGTCCCCCGTTCGAATGCATCGCGCTCACCTTGCAGGGCGGCGGTGCACTCGGTGCGTATCAGGCCGGCGTCTATCAGGCGCTCTCAGAAGCCAATCTCCTTCCCGATTGGGTGGCGGGAATTTCGATCGGTTCGATCAATGCCGCAATCGTTGCGGGCAATGCGCCCGAGGCGCGAGTCGATCAGCTCAACGGTTTCTGGGAATCCATCACCTCGACGCCCTGGTTCGACGCCCTCGGTATGTTTGGAGGACAGGGAAGCGATGCGGGCCGCAAGCTTTTCGATCAGATGAGCGCCGCCAGTGCCCTGACCATGGGCGTTACCGGCTTCTTCCGGCCCCGTATGCCTCCGCCTTTTCTGGAAGCGCCGGGAAGCACGGGAGCAACAAGTTTTTACGACACCGCGCCGCTCGTGGGCACACTCGAGCGCTTTGTCGATTTCGACCGTATCAACACGGGTGCGACCAGGCTCAGCGTCGGCGCGGTGAATGTGCGGACCGGAAATTTCGCCTATTTCGATTCGACGACGCACCAGATCGGATCGCAACACATCCTGGCGAGCGCCGCGTTGCCGCCGGGGTTTCCGGCGATCGAGATAGACGGGGAGCACTATTGGGACGGCGGGCTTGTTTCCAACACGCCGCTGCAATGGGTGCTGCAATTCGGGCCGCGGCGGGACACGCTCGTTTTCGAGGTCGATCTGTGGAGCGCGCGCGGACGGTTTCCGCGCGACATCATGGAGGTCGCCACGCGCGAAAAGGAAATTCAGTTCTCCAGCCGCACGCGCGACAACGTCGATCGGTTCAAGGATATTCAGCGCATCCGCCACGCCGTCGCCCGGCTGATCCCGGATTTGCCGCTGGCACTGGCGAAACGCGCACGCACGTCATTGCTGGACGAATTCGCCGACCACAAGGTCTACAACATCGTCCACCTGATCTACCGGTCCCGGCTCTATGAAGGCGAGTCGAAAGATTACGAATTCTCCCATCTCAGCATGCGCGATCATTGGCAGGCTGGTCAGCGCGATACGGTCCGCACGTTGCACCATCCGGAGGTACTGGAGCGGCCGAAGACCGCCGATGGACTCGGGATATTCGACTTTGCGGAGTCCGGTTCGGATTGACGCCGAGGCGCGTTGTCATCCCGGCGGATGAGGTTGAAATGCGGTGCGGTGACGTCTTTGTGAGACGCCGATGAGAATCATCGAGGGCAATCTTTCAAATCCGCGGATCGTCGCACTTCTGCGGCTTCATGTGACAACCGCGCGCGCGCAAACCGCGCCCGGCAATACGCACGCTCTGGATATGGCGGCTAGCAGTCTTCCGACATCGAATTGTGGCAGCATGGATGGCGAGGAATTGCCGGGCTTCGGCGCCCTGAAATTCCTGAGATCGCGCAACTGCGCGCTTCTTGCATGACGCCTGGAATTGATTCCACCGGAGGAGGGTAATCGCTTCCGAATCTATTCCAACTCGGCGGCCGGTTCCGTCAGCGATGATGCACCCTCCCAGGGCGACGTGTAGTGAGTTGAGCCATGGTTGCGAGATGTTCTCCACCCCTTCAAAGTGTGATATTGGGAAAGGGACTTGGCGTCGCCCGTATAGTCCGTATCTTCCGACAACCAGGTAACTTCATTCTTGCCATTTTCTTTGTCCACAGCGCCCTGCTCCACGATCCAGTAGGGGGTGCCGGATTTCAACTTCGGGCTGGCGATCGACACGGTCACAAGCTGCGTGCAGCAGTAACCGGAACTGAGTCCGGTGGCCGTCGCACTCGCAATCGGTGTTCCGGGTGTGTTGCTGACAGAGTTTGTGTACAGACTGACAGTGAATTTGCCTCCCGCGTTGGGAACCCGGATCGTAGTGACAGCCTTGCCGGCGCCCACGATCGGGATCGCTTCGCGTGTGTAGCTGGATGAGAAATCGCAGTTCTGGCTGGAGCAAGAGGAGTAGAAGTAGCTGGAAACCTGAAATCCATACCAGGACAGGAATTGGGCGTTGCGGTCCTTGCTGAGATTGCTGAATGTCGCGCCCTTGTGGCGCACGGGCAAAACATCCGGAAAGCTTTGCGTTGGCCGTTTATCGTTGCCCGAGGGCAGCACGACCGTTATCGGGATGCCATCGATCGACCTTACTACGACGGTACCGTCAGGAAGATCTGGCCGAGATGGAGGCGTCCGATCAGAGGCGGCGAAACTCACCGAACTGCTGAACACCAGAGCAGAAGTGGCAAGAAGCGTCTTCTTCAACATGGACAAATCTCCGTGAAGAAAATTGCAACAGAATTTCTGCGCATCACTCTGCCTCAGCTCGGCGGCCGGAGAAAAATCCATATTGCGTCTTTGCGAATGTCGAAACTTGGGCAATATCCCCCTCGTGGAGATTCTCCCTTGCGTCAGTTCTGTCAAGGCATTTCTTGCGAATCGGCGAGCCGCCTCGATGAATCAATGCCCTATCAGATTTATCCGAAAAACCTGAATTTGAGGTTGTCCCCGCGTTCGTTATGGCTTGTAGGCTTGGTCGAACTGCGCCTTTACCGAGGGGAATTTGGCGTAAGACGGGCAGAAACGCTGTTTATGCGCCAATTGGCTCGGTGATATCGATTGAGGGTAAGCGATGACCGCACGCTCCACATTCGACAGCGCGAACGATTACTGGATTGTCCGGGCAAAGTTCGAGACAATCGAATCGATGCGTTCCGGCCATCGTAACGAACAGCCGATATACGTTACGGAGGACGAAACGCGGGAACTTCTCGACGGCGATCCTAGAGTTGCGGAGGCGCGCGCACGGGAGGGTCTAAAAGCAGACGCCGGCGATTTGCAGGCCCGGTTTCTGCTCGGCGCGGCGCTGCGGGCGCAGCATCAGGACGAAGCGGCGAGGGCTGTCCTTGAGCCGTTGGTCGTGCTGCTGCCGCAGATGGGCTCCGCATGGCGCGAACTGGGCTTTGCCCTTGAGGCGCTGGGCAAACGTTACAGAGCAACTGAGGCCCTGCTTCAGGCAATCGACTTCGATTGTCTGGACAAGAATGCCTGGTATGGACTGGGTAACCTTCTGGAGTTTCCGGCGACTGACAGTGACTCTCGTCAGCGCAACGCGACTTTGTTCAACCCGAGGATCGCGCAAGCCGCCGACGCCATTCGCAATGGCGAGTTCGAACGTGCGGAACGCGCGTTGCGAGAGGCACTGGAGGTCTCGCCGGAACACGATTTCGCGCTCCAATTGCTGGCGGAAGTCCTCATTCTTGGGAAGCGTTGGCCGGAAGCAAAGGTTCTCCTCGAACAGTGTGTCGCGCTGGCGCCGGGGTCGATCCGGGCTCGGTTCCGTTTCGCAACCATGCTGCTGGTGCATCGTCATTATCTGCTCGCACTGCCCCACATCGAAGAGCTGCTGAAATCTGATCCCGCCAACCGCCTGTACCGCACGCTGAAAGCTGCAGGCCTGTCGCGGAGCCGGCAATTCGGTCTCGCCATTGTCGAATACGAAGCGATCCTCAAGGATTATCCCAGCCTGCCTGGATTGTGGCTGGATTACGCACGCGTGCTTAGAATCGAGCAAAGGGAGAATGCACTTGATGCTTTTAGAAGGGCAATTCAGATCCTCCCGTCCTTCGTCCAGGCTTATCTCGCTCTCGCCTATGTAAAGACATCCAAGCTGGATCGGGCAATTGTCGATCTGGTTCGCGTCCAGCTCAAGCGGCCGGAGATACCTCACGAAGACCAGGCGCGGCTTCACTACGTGCTCGGCAAAGCGTTCGAGGATATGGAGCGATATGCAGACTCGTTCGAGCACTACCGCCTCAGCAACGAAATACTGTGTCGAGGTCGCAAATTCGGTTCCGAAATCAGCACGGATTTCAAGCGCCGCACGAAACGGTTCTTCAAACCACAGTTCTTTCGCGAGCACGCAGGTGTCGGCTGCACCGCCGCCGATCCCATTTTTATTGTGGGCATGCCGCGGGCGGGCTCAACCCTTGTAGAGCAGATACTCGCAAGCCACTCTGCCATCGAAGGTTTGGGGGAATTGGCGGACATGGGCGACATTCTGGAAAGGTTGGCGGATGAGGCGCGGGAGCGGGGAATGTCGCATCCTTCAGCCTTGAGGGATTTCGATCCCGATCGTTTTCGGTCCTTGGGCGAGGAATATATCAAGTTGACACGGCGGCGCCGTAAGACAGTCAGGCCATTCTTCACCGACAAGATGCCAGCCAATTTCTCCCATGTTCCGTTCATTCATCTCTTGCTGCCCAATGCAAGGATTATAGACGCTCGGAGACACCCGTTGGACTGCTGCTTCTCCTGCTTCAAACACTATTTCCCTGCGGGACAGCCGATTTCCACGAGTTTGCGCGATGTGGGACGAGGCTATGCCGACTATATCGAGCTAATGGCTCATTTTGATGATGTCCTGCCCGGCCGTGTACACCGCGTCGTTTACGAACAATTGATTGGCGACCCGGAACGGGAAGTCCGCCGAATGCTCGAATACGTCGGAGTTCCCTTCGAGGAACGATGTCTTCGTTTTCACGAGAACGATAGGCTGGTAATGACCATCAGTGCCGATCAGGTCCGCATGCCGCTGTACAAGAGCGGGGTGGAACAATGGCGCCCCTATGAACAATGGTTGGGCCCGCTGAAGGAGGAGCTTGGCTATATCCTCAATGTTTACCCACAGGTCCCGAAATACTACATTGAACTGCGTGGCCGATACAGCGAACCCTTGAGATTTGGTCCTGGTGGTAACCGTTTCACGCTGGTGAGGGGAGTGCAGCAAGCACCGTTCGAGGTTCCGTCGCAGCGAACCGTTCTTTCGGTCATATGAAGGCATCGGCAAATGGCCCCGTTGCCGCGGCCAAGTGCATCAGTTGTCAATCTCAGGTACGTCCTGATAGGCATTGTGAACAGGGCCGAGCCCGCCCTTAAGTCGACTGAGCCAACGTTCGTAGGGGGAGGATCGAAGGATGCGCGCCTTTCCTCACGAGCGGTTTTCCAGCGAAGTTACGCTTTCACCGCAGCTGACCGGCGAATACGCCCGTCTGGTCGGCGACACAAATCCCGCGCACCACAACCCGACATTCGCTTCCGCGACGCGCTTCCGGCGGATGATCGCCAGCGGTACGCATACCACGGCCCTGCTCCTGGGCCTGACGGCATCCCATTATTCCAGATGCGGCGCGATGGTCGGCCTGGAGTTCTGGGTGCGCTTTCGCAGACCCATATTCGCCGATGAAACAATTTATCTGGAATGGCTGGTGATCAGGGTCACTCCGAGCGCGAAGCTCCGGGGCGATATCGTGGATCTCCGCGGGCGGATTCGGAACGCAAATGGCGCGACGGCGCTCGGCGCGAAAGGGCGCGTCCTCGTCACCGACAGGCTGTAGGGACAATCTCCAAAACCGGCCCCCTTTCATACCAGGCAAATCTCAGGCGCGGCGACGTCACATCATGAGGATCATCGAAGGAGATCTTGACCACCCGCGGATCGTCAAACTCCTTGAGTTTCATGTGACGAGACTATTCGTGGCGCAGGGCTTCGATCGGATCGAGGCGCGCGGCGCGCCGCGCCGGAAAATAGCCGAACCCGACGCCCACCATCGCGGCAAAGCCGACGGCGACGAGGACAATCGCGGGCTGAAAGACGAACGGCAGTTTCAGCGCGGCGCAGATTGCCGCTGAACCTCCCAACCCGATGACCACGCCAATTACCCCTCCCAGTGCGCTCATCATGATGGCTTCGATGAGGAACTGCAGAAGTACGTCGCGCTCGCGCGCGCCGATTGCGAGCCGGATTCCGATCTCGCGCGTTCGCTCGGTCACCGACACCAGCATGATGTTCATGATGCCGATCCCTCCGACAAGCAGGCTCACCGCCGCGACGGCAGAGAGAAAAGCGGTGAGGACCAGCGTCACCGTCGTGACGATCTGCGATATCTGCTGCAGATCCTCGACGTCGAAATCGTCGACCTGCCCCGGAATGATGTGGCGAGCCTCGCGCATCAGGCGCTGGATCAAATCCTTGACATGGGGGATGTTCTCCGAGCGGTCGACCAGGACGCGGATGACGTTGACTTCCGTGTTGCCTGCAATCTTGCGCTGAACGGCCTTGAGCGGCATCAATACGAGCTCGTCCATATCCTGACCGAACGTGCTCACGCCCTTCGGCTCGAGAATGCCGATAACTTCGCAGGTGATCTTGTTGATGCGGATGCGCTGGCCGATCGGCATCTGGTCACCGAACAGTTCGCGCCGGTCGGTTTCGCCCAGGATGCACACCGACTTGCCGGCAAGCAGTTCGGCCGCAGAGAACTCGCGCCCCGCGACAAGCGCCCAGTCGCGGCTTTCCATATAGGCATTTGTCGTGCCGTTGACCTGACTGTTGTGGTTGTGGTCGCCGTTGACGAGAACGCCCTGCACGGCAAGCTCGGGAACGACCTGGGAAAGGTCGGGAATTTCGCGCTGGATCTTGTCGACGACGGACATGTCGAACGGCGTGACCGCCGTTGGCGGACCATTTTGCTGGCCCGGAATGATTGCCAGAAGATTGTTTCCCAGCGAGGCGAATTCGCCCGTGATCTTCCGATTCGCGCCTGCACCCAACGTCACCATCAAGATCACGGCGCCGACGCCGATCACGATGCCGAGCGTGGTAAGCCCGGCACGCAAAAGATTGTTGCGGATTTCGCGCAACGCCAGCAGCAACGCGTTCCAGATCAACGGCTCGCTCCCGTATCAGAGACGATCATCCCGTCATGAAAACGCACCCGGCGCCCCGCATAGGACGCGACATCTTCTTCATGCGTAACCAGCACGATCGTGAGCCCGCGCTCCGTATTGAGGGAGGTCAGCAATTGCATGATTTCGCGGCTCTTCGCCGAGTCCAGATTGCCCGTCGGCTCGTCGGCGAAAACCACCGACGGCGAGCTCACCAGCGCGCGCGCGATGGCGACGCGCTGCTGCTGGCCACCCGATAGTTCGGCGGCGGTATGATGCCAGCGATCCGCAAGACCTACCTGTGCAAGCGTCTCCATGCCAAGGCGCCGCCGCTCGGCTCTCGGGATGCCGCGATAGATGAGAGGCAGTTCCAGATTCTCGAGCGCAGTCGTCCGCCTCAGGAGATTGAAGCCCTGGAAGACGAAGCCGAGATAGTGGCGGCGGAGCAACGCGCGCTGCTCCCGCGTCATGCTGCCGACGTCCGCGCCACGGAAATAATAATGCCCCGTCGTCGGTACATCGAGACAGCCGAGGATGTTCATGCAGGTCGACTTGCCCGAGCCCGATGGTCCCATCACCGCGACGAACTCTCTGTCGTGCACGGCGAGGCGTATCCCTGCGAGCGCTGCGACCGCGCTTTCACCGGAACCATAGACCTTGGTGACGTCGCGAAGCTCGATGAGGGGCTGGGCGTCCGTCACGCGATTTCAATCGCGTGACGGCATGTCCCCTCTTCGGAACCAGAAACTGGAAAAATCGCACGCCAGACGCGGAGAGTATCCGCGCCTCCGCGTGAGATCCTGTTCTTTCTGGCCGCCGGCATGAATCGAGGGCGCATTACGAGCCCGTCGGCTTTGGCGGTTTGTCGGCAAGATCGGTTACGACCTCTTCGCCGGCCTTCAGATCGCCAGTCAGGACCTGCGTCGAGCGGCCGTCCGTAGCACCCAGCCTGAGATCGTGCGGCTTGAGCGTCTTGCCGCTCTCGGTCCAGACCCTGCCGCCATTTATTCCGTTAAGCGTGGCGGGCGCGGGCGGCGCGTTCTTCTTGACGTCCTCAGGCGGAACGAAGCGCAATGCCGCATTGGGCACCAGAAGCGCGTTCCTGATCGTAGCGGCTTCAATTTCGGCGGTCGCCGTCATGCCGGGCCTCAGCAATCCGCCCTCGTTCTGCTCGCGCAGCACGCCCTGATAGGTGACAACTCCCTGCACCGTTTTGGGCGCGTTGTGGATCGAAACCAGCCGAGCTGAAAACACGCGCGTCGGATAGGCGTCGACCGTGAAGGTCGCTGTCGTGCCCGAGCGAATCAGCCCGACGTCGGCTTCGTCGATGTCGACGTCCAGTTCCATCTGGCTGAGGTCGCTCGCCAGCGTGTATAGGACCGGCGTGGAAAACGTGGCCGCCACGGTCTGGCCGGCCGAGACCTTGCGATCGAGCACGACGCCGTCGATCGGCGAATAGATGGTGCAATAGGAGAGCAGCGTCCTGTCCTGCTGCACCTGCGCGCGCGCCAGATTGACGCCCGCGGCCGCACGCGCGAAGTCCCCTCCGGACGTATTCAAGAGCTCGCGGGAAATGCCATCGTGCTTTCCCAGTTGGACATAGCGGGCGTGAGTAAGAGCCGACTGCTGAAGCGTCGCCTGGGCCTGCGCCAGACTGGCCTGCGCTTGTTGCAGCTGCGCCGCGTATTGATCGGTATTGATGAGGGCCAGCACCTGGCCCTTTTTCACATGATCGTTGAAATCGACCATCAGCTTGTCGATGCGGCCCGACACTTCGGCGCCGACATCGACCTGGTTGCGCGGTGCAAGTGTACCCGTGGCGCTGACGGTGACGGCGAGCGTCCCGCGCGCGACCGGTTTGGCGAGGTAGGTATGGGCAGGCCCGCTTCGCAGGTAGAACCACGTTCCCGCCCCCGTCACGGCCAACGCGAGCCCGACCCACAGCCAGCGGCGGTGCCGCCTGCCCTTGCGACCGAGGCCCAGCCGCGATTCGAGTACGCGGTCAGGCGCGGGAGTGGCGTGAATGTCGTTCACGGTTTGAAACGGAAGTCCCCAGCAGGCAGGCGCACGGAGCGCAATAGCACGAGATCGAACCGCGGCGGAACAAGGGTCAACAGATTGCAGGGTTGCGATGGATGGCGCATGCAAGGTTTCCGCAAGCGCGGCTTCATCGAATGCGCGCCGTTAGGAGACTATCAGCCCGATTGCAACAGCACCCTTATGACGCCGATCTTGCGCAATGCGGAGGCTCGATGGACGCTGCGGCGGAAGCCAAATAGGACCTCACATCTGCATCGTCCATCCCTCCACGCCCATGGCGGCCTGGCGGACGGCTTCGCCGAGGGTGGGATGGGCGTGGCTGGTGCGGGCGATGTCTTCGGATGAGGCGCCGAATTCGATGGCGAGCGCGGCTTCGGCGATGAGGTCGCCGGCTTCGGCGCCGAGGATATGCACCCCAAGCACGCGGTCGGTCTTCGCATCGGCGAGAATCTTCGCGAAGCCCTCGGTCGCAGCGATGGTCTTGGCACGCGCATTCGCGGTGAAGGGGAATTTGCCGATTTTGTAGGCGATGCCGGCTGCCTTCAGTTCCTCTTCCGTACGGCCCACGCTCGCCACCTGCGGCGCGGTGTAGACCACCGCCGGAATGGCGTCGTAGTTCACATGACCGGCGCGGCCCGCGATGTGCTCGATGCACGCAACGGCTTCGTCTTCCGCCTTGTGCGCCAGCATCGGGCCTTCGCGGCAATCGCCGATGGCGCGGATGCCTTCGATATTGGTGCGAAATTCCCCGTCGGTGATGACACGGCCCCGCGAATCGCGCGCAATGCCGACGGTTTCGAGACCGAGCCCGTCGGTGAACGGCCGCCGGCCGATCGCCACGAGAATCACATCGGCGCCGAGAGTCTGCTGTTCGCCTTTCGCGCCTTCGACATGGACGCGCAAGCCCTCGCCCTGCCGCTCGACGCTGGCCACCTTTGTCGACAGAAGGAACGTCATGCCCTGGCGCTGGAGTATGCGCTGAAACTGTTTGGCGATCTCGCCGTCGAGGCCGGGCGTGATGCGGTCGAGGAATTCCACCACCGTCACTTCGCTGCCGAGCCTGCGCCACACCGAGCCCAGCTCGAGCCCGATATAGCCCGCGCCGACGACCACAAGGCGCTTCGGCACGCTTTCGAGCGCGAGCGCGCCGGTGGAGGAGACGATCTGTTTCTCGTCGATGGTCACGCCCGGGAGCGGCGCCACGTCGGAGCCGGTGGCGATGACGATGTGTCTGGTCTGAAGCGCGCGCGTGCTGCCGTCGGGCAGTTTGATCTCGACCCTGTTGGGTGCCGCAATGCGCGCCTCGCCGACGATGGCTTCGGATTTGTTCTTCTTGAGCAGGAACTCGACGCCGCGCGTGAGTTCGCTCACGCATTTGGTCTTGTGCGCCATCATGCCAGGCAGATCGAGGCTGATGTTCGCCGTGATGCCGATCTTGCCGAAATGCTGCGCCGCATCGTTGTACATCTCGCTCGCGTAAAGCAGCGCCTTGGACGGGATGCAGCCGATATTGAGGCACGTGCCGCCGAAGGTGCCGCGCGTGTCCACGCACGCCGACAAGAGCCCGAGCTGCCCAGCACGGATCGCGGCATTGTACCCGCCCGGGCCGCCGCCGATGATGACGACGTCGAAGCTGCCAGACAAATCCCCCATAGTCATGCTCAATGCCTCTTGGCGTGCGTTCGAGGGTCACACATCCAGCAACAGTCTCTGGGGGTCTTCGAGGTTTTCCTTGACGCGGACGAGGAAGGTGACGGCCTCGCGGCCGTCGACGAGCCGATGGTCATAGGAAAGCGCGAGATACATCATAGGGCGGATCACCACCTTGTCGTCGATCGCCACCGGGCGCGGCTGGATCTTGTGCATGCCGAGAATGCCCGATTGCGGCGCGTTCAGGATCGGCGTGGACATCAGCGAGCCGAACACGCCGCCATTGGAGATGGTGAAGGTGCCGCCCTGAAGCTCTTCCAGCCTGAGCGTGGAGTCACGCGCGCGCGTTCCAAAATCGGCGATCGCCGATTCGATCTGCGCGAGACTTAGCCTGTCGGCATCGCGCAGCACCGGAACGATGAGGCCGCGCTCGGTCGAAACCGCAACGCCGATGTCGTAGTAATTCTTATAGATGATGTCGTCGCCTTCGATCTCGCCGTTGACGCTCGGCAATTCCTTCAGCGCGGCGATGCAGGCCTTGACGAAGAAGCCCATGAAACCGAGCCGCACATGATGTTTCTTCTCGAAGGTTTCCTTGTACTCGCCGCGCAGCGCCATCACATGGCTCATGTCCACCTCGTTGAAAGTGGTGAGCTGGGCTGCAGTGTTCTGCGATTCCTTGAGACGCAATGCGATGGTGCGGCGGAGCCGCGACATCGGCACGCGCTCTTCGCGGTCGGCACGCGGCCTCGGACCGGACGGTGCAATGGCGACCGGTTTCGCAGCGCGTTCCGCCGCGCGCGCTTCCAGCGCCGCCAGCATGTCACCCTTCATCACGCGACCGTCGCGGCCCGTGCCTGCGACATCGGAAGGTTTCAAGCCGGTCTCTTCCGCGATTCGCCGCACCGAGGGCATCAGCGCCTCGGATGACGCCGTTTGCGCGGGCTGCGGCGGTGCCGGCCGGGCCGCGGGCGCGGCGGCAGACGGATTTGGTGCAGGGGAAAGCGCGGGTGCCGAAGCGGCGGGCGCACTCGCCGTCTTCGTGGGCGCGGCGCCTTCGGCGATCGCGCCCAGCACCGTTCCCACCTGAACCGTCGCGCCGGCCTGCACGGCGATGGATTCGATCGCGCCGTCCGCGGGCGACGGAACTTCCACGGTCACCTTGTCCGTTTCGAGTTCGAGCAGCGTTTCGTCGCGGGCGACGGCTTCGCCCTCTTTCTTGAACCAGCGCGCGACGGTGGCCTCCGTGACCGACTCGCCCATCGCCGGAACCTTGATCTCGATGTTCATGGCTGAGTCCTGTCCGAAAGAAATTGCATTTTTGCGCGGAGGCGCGGAGACGGGGAGAAACTTCCGCCACGAAAACACCAGGCACACGAAGAAGGAAAAGCGCGCCAAGCGCTTCGAACCCTTGGTGATCTTCGCGCCTTCGTGGCGAACGTACCCTCCTCCGCGGCCCGGCGCTTCCGTGTGCCATGTGGCGGCGCACTAACCATGCCGAGGGCGGAAAGCCCTGCGATGACCACCGACGGATTATTCACAGCGTCATCGCTTCGTCGAGGAGGGTGCGGAGCTCGGCCAGGTGCTGGCTGAGGAGGCCGGCGGCGGTGGAGGCGTAGGCAGGGCGGCCGATATAGTGCGGCCAGGTATCGCGGCGCGCTTCCTGGAGCGCGGCGTGAATGTGCGGCGCGACGAAAGTCCAGCCGCCCTGGTTCTTCGGTTCTTCCTGGCACCAGACGATCTCGGCCTTCGGAAAGCGGGACAGTTCCCGCGCGAGCGCATTGTGCGGGAAGGGATAGAGCTGCTCGATGCGCAGCAGCTGGATGCGCTTTTCGCCGCACTTCTCGCGCTCGTCGAGCAGATCGTAATAGACCTTTCCCGAACAGAGTATCACGCGGGCGATCTCGGCATCGGCGGTGAGCGCGAGCGTCGAACCGGGACGCGACTGGGCGTCGTCCCACAGCACGCGATGAAACTCCGAGCCCGTCGCCACGTCCGCCAGATCGGACACGACCCGTTTGTGGCGCAGAAGCGATTTCGGAGTCATCAGCACAAGGGGCTTGCGGAACGGGCGGTGTATCTGTCGGCGCAGGACGTGGAAGTAGTTCGCGGGCGTGGTGCAATAGGCGACCTGTATATTGTCCTGCGCGCTGAGCTGGAGGAATCGTTCGAGACGCGCCGAAGAATGTTCCGGTCCCTGCCCTTCGTAACCGTGCGGCAGGAGCAGGACGAGACCGCACATGCGCAGCCATTTCATCTCGCCCGAGGCGATAAACTGGTCGATGACGACCTGCGCGCCGTTCGCGAAATCCCCAAACTGTGCTTCCCAGAGCACGAGCGCCCGCGGTTCGGCGGAGCTGTAGCCGTATTCGAAGCCCAGAACCGCCTGTTCCGAAAGAAGTGAGTCGACGGCTTCGAACTCTCCCTGCCCTTCGCGGATGTGCGCAAGCGGGGTGTAGCGCTCCTCGCTCTCCTGATCGACAAACACGGCGTGTCGCTGCGAGAAAGTACCGCGCGACGAATCCTGGCCCGAGAGGCGCACGGGACATCCTTCGCCGAGCAGCGTCCCGAAGGCCAGCGCCTCGGCGGTCGACCAGTCAATGCCGTGGCCGCTCTCCAGAATGCGTGCGCGCGCCTCGAGCTGGCGCGCGATGGTTTTGTGCAGATGGAAAGTTTTCGGCACCGAGGTCAGCGCGCGTCCGACGGCTTTGAGCGTTTCCGGGGGCACGGAAGTCTCGCCGCGACGGTCGCCTTGTGGCGCGGCGGCAAGGCCGGTCCACCGCCCGTCCAGCCAGTCGGCCCGGTCGGGCCGGTGCGATTTCGCAGCCTCGAGTTCCACGTCGAGGCGCCTGCTGAATTCGCGCAACATCGCCTGCAGATCGTTTTCGCCCAGCGTGTGTTCAGCGACCAGCCGCGCAGCATAGAGCGCCAGCGTGGTCGGATGATCCTTGATCGCGCGATACATCAGCGGCTGGGTGAAGGACGGCTCGTCGGTCTCGTTGTGCCCGAAGCGCCGGTAGCAGAACATGTCTATGACAACGTCCTTGTGAAACAGCTGGCGGAATTCAGTGGCGATGCGCGCGCAATGCACGACAGCTTCGGGGTCGTCGCCGTTCACGTGAAAGATCGGCGCCTGCACCATCAGCGCCACATCGGACGGATAGGGCGAAGAGCGCGCGTAAGCCGGCGCAGTGGTGAAGCCGATCTGGTTGTTGACGATGAAATGAACCGTGCCGCCGGTGTGGAAGCCCTTGGTGCCCGACATGGCGAAACACTCGGCCACCACGCCCTGCCCCGCGAAGGCTGCATCGCCGTGAATGAGCAGCGGCAACACGCCGGCGCGCGTCGATTCGTCGTTCAGCTGATATTGCTTCGCGCGCGCCTTGCCGAGCACCACGGGATCGACGGCTTCGAGATGCGAAGGATTGGCCGAGAGCGACAGATGCACGCACCTGTTGTCGAACTCGCGATCCGACGAGGCGCCGAGATGGTACTTCACATCGCCCGAGCCTTCGACCTCGCTCGGATTGGTGCTGCCGCCCTGAAATTCGTGGAAGATCTGGCGATAGGGCTTCGACATGACATTGGCGAGCACGTTCAGCCGCCCGCGATGCGACATGCCGAGCACGATCTCCTTCACGCCGAGTTGCCCGCCGCGCTTGATGATCTGTTCGAGGGCCGGAATTATCGACTCGCCGCCGTCGAGGCCGAAGCGCTTTGTGCCAACAAAGCGCAACGCGCAGAATTTCTCGAACCCTTCGGCTTCGACGAGCTTGTTGAGAATCGAGCGCTTGCCTTCCGGCGTGAACGCTATCTCCTTGTCCGGCCCTTCGATCCTGCGCTGCAGCCAATCCTTCTGCTCGGGATCGTTGATGTGCATGAATTCATAGCCGATGCGCCCGCAATAGGTGCGCTTCAGAATGTCGGTCATCTGCCGCGGCGTTGCGCTCTCCAGGCCAAGAACGCCGTTGATGAAGACCGGGCGATCGAGATCACCGTCGCGGAAACCGTAGAAATGGGGATCGAGCTGCGCCAGCGGCGGTCTTTGGGTCAGCCGGAGCGGATCGAGATCGGCGGCCAGATGGCCGATCACCCGATAGGCGCGCACGAGCTGGATGGCGCGGATGGACTGCCGCGCCGCCGACCTCGCGTCGGAGCTCGTGCCGCTCTGTTCATCGGACGGCCAGTGGCCAGTCAGAGCGCCGACAAGATCGTTGTCCTCGCGGGCCATTCGCGGCCGCAGATGGAGGGTCGCTGCGGCGGAAGCGCGGGAGCGCGCCAGAGTCCCTTGCCGCAGTTCGGCGAAGAAAGGCCGCCAGCTCGGGTCGACGTTCCCGGGATTCTCCAGATAGCGCGCGTGAAGTTCTTCGAGAAACGACGCATCCGCGCCCGCCAGAAAGGACGTGGCCGCCAACACCTCGTTGGAGGATCGAAACTTGCCCTGTGAATTGGGTAGGGTCATGTGATGCTCTTAGGGGTACGGCCCCGTACCTAGCGCAACGCTCGCACGAGGCAAAGAATGTCCGCATCCCGGACCTGCCGAAAGGTGACCTTTCGACGGGCTCGGGATTGCGGCAGTAATATGGGATTGCCCGGTGAGGATTCCGAGGCGGCTGGCAAGGGATCGCGCCGGTGACCGCGAAACGGCTTTATTCGCTGGACGTGCTGCGCGGGGTGGCGGCGCTCGCCATCATTTTCTGGCATTGGCAGCATTTCTTCGCCGTTCGCGGTACCTGGCAGACGGTGTGGTCGCGGGCAATGCAGCCACTCTATCCGGTCTTCAGGCCGCTCTATGACGAAGGCTGGGCGGCGGTCGATATTTTCTTCGCCGTCTCAGGTTTCGTTTTCTTCTGGCTCTATCTGGAGCCCATCGCCAAGCGGGAAATCGCCGCGGGAAAATTTGCGCTTCAGCGCTTCTCGCGCCTCTATCCGCTCTACCTGCTGACGCTGCTCGCGGCGACCGCGATGCAGCTCGCCTTTCATCACGAGACCGGAAACTGGTTCATCTTCGATGCGAACGACTGGCCGCATTTCGTGAAGAGCCTGGTCCTCGTTCAGCAATGGCTGCCGCCCGACGAGATGCAATCCTTCAACGGACCGGACTGGGCGGTGTCCATCGAAGTGCTGCTCTACCTCGTCTTTTTTGCCGGGATACGTCTCGGACTGCGCGGGCCCGTCACCGCGGTATGTCTCGCCCTTGCCGGTGCCGTGCTGTTCTTCTGGGAAGGCCAGATCGGGCGCGGCGTCATGGGTTTCTTCTGGGGCGGCGCCACCTACTTCGCGGTGGGGGCCGTGGCAGCGAATCCCCATGCGAAAACGATTGCACGGTTCGTAGCCCTGGCCGCGATCGCGGCCTGGGCATTGGCCATAGCCGATGTGTATTCCGGTTTCATTCAATCAGGGTTCGGCATTGCATCGCCGCCGCTGGCAAAGTTCCTTCTCTCGCACGAATACCCAATCTTCCTGATGGCGTTCATATTTGTGGTGGTGCCGCTCACCCTCGCCGCGCTCGCCTTGCATGAAGAGCTGTTCGGGGGCGCCTATGCGCGCTTCACGCTCTTGGGCGACATCAGCTATTCGACCTATATGATCCATTTTCCCATGCAGCTGGCACTGGCGCTGACCGCGCTCCGCCTGGGCTGGATGCCTGCCGATTTCATGCACGGATATGTGATGGTTGCGTTCTACGCGGTTCTGATCGGAATGGGCGCCATCTCCTACACCTGCTTCGAACGTCCGGCGCAGGCGTGGATACGCGGCGACGCCAAACGCCGCCCGCTTGCCGTGTCGTAACTTTTCTCTCATTGAGGACAGTGTGAAGGCGAGTGGCGAGTAGCACCTGCAGGTGCGTATCAGCGGCCACCCAGCAGCTCCGCCATCGTGGTGCCGAGCGCGGCGGGATTGAGCGAGACCCGGATGCCCGCCGCCTTCATCGCCTCGATTTTCGATTCCGCACCGCCCTTGCCGCCGGAAATGATCGCGCCCGCATGTCCCATGCGGCGGCCGGGCGGCGCGGTCACCCCTGCGATGAAACCAACCATCGGCTTTTTGGTCTTTGCGCTGGCCACGAATTCCGCTGCATCTTCCTCCGCCGTCCCGCCGATCTCGCCGATCATGATGATGGCTTCCGTCTCGGGATCGGCGAGGAACATTTCGAGGATCTCGATGTGTTCCGTGCCCTTGACGGGATCGCCACCGATACCGACGCAGGTGGATTGACCGAGCCCTACCGCTGTCGTCTGCCACACCGCTTCGTAGGTCAGCGTGCCCGAGCGCGACACGATTCCGATTTTGCCGCGGCGGTGGATGTGACCTGGCATGATGCCGATCTTGCACGCGTCGGGCGTGATCACGCCGGGACAGTTGGGGCCGATCAGCCGCGATTTCGAACCGCACAGCGCGCGCTTGACCTTCACCATATCGAGCACGGGAATGCCCTCGGTGATGCAGACGACGAGCGGAATCTCGGCATCGATCGCTTCGAGGATCGCATCCGCTGCGAAGGGCGGCGGGACGTAGATCACGCTCGCCGTGCAGTCCGTGGCCTTCGTCGCTTCGCGCACCGTGTCGAACACGGGCAGGCCCAAATGGGTCGTACCGCCTTTGCCGGGCGAAGTGCCGCCCACCATCTTCGTGCCATAGGCGATCGCCTGCTCGGAGTGAAACGTCCCCTGATTGCCCGTGAACCCCTGGCAGATCACGCGCGTGGTTTTGTCGACGAGAATGGACATGTTGATCTTACTCGTTGGTATCTCGGCTTGGCGTCCTAATTGATAACCACCGCGTGCTATCCATAACTCACCAAGGCCGGCTCAAGACCGGCCATGGTGAGAAGTAGGGAGAAACATTCAGGGATCGGTACATCGACGTCTGTTCACGCCAACCTTGGCTCGAGTTTCTTGCAGGCGTCGATCAGACCGCGCACCGCATCGGCCGATTTGGCGAGCGCAGTGCTCTCCTCCGTCGTGAGATTAAGTTCGACGATGCGCTCAACACCCTTTTCACCGATGACGACCGGAACGCCGACATAGAGGTCTTTGATTCCATAGGGACCGTTGAGATGCGCCGCGCACGGCAGCACACGCTTTCTATCCCTGAGGTAGCTTTCGGCCATCGCGATCGCAGCCGTCGCCGGCGCATAGAATGCGGAGCCAGTTTTCAACAGCCCGATGATTTCCGCGCCGCCGTCGCGGGTTCGCTGCACGATCCTGTCGAGGCGTTCCTGGCTGAGCCAGCCCATCGCGATGAGTTCCGGCAGCGGAATTCCCGCCACCGTGGAGTATCGCGGCATCGGCACCATCGTGTCGCCATGGCCGCCCAGCACGAAAGCGGACACGTCCTCGACGCTCACCCTCAGCTCGTCGGCGAGGAAGTGGCGGAAGCGGGCACTGTCGAGAACGCCGGCCATGCCGACCACCATGTGATGCGGCATGCCCGAGAGTTGTCGGAGCGCCCAGACCATCGCATCGAGCGGATTGGTGATGCAGATCACGAAGGCGCCGGGCGCATGCGTCTTGATGCCATCGCCGACGGCGGCCATCACTTTCAGATTGATGCCTAGCAGGTCGTCGCGGCTCATGCCGGGCTTGCGCGCCACGCCGGCGGTCACGATCACCACATCGGCACCGGCAATGTCGGCGTAGGAATTCGTGCCCTTGAGTTCGGCATCGTTGCCTTCGATGGGTCCGGCCTGCGCCAAATCCAGGCTCTTGCCCTGCGGCAATCCCTCGACCACGTCGAACAGCACGACGTCGCCCAGCTCCTTCAGCATCACGAGATGCGCGAGCGTTCCGCCGATCTGTCCCCCACCGATCAGCGCGATTTTCCTGCGGGCCATGGCAATCCTTCCGAGGCGAGGCGCGGCTAGGTAGCGCCCGAATGCGGCACAGGCAAGCGCGCGAGATCAGGCCGAGGCCCGCTGACTCGCGCGCCGCGCGACAAGAGCTAGAGGCACGCAGACGAGACTCAGCGCGGCGGCCACTATGGCGCCGATCCAGTCCGTCGCGGCGAAGAGCACGAGTAGGACGCCGTCCACGGCGACAATAAGCGCCGGCAGCCAGGGCGACAGAATGGCGCGGAACGGACGCGGTAGGTTCGGCTCGCGCCTGCGGAGCGCGAACCAGGAAAGGTCGGTGAGCAGGCCCGACGCCGCGTTCAGCGTGCCGATCAGGCCGAACACCAGGCGGAATCCGCCAGTGGTGGCGAGCACGAGCGAGATCGCGGCAGTCAGCGCAAATCCGAGATAGGGACTGCCGCCTTCGTTCACCGCCTGAAGCGCGGATGGAAGAAGCCGGTCGCGCGACAGCGCGAACAGGATGCGAGGCCCCACCATGATGTTGGCATTGGCGCAGCTCGTGACCGTAATCATGGCGCCGATCACGAACAGGAGGGATACGGGTGCGCCGCCCACATGCTGCAGCACGACCGCGAAGGGCAGGCTGGAGGCGGCGGTGCCATCCGTCCCGAGCGCGAACAACAGCGCGGCATTTACCAGAACGTAAAGGCCGCCCGCGATCAGGATTCCGAACAGAAGTGCGCGTGGAATGCTGCGTTGTGGCGCGACGTTCTCTTCGGCGAAAACGACCGGCGCCATCCACCCCGCATAGGCGCCCGCGATCAGTTGATAGGCGCCGACATAGGCAAGAAAGCCCACTGGCGCGAAATGAATGGGGTTCGCGGCGCGCACCGTGCCGTGCAGCCCCACCCACAAGGCTGCGCCGATGAACGCCGTCAGCAGCAGCGATTTCGTGACGCTCGTCACCGCCTGCACGAATCGCCCCTCGCGCAGGCCCACCGCGTTCAGGCCATAGAGAGCGCATTGCACGGCGACAGCCACCGCGACCGTATGCGCCGCGGCCGCAGGCCACAAAAGTCCCAGAAAATCTGCGAAGACGACCGAGGCCGCGGCGATGCCGGCAAGGTGGGAGGCGAAATTCGTCCAGCCGACCACCAGCCCGGCAATGTCGCCGAACGCGCGGCGCGCATACACATAGGGGCCGCCAGCCTGCGGCAATGCCGTTCCCATTTCTGCGAGGATATTGGCGCCGAGAAGCGCGTGGAGCGCGCCGAGCGACCACAGCGCCAGAATCGCGCCGCTCTCGTGCAGGGATCCGGCAATGGCGCTGGGCGAGCGGAGGATGCCCGAGCCGATCATCTCGCCCACGCCCACGGCTACACCGAACCCCAAGCCCAGAAGGCGAAGCAGGTGACCGCGATTCGGTATTCCGTCTGGCGCCATTTTGCGCTCTCCCGTTGAGGGAGGGCGAGTTATGCGCGGACCTTGTCGGTCGGTTCGGCTTCGCCGCGCTCGACGCGTTCGCTGATGCGGGCGGATTTTCCGCGCCGTCCGCGCAAATAATAGAGTTTGGCGCGGCGCACCTTGCCTTTGCGCACGACCTGAACCGAATCGACGAGCGGGCTGTAGATCGGGAACACGCGTTCGACCCCTTCGCCGTAGGAGATTTTGCGAACCGTGAAGCTCTCGTTCAGTCCTTCCCCGGCCCGGCTGATGCAGACGCCTTCAAAGGCCTGGAGCCGCTCGCGCGTCTTGGTCTGCTTGGTCTTCTCGTCATAGGTCGCGTCCACGACCTTGACGTTCACCTTCACCGTATCACCGGGGCGGAAATCGGGCAGTGCTTTCTTCCCGCGCAACGCGTTCATCTGCTCGGCTTCGAGCTGTTTCAACAGGTTCATGTGCGTCTCCATCGGCGCGGGCGCGGGAAGGGGCGCCCTATAGCCTAACCCCGGCGCCTTTCATAGAGGGCCCAGAGATCGGGACGGCGCGCTTTCGTCAATGCTTCGGCTTCCGCCCGCCGCCATTTCGCGATTTCTCCATGATCGCCGGATAGAAGCATCGGCGGGATGCCGAGCCCCTCGAAATCCTGGGGCCTCGTATAGTGGGGATATTCGAGCAGCCCGTCTTCGAAGCTTTCCTGATCGCGCGAGGTCTCGCAGCCCAGTACGCCCGGCAGGAGGCGTATGCAGGCCTCGATCAGGGCCATCGCGGCGATCTCTCCCCCGGCGAGAACGAAATCGCCGAGCGATACCTCCTCGAGAGCCCTCGCGTCGATCGCGCGCTGGTCCAGCCCCTCGAACCGTCCACACAGAAGAAGCAGGCCGGGCGCGCGGCTCAGTTCCCATACGCGGTTCTGGCTGAGCGGCGTTCCCCGCGGCGACAGATAAAGCGCCGGCCGTTCGGGTTGCCCCGCGCGCGCGGCGTCAAGGGCGCCCGCAGCCACGTCGGCGCGCATGACCATGCCGGGACCACCACCCGCGGGCGCATCGTCCACCTTGCGGTGCCGCCCGATCCCGTGATCCCGGATGTTGCGCACATCGAGTGACCAGATCTGTTTCTCGCGCGCGTGGCCCAGAAGCGAAATGTCGAGAGGACCCGGGAACATCGACGGGAAAAGCGTAAGGACCGTGACTCTCCAGGTCATTCAACTGTCCTCATGCCTTGATAGGTTCAGCATGAGGGTTTTCGCCACGCCCCGAGCTTGTCGATCGGTCACTCCACGCCGCGCTGTTCGACGGCTTCATCGTCCTGCGGCTCTGCGAGTGTCACAGAACCGCCTGCAAGATCGACCTTCGGGACGGTCTCCTGTGTGAACGGCAGGAGCAAAGTCCCCCCACCTGCCCGCTCCAGTTCGATGACATCGCCCGCACCGAAATTGTGAATGGCGCGGATCTCACCGATGATGCGGCCGTCTGCGTCCTGGGCGCGCAGCCCAACGAGATCTGCATGGTAGAATTCGTCGAGCGCTGCTGCCGGAAGCGCGGCACGCGCGACAAGAAGCTTCGTTCCGATGAGCGCTTCCGCAGTGGAACGATCGTCAACTCCCTCGAAGCGCACGATGACGGAGCCGGGCCTCACCGCGCGCGAGGTCTTCACGCAAAGCGTGCGTCCCTCAGGCGAGTGCAATGGCCCATAAGCTGCCAGTCGCTCCGGCGTTTCGGTGAATGCCTTCACCTTGACTTCGCCTCTCAGCCCCTGCGCGCCCGTCACGACGCCAAGGAGGATATCGCTGGCCATGGCAGCCGCCTGCGCTCCGCCAAAATCAGGTTTGCGGCGCGGCCGCGGCAGTCGCGGCTGCGGCCGCGCGTTCCTGCGCCTTCTTCTTCGGCTTGGATTTGTCCGGATTGTTCTTGCCGAGCGGCTTGACGATGCCGGCATCCGAAAGGAAACGGTGCACGCGGTCGCTGGCCACCGCACCCTTCGCGATCCAGGCTTTCGCCTTGTCGAGATCGAGTTTGAGACGATCGGCATGGTCGCGCGGCAGAATAGGATTGTAGAAACCGATCTTTTCGATGAAACGGCCGTCGCGCGGCGAATGCGAGTCCGCGATGACGATGGCATAGTGCGGGCGCTTCTTGGTGCCGCCCCGCGACAGTCTGATTCTCAAAGACATGCTGTTGTACCTCGTTGCGTTAGTTTTGATCAAACAAACAAGATTGCGAGAGGCTTGGACAAATCGTCCTCATCGCCGGCCTCCGGGCATCACGCCGGGCGGCAATTGCGGCATCCCGCCAAGCCCGAATCCGCCGCGCGCGCCGAGCTTGCCGACGCGTTTCATCATGTCCGCCATCTGGCGATGCATCTTGAGGAGCTTATTGACCTCGGAGACTTCGACACCCGCGCCGCCCGCAATGCGCTTGCGCCGCGAACCGTTGAGGATGTCGGGCTTCGCGCGTTCCTTCCGGGTCATCGACTGGATGATCGCTTCCTGGCGCTTCAACATCCCGTCGTCGAGGCCGGCGGCCGCAAGCTGATCCTTCACCTTGCCGACACCCGGCAACATGGAGAGAACGCCCTGCATGCCCCCCATCTTGCGCATCTGCCGAAGCTGGTCGGCAAGATCTTCCATATCGAACTCGCCCTTCCTCATCTTGCGGGCGAGTTTTTCGGCCTTGTCGCGGTCCAGCGTTTCTGCGGCCTTTTCGACCAGGCTGACCACATCGCCCATATCGAGGAGCCGGTCGGCAACTCGCGATGGATGAAAGGCCTCGAGCGCATCGAGCTTCTCGCCCACGCCCAGGAATTTGATCGGAGCGCCGGTCACCGATCGCATCGAGAGCGCCGCACCGCCGCGGGCATCGCCATCGGCGCGGGTGAGGATGATGCCGCTCACATGGACGCGTTCGTTGAACGCCCTGGCGATATTGACCGCATCCTGGCCGGTGAGGCTGTCGGCCACCAGAAGCGTCTCATGCGGCTTGACCGCGTCGCGCACCTCGGCCACCTCGGCCATCAGAACGTCGTCGATGTGCTGACGACCGGCCGTGTCGAGGATGAGCGCATCGTAGCCCCCGACGCGGGCTGCCGCCAGGGCGCGCCTCGCAATGTCCAGCGGACGCTGATTGGCGAGAATGGGAAGGGTGGGAACGCCCGCCTGCTCGCCCAAAATCTTCAATTGCTCCATCGCCGCCGGCCGGCTCACGTCAAGCGAGGCCATCAGCACGCGCTTCTTGTCGCGGTTCTGAAGGAGAAGGCCGAGCTTCGCCGACGTTGTCGTTTTGCCTGAACCCTGCAGGCCCACCATCAGGATCGGAGCGGGCGGACTGCCAAGATCGAGACCGGCGTTCTCGGCGCCAAGCGTCTCCACGAGAACGTCGTGGACGATCTTGATGACCTGCTGGCCCGGCGCGACCGAGCGGATCACGGATTCGCCCAGCGCGCGCGGGCGCACCTTGTCGATGAAGCTCTTGACGACAGGCAGCGCTACGTCGGCGTCGAGAAGTGCTGCGCGAACCTCCTGGAGCGCCTGTTCGATGTCGCTTTCGCCCAGCGCGCCGCGGCCGCGGACCGAATCGAACACCCCGCCGAGGCGGCTTTGCAATGTATCGAACATTCCATTCCCAAAGCACGAAAGCCCCAGGGGGCGCATCCGCGCTGCCTGGAGGCGATCCCAGGCCGCGCCCGGGACCGGAAGGCACGATGCCGTTCCGGAACACAGCCTGCTTAATCGTCCTGGTGTTCCAGGTCAAACTGGCAAGCGTGGGTTACGCCATTAAAAACTCTCATCCCAAGCAACCCGCGCGGCGAGGAAGAGGACGTGGGCGATCGCCATGTCTGACGACCATTGTGGCATCCCACGACCTGATCCCCTTCCCACCCTTGGCTTCGCCAGGCGGGCCGGAGATGACATGCCGGGCGGCTCTAACCTTCCAGACCCAACTTTCGCTTTAAGTATACGAAGCTCAGAGCCCACATTTCGGCCGCTTGCCGGTGGTCGGCGGCGGCGTGGCCACCTTCGGTGTTCTCGAACAACAACACATCGTGCCCTTGCGCCAGCATCTTTGCGGCCATTTTTCGCGCATGCACCGGCGTGACGCGATCGTCCGACGTCGCGGTCACGAAGAACACGGGCGGATATTTCACGCCGGGCCTCACATTCTGATATGGCGAATATTTCAGGATGGCGGCCCGCATCGTGGCGTCTTCGGGATCGCCATATTCGCCGATCCAGGACGCGCCCGCTCCGATCTTCGTATAGCGGAGCATATCGAGCAGCGGCACCTGACAGACGACGGCACCGACCAACTCCGGGTGCTGCGTCATCACTGTGCTTACCAGCAGGCCGCCATTGGATCCTCCCATGATGCCAAGCTGCCGCGGGGTGGTGGCGCCCCGCTTCTCCAAATCCGCGGCCACTGCTGCGAAATCGTCGAAGGCGCGCTGGCGGTGCGTCTTGAGCGCCGCATCGTGCCAGGCAGGGCCGAACTCTCCGCCACCCCGGATGTTGGCCACGGCGATGGCGCCGCCCTTTGCGAGCCAGAGCCGGCCGGCGATCGACCAATACCAAGGCGTTTGCGAAACTTCGAATCCGCCATAGCCGTAAAGAAGCAGCGGCATCGGGCCGTTCGCGTGCTTTGGCACGACGAGAAAATAGGGAATTCTGGTGCCGTCTTTCGAGACTGCTTCGTGCTGGACGGCAGAGAGGCCCGAGGCGTCGAAGCGCGCGGACAAGGATTTGATGGCGCGGGGTCGGTCGCTGCCATCGTCAGCATAGAGAGTCGTGGGTGTGAGAAAACCTTCGAAACGGAACTGCGCTTCCCGGCCATAGGCGTTGGCGGACACGATGTGTGTGGCACCGCCTCCCGGTAGATCGAGTTTCGTGTCGCTCCAGACATTCCTGCCTGCGTCGTAGCGGAAGGCGTGGATGCTCCCCACGACGTTGTCATAGATCGCGGCGTAAACCGTATCGCGCCCCGCTGCCACATCTTCCACCGCCGAGCGTGGACCCGGTGCGTAGAGGATCAGCGCAGGCGGCAGTTTGCTCCCCGCCAGAAACGGTCTGACCGGAATGGCGATCAGCGTGCCTTTGCCGATCATCCTGCCTTCTGGTGGCCGCCAATCTTCCCGGAGCGTGATGATCAGATGGCCGGCCGTCATGCCCTGAAGACTTGCCGAGAGGGGAACGGGAAGTTTCACCCAATGTGCGTCGGCAACAGGCAAGTAGTACTCGGTTTCAAAGAAACTCGGCGCACGCACGGCGACCGCGAGCGAGCCTCCCGACGCGCGCAGCACCATCGGCGAAACCGAAACATCTTCCGGCTTGCCTTCCAGCACCGGCTCTGCGTCCGCGACAGGCTCGCCGCGCTTCCAGAGTTTCACGATCCGCGGATAGCCCGAGCGGGTCAGCGAGCCCGTGCCGAAATCCGTACCAAAGAGAACAGTGTCGTCTTCGACATACGCCGCGCTCGACTTCGCTTCGGCGAGAGAAAAACCGCCCTGCAGGAACGCCTTCGCCGCGAGATCGAACTCGCGTACCACCATCGCGTCGCCGCCGCCCCGCGAAAGCGCGACCAGGCAATGCCCTAGCGACGGCGCGCACTGGGCTCCCTTGAAGACCCAGTTTTCGTGCTCGGCACGGGAGAGCTCGTCCACATCGAGAAGCTCCTCCCACTGTGGAGTCGCATTCGCATAGTCGGCAATGGTCGTACGCCGCCATAGGCCTTTGGGATTCTTCCTGTCCTGCCAAAAATTGAAAATGTACCGGCGGTCCAGAGTGCCGAACGGAATGCGATCGTCGGCGTCGAGAACTGCGAGTACGGATTCGTAGTCGCGCCGATAGTCGGGATCGCGGGCAAGAACCCCCATCGCGCGCTCATTTTCCCGTGCCACCCAGGCAAGCGGTTTTGCCCCATGCACATCTTCCAGCCAGAGATAGGGATCGCTCACCGGGCCTCGCTCCCCTGCTTCCAAGCCCCAACCGCACATAGTCAGGAAGGCCGCCAGTCCAATTCCAGCGCCGATCCATTGGTGCCGCCACATGCCGAATTTTCTCCGGGCCTAAACGGGTTCTGCGGAGCCTGAGCCCCGAGGTCAATGGCGCGGCTGGTCCTCAACAGTCTCGCAGCCTATAAGGCCCGCCATGACGGCCTTCTACAAAATGCATGGGCTCGGAAATGACTTTGTCGTATTCGACGCCCGGATTCGCGGGTTTGCACTGGACGAGCCGACAGCCAGAGCGATCGCCGACCGGCGGCTCGGAGTCGGCTGCGACCAAGTGATTTTGATGGAGCGGGCCGGAAGCGAGGGCGATGCCGCGATGCGCATCTTCAATGCCGACGGCGACGAGGTGGAATCCTGCGGCAATGCCGCGCGGTGCGTTGGGCGATTGTTGATGGAAGAGAAGGACAAAATCTCCGTCCGTCTCGAAACATTGGGCGGACTGCTCGTATGCAGCGACGCCGGCGCCGGCGCCGTGACGGTGGATATGGGCGCACCGAAGCTCGACTGGTCGGACATTCCGCTCGCTCATGCGATGGACACCAACGCATTCCCTCTCCTCGTGGAGGGGCACGAGTTCAAGGCGGCGGCTGTATCGGTCGGAAATCCCCACTGCGTGATCCTTACGGAAGACGCGGAGCAGGCTCCGCTCTCGGAACTCGGTCCCCGGATCGAGCACCACGTTTTTTTCCCGAACAGAACCAATGTCGAGTTCGTAAGCTTGCTTGCGCCCGGCCGCTTGCGCATGCGGGTGTGGGAGCGCGGGGCGGGCGTCACGCGCGCCTGCGGAACCGGCGCCTGCGCGGCCGCGATCGCTTCCCATCGGCGCGGGCTTGGTCCGCGCCTGTGGGAAGTCGTTCTTGACGGAGGGCTGCTCGCCATCGATTGGCGTCGGCGCGACGATCACGTCCTGATGACCGGCGCCGCCAGCTTCACGTTCGCGGGAAACATCGATCTGGCCGTGTTGGAGGCGCGGGTATGAAGCCCCCTGAGATCATCACTTTCGGTTGCCGCCTGAATGCCTACGAATCCGAAGTCATTCGCGCCCGCGCGAGCGAAGCCGGCCTCGGCGACGCGGTGGTTTTCAATACTTGCGCGGTCACGGGCGAGGCCGTGCGCCAGTCGCGGCAGGCAATCCGCAGGCAGCGGCGCAAGGATCCGCTATCGAAAATCATCGTGACCGGCTGCGCGGCGCAGACCGAGCCTCAGACCTATGCGTCGATGCCCGAAGTCGATCTCGTCCTGGGCAACCACGAAAAGCTCGCGACGGCGAGCTATGCGGATTTCGGCGCCGGTAGTGCGCAACGCGTGCGCGTCAACGACATCCTGTCAGTGAAGGAAACCGCAGCCCAGTTCGTGCAAGGCTTTGGAGGTCGAACGCGAGCTTTTCTACAAGTACAGAACGGCTGCGATCACCGCTGCACCTTCTGCATCATTCCGTTCGGACGGGGCAATTCGCGAAGCGTACCTATGGGAGGGGTCGTCGATGAGGCGCGCCGGCTCGTGGTCCGCGGCTATTCCGAGATCGTCCTCACCGGCGTGGACCTGACCGCCTATGGCGCGGATCTTCCGGGCACCCCTTCGCTTGGGATGCTCGTTCGCAAACTCCTGAAACTGGTACCCGCTCTGGGGCGTCTGCGCCTTTCTTCGCTCGACTCGATCGAAGCCGATCCGGAACTCATGCGCGCGATCGCCGAAGAGGAGCGCCTGATGCCGCACTTCCACCTCTCGGCTCAATCGGGCGACGACATGATTCTGAAGCGCATGAAGCGCCGGCACACTCGGCGCGACACGATTGCATTTTGCGATGCCGTGCGTCGGGTGCGCCCGGAGGCCGCGTTCGGCGCCGATCTCATCGCAGGCTTTCCCACCGAAACCGACGATATGTTCGACAACACGCTGAAGCTCGTGGAGGACGCTGGTCTGGCCTACCTGCACGTCTTCCCCTTCAGTCCCCGGACGGGAACGCCCGCAGCGCGAATGCCGCCTGTAGAGCGCACGCTTGTCAGGCGGCGCGCGGCATGCTTGCGCGCGAAGGGCGCGTCGGCCCTCGCGGTGAGGTTAAAGAGTCTCGTGGGGAGCGAGCAGTTGGTTCTCGTCGAAGAGCCAGGTCGAGGCCGGACGCCTTGTTTTGCTTCGGCGCGATTTCACGGCCACGCCGAGCCTGGAACAATCTTGCCGGCGCACATCCACTCCGCGGACGTCGATCACCTGACGGCGGACCTGCGCACGTGAATTTCGAGGCGTTCGCCCCAAGGCCCGGTTTCATGGCCAGGCTGAAAACCGGCCTTTCGCGCAGCGCCAATGCACTCGGCGAGAGCCTGAAGGGACTGATTACCAGGAAAAAGCTAGACGCCCAAACCCTCTCGGAACTGGAAGAGGCTCTGGTTCGTGCGGACATCGGCAGCATTCGCGCCGCCAATATCGCGGCCGCAATCGGCAGAGGACGTTACGACGCGGAAATTTCCGAAGTCGAGTTGCGCACCTTGCTGGCGAATGAGATTGCGGCGCTTCTGCAGCCCGTTGAACTGCCGTTCACGATCGATCGTTCTCGAAAACCATTCGTGGTTCTGGTCGCTGGCGTCAATGGAACCGGAAAGACGACCACGATCGGCAAGCTTGCGCGAAAATTTGCCGACGAGGGTCTAAGAATCGTGCTCGTGGCGGGCGATACATTCCGGGCCGCCGCTATCGAGCAGTTGCAAGTCTGGGGCAACCGAACCGGCGCGGAGGTATTCGCTCGCGGGCCAGGCGCCGACGCGGCCGGTCTTGCCTACGATGCGCTGGCCAGCGCCCGCGCGAGCGGCGCGGATGTTCTTCTCATCGATACTGCAGGCCGGCTCCAGAACAAGGCCGGCTTGATGGCAGAGCTTGCCAAGATCGTGCGCGTTCTCAAGAAAGTCGACCGGGATGCACCACACGCGGTGCTCCTCATCCTCGACGCAACGACCGGCCAAAATGCGATTTCCCAAGTCGAAGCCTTCAAAGCGGCAGTGCCATTGACAGGTCTCATCATGACAAAGCTCGATGGAACTGCGAAAGGCGGCATTCTGATTGCGCTCGCAGACCGGTTCAACCTGCCCGTTCCGTTCATCGGTGTGGGAGAGGGCGAGGAAGATCTGCAGGTCTTCGGGGCTCGCGCATTCGCAAATGCTCTGACGGAGGTTTCATGAAGGCAAATGCCACATCTTCGCACCTGGTCCGGCTCGCCCTGGATTTGGGGCCCCTCGTCATTTTCTTCGCCGCGTTCCAGTATTTCGGAATATTCGTGGCCACAGCGTGCTTCATGGTCGCGGTCCTGGTTGCGCTTGGGGCGGGCTATGTGCGGGAACGGCGACTTTCGCCCATGCCGCTCTTCACTGCCGTGCTCGTTCTGGTTTTTGGGGGTCTCACGCTCTATTTGCGAAACGATGTCTTCATCAAGATGAAGCCGACGGTGCTGTACGCGCTGTTCGCCTCATTGCTGCTGGGTGGCCTCGCCTTCAATCAATTGCTGATCAAGCACGTCTTCGCGCAGGCCTTCGATCTCAGCGATTCGGGCTGGCGCACGCTGAGTCTGCGTTGGGGAGGGTTTTTTCTGGCTCTGGCTGCGCTGAACGAAGCGGTGTGGAGGAACTTTTCCACTTCGACCTGGGTCTACTTCAAAGTGTGGGCCGTCATCCCGCTGATCTTCCTCTTTGCCCTGGCCCAGACGCCGCTGATTCTGAAGCACGAGGTCCGAACCGACACTCAGGAATAGGCCGGAACGCGCAGCGCAACATCTCGGTGGGTTTCGCCCCCGGCGCGCAGGGAGCTACTCCATCGCAGACCGGTTTGTCCTGCACACATCCCATTTGCAGTGCGGCAAAAATATTTTCGGAAAATGATGCACGCCGGGAACATCGAAAACCTTGTCGCGCGCAGTGCACGCCATTAAGGTTTGAACCTTGGTGCGAAAACACGCAGCGAACATGCATGATGCCCGGCGTCGCGCGGGTCGGTTCCCGGAAAAAAATATTCGGCGGTGTTGGGAGACTCACGATGTCGAAGGGACAGCGAAAGGCAAACGGAAGCTTCGAGCTTGCCGAGTCGCCGTCGCATCTCATGAGGCGATGCCATCAGTTTTTCGGCGACCTGTATGCGCGGGAAACCGGGGACGGACGTCTGACCAAGCAGCAATACCTCGTTTTGTACGCGCTGGAGCAACATGACGGGGTCAGCCAGACCGCGCTTGTAGACGCGACCGGCATCGATCGTTCTACACTTGCCGATATGGTGCGGCGCATGCTCGAACGCGGCCTTCTGTCGCGCAAACGCACGGAAGCCGACGGGCGCGCGAACGAGGTCGCCATCAGCCTTGCGGGCCGGCGCGTACTGAGAGCGGCACGTATGGCCGCCGAACGGGCCGAACGAGGGCTGCTGGAACCGCTGCCGGCTGCCGAGCGCATCAGGTTCGTCAAATCCCTGGCACTTATCGCCGCAGCGGCCGAACAATATCCTTCCAGCAACGGCGCAAAACCCCATCGCAAGGCTGTTGGCAGGCGAAACCAAACACATAGTCGGGCGTAGCCTTCGCAACTCGACGGGAGCGTGTGGCCCGCATTTTTCCGGCTTGCCTGGCGGGTCTAACCCAAGCTCCCGCTAACCCGCGGCGCGGGCGCGGCCGATGGCAGGAAGTATGATCGCCCCCAGCGCGTTGCCGACGATCGGGCCAGCGTAGCGCAGCCTGACGATGCCTTTTCCATCGATAATGAACGTTTCCGGCACGCCATAAATTCCCCATTCGATTCCCGCGCGGCCGTCTTCATCGATGTCCAGGCGGAGGAAGGGGTTTCCCACATCGCGAAGATAAGCGCGCGCAGCGGGCCGGCTGTCCTTGTAGACCATTCCGTAGAGCGCAACGTCTCTTATCCGCGAAAGCGCGGCAAGGGCCGGCGCCTCCGCTCGGCAGGGCACACACCATGACGCCCAAACGTTAAGAACGGTGACATGGCCTGCCCGCAAATCCGAGGACGTAAAGGCGACCGCCAACGCATCGAGCGGAGGCAGGTCCGTCGCAGGAACCGGCTTGTCCAGGAGGGCGGACGGCAATTCGTCGGGCGGAGGTCCGTTCAGGCTGCGAAAAAACAAAAAGACGAGGACGGCGAAGAAGAGAAGAGGAGCAACATAGAGCAGCCGCTTCATCTCCGGTCTTCTCCTTCGATTTCGGCGATGATCGCCTTGGCGCGGGCGTACGAGCGAAGCGTTACAAGGACCGCCGCCGCCAGCCCGATCAGCGAGATGCCGTAGGCTGGCCAAACGAACGCCGCGTAACCTCCCATCGCGAGAAAATGTGTCATCGCGTGGCCACCTGGCGCGCGAGAAGCGTCCTGCCGCGCCGAGTGAGGATTTCGGTCCGCATGCGAACGATCCAGAGCGTGAGAAACAGAAGCGTGTAACCGAGTGCCATCAAGAAAAGCGGCCAGAGAAAAACGGGTGCTATGAGCGGGCCACCGGCACGAAAAATGCTTTCTCCCTGATGCAGCGTGTTGAAGCACAGGTGCAGCGATTGCTGCCACCCGGAGCGGCAATCCACAGAGACCTTCACGACCACCACGTCGACGGCGCCGACCAGCGCCAGCACCGCCGCCGCGCGGGCCGCCCGGGTCTCGTCCTCGATAGCGTTCCAGAGCGCGATGTAACCAAGATAAAGCAGAAGCAAAATCAGAAACGATGTCAGCCGTGCGTCCCAAGCCCAATATGTGCCCCACATGGGCCTACCCCAAAGCGAGCCGGTAACGAGCGCGAGCGCCGTGAAGAGCGCGCCAAGCGGTGCTGCTGTTTTTGCCGCCACATCGGCGATGGGATGGCGGTTGACAAATCCGAGGAGCGAAGCGCCCGCCATCGCTGCGTAGGCCATCATGGCGATCCATGCCGCGGGGACGTGCACGAACATGATGCGCACGGTATCGCCCTGCTGATAATCGGGCGGCGACGTGAACAACCCGAGATAAAGACCGATCGCAATCAGAAAGGCCGCCGAAATCGCGAGCCACGGCCACACAACACCGCTCACATCCATGAACCGCTTGGGATTGGCATATTCGAGCATTGCGGCCCTCTAATGCTTCGCTCCGGTCCCGGCAAGTGCGATCTCAGTCGCCAAGATTGAGCCTGAGGCCGACCGCCGACGCAAAGGGAGAGAGAAGTACCGCGCCCAATGAAAATGCGGCCAGGAACCACAAATCGCCGCCCGAACGGCCCTGCTGCGCGGCGAGCACGGCGCCCGCGCCAAAAATCACGGCGGGCGACAGAAGTGGCAGTACAATCAGGGGAAGGATCAGTCCACCGCGGCGCACCGACAGGGTGAGGGACGCACCGACGGCGCCGATTGCGCTGATCGCTGGAGTGCCGACAGCCAGCGACAACACCAGCGCACCGTAGCCGCTAGACGGAAGGTTGAAAAGGAGCGCCATCACCGGCGACAGCAGTGTGAGCGGCAGTCCCGTGGCCAGCCACTGAGCCGCCATCTTTGCGGCCGCGATCGCCTCGAGCGTCAAAGGCCCCAAAGCGAGGAGATCGAGAGTACCGTCTTCGAAATCCGATTGAAAAAGTCGGTCGAGCGAGAGAAGAGAAGCCAGGACGGCGGCAACCCAGAGCACGCCTCCCGCGATGCGTCCCAGCAATTTCAGATCGGGGCCGACCGCAAGAGGCACCAGCACGGCGACGGCCGTAAAGAACCCGAGCGCCAGCATCGCGCTGCCGCCTGCGAGCGTTGCCAGGCGCACATCGCGCGCAACGAGAGCCGTAAAGCTCATGAGATATTCAAGGTTGCGCAGTTCGCGCCGAGCGGCTCGTGTGTGGCTGCGACCACGATTCCGCTCGCAGCGCAGTGCCGTTCTATCGACTGCCGCATCAGGGCTTTGCCGTCCGGGTCGAGCCCGGAAAGCGGCTCGTCGAGCAGCCAGAGGGGACGCCGCACAAGGATCAAACGAGCAAGCGCCAGCCGTCGCCGCTGTCCAGCGGAGAGGTATTGCACGGGCAGATCGCGAAGAGGCGCCAGACCCGCATGGAGGAGCGCTTCGCCGATGTCGCCGGCTGTCCGATGGACCCGCGAATAGAACCGCAGATGCTCGGTCGGCGTGAGCTGAAGCTTCAAGCCGTCCTGGTGCCCGATCCAGCCGACAAAAACCCTGCGTTCTTCGCCGATCGCGAGTGCATTTCGATTCGCAAGACGAAGCCGAATGGTGCCGGAACGGGGCTCAAGAAATCCGGCGATGGCGCGCAGAAGGGAGGTCTTCCCGGCGCCGTTCCGCCCTTCGATCGCAAGCATCCCGCCGGGCGCAACATGGAAGCTCAAGCCGCGAAGAACGAGGCGTTCGCCTCGCACCAGTGCAAGCTCCTGCACATCCAGCCCGCAAAGCGTCTCCACAGCCTCAATACATGTGCTGGCCGCCATTGATCGAGAGCGTCGACCCGGTGATAAAGCCGGCCTCATCCCCAATCAGGAACAGCACCCCGCGCGCAATTTCGTCGGCGCGGCCAAGACGGCCCACGGGAATCCGCGCCACGATCTTCTCCAGTACCGGAGCGGGCACCGCCGAGACCATGTCTGTATCGATATAGCCCGGAGCGATGGCGTTGACGGTTACGCCTTTGGCGGCGCCTTCCTGCGCGAGTGCCTTGGTGAAGCCGTGAATCCCGGACTTCGCCGCAGCGTAATTGACCTGTCCATATTGTCCGGCCTGACCGTTGATGGAGCCGATATTGACCACGCGCCCAAATCCGCGCTCGACCATGCCGTCCCAGACAGCCTTGCACATGTTGAAACAGCCACCCAGATTTGCATCGAGAACTTCGTCCCACTGCGTTCGGTTCATTTTGCGCATCGTTGCGTCGCGCGTGATGCCCGCATTGTTGACAAGCACATCGATCGGCCCGGACTCGGCGCTGATTTTCGTCACCGTGGCAACGCATTGCCCCAATTCCGATACATCGCATTTGTAAGCGGGAATTCCCGTTTTCTGCGTGAAGTTCCTGGCACGCTCCTCATTGCCCGCATAAAACGCAGCCACACGATAGCCGGTGCTCTTGAGCAAGATCGAAATGGCCTCGCCGATACCCCTTGTGCCGCCGGTGACGATCGCAATCCGCCCCATCCGCTTCTCCCGTGCTTGTATTCGTTCGCGTTCGTCTGAAGTCCCGTCGCAGTGTGAATCAACGTTCAACGCACATGGCAATACCCATCCCGCCGCCGATGCAGAGGGTGGCGAGGCCTTTGCGCGCGTCCCGCTTCTGCATTTCATGGAGAAGCGTCACCAGCACGCGTGCGCCCGAGGCTCCGATCGGATGACCGATCGCGATCGCGCCACCGTTGACGTTTACCTTCGTCCCGTCCCAACCCAACTCCTTGTTGACGGCGCACGCTTGCGCCGCAAAGGCCTCATTGGCCTCGACGAGATCGAGGTCGGCGGGCGTCCAGCCCGCACGATTTAGCGCGTTTCGCGAGGCCGGGATGGGCCCAGAGCCCATCAACGAGGGATCAACTCCGGCCTGCGCCCAGGATACGATCCGCGCCAACGGCTTCAGACCACGGGTCCGCGCCTCATCGGCGCTCATGAGCACCACTGCAGCGGCGCCGTCATTGATGCCGGACGCATTCGCCGCCGTTACGGTTCCATCTTTCTGAAACGCCGGCTTCAGAGCCGAGATGCCTTCGTATGTCACTCCATCGCGGATGTATTCGTCGGCATCGACGATGCGCTCCCCTTTGCGCTCCTTGACCGTCACCGGCACGATTTCATCGGCGAAACGCCCGGACTTGCGCGCTGCCTCCGCTTTGTTCTGCGAGGCCACGGCGAAGCGGTCCTGCGCCTCGCGCGTGATCTGCCATTCCCGCGCGACATTTTCCGCCGTCACACCCATATGATACCCGTGGAAGGCGTCCCAAAGTCCGTCTTTCAGCATCGTGTCCGTGAATTCAAGCGCCCCCATCTTCTGGCCGCTGCGCAGGTAAGCCGCATGCGGCGCCCGGCTCATCGATTCCTGGCCGCCCGCGACGACGATGGCAGAATCGCCGTTCATGATCGCCTGAAAGCCGAGTGCGACTGCGCGCAACCCCGAACCGCACAGCTGATTGACGATCCAGCCCGGCACCTCGACCGGAATACCCGCATTTACCGCGGCCTGCCGCGCCGGATTTTGGCCCTGCGCTGCGGTCAGAATCTGTCCCAATATGACTTCGGTCACCTCCTTGGGCGCAACATGGGCGCGCTCGATCGCGCCTTTGATGGCAACTTTACCGAGTTCGTGAGCCGGCACGCCGCCGAAACACCCATTGAAAGAACCCACGGGTGTGCGGGCTCCAGACACGATGACCACTTCCGTCATGGAATTGCGCCTTATTCCGCTGAGGCAGGGTGCCCCGAACGTCTGCAAAGGTAAACTGCGGCGAATCCGCCTCGCCCACCAGGAATCTCGCCGGCATGCGGCAGCGACCGCCCCGCAACAATGGAAGGGCACTGGACAGGGATAGAAGGTAATGTTGTGCTAGTATCACGCGGCTCTCCAGAGAAAAAGAGCCTGAAACTTCGCCAAATGGTTGGACCGTGCCAGACAGCAAGCCCGAAGCGCCAGATCCGGTCATCATCAAGAAGTACGCCAACAGGCGTCTCTACAACACCAAGACTTCGAGTTATGTCACGCTCGATCACCTTTGCGAAATGGTGAAGGAAGGCACGGAATTCGAGGTGCGTGACGCGCGCTCGGGAGCGGACATTACGCGCGCGGTCCTGACCCAGATCATCTTCGAGGAGGAAGGCAAAGGGCAAAACCTTCTGCCCATCCGCTTCCTGCGCCAGCTCATTCGGTTTTACGGCGACAGTATGCAGGCCTTCGTTCCGGGATATCTCGACCAGTCGATGGAACATTTGACGAGGCACCAGGAAGATATGCGCCAACGCGTGGCCGAGGCCTTGGGCGGTGGAAGCCAGGCGATCGAAGCGCTCACGCGTCAGAATGTTGCGATGTTCGAGCGCGCGATGCGGATGTTTTCTCCCTTTGGTCTTCAGACCTCGCGCGAACCCCCGGTGGGTCCGGGCAGCGGTTCTCCGGAGTCCAAGCCGGACTCTGCCGATGAGGTCAGCGATCTCAAGAACGAGATCGAAGCGATGCGCCGGCAACTCGCGGAACTTGCCCGGGATCGCAACAATCGGAAGTAGTCGACGTACGCTGCTACTTGGGTTGGTCGCGCCGGTCCGTTTTCCAGGGCGGCACGAGCAAGGGTTCCCCGAAATAGTAACCCTGGAAATAGTCGATTCCGAAACTCTCGAGCAATTCGGCCTCCTCCTCGGACCCGACCCACTCGGCCACCGTTTCGAGCCTGAAATTCTTGGCGAGATCGACCAGCGTGCGCACGAATATCTGGTTGTCCTTGGAGGATGTAATTCCACGAACGAACGCGCCATCGATCTTCACGAGATCGACCTGCAGCATCTGCAGATTGCGGAACGAAGTGAATCCCGCACCAAAATCGTCGATAGCGACCCTGCAGCCCAAATCTCTCAAATTCGAAATGAACCGCGTGCTCTCCTCGAAATCGTTCAACGCTGCGGTTTCCGTAAGTTCTACGATAATGCGCTGCGCCACGCTGTCGTTTGCGCGAACGTAGTGGATGAAAGAGGTGAGCCATGACGGATCGGATGCCGTCGTGCCAGACACGTTGACCGCAAGGGAAATGTGCGGATACACGTGCAGTTCGGCCACCGCCATTTCGAGCGCGTGGCGATCGAGCTGCCGCACGAGGCCAAGCTGTTCGGCCGCTGGAACGAATTGTCCCGCCGTGCTGATCGAGCCATCGGCGCGCACCATCCGCATGAGACATTCGTGATGGACCGGCCGACGCTCCTTGGCGCACACGATCGGCTGATAAGCGAAAACCAGTCGGCCTGCCGTCAGCGCTTCGGCGACTTCGTCCGCGATCGCCATCAGGCGGAGGCGGGCCATTTCGCGCTGCGGCGATTTCTTGTAGACGCAGAAGCCATCCCGGCCTGCCGCGCGAGCGCGGTCGAGCGCTTCTTCGGCCTTCAGCATCGCTTCCTGGCCCGAGGAGGCATCGGCGGGCAGCCAAATCGCGCCTATGCTGATCGTGGCCGCCACCGTTCCCCGCCGCGTCGCGATCACATCTTTTCGCACGCTATCGCGCAGACGCTGCACAACCAGCGTCATCTCGGATTCCGAGCAGCAGCCCAGGATGATCCCCAGTTTGTTTCCTGCAATTCGACCGATCACGTCGCTGGTGCGCAATGCGGACGCCAATCGCTCACCGACTGTGACAATCACTTCGTCCGCGGCGCCAAAACCATAAGCTTCGTTGATCACTGCCAGCCGATCGATTGCCGCAACGAGGTAGGCGCAGTTCAACTTCTTGACCGTGGCGACTTCAATGGCCCCCGCAAGCTCGGATCTCAGGCTGGTGC
>Ga0182024_10002000_pt1 | contig 51399 bp, 36 predicted proteins | sample P32metaG_FD_120480 | JGI IMG/M metagenome (GOLD analysis project Ga0182024, IMG submission 120480) | Permafrost microbial communities from Stordalen Mire, Sweden - P3-2 metaG (Illumina Assembly) | ecosystem: Environmental > Terrestrial > Soil > Wetlands > Permafrost | place: Sweden: Stordalen... | reverse complement strand
CGACTCCACCAACTCGTCGCATAGCCAGTCATACTCCTCCTGGCTCCCATCCACCCAGTGAATGCGATCCGGCTGCGTCAGCTCCGCCATCTTTTCCACCCAGCGGATCAGGTGCTTGTTTGTTGTCAGCGGCTTGGTGATGCTCAACTTCCCCTGCTTCATGCGTCTTCCTCTGCTTCAGCCGTTGGCGGCGTTATGTATCAATCAATTGGATAAACGATACAACCTTACTGTCGGTGCGCCGTTTATAGCTCGAACCGACAACCTTTCGAAGAAAGGAATCCGTGGGCCTGCACGCAGATCCAGGAGCAATTGCCGGAATAGGGAGGCTCAGGATGGCTCTAAGTTGTTGATGGATGGGCTCTTCGGGAAAATCTAGGGACTCATCGCATCCGCTTGCCCGGTCGAGCGTAGTCCTGAGCATCGTCGAGTCAATCCACTGTCCAATCGGTCAAACCACAACCCTCAAAAAAAAAGAAGAGGAAGTGTGCAAAAGTGACCAGAATCTTCGCCAAGAAGCGGATATCAAAGCATTACCTGTTCTATTTTTTCCCCGGACCGCTCAGGAATCGCAAATTCATTCCGGAGGTCCTCATGTCCTTTACGGTAATCCTAGCCCTCGGCTTGGATTCGCTAGAGGCCGGTCAACGGTCAGTCTGGCAATCCGCTGGATACTTCGTCACGCCCATAAAATCCATCAGTGAAGCCATCGTCCGTCTCAGGGAAGGCGATTTCGACCTGGTTCTCCTGGGTCATTCCATCCCAGCCGACAGCCGGGAAAGATTCACGTTTCTGATTCGAGCATCCGGTTCGCGAACGCCTGTGGTTTCAATTACAGACTCTTCAACAGAGTGCGATTGCTTTGCGGATGGAACCATCAGAAACGATCCAGCAAGCCTGCTCAAGAGCATTCGAGAATTAATGGCCGAACGCGCCAGAGCGCCTGCGCCGAGTCGGGCTGTGCCTGTTTTTACGGCATGAGTGGCCGCGGCGCACCATTTTCAAATAGGCGGCCGGGCCTTCCAGGTCACCGGTCCAACGGAAACAACTGTGCAATTCGAATTGAGGAACTGGGGGAAATCGATGCGTGCCTTGCAACTGATTCGTCGCCAACACAGTAATGCTTTTCAGCCGGATCGCTATGACAGCGATCTCGCCGAAATAAGACCTCGAAATGGTGAAATGCCATTCCGGAGAGAGTTCCGAATGCCTGGGACTCCTGAATCGAACCAGGACAACAGCCGTGGGCCTTGCGGCACCGAAGGATTTTTCAAGGACTTTCCCGCCGAAGCGCAGCACGACTTCACGTCGCTCGCGACACATTTCCGCTGCCCTGGCTCGACAGTTCTCATCAGTGAGGCGCAGGAGCCATCCCGCGTTCTCTTCCTGCTGGAAGGCGAAGTTAACATCTCCATGAATTCCTCCGATGGCAAGCGGCTTCTGCTTGAGGTCGCTCGCGCAGGAGATACTTTGGGGCTCACATCCGCCCTTTCCGGCGAGCCCTCGGAGATTCGCGCGCAATCCATGTACCCATGCAGGATCGCGTCGCTTCAGCGCCGGGATTTTCTCGCGTTTATATCGCGCCATCCGGTCGCCGGCCAAAATGTGGCGCGGGAACTATGTGCTGATCTTGCGCGGGCTCGCGAGAGATTGCGCATTCTCGGCCTCACTTCGACCGCAACGGCCAGACTCGCTCTTCTCCTGCTGGAGTGGTGCAGGGAGGGCCAGCGGACTGCGGAAGGTATCCAGATCCGGTTTGTGCTGACCCACCGCGAAATCGGCGAGTGCATTGGGGCATCGCGTGAAACGGTAAGTCGCACCCTGACTGACTTTAGAGTCCATGACCTGGTGAGAATGCGCGGTTCAACATTAGTCGTCAACAGCTGTCACAACTTGGCAAACTACGCAGGCATCGATTCCACTCCAGACCCGCACGAACCGGCCGCGTGATCCTTCCACGGATTGTGGAGCGGGATAGCTTCGGCTGCTGGCCGAGTCGGTTTCGGATTAGCTATTCCGCTGCGCGGTAAGCGCCGCGATCGCGGGCAGGCGCCCGTATTCGTGGGCCCCCATTCGTGGGACTAAGCTTCGTGGGCCTCAGATTCTCGCGCATCAGACCGGCTTAGTGGGCTGAAAAGTCTTTAACCCGAACGGAATCACCGCAAACCCTGGCAGAATCCCGGTGAAACTAATCAGAATTGCCGGCAGCCGGACGCTTCCTCCGCGTTCATGCAGGACGAATGGTGCGGAGTCAGCGGCATAAAGGCCCCAACTTCAACACCCCAAATTATCGATGAAATTTGGCTCCTCAGTAGGACTCGTTCCCCGAAGCACTTTCGTAACTTATTGAAAGCACGCAAGTAGTTGAAAGTACAGACAGGGAGATTTCGTTTATTTCGCAGGTTTCAATTGTTTCGCAGTCTCTTAGGGCAGTCTTAGGGACAGCGGGTATTAAAAAGACACGAACATACTCAACCCACCAGATTTTCAGAAAGCGTTTGTTGCCCCTCAGCGTCGATTTCCCCCAAAGTCGCAAGCCCGACCTCCGCGAGGTGGGCAGAGAGACCTACGAAGTGGTTACGAACACGGGACGTCGTGGATACAAGCAGCGGATGCGCAAGCGGACGTTCAAGACTGAGCGGGAGCAAAACTACGCGCCTAGCGAAGTCGCAGCGATCCTAATCGTGAGCTACGACGCTGCATTGCGGCTCACGCAGAAGATGAAGGGCATGGTCGATTTGGGGACGCCAACGCTGCGCATAAGCAGCAAGCTTAACCAATCAAAAAGTGCGGATGCTTTAGCCTTTCACCCGACCCGTTGATTCGCGAATGATCAGCTTCGGTTCAACCTTGATCTCATCGCGCGGCGGCACTGTGTTGTGAATGCGATTCAAGAGGCTCTGCGTCGCCACTCTACCAATCTCCTCGAGCGGTTGATTGATCGTCGTCAGACGAGGCAGGGTGAACGCCGCCGCCTTGATGTCGTCGAAGCCGATGACGGAAACGTCCTCCGGCACGCGCAGGTTGAAATCCTTCAATGCGCGTATCGCGCCGATTGCCGAAATGTCATTGAATGCAACGATCGCAGTAAAAGGCTGCTTGCTCGCGAGCAGTTGTTGAACGACCGGATAACCCAGCTCGGGCGAGCTCATATCGCGATCCAGGCTTACGACCAATTCCGGTTTGATTTCAATTCCCAGTCGCTCTGCGACTGCTACCAGGCTCTTCCAGCGCTCATCAGAGTCTGAACTAAAGGGTTGCCCGCGCATGAAGGCGATTTTGCGGTGGCCCAGCTTGTAGAGATGCCCAAGAGCAAGCTCGGCAGCGTGCACATGATCGAGAAGCACATTCGTTACCCCTTCGATCTGTCTATGCCCCGCGACGGCCACTACAGGAATTGAAATCGGATGTTCGAGCCGCGTGTCGATTGCAATCAGCCCTTGAGCACCGCGCCCGACCAGCATCCGCGTGTACTCTTCCACCAGGTTCGGCTTGTGCCGATGATGTGCCGTGAAGTAGAAATATCCGGCTTGAATCAGCTGATCGCCGATGCCGCTCATCACTTCCGTGTGATATCCGTCGCCCAGCTCAGGTACCAGGATGCCAATCGTGAGCGTCCGCCTGCTCCGTAGCGATCGAGCCAGAAGATTCGGCTGGTAATTCATCGCCTTGGCGGCAGCTTTAATCCGGTCGCGCGTCGCCTGAGGGATCGATCTTCCCGGCACATCGTTCAAAACCACTGAAACCGTCGCCGGATTCAGTCCAAGATGCTCAGCAAGTTGCTTCAGGCTCGCCGTTTGATGACCCCGCGGCTTCACATGCGTTTTTGTCTTCTTGTCGCTCGCGGCATTCTTCATCTCGTTACTCAAATCTCTCGGTAATTGTTTTCACGGTTGATTCTACAATCCTCCGATCGCAAGGTAAGTGCGGAGCGACATGCTTCATCATTTCCTGCTTCGATGTGTGCCATCTGAAATGATCTACGCAGGCAAAAGTATCACCTTACCGGCGTTCGAACTTTTCTCCTCCAGCTTCGCTGGATCGCCGACTTGCGTAATAATGTAGGGGGTCGCCCATTCGGCGAAAATCACATCCATCCCCAAGTTAAATTCTCTGCAGCGAAGACAGTGGGGCCGGGTCAGCAATTCCGCAGTCTAAGCTCATCGAGTCAACCAATGAGACAATCGATGTACTTGGGGGACCATATTGTCTTTCCATAAATATCATGGCCCCGAAAATCTGCGCATGTCAAGCAGAAATACAGGTTATGTCGCGCATTACTACCGAAGTTAATCGTTTTATCAATAGTCACTTCTCCGGCTAAACCCGCGGCGCCCTTCGCGTTGCATTTTATGAAACTAGATGACTATATTGAGACACACGATTGTCTAATGACGTTTATGATGGAACAGTATGCGTGGTATTTGCCGCTTGCCGCCCCTGGAAAATGAGCCAGCTTAGCGCCGCCATCGCAACTCCCGTAAAGCAGGGAACCATTAACCCATAACGCAGAGAATGGAAGTGCGTCGAGACCAGCCCCGTGATCCATGGAAACAGCGCGGCCCCCATACCACCCATTGCAAAAAACCATCCCCGCGGTGAAAGTTCCAAGAGGTACGAAAGCGAAAGCGGATAGAGCGGTCCAATGAACACGCCCGCTACTCCGGCGGCCACCAGGATCAGCCACGGCTGCGGAGCTGCGATCACCGCGACCGCTGCGACCGTCACGCCCCAGATTCCCGATTGCAACACTTGCCGCCGCCCCAACTTAGCTAGTAGCCGCGTCGAGAAAATGAGCCGGCTAAGCATCTCCCCGAACCAGAAGACCGAAGTCGCTAGAGCCGCCCCTGCCAGGCTATGCATCCCTGCGCGACGCGAATAGGTGGTCAACCATCCGCTCAGCGATGACTCGGCGCCGACGGTGGTCATCGCCAGAAGCAGGAGCAGAGCAAAAACCGCCCGAATAGGGCTCCCATCTGAATCTGACTTGCGTTTCGGCACTGCTCGCGCAGCACCGCGCTCCAGCAAGACCACCCAGACAAGCATCGCAAACGACAACACCATCATCGCGACAAAGAGCCAGTGAAGTTTACCCTGGCGCAAAAATGGCAAAAAGCAAACCGGACCCGCAGTTGCACCGGCCGACCATACAAAATTCAGCCATTCCAGTTTCGCCGCGCGATCATCGCCCCAGCGATCGGAAAACAGCAGGCTGGTCGATGTCATCGCAATGCCGAGGCCCAAGCCATAAAAGAAAAACACTGCGTAAGCGATCTTCGGACCATCAATCGCCAGGACGCCAAGTGTTACCGCCATCAATGCATAGCCAATCGCAAGTGAGCGGGCGCGATGCAGCCCGCTAACAACCGCGCCGAGTCCCGATGCAAAGAACTGCAGAAAGAGAAGCAACCCTGCTTGATCGTCCCGCAGACCCCACTTCACTGAGAACGTCGGCAGCAATACCCCAAGCATTACTGTTCCCGCTCCGGTCAAGCTGAATCCCGCGCTCAGCATTACGGTTGACCAGGCTCGCGGTACGAATTGAACTCTTATCGATGAATTCGTGTCAGCCATCTTTCCCCGTGCGATTCGCAGCGTCGCTTCATCGCAGCGCGCCCAAATCACTCCGACGGCCGCTTCCTTTTTGTACGCTACTATTACGGCAGATTCGCCGTGTGCTCCGGCAACTTGCTTACAACAATTCCCTCCCCTTCGCGCACCACATAAAACCTGTCGGCAGCCAGATGCCTCAGCGTCTCCTTTTTTCCGTCCGGCCACAACACTTCGGCCTGATCGACCGACTCATGACTGCCTAATCCAAAATGCAGGCGCAGGTCGTTCTGGGAAAGGTAGCTTCCCCCACTCGTCACCTCGCCCAGCTGCACCAGATCACCCGCGATCACGCGGACGCGGGCATTGAGCGAAAGCACCCCCTCCAGTTGAAAGGTGACCCAATGGTTCATTGGGCCGCCCTCCGGCCGCAGGATCATCGGCTCGCCAACAAGATTCTCAACGACAGCTTCCATGCGCCCATCATTGAAAAGATCGCCTACCGCGAGCCCGCGGCTCACTTGCGGGATCTGAAGCGCCGGCCCCACACGGCGGCTAATGTTTAGAAACTTGCCGTCGTGCTGATTCAGAAAGAGCAGTTTCGGCTCAAGATAGTGCGTCGCTGTGTGCGTCGTATCCACCTGCGGATACACGTGCCCATTCACCTGGAAGAAATCCTGCCACCCGTTATTCGCAAAGTCGACAAAGGCATCGCCCCAACCGACGTAACCCTGCGTCCCGCGCGCGATCCCCGACGCAATGGAATTATCCGTGAAGTTCATCCCGCCTTCGTTCGTATAGAGCGCCGTGTATTCCACATCGAAGTGAGAGATCGCCAGCGACATCCGCCCCGAGTGCAGATAGTCCCCGACAGCAATACCCATGTTTGCCTGCTCCACTCCGTCCTCGTTGGCTGCTACGCCCGCCAGCAGCGCGACGTCCTCAAACTTACCGGCATTGTCATCCTGGTATAGATAATTCGCCTCGCCGTCGTTGGTCACGAAAAGATCAAGTTTCCCGTCATTATTGAAGTGCGACCAGATCGACGTCAGTCCGTAGCGGCGCTCAGTGTCGTCCACACCGGCCTGCTTTGAAACGTCCGTGAAGGTTCCATCTCCATTATTGTGGTAAAGACTATCCGGCAGTCCTTTCAATCCACGCGGTCCGCACTGTACATCGAGCCCGAGATACTTGCACCCTTTGCCCAACCCGAACTTCGGTAGGTTGTCTAGATGAAAATCCACGTAATGCGACACAAACAGGTCGGTGCGGCCGTCGTTGTCATACTCTCCGAATGCCGCACCTGTCGCCCAACCGCTGTCGGCATCGAGTCCACTCGCCTTTGTCACATCGGTGAACGTGCCGTCGCCGTTATTGCGATAAAGCACTACACCATTCAGACAAGTTACTAGCAGATCCGGCCGGCCGTCGTTATTGTAGTCGCCCACGACGGCGCCCATCGCCCAGCACGGGTAGCCGACACCTGCTTTGTCAGTCACATCGCTAAATGTGCCATCGTGATTGTTGTGAAAGAGAGCGCTGCGCGATTTGACACCGCGAAGCGCCATATCCACGCTCTGCGCGTTGGTGAAATAGATATCCGGCCAGCCGTCGCCATCGTAATCGATCAGCGCGACTCCTCCGCTCATCGATTCTGCGATGAATTTGGCATCCGGGCTCGACTTGTGGTCGAAGATGATTCCGGTCGATTTTGTGATATCAACAAGCTGCGGATAATTTGCTACTGGGCCCGTCGTCGTGCGCTCGGCCTCGGCTTTCTGCCGCTCGGCCGGCGACAGCGGCGTGGGCACCCCCATCTGCGCGGCCATCACCCCCTGAATACCAAGAAACGCAATCGATATAACGCTCCGTAGAACAACGGCCAGCAATCTCATTCTCCCTGAGATTTCCTTCCTCCAGCGAATCCGTCCGTCGATCTCCTTCATTTCTTTTTGGATGGCTCCTCTTCCGGATTCTCGTCGACGCGAATCTCATCCGGCTGGATGAGCAGATCCTTGTATACGGCGCGAAGCTTTTCTTTCATGTCCTTGTACTTCTGGTAAAGCTCCACTTCGCGCTTGGCATCGTCCGTGCGGCCCATCTTTCGGTAAAGCGTGGCTAACCTGTAATGCACGGTCGCATTTGTCGGCTCCAGCTGCGCTGAAACCTCAAGCAGCGGCAGCGCCTTTTCCTGCTGATTCATCTCAATCAGGGCCTTTGCCAATCCCAGTTGTGCGTTTGCATCTCCCGGCCGTAGCGTTACCGCCTTTGAATAGTCGTCAAACGCCTGCTTCGTCTCGCCCCTGGTCTCGGCAATCTCCGCCAACGCACAGATCGACTTTTCGTCTTGCGGATTCTGTTGGACTGCGACTCGATATTCCTGCTCCGCTTCCGTCTTGACAGCAGGGTCTTGCGATGTGTTCAACAGCTCGGCAAGCTCGAAGTGCGCGCCCGGCAGATGGGCATCAATCGCAATCGCCTTGCGGTATTGCGCGATCGCGGCATTGGTATTTCCTTCTTTGATCTCCTCGTGGGCGAGCAATTGATGCATCTGTGCTGAGTCGGGCGCCGCAAGAGAGAGCGCGATCATGGCTTCGCTCGAGAGATCCGAGAAGGTCCGGTATGATGCATAAAGCACCTCCGGATTGGCTGGCGCAGTCTCTTTCAACTGCGCGAGGATGCCGGCCGCCTGCTCAATGTCGCCGCTGTCCGTATATACTCCCACGAGTTCCAGACCTACCTGGACTTTGAATCTTTGGTCGTCAATTTGCGGAAACGATGTCTCCAGATCCTTCCGCCCCTCCACAGATTCCTGAGTTTGCAACTCCGCGATCCCCAAAATCCCCTGGATCTTGCTCAGAGCCGGCTGTTTCTCAACTGCGATACGCAAATGCGATATCGCCTCGGCGGGCCTGCCCTGAAAGAACAACAGCACACCGAGATTGCTTTGCGTCTCAATATTGGCTGGATTGATGGTCGCGGCTGCCTGCAGTTCAGGAATCGCGAGATCAGGCCGTTTTTGCTCGATATATTTTTGCGCCTGCTGAATGTGCCCCGTAAATTCTGACTGGGGATCGGTTTCCGTTTGTGCCCTGCATCTCCCGGCGAACAACAGAATGAAACATGCAGCAACTGCTCTGATCTGCGGATTCATAGGACTCATTATAGGAGTTACAACAACAGAGTATTCTTCTCATAAAAAAAAGGGACGGCGACGAATCGCCGTCTCCTTTGGTTGAGGTTGAGTTCCGGTTAGAAGCTGACGCGCCCGCTCACCTGCACGTCGCGGCCGCCGACAGTCGTGCTGCTCAGTAGCGCAGTGCCGCTGAACGGCAGGCCTGGGCCGCCGCCGGTGAGACCAAAGTTGCCATTGCTCCCGCCCCCAATGGCGCCGAAGCTCGGGTGATTGAAGGCGTTGGTCGCGTCGCAGCGGAGTTGGAACTTAACCTGCTCCCAGATTGAAAACTCCTTGCCTGCAGAGAGGGTAAATTCGTTGATGCCGGGCCCGACCAGCGGGTTTCTCTGGGCGGTGCCAAATTGTCCAGCTAGTGGCTGCGAGAAGGCAGCCTCGTTGAACCAGTGATGCCAGCTCTTTCCGCCCGGCGGGGTAAGGCTGACACCAGGCACTCGGTTCGGAAATTGGGTGCCCGCGTGCGTATAAAGTGACCCTGGGCTAGAGGGTTGGAATGGATTTCCAGCCAACTCGATGACGGTTCCGGCGATCTGCCAGCCGCCCAATACCTCATCCGCCAAAGTGCTGTTATTCATAAACATCTTGCCCTTGCCGAAGGGAAGCTGATAAACGACGTATCCCTTGAAGGCTTGGCGTTGGTCGAAGTTGGAAGGCCCGTAGTTCAGCGCGGCCTGGTTCGCAGTCAAGCTGCTTGCATGCTGCCAAACCTGCGATCCACCGTGGCTTCCCCATCCTGACGAGTCTTGATCGTCGAGCATGTGAGACCAAGTGTAGTTAAAGCTCATGCTCAGCCCGTGAGTCATGCGCTTGCTAATTGAAGCTTGCAGCGAGTGATAGTTGGAGATCGCCTGGTAAAAATTGCCGCCGAGGCCACCTGCTTGGTAGTTCAGGAAGGGGCGAAATTGCGTGTCGTTGGACGACAGGTTGCCTTCGGGCACTGCGTTGAGGTCGGTTGGGAATGGGAGATTGAAACCGTGGCTTCCCACATAAGCGACAGTGACCACATAGTCTGTGCTCAACGCCCGCTCGACGGCCAGGTTCCATTGATTGATCTTGGCTATCGGCGTGTTGTAGGGGTTATACGAGCCGCCCTGGCCGTTGAACCTGCCTGGATCGGTGGATGCGGAGGTGTAAGGCAATGCCGTCACGGCGCCCCCACCCAACGGATAGAGATTGCCAGGACCGTCGAACTTGGTCACCGGATAGATTCCGTTCGACTGGTCGTTGAAGCTGCCTGAGGAAGCCACTGCCGCTCCCATGCCGCTGCCCTCAACATCCAGGCTGTAGTTATAGGAGTAGAGCCCGTATCCGCCCCGGAGGGTGGTTTTGGGGATCGGCGCCCACGCGAATCCTACGCGCGGAAGCCAGGTGCTGAAGACGTCTTTCTGCAGCGCAGTGCGTCCATTGGCGTGGGTGCTGCCGTACCAATAGGCGCCGAGAGTGCCGTCATCGTTCTTCACCGTGGGGTCGAATGTTGCCTCATTGCCGATCATCTCATTGAATCCGTGGTTGATCTCGTAGCGAAGGCCGAGGTTCACCGTGAGATTGCGGCCTATCTTCCAATCGTCCTGGAAGAACATCTGCGGTTTCTTCAAGCGAGCTCCGAACTCAGGTGTGAAGCCCGCGTTCCAGTTGGTTATATATCCGAGCAGGAAGTCAGCGTATTCTTCGCCGCTGGATGAGTTGGGCGAAGCGACGCCTGCTGCATTCAGCGTCCAGTTTTCGGTGTATTCGCCGGAGAACTGCACGGTTCCGCCGTTGAGGTTGCCCCAGTTGGTTGCGTCGTCGCGGTAGAACGCCAACTCTCCGCCAAAGTGAAGAACATGCTTGCCGCGGATCATGGTGACCACATCAGATGGGTCGAAGGCAAACTCCTTGTACTGCGCATTGGTGGCAGGATCGAGCCACGCATATGGATAGTTGCGGACGTACTGAAGCGCAGGAATGATGTTGGCCTTGGAAAACTGCCAGCCCAGCTTTGATGGATAGTTCTGACCAGTGGTTGAATCTGAGAAGAAGTTCAACTGGTCGGTGTAGCCCATGCGTGCTTCGTTGATGGTGTTGGAACTGATGTTCCACACGTCGGTGACCTGGCCAACGTTGTTGTCCACGTCACCGAGCTGGCATGCAAACGGGCAGGGAGTCACAGGATTCGCGCCGTTTTCCAGCTCGTCGCCCTGGTTATCAGAAAGCGTGATCCGGTTATTGGGGGTTACGTCGTAATCCAGACGCCCGAAGAATCTCCGCCAGGGGCGGGGTACCGGATAGCTGTCGTACCAGTTATTCTGGTACACGCCGTTTGCCTGCAGGTTTGACGATCCTTGGTTTGACTGCACGAAGTGGCCCACATTGTTGGATAGGCCGGTATTGGCGGTTCCGCCAGGATAATACTGTTGCAGAATCTTTGAGACATTGTCGAACATGGCCGAAGGAATTTCGTTCGAGCCATATTCCGAAATGAAGGACTTCCGGATCGGGTATGGATTCCCGGCCGAGTCGGTCCCAATTGTCTGCGTGGTGGGATCATAGAGGGTGTAACTGCCGGTAAAGTTGCCGCTCATGATGGCGGAGGTCGGCACTGTCTGGAAGCCGGTGCTGTTGCCGTTGTTATCAATCCGGTCGTAGCCGAAGAAGAAAAATGCCTTCTTCCTGAATTGAGGAATGGGAATCGGCCCGCCGATGGTGCCGCCATAGTCGTTATAACGAAGGAGCGGAACTGTCTCCTTGGTTCCGAAGCCAAATGGCGCCGCGTTCAGGGCGTTGTTGTCGAGGTACTCGTAGGCGGTGCCGTGGAACTTGTCGGTGCCGCCCTTGGTGATCTGATTGATGATCATTCCGCCCACGCCGTATTGCGCGGAGAATGAAGACAGCGAGACCTGGACTTCGGCCAGGTCGTCGAACACCGCCGGGTTTGCATTTTGGCTGGCCGGCAGGGTGGAAGTGGCGCCATCCGCCAGGACGTTGCTAAAGGGCAAGTTGCCGTTGGAGGATGCCGTCTGGCCGGGGCTTGCGGACCCCTGAGCGCCGCCCGCGGTTCCCGAGGTGCCGGGGAGCATAATAATGAAGTTCTCCCAGCTATTGCCGCTGTTGTTCGCGGTGCCCACCTGAGGAAGCAGAGCCATGGTAGAAGCTTCTACGGTCACCGTCTGGTCGCCGCTTGCGGTGTTCAACAAGGGAACGTCGGTGTTCACCGTGACAGCGACCGTGACTTCGCCGATCTTCAATTGCGCATCCACCGATGTAAGACCCACATCCACAGTGACCGGGCCACGCACGATGGTCTCGTATCCCGTTTTCTTGAACGTGATCTTGTAGCGCCCGGCCACGATCGAGGATGTGTCATACAAACCGTCCTGGTTCGTGGTGTAGTCCTTCGCTACGCCGGTGTCGACGTTCAAAACTGAAATCGTCACTTCAGGCACCAGCGCCCCCGTGGTGTCGGTCACGGTGCCTCTGATGTCGCCTGCGTTGATGGCTTGTCCGAGACTCGTCCTGCTTCCGCCGATCAAAATTCCACTGACCAAAAGAACGAGGGCCGGAATCCTTATCAATCCTTTTCTCATGAACTGCCTCCTGAACCGTTAACATTTGCCGTTTCGACATTGGCGGCTTCGAATCTGATCCCGCGCCGCACAGATGCGTCTGAACCCATCGGCTAAAGTCGCCAAAATCTTGCAGACAATCGATTGTTTGACGAACTAAAAGCGCTTGTTCTGATTTCGGGAGCGATTAGAGCACATCAAAAGATGGGCTGTCAAGTCATTCTTTGGTTGTAGACAACCGTTTGATTCAGTATGATTGCGGCTGCCTTATCCGCCTCGGTGACGGAAGAATTTCAGCCGTGCGTCTCTTTTGGCAACTTGGAAAAGCGATTTTCTAGATGATCTCTTCAGAGCAATCGTTTGTCTAAATCGATTTTTCGGCTTGAATAAAGCGTGGAGGAGTCCAAATGGGTCCCAAGCCTTGTCGTGATTTTCTGGAATGTACGGCAACCTCTTTTGCGACAATGGTTTGTGTTAGGGGGTTACGGTCCCGTGCAGAGCTGGCTTCTGCCGCCCATTCGGTCCGCGGTTGGCTAATGGCCGGCAGCCAGCGATATTCAATTCTCGGAAGCCTCGCTGCGTTAGGCCTTATCGCGGCCATCGGCTGCGGTTCAGGCCAACAAGGGGGTTCATCAACCGGCACAAACAGCCCGACCGGACCTTCGGTGGCCGTGTATCAGACGAATGCCGATCAATCCTTGCTGTTGGCGCAGCAGCCGTCTGTATCGTTTGGTTCGTCCGGGGCAGGCTCAACGACCATCACGATTAACCCGTCGGTTCAGTATCAACAAATAGACGGTTTCGGCGCTTCGTTGACAGATTCTTCGAGCTATCTCATTTACAACAAATTGACTGCCGCTCAACAGAATGCCCTTCTTCAGAGCCTCTTTAGCCGCAGTAATGGAATTGGATTGAGCTTCCTGCGTCAGCCAATGGGAGCGACCGACTTTTCCGCACAGGGAAATTTCAGCTACGACGATGTTCTCGCGGGCCAGTCCGACGTAAGCGTGGCCAATTTCTCCATTGCTGATGACCTTAAATACACCATCCCCGTCCTAAAGCAGGTCTTTGCGATCAATTCAAGTATCAATGTTGAATTGCTTCCCTGGAGCCCGCCTGCATGGATGAAGACCTCCGGAACGATGAATGGAGGCAACTTCAACGACAGCTATTTTCCTTCCCTCGCCACCTATTTCGTGAAGACCATTCAGGACTATCAAGCCCAGGGCATCCCCGTGTACGCAATTGCGGCACAGAACGAACCTGAAAACTCCAATTCCGGTTATCCAACCGAAGCGTTCTCATCCAGCGAAGAGACATCCTTCATTGGCGGCTACCTCGGCCCGGCGCTTAAGGCGAACAATCTGAATACGAAAATATTCGGGTACGAGCACAACTGGAACGATACGACTTACCCAGAGACGCTTCTAAGTGATCCGACCGCCGGTCCGTACGTTGCAGGAACCTCGTGGCACTGCTATGCCGGATCGGTCTCAGCTCAGTCCACAGTGGAGGCCGCATACCCAAGCAAGGGAACCTGGTTTACTGAGTGCACAGGCTCCGTCGGCAGCGTCTTCGGAAGCGACCTGGCTTGGAACATGGAAAACCTGATCATCGGTGCGACGCGTAATTGGGCGCGAAGTGTCTCGGAATGGAACCTGGTTCTTGACCAAGACTCCGGGCCGCAGAACGGCGGATGCACCAACTGTCGTGGCTTCGTAACCCTCAACGACAGTGTCAGTCCCTCGACCCTAACCAATAACGTCGAATACTACGCATATGGGCACGCCGCCAAATTTGTTCTACCCGGCGCGTATCGAATCCAGTCGAATTCGGCAAGCGCTGGTGCAGGCGGAATCGAAGATGTAGCCTTTCAGAATCCCGATGGTTCCATCGCTCTTATTGTTTTCAACGATGGAGGTTCATCGGCAACGTTCAATGTGTCGTGGAATAATGAGAGCTTTGCTTACACACTGCCCGGCGGAGCTGTCGCCACGTTTACCTGGTCAACGAGTTCAAGCTCTTCGAATGGGACGAAGATCGCTGCTCGGTGAGACGGGGCAGGATTCTTCTAGGACACCGTTGGATGCTCACACGCCATGACGATTCTTATGCCGTCTGCCTCCCAATGATCGGGTCCGCAGAAGTGGCTCAGGCGCCGCAAGCGCAGGGCCTCAACCAGTACCAAAACACTACAATCCACGCAGACCTGCTGACCGCCCGGCATCAAATCCGCACTATTTCATTCCGCGCCAGAGGTCCTGCGCTTCACCTTGCTTGCGCTCACTTTTCTTTCGTCACGATTCGGATTTTGTCGCAGTCTCTCCTCAAGTCTGGTTGCATTCCTCTCAAGTCCCGGTTTCTCGCTATCCTCCTCATCACGTTCATGGCTCAACCGTCCATTGCGCAGAGCAACAGCCCAGACCAGGTTGCTCACCGGCCGCGGACGGTGCCCGTGAAACCTGCCGCCGCCAAAACGGTACCTCCCGCCGCGGCCATCGAATTCGAAAATACTATCAAGAACTCCAAAATCAACTTCGCTCTGCGAAATAGCATGAGTCCACAGCGCTATACCATCGAAACGATGACGGGCGGCGTTGCTCTTCTCGATTACAACAACGATGGGTTGCTCGATATTTTTTTCACCAATGGTGCAAGCATTCCATCTCTCGACAAATCCGACCAACGTTATTGGAATCGCCTCTATCGTAACAACGGTGACGGCACGTTCACTGACGTCACCGAGAGCGCCGGGCTTAAAGGCAAGTGTTACTCAATGGGCGCTGCCGCCGCCGACTACGACAACGATGGATTCACCGACCTTTATGTCACAGGTTATAACTGCAATCAGTTATTCCATAACAACGGCGACGGCACATTCACCGATGTTACTGACAAAGCGGGCGTGGGGGGCATTATTCCCAGGTATGGCAAGGCCTGGTCGGTTGCCGCTGGCTGGTTCGATTACAACAATGACGGTCTGCTCGACTTGTTCGTAGTCAATTACCTGAACTATGACATTAAATCCGCAAGCCTCTGCGTTCAGCAAGGACTGCCGGCTTATTGTTCCCCTGTTGATTTTCTAGGCACACCCAACATTCTCTACCGCAACAACGGCGACGGGACTTTTACCGACGTTTCTCAGCAATCGCATATTTCCGATTTTGTCGGCAAAGGCATGGGGCTGTCTTTTGCCGATTACGACGGAGATGGATTCACCGATATCTTCGTTTCCAACGACACTCTTCAGAACTATCTGCTGCACAACAATGGCGATGGAACGTTTTCCGAAGTCGGGCTCCAGGCCGGAGTCGCATATAATTCGTTCGGCGACGCCGTAGCCGGTATGGGCACGGACTTCCGCGACCTAGATAACGATGGCAAGCCGGACATTTTCGAGACCGCAATGTTCGGCGAGGGATTTCCTATTTACCACAACCTTGGTGATGGTCCGTTTCAAGATATTACCGGCGCAGCCGGGATGGCGACCTTGACCAGCCGTCTCACGGCATGGGGAGCAGGAGTTTATGACTTCGATAACGATGGCTACAAGGATCTCTTTACTGCAAATTCCGATATCCTCGATAACTCCATGCAGCTCGCGCATCGCCCTTATGGGCTTCCCAACGGGTTGTTTCGCAACAAGGGCAACTTGACCTTCGAGGATCTGAGCCTAAAAGCCGGCTCCACTTTCTCCGTCCCGGCTCCTCATCGTGGCGCGGCCTTCGGCGATCTCAACAACGATGGCAAGATTGACATCGTCGTGACGGTCCTTAATGGGCCGCCTGAAATCATGATGAACCGCACAAACAACCAGAACCACTGGATCATCTTCAATCTGAATGGAGTCAAATCGAATCGCGACGGCTTGGGAGCTAAAATCAAGATCACGACAGTCCGCGGTTCGCAATATAATCAAGCTACGACAGCACTTGGCTATAACTCATCCAGTGACAAACGGGTGCACTTTGGACTGGGCACGGCCTCGGTGATCGACAGCGTCGAGATCGTTTGGCCTGGCGGCATCACACAGTTTCTTACAAATGTGAAGGCCGACCAGATACTTACCGTGAGGGAAGCTGTTCCTCAATCCGATCCGTCAGCGAGTCACATGAGCCGATAATTCATCGGCGAGCTCCGTCTGCCGGTTGCGCCTGAGCAAATCGACCAGCCCTTGCATAAAGTGGGGATCATTTCTCCCATAAACCGCCGCGGTCTCCGCCTCAAGGTCGGCATCAGACGGCTGGTTGAGGTGAAAGTAAGAGTCACAGAGCATATAGATCAGTTCTGGCGTCATCGTCCTCGATTTGTCCAGATAGCTGACCGCTTCCTGCCACTTTCCCTGTTGATACCGCACCTCGCCCATCTCCGCGATCGCAGTCTGATAATTTGGGTCGTTGGCGAGTTCGGCCTTGAACTGATTCTCCGCTTTGTCCAGATCTCCCAGCTTCAGCGCAAGAATGCCTTCGTAGGTGTGGGCGCCACGAACTCTGGGATCGATTTCCAGCGCATGATGCAGATTGCGCAGACCCGACTCGGTATCGCCCGTATAGATCTCAATCTTCCCCACAAACACATACGAGTCGGCAACCGAGTTTGAAGTTCCCTTGAAGTGTTGCTGGTAGAGTCTAAGCGCGTCCTGCTCGCGGTGACTTGTAAGCAGTCGCTGCGCCTGAGGAAGAACTGCACTTTCGCGCTCCTCGCTCACCGCTGAGCTGACAAATGTCGTCTGTTGCATCATCAGATGGTGCAGCGCAGCCTCGTGCTCCGCTTCTTCAGTCTTTCCGGTTGCGGCATACGCGCGCGACAGGTAGAAATGCGCAAGAATCTTTTCCGGATCCAATTTCAAAGCCGAGTGGAGCGTGTCAATGGCGGTGCCGTAGTCCTTCAGTTCCAGCTCGCAGTGGCCCAATCCAAGCATTGCATCGGCATCATCCGGCTTATGACTTAGATATCGAAGGTAGTCGTCTTCGGCCTCCTGCCAGTTCGATAGCCGGGCCTCAGTATCTGCAAGCAGGGCCGACGAATTTATATTTTGGGGATTTTTATCCACCGCATGCGATAAGTTCTCTGCAGCCCCGGCCAGATCCATTAACTTATAGTCCGTTTGTCCCAGGTCGTAGTCGATTCCAGGCAGGGATGGGTCGAGTGTGTCGGCTTTTTTGAGCCACTCAAGTGCTTGCTGACAATCACCCGCACTGCACAGCAGCTCCCCGTACTTTTGCAGGACCCCTGGGTTATCCGGCTCGATCTTGGCGCTCTGCCGGATCGCCCGCATCGCCTGACTATCCTGTCCGTTCAAATGATATGCCTGCGCAAGATAGAACTGTGCATCTCCGTCTTCCGGTACGATCCGGATGCAGTGCTCCAGCAGTCTGATAGCCTCCGCTTTGTCCCCCGTGGTCAATTCGTAGATCCCTGTTTCAAGAAGGAGATCAGAATCGTTCGGCGCCAGCTCAAGTGCTTCCTCGAAAACTGGACCCGCCGCTGGCTCCTCGCCCACGTCGCTCAAGAGCATCCCTTTCAGCTTCAGCGCTGGAACAAAGTGAGGATTTGCTTCCAGAAGCTGATTGACAATACTCATTGCGCCTTGTGGATTCCCGTGCCGCTCCAGCTCGAGCGCCTGATGCAATTGCCGCACCGCTGGCGATTCAATAGCACGATTCGGATTCTGTGCTTGCGCGGTGGAACTCACCACAACGTAAAGGGTCAAGGCAAGTACGCCAACGTAGGCCCCCGCGCTTAACGGCGCGAGTCCCTGAAGCTTCGCTTCATTCGAGCCCGATACGCTTCCGCCATGCGATTCTTTCATCCCGATGGCCCTGAAAGCTTCACTGCTGCCGTTCGAACGCTGCACTGAAGTAGCTTCCCCCGAATGGCTTCTCTCGATCCTGGCTCGGCTCACTTCGCCGGAAACTCGGCGACCTTCGGCGGCACCCGCGGCGCGATCGACGTAGGGCCGCCCACGTTGTCGATCACATTTTCAATCGTACCCTTGTCGCCCAGCGCCACAGTGATCATGTGGTGGAATCGCACGCCGGGCTTGTCCCGCACTTCGATCGCTCGGCTCAAATTGACGTTGGGCCACCGAAACACGCTTTAGATTCCAAGTCACCAAACATAAGTCGCCGCCGACTCTGAATGCAATGTCGCCGTCAAGCTCCGCCCGTGATATTCAATCTGGAAAGTCTTCGGAAAATTCCCGGTGTTCACAGCGACCAGAACAACCTTTCCGTCCGGAGTCAAAAACGCCACCGTCGAAAGCTGCTCCAGTTCGTTCGATCCGATGCGCACCGAACCCGGCGGCACAAACTTCGAGAAATGCGCCAGCGCATAGTAAGCCTCGTTAAACTGCGCCTTGTCGCCGACAAGTGTGATCGCACCAAAGCAGCTGGTGCATCCGCCATCATTCGTGTGCGGTCCGGCAGACGGATCAGCCGCCAGATTCCACAGCAGCACATTGCGCGCCCAGTTCCGCGTCGCGCCAATCAGTACACGGCTCACCGGCTCGGCGATGTCAATCGATGTCGGACTCGGACGCCCGCCCACCGACTGCTCCGTCAAATAAAGATTCTTGTTTGGATATTGGTTGTGCACCCACGTCAGCTTATCGCTGTCGCCGCCATACAGATGAAAAGCCGTTCCCGCCACATACTTGCTCGCCGCAGCGTCTGCCAGGATCGATAGCGGATACGAAATCACATCCGGATTGTGATCATACACCTGGATCTCGGTCTTGATTCCAGCTTTCTCAAACGCCGGCCCCAGGTGCTTTGCAATCAGTTCATCCTCTTCCTGCGCAAACACCACCATGCTCGGCGTATTTTTCGGATTCAGCGGCTCATTCTCCACCGTGATAGCAGTGAGATTGATCCCCTCAGCCTTCATGCCCTCGATATACTTCGTCAGATACTGCGCGTACGCCTCGTAAAATTCCGGCTTCAGCTCCCCGTCCTTCACAGCGCCGTTGGTTTTCATCCACGCAGGCGCCGACCACGGCGACCCAAGAATTTTAATCTCCGGATCGATAGCCAAAATCTCTTTCAGCACTGGAACTACGGTCGCCTCATCCGGCGCAAGGCTGAATTTCTCGAGCTTCGGATCAGTCTGGCCAGCAGGCATATCATCGTACGAGTACACGTGATCGTTCATATCTGAGGAGCCGATGGTCACCCTCAGATAACTCACCCCGATCCCGTCTCCCTTTGTCGTGAAAAGCTGCCGCAGCACCTCGCTTCGCCGCTCTGGCGTCATCTGCATCAGCAGTTGCACGCTCCCGCCCGTCAGCGCAAACCCGAATCCTTCGATCGGCTGGTACTGCTGCATGTCGTTCACTTCAATCGCCGGCAAGTCGCTCTTCGCATCGGAAAAGCGCAAAGCGTCCGGCTGGTGAGAGAGCAATGCACTTCGGTCGACGGTCGTCAGCCAGACCTGCGCGTCAGGCGTGTTTTGCGCCGGAGATGCCGTTGCAAAAACGATGAGAACAGCAGGAAGGACGAGAAAATTCCGCATCGAAGTCATGATTCCCTCTTCGCCTTGGCGGCTGGAACACCAATGGCTTACACGCAGCGGACATTCGTATTTACCTAGACAACCGTTTGTCAAAAGGCGAAAGTCGCGCTGCGTATTGAACTTTCCAAGATGAAAGCAGAGCGGTTCGGGATTGTCAAGCGGCTTGTCACACGCCGCGAATCTTCACCTGCTCGCATCGCCGGCGGCTTCTCCATCCCGATGAATGAAGGCAAGTGTCCAGCATTCCGGTTCACATCAAAAGAAAGCAGACAAATCTTTTCAAAGGTGAACTCTATCCGCATGATCTGCGCGAAGATAGACTTATAGAACGACTCCGGAGATTGATGCCATGTCGAATATCAAGAAGTTTCGGCTGAGGTGGGCGCTGGCTGCGGGCATTCTGGTCGTGGCTGGCTGCGGCAACGGCGGAGGCGCGGCCCAAAGCTCTCAATCGGGTATCTCGGCCACTGCATCCCCTGCCATCACCGCCACCGCGGCACTCGACGGAGCGGTCGTGGTCACCCTGGCCTCGGCAACGCCGGGCGCAACCATCCACTACACCGAGGACGGTTCGGCACCGACCACGTCCTCGTCGGTTTACGAGGCCCCGTTTCTCGTCGCATCGAACCTGACCATCAACGCCATCGCCGCGGCTAGCGGCGACTCGAACAGCACAGTAACCACAAAGATTTTTGCTCTCAATATTCCATCCGGAACGCTGGTGTGGAGCGACGAATTTTCAAACACAACCAGCGCCAACGCGCAGCCCAATCCCGCCGTGTGGACCTACGACACTGGGGCGGGCGGCTGGGGCAACGGCGAGCTGGAAGATTACTGCGCGTGGGGCTCGTCGCTCTCACCCTGCACAACCTCCGCCCCGAATGCCTACGTGGGCACCGACGGTTATCTGCATATTGCGGCCGAGCAGCCATCGCCGGGCATCTACACTTCGGCGCGCCTCAAGACGCAAGGCCTTTTCAGCTTTCAGTACGGCCGCATCGAATTCAGAGCGCAGGTGCCGGAGGCCCAGGGGTTCTGGCCGGCCGCATGGCTTTTGGGCAACAACATCGCCACTGTCAATTGGCCCGCATGCGGCGAGATGGACGTGCTGGAGCGCGTCAATGCGGCTGGCACCCCCGACTGGAACTCGGGCTCGATCCACGGAACCGGCTTTACTGGCGGCAACCTGGGTACTGTCTACAATTTTCCCACTGGCCAGACCGCTGCCGGTTGGCACACCTACGGCGTGATCTGGAGCCCGGGCAGCGTCGCCTATTATGTCGACAATCCCGCCCAGCCCTACATCACCTACACGCCCTCCAGCATTGCGGGCCTCAGCGGCTCTGTATGGCCGTTTGACTCAGGCCAGGCCAACTTCATCATCCTCAATCTGGCCGTGGGTGGTTTCTGGCCCGGACCACCCAGCAGCAGCACAACTTTCCCGGCCCAAACGCTGGTGGATTACGTGCGCATTTATACCAATTGAGTTTTGGCGTTCGTCGGGTTCCTGTCTTTTGGCATCGGCCGGTGGAGCGCAAGTTCCTTAGTCGTACCACTCCGATTCGGCGCACCCGCTGGCCCTGAGTTCTCGGCGAATCGGAGGTGCCATTTTAATAGCTCGAATCCAGACCTGATCTTTAGAGTCCTCGATGACAGCATCGGCGATTTTGCGCAAATGGACCTTCTTGATCACTTCAGTCCAGACGGCAACGATGCGTCTGCTGTGGTCTTTGCAACTGATCGAACCGATGTGTTTTCACGGGCAAGAGCCGGCCATCGTCAGGCAACCGCTATCGGCGGGGGCCGAAAGCCGAACGCGGCATCCACCACGGAAGCGATGCCGAGCGCGATTTCGTCTTCAAACGGGCGCACGACAATCTGCACCCCGATCGGAAGCCCCTCTGGAGATGCTCCCACCGGAACCACAGCCGCCGGGCAAGCCAGTGCGTTGAACCACTGTGTGAATCGCATGGCATCAAGATATTCGACGGTCTTGCCCTCGATCGTCCAGGTTCGTTCATTGTGGCTAAACGCAGGAATGCTGGCAACCGGGCATAGCAAGACCGGATATTCGCGCATCTCGGCCAGTGTTTTTGCGCGCAGCAGGTCCAGTTCGGCCCATGCGTTCAACAGTCCCGAGCCGCTGATGGGCCCAGCGGCCTCCGCGATGCCCAGAAACTCTTTGAAGATGGGGCTGAGCATTCCACGCTTGCCGCGAATCTCCGGCTCATAGAACATCGCACCACACTGCACAAAGAACTTCCACCACAGTTTGCGCAATGGCTCAAGTGTCCTCGGGCGAAACGGCCAGACGCGAAAACCCGCGTCACGAAGCGCGCACGCCGCATTGTTCACAGCGACGCGCGTCTCCGCCGTCACCGGAACAAGGCCATCGTCCTCGAAAACTCCGATCGCCCTCGAACGCAATGCATCTTGAGCCGGCTCTCTCATCGCGACCGGCGGACTGGCCGGATCGAGCGGGTCTTGGCCGTTGAGCGCTCGAAACAGCAGCGCAACATCGTCCATTGTGCGCGCCATTGGACCGATCGCACCAAGAATTGAAAACGGCCCCACACATGGCGGCAGATGCCCTCGCCCCGGAATCCGCCCCGGCGTCGGTTTCAGCGAACAAATTCCCGTAAAATGCGCGGGCACTCTTACGGACCCACCACTGTCACTGCCCAATCCAGCCGCGGACATTCCGGCTGCAACTGCGGCTGACTCACCACCGCTCGATCCGCCCGGCGTGCACTCAAGATTCCAAGGGTTTCTCGTGCATCCATAAAGCGAGTTTGCGGTCTCATAAGCCATCAGGAACTCCGGGCAGTTGGTCGTACCCAGAATCAACGCGCCGGCAGCGCGCAGCCGCGCCACCACGACGGCATTCTCTTCCGGAATCTCGCCTTTGTGCAGCAGGCTACCGATCTCGCATCGGTAGCCCGCAGTCGCAATTGATGACTTTATGGTCATCGGTAAACCAAACAGAGAACCGCGCGGTTCTCGCACCGCGTCGAGTTGCTGAGCCTGAGCCCGCACCCTCTCCGAGTCGAAGTCAGCAAATGCATTGATTTGCGGATTTAGTCGTTCGATTTGCCGGATGTGTGCCTCAGCCAGCGTCGTCACGGAGACTTGGCCCGTACGCACCAACTCAAGCTGTCGCGCCGCCGGAGCCAGCACGAGTTCGTTCATGGCTGCGTTCCGGGCAGCAATTGCGGCGCTCCAATCTCCGATGGCGCCCCCGGCAAAAACTGATACTTGAATCGGTAGGACCTCACTGGCTCTCCGGCCTCAAACCTGTCGTTCCAGTTCAATCGGTACTCGAGCGAAACGGCATCATCGGGAAACTTCTCGCTCGCCGGATAGGGATAGGCGCTCATGCCATGGAATGGCATCTGCGCAACAGTGAACGGCGACGCATCCCACCAATCCATGTCTTTTACGAATCCATTGGCATAGAAGAAGTAGTCGCGTTTCCAATGAGAGGGCAACGCGGGCAGCTTTTCCGCGTCGAATTCCGCCGCAATCTCCTCGCCGCTGCCAAAAATGACGAACCTGTCGTCAATTTTCCTGAGCAGAAGAGTTACGTCGCCAAAGTGCGTGTAGTTGCCACGCTCGCGCTGAAAGGGCCCGCTCAGGCTGACCAGATTGTAGTCGTAGTCCAGGTCGCCGGGACTCGCGCCCTCAATCTGCTTCGGATAGCCACGGAAATCAAGCGCCGCCGACGCGAGCGGAACTTCGGTCGTGTGCGTCTCGGCGTCCGTGCTCTGGTCGATCAGCACCTGATCCCAGTAAATCTGAAGGTTTGTCATCAAGCGGATGCGCCGTGTCCCCGCCGGCAACTTACCGGTCAGGTCGACCACAATCGTTCGCTCCAGCCCAGCCGGAAAACCTGCATCTCCCGGAATTCGCTGCCAAGTTCCATCCTCCAGCTCCGCCTCTACATAGGGCGGAACCTCCTTCAATCCCGCCTGCCACGCGGCGTAGAGGGACGTCGCGCTGAAATAGTCCACATAGCCGGTCATCAGCAATCGCATAGGCACACCAGGCTCGACGTCACCCAAGTCAAGAATCAGTGCGTGCAAATTCGCAAACCCGTCGTACGGTAATGTCGAGAATCCGCTGGCAAATATGTGATCACGACGGCTTAGCTGCTCAAGCACATCGCGCCCTTCGCCATCCCAGGCGCCTGCCGGCAGCCGCGCGCCTTCGCTCGCCACCACTCGACCTGAAGCGAATGGTGGATCGTCGAGGAATCGCTCATCCGGATTCACTTCCGCGCCTTCCGGGTGATCGACAGCGACCATTCGCAACTGGTCGATGTAATTAACCTCTTCCATCGGCTCCATGAAGCGCACACTTATTCTTTCGTTCACCGGCTTCACGTTCCCACCGTCAATCTTCACCCACTCGCCCGGATTCGGAGTGTTGCGGCGCGTAGGTGTGAACCAGTGTCCCACCACGGCCGCCCCTATCACATCCGTTACAAATCTGTACCGGTGCCCGTCCCAAGCGAACAGCACCGGGCACGAGCTACCGCGACGGTCCGCCTCCTTCATCGCGATCACTCGTTGTTGGGGCAGATCGATTTCGTCCTGCAAAACGCCCGTGGGCCACTGAATACGCAGTAGATCGATGTTCGAAGCCTGCCCGAGGCCTACCAGAATCTGCGGCGGAGCTTGTGTCTGGTAGCCGGACGCACCGGCAAGCTCCCATTTTTGCCAAATTCCATTCGCAAACACCTCGACCTTCGCCCCGATCCCTGTCTTGTTGTCAGCGTAGCCAGTCAAGTCGAGACGCGCAAAGTGGTTCTTGTTCGCGCCCACGTTGCGCAGAAGGACCGGCGGAGCATTCTGCTGAGTCACGATCAGATCAGGCGCGCCGTCGCCATCCACGTCGGCGGCAATCAGTCCGCGCGGCGCTTTCAGTTTCACACCTTCTAGTCCCAGCGCATCACTCACATCTTCAAATCTTCCATCGCCGCGATTTCGGAAGACCTTCACCTGGGCACCGTTAGCTGTTTCGACAATCGCCGCCAGATCGATCCACCCATCGTTATCAATATCTACGGGCGTCAGGCCCCACCCGCGAATTGTGTCCTTCAGCGGCAGCGCAACACGCTCAAAGAGCCTCCCGATATGATCCGGCGCTTCAACGTTTCTCCACAGCGTCAGTCCGGGAGCGCCGGCATGAGTCACCGCAATGTCCATCCAACCGTCTTTGTTGTAGTCGAGAACCGCGATGCCAATAGTCGGGGGCAGCTTGGCGCCTTCGTACAGTTGCTGTTCGGGATATTTACCCTCGCGTGGATTCACGTACAACAACGGCGAAGACCCATCTCCGGTAACCGCGAGGTCAACGGCGCGATCGTTATTGAAGTCGGTCAGAATTGCCGATGCTGTCTCGCCGCTCCCACCCAATCCTGTCGGCTCGGTCCGCTCGGCGAATGTGCCGTCGCCGTTGTTGCGCCACAAAACATTAGGCTCATCGCCTGGCTTGAGCGGGACACCCGTCAAAAAGAGGTCCAAGTTCCCATCGTGGTCATAATCCACAAACGTGATGCTCGCCGGGCGGTTGCGCGGCACGATGCCGGATTGCGCGGTAGCGTCCTTGAATTGCCCATGACCGAGGTTGCGAAACAGCAGCACTCGATCATCGAGAGCCACAGCCATGTCATTGAGTCCGTCGCCGTCGAAATCGCCAACGGCACACGCCACGGCACGGCCGCTCGCCTGTAATCCCATTGCCGCAGCATCCACTTCCTCAAAGCTCCCGCCGCCGCGATTGTGGAGCACGCGAATCGCCTGATTGCCGGTTTGCAGCAACACCAGGTCCATTTGCCCTGAGCCCATCGCGTCGATCATGCATGCCCCGCCCGTAGTCGTCCATGGCGAAGTACCTTCAGGGTCGGTCGCTGCCAGCGACTGCGCTTGAAGCCGCACCGGAATCATCGCGCGCGCGATCGTAGCCGGCATTTCTATTGCTGTCGCCGTCGAATAATGTCCCTGTTCGCCATACGAAAGCCCCAGCGCCGATGCAATCTTTGTACTGGTCAAATGCTGAAAACGCGCGAAGCGTTCTTTCGCCTCCTCGGTGTGACCCGTGCGTTGCAGGGCACGCGCGAGCCCGAACTGCGCCGACGCATGCAGAGGGTTGATCTCCAGCGTCTTTTTAAAGATTTCAATTGCCTTATCGAACTGCCGCAGCTCTGCATAGCAGGCGCCTTCGAAGTACCACGAGTCAGCATCGCGCGGATCGAGTCTTGCCGCTTCTTGAAAGCTGGTCACTGCGTCCGCAAGCTCGTTACCCGCATGTTCCGCCAAACCCAGGTTGTACCATGCCTGCGGATTCTTCGCGTCGATTGCGATAGCTTTCTGGAACCATTCTTTGGCCAGATCCGGTTTCTGCTGCGCCAGTTGCGCAATACCTTCATTGATCGCCGCCTGCGCGAGTTTCGGGTCCTTCTTGAAGGCTGCGGCGAAGTTATCTGCGGCGCGCTCGGTAAACTGCTGGCCCATCATCGCCACGCCTCGATTGTTCAGCCGGATCGCCTCTGCGTCGAAGCGCGTTTGTGGCCCGCAGAACGCCGGTGTGGCTGCCACGAATGCAAGCGCCCAGACCACCGCTCCTCGCATCGCAGTTCCATTCACGGATGGAATTCTCCCCTCACCTCGGATGATCCAGTTTACGCGAGTTCGTGGCTCGGCAGCAGAGACCAGCGTGAACTGCGCGTGCAGACCTCAAAGCACCATCAATATATACTTCTCGAGTGATCGCGCCTCATAATCCCGTTAACGGGAACGGGTTTCCTGCTCAGTCGCCGTTGCCTGTAGCACGGCGTCGCATTGGCGTTGTCACCACCTCACGCGCCGACTACAGTCATCTTTACTGGCCCATGCGCGAGCTTGCCGGTCGTCCTGAGATTGAGCTGGGCGTCTTCGCTCTCGGTCCTCATCTCTCACCTCGATTCGGGCGCACGATTCAGGAGATTGAGCGCGATGGCTTTCCCATTCAGGCACGTATTGAGTGTCTTCTAAGCTCTGACACTGATACCGGCATGGCCAAGAGCATCGGTGTTGCGATTCTGGGCGTGGCCGACGCCCTGACTGCTTGGCGTCCCGATTTGCTCCTCCTCATCGCAGACCGCTACGAGATGCTGGCACCGGCCGCCACGGCTCTCGCGCTGCGCATTCCCATCGCCCACATCGAAGGCGGCGAGGTGAGCCAGGGCGCCATTGATGACGCAGTGCGAAATGCGCTGACCAAGCTTGCACATATACACTTCACATCGACAGAGACAGCTCGGCAGCGTGTGATCGCAATGGGGGAGGAGCCATGGCGTGTGCACCGCGCCGGCGCGCCGTCTCTCGACCATCTGCGCCGCTCCACTCTGCTCGATCGCGCGGCTCTCGAATCGAAATTAGGTCTGTCTCTTACGCCGCCGGCAATTATTGCCGCATGGCACCCCGTCACCATCCTGCGCGACACGAATACAGAGGCAGAAGCGTTTTTCGCCGCGCTCAATCAGACGCCGGGGCAAGTCCTCTTCGTTTACCCCAATGCCGATGCCGGAGGCCTTGCGCTCATTGACCGCGCCCGAGCTCTCGCGGCAAAGCGCGCACACACTCACGTGTTCGTCAATCTTGACGCCGTGACCTACTGGAGCCTGCTCAGGCAAGCCGACGCGCTCGTCGGTAACTCGTCAAGTGGCATCATGGAGGCGGCATCCTTTGCTTTGCCAGTTGTCAATGTCGGCATGCGCCAACAGGGCCGCGAACGCGCGTGCAACGTCATCGACGCGCCGGCTGAAGCTTCTGCTATCCGCGCGGCACTCGATCGCGCGGTTAGCCCCGCATTCCGCGAAGGTCTTGCCGGGGTGACCAATCCTTACGGCGAGGGTATCGCGGCGCAGGTTATCGCCTCCGTGCTTTCTTCGGTTCTGCTCGATGGGCTGCTGGTCAAGCAACCCGCGCCGCTTCCATTCTTTGCCGAATGTGCTCCAGTAGGGAGATGATGGCTGCCGCGATCTCACTTTCCGCGCCCGACATTACTGAAGCGGAGATCGCGGCAGTCAGCTCGGTTCTACGCACGCCCCACCTCAGCCTGGGTGCGGAACTCGCAGCCTTCGAATCGGAACTGGCCGCCTATCACGGTTTGGATCATGCGGTGGCCGTCAGTTCGGGGACCGCTGGTCTTCATCTCGCGCTGCTCACACTTGGGGTGGGCGAGGGCGATGAGGTTATCCTTCCCTCTTTTACCTTCGTGGCCATCATCAACGCCGTATTTCAGGTGCGCGCTACGCCTGTTCTAATTGAGATGGACCCCGTCACGCTTAATCTCGACCCAGTTGCCGTCGAGCGTGCAATCACGCCCCGCTCTCGTGCCATCCTTGTAATTCACACCTTCGGCGTCCCTGCTCAAATGGACGTGCTCCAGGATCTTGCGCGCCGCCATCGATTGGCTCTCATTGAAGACGCATCCGAGGCTATCGGCGCGCGCTTTGACGGGCGTCTTGCTGGCAGCTTCGGCGACCTCGCTGTCTTCGGTTTCTACCCAAACAAACAGATCACAACTGCCGAGGGGGGCGCCGTTCTCGCCAGCGATCCAGCGCACGCCGCGCGCCTTCGCCGGCTCAGAAATCAAGGCCGCGATGCTGGCCCCGACTCGGGCATCGACTGGCTCGACCATGTCGAGCCCGGCTATAACTACAGACTTTCCGAGTTGGCCTGCGCGCTCGGTCGCGTTCAGTTGCGGCGGATCGACGAGATCCTCGCGCTCCGCCGTCAGGCTGCCGAGCGATACGACGCGTTCCTCTCAGGAATACCGGGCGTCGAGCGCCCGTCGCTCTCGCTTCCGCAACGCGAAGTTAGCTGGTTTGTCTATGTAGTCCGCCTTTCTGAAGGAGCCTGCCGCGAACGCGTGCGGGCGGCACTCGCCAGCCTCGGCATCGCCACCGGTCGCTATTTCGCGCCGATCCACCTGCAGCCTGCATGGCGCGCATGGAGCGCAGCAGACACTCGCCATCTTTCTCTAACTGAATCCATCGCCCGCTGCACTCTGGCGCTGCCATTCTTCAACCGCATCACACCCAGTCAACAGCAGCGTGTCGCCGACGCGCTGCGCGAAGCATTGTCCTCCGCTGCGTGACGCGAATCTCGCATTAACGCTGCATCAGCCAAATGCACTATGTCGCAATGAGGGGCGGAAATACTGAGCCTCCGCATTGCCCGGCTCGCCCGATACTGCTGGAAGGAAGGTCTTAAAGACGTTTGAGACGCCACGACAGCTTTTTTGGCGTCCTCACAAAATCTCACACACTCACACGGATGCGCGGATCGCGATTTTCTGCAAATTGTTGATGGAATTTGGCTCCTCAGGTAGGACTCGAACCTACAACCCTTCGGTTAACAGCCGAATGCTCTGCCATTGAGCTACTGAGGAGTGTGTGGCGCTAGGGGCCGTCCATTCATTACGTTAGCAGAGCCCGCATTGCCCGTCAAAAGCCCCGGCGCCAGCTCCCACAGGGCAAAAACCCATTCAGCAACCTCAACGGAAAACGGTAGGAAACGATACCATGAGAACGCACCACGAGGAGGCGCAATGCCCCGGATTTCCCGCGTCGATCGCAGCCAATTGGCCCCCGAAATTGCCGCTCTTTACGACAAGGCCTTTGCCCTGCGCGGCAATGTGCCCAACATGTTCCGCGTCATGGCCCACCGGCCCGAAATCTACGCCACTATGCAAGCGCATTTCGCCGCGGTGCTGAATACCGGCACGGTTCCCACCAAACTGAAAGAGCTGATCATCGTCCGCACCAGCCAAGTGAACGAAACACCTTATTGCCTCGCCAGCCACACCATCCTCGCCCGCAACCTCGGCTGGACCGATGACCAGCTTTCGCACCTCGCAGACTGGACCCAACGCGCCGACTTCACTCCCGCTGAAAAAGCCGCGCTGCGTCTCGCCGAGACCGTCACACGCAATGCCAACGCCGTCACCGACGAGCAATTCGCAGAGCTGCGCAGCTTCTATTCCGAAGGCGAAATCGTCGAATTGCTCTGCGCCATCGGCCTGTTCAACTACTTCAACCGCTTCAACAACGCGCTCAAAATGGAGCCGACGAAACCCGGCGAGGGCGGTGCGCCGCAGTCCACTCCCATTGCCGCCATTTCAGCGCACTAGCGCGGTTGCCACATCCTTTTCGTTCGACGCAGCGAACGAAAGGGTTGGGGAATCAACACATTCTTTCGCACGAACTCTGGCCCAACATCAAGGAGTGTCTTCGACGCATGAAGCTTCAACTTCCCCCAGGCACTTTCGCCGCCTATCTCTTCGACTGCGACGGCACCATCGTCGACTCCATGCCTCTCCACTACATCGCGTGGAAGCAGGCGCTCGGCGAGTGGGGCTGTACCCTCGACGAAGATCTCTTTTACTCCTGGGGCGGTAAACCTCCCGTCGAAATCATCGAGGCGCTGAACCAGATGAGGGACCTGAAAATGCCCGTCGAAGCTGTTGCCGAGCGCAAGGAGAATCTCTATTATTCTCTTCTTCCGCAACTCAAGCCCGTTCCAGAAGTTCTCGAGCACATCGACGCCCAACAGGACCGCATCCCCTTTGCCGTAGTCTCCGGCAGCACCCGCGAGTCGATCGTCAAGTCGCTCACCACCGTTGGCCTCCTCGACCGGTTCTCAATCCTCGTCGGCTCCGAAGACTACGCGCGCTCCAAACCCGCTCCCGACGCATTCCTCACTGCCGCCGCTCGCATCGGCATCGCTCCCAAAGATTGCCTCGTCTTCGAAGACACTGACATGGGAATTCAGGGCGCAACCGCCGCCGGAATGGCCTCTGTGCGCGTCCCCCAGCCTCACGAACGCCGCAACGGAACTGCCCCCGCAGTGCCTGCGTAAACTGGACAGGAAGTGGAAAATCCTCAGGAGACTGCTTTGTCTGCGTTCGCCCCAGAAACGCCCTTGCACGCCAAGCCCTCGCCCGCCGCTGCCCGCAAGTCCGACCTCGCCATCCTAATCGCCATCGCCGGCGTCATCGCGATCCTTCATCTCCTCACCAACAACCGTTACGGCTTTCATCGCGATGAGCTTCAGTTCCTCTCCGACGCACGACATCTCGACTGGGGATTCGTAGCCTACCCTCCATTCACACCATTCATCGAGCACATCGGTCTCGCCCTCTTCGGTGTCTCGATCGTCTGGCTGCGCCTTCCCGCAGTCATTGCGCAGGCGGCAGTTGTCATCCTCGCCGGTCTCATCACGAAACATCTCGGCGGCTCGCGGTTGGCCCAGGTCACGGCCGCTCTTGCTGTCGGCCTTTCTCCAGTCGAGATCTTTGAAGGCCACGAATTTCAGTACACTTCGTTCGATCTTCTCTGGTGGGTACTCGCCGCTTACTTCATCGTCCGCCTCCTCAAGTCAGAAAACCCTCGCTGGTTCCTTGCCGTCGGCGCCACGCTTGGTCTCGGGCTCGAAACAAAATACGCCATCGTCTTCTACATCGCTGGCATTCTCTTGGGTCTCGTTCTTACTCCCGCGCGCCGCTATCTCGCCACGGGCTGGTTCTGGGCCGGCGTCGCTCTCGCGCTCCTCATCTTCCTGCCCAATCTCATCTGGCTTGCGCGCCACGATTGGATTTCCTACACCTTCCTCCAGCGCATCCATATGCGCGACGTCGGCGAGGGCCGCGCCAAAGGATTCCTCACCGGACAATTTTTCATCTGCGCCAACCTCGCCGCTGCGCCACTCTGGATCGCCGGCCTCTTCGGCTACTTACGCGACCGACGCTACCGCATGATCGCCTTCATGTATCTCGTTCCGCTCGCTATGTTCGGGATCAGCAAAGGCCGCCACTACTATGTAGCTCCGGCTTATCCCATGCTTCTCGCCATGGGCGCGGTACTCGCTGAGCGCTGGTTGCGCACGCTCCCCCGCTGGGGTCGTCTCACCGCAGCGTCCGTCTACTTCGCAGGCTTCGTCTTTATTTCCGTCTTCGAATGCGCCCAGCTTCTTCCGCTGGCGACGAGTGGCCCGCTCAAGCAATATGCTCTCGTCCACAGCTACGACTTGCGCGAAGAAATCGGCTGGAACGACCTTGTCCGCACCGTCGCTCAGATCCGCGACTCGCTTCCGCCCGATCAGCAGGCGCACCTCGGAATCACCACCGGCAACTACGGCGAGTACGGCGCCATCGATGTTCTCGGTCGCGCCTATGGACTCCCCGAGCCCATCGGCACCACCAACTCCGAATGGTTGCGTGGCTATCCAACGCCTCCGCCCACCACGCTCATCGTCATCGGACTCACGCGCCAGCAAGCCGACTCAATCTTCACGGGCTGCCGATGGGCCGGACACAATGGAAATTCTGAAGGTGCTCTCAACGAAGAAAGCCAATACCACCCAGACATTTTCGTCTGCGGCCCTACACGCCTGCCCTTGCCGGAACTATGGAACGAGCATCGCGACTTCGGATGATCTGTCGCAAACTCCGCTAGTACAGCAGCACCGCCACGCGATACGCCGTGAACGACTCACCCGCCATCTGCGCCGGGCAACTGCCCACTTCCGCCTCGCGATATTTGCCGCTCGCGAGCCGGTCCGTCAGCGCCTGCGGAAGCTGAGTCAGGTCTGCATCCTGCCACCGCATCACGAACCGCGCCATCGGTCCGCTCTCAGACCGCGGCATTCCCTCGTCCGTAGCACAGGCCGCTCGTGCCAAACCCGGGTCGCGCAGAATCGCCACTCCGCTCCCGCGCATCAGCGCAGCCACTCTCGCCTCCACCTGTGTAGCACTCAAATGCTCCACGGCGCGTGAATAATCGGCCACAGCGTACAGCTCGCCGCGAGCCGCCACCACTGCTATGCCCACACGATCCACATCCGGACTGAGCAAGTTGGCGCGATGCCCCGGCGAATGCATCCACTCCTCGTGGATCGTATCGGCCGACGGGCCCACCGCCACATTCTCTTCAATTACGCTAAAGTGCGCACCCGCCTGCGCCGTCCGCGTGCTCAAGTCCGGCTCGCCGTTGTACTGGTGTGAAATCGGCCCTTCCGCCGCCATGCGCAGGCAGTGTTGCAGGGCTGCGTCGGCCAGTGCCGGATCCCAATCCAGGCGACCCACTCCCGCCTGAGCGCGCACCTCGTTTGCCAGCGCGAAAATCCGTCCGGCTTCCGCATGCATGTTGCCGGAGCCTCTATCTGGCGCCGCCGAATTCCGCTGAGCCCAGCCGGCCGCCGGCATCGCCAGCGCCGCAAACACAAAAATCCCCTGTGCAAGAACTCTCATCTTCACTTAAACCCCAATCCCGCTACCGTGTCGCTGTATTCTTTTCTTGAGTGCTGCTCAATAGCCCTGCCCTGCGCACGTTCTTGTTTTCTGCAGGGACCACGGCCGCGAAATCCCGCATGGATAAGCACCGCCCGGTCACATTTCCCCGGTTACATTTCCCCAGTTACATATCTAAGACGGGACCGGATCTTCCGGCTCAGCCTCTGCGCTATCGAGAGCGGGCCTTCCCCCCTTGAGATCGCTACGCCGCACGACCAATGGGAAAAGAAGAAGCGCCGGCAGTCCCACGACGCTCGTCATCACGAAAAACCATGGCCAGCCCATCTTCACGGACAACCATCCCCCTGACGAGGCCACAACATTGCGGCCGAGCAATGTAATCGAGGAAAGCAGCGCATACTGAGTCGCTGTCGCCGTGAAACCGGGCGAGCACAGGCTCGAAATATAAGTAATCAGCGCGGTCCCTGCCATTCCGCCAGTGATGTTCTCGGCGGTGACGCATAAGGCCAGATAGCCGATGCGATGTCCACCCACAGCCTGCAGGACAAAAAACAAGTTCCCCGCCGATTGCAAAATTCCGCAAAGAATCAGCGAGCGCAGGATTCCGTACCGCGCCGTCACCACTCCGCCCAGCATCACCCCGGCCACAATAGAGAAAAATCCGAACAACTTTGAAGCGGCAGCGATCTCAGGCAGAGAGAAGTGCAACGAAATATAGAGAGGCGTCGACATCACTCCCGCCATCGCCTCGCCAAGCTTGTATCCGAAGATGGCGACAAGAATGACGGGCCAAAGCGGCCGCTGCATAAAATCGCGAAAGGGACTGATGACAGCCCTCGAAAGCGCGTGGCGAACCGCATCCCAGCCTGATTCCGCCGCGAGCGATGTTTCCGTCGGTACCTTCGGTTCCGGAACCAGCAAGAACACCACGAGTCCTGCCGCAACGAGCGCCGCCATGGTGGCATAGGCCGCAAACCACCCTGCATAAGCCGCGATCAAAAGGCTGCCCGCACCGGAAACCAGCATGCCGATACGGTAGCCGGCTTGAACCATGGAAGCCCCGGGAGCCAGCTGATCCGCGCTCGAGCTCTCTACTCGCCAGGCATCGATCACAATGTCCTGGCTCGCTGATAGAAATGCGACCACCAGCGCCAGAGCGGCCATCATGGGCAAGTTGTGTTTTGGGTCGCTCGATCCCAGGCAAAGAATCGCGACGGTCAGGAGAATCTGGATGGTGATTCCCCAACCGCGCCGCCGTCCCAAAGGAAGCGGCGGAGGGACCCGATCCATGATGGGCGCCCACACAAACTTGAATGCATAGGGCGTACCAACCAGCGCGAAGGCGCCGATCGCTGCGCGCCGCACTCCGACTGTAGAAAGCCATGCCGAAAGAGTTGAGTAAGTCAACAGCAGCGGCAAGCCGCTTGAAAAACCGAGTGCGAGCACCTGCAAGACGCGTGGCTCGGTGTAAGCAGCCAGCGTTTGCCGCCAGTTGGTTCGGCTGTGGCCGCGCTTGGGTTCAGGGTTTTCGTTCATCTCAATTTGCGTATGTGCCTTCTCTCAGCCTACCTCCGCCGACGCGGCTTATTCTTAAATCGTGAAGCTCGGAATCATCTCCGATACCCACGGCCTCCTTCGGCCTGAAGTTGCCCCCGCCCTCAAAGGCGTCGACCGCATCTTGCATATCGGCGACGTCGGCGATTCCACCATTTTGTCCCAACTCGCAAAGATCGCTCCCGTCACCGCAATTCGCGGCAATGTCGACCGAGAAGGCGCCTGCGGCAAGCTGCCCGAAACTGAAGTCGTGCTCATCGAAAACCCTCCCCACGCCAGCCTCTATATCTATATGCTGCACGACCTCAAGACTCTTCATCTCGATCCCGCCGCAGCAAAATTCGCCGCCGTCCTCCACGGCCACACCCACGTGCCAAATTTCGTCACAAAAAAAGGCGTCCTCTACTTCAATCCAGGCTCCTGCGGCCCGCGGCGCTTTGAGCTTCCGATCACAATCGGAATTTTGACGATTAAATCGGACGGGGAGCTGAAGCCGGAAATCGTGACGCTCAAAGTGCAGTGATGCAGCGCATCATCCCCGCATCCTCAGGTTCACCAATCGGTACACCACATCCCTGAAAAAACCACCCGCACATAGATGTCACGGTACTAATAGGGGATTGGCAATACCCGCCGCAAACCATTGCAAATGATGATGAAGTTGCAGAATCGGGGCTAAAGCAGCCTCAAAATGCCAGCGCTTCAGGTTACTGTGGGAATGCGTTGGACTGTCTCACGTAATGTGAAGGCTCCTCGTTTAGTCTTGCCGATCCGTGCTCCACCTACGATCCTGAAATCGGAAGTTCATTACCGACGCAGCTCATCACCGGATATTGATCGTCAGAGTGGAACTGCATCGTCGGCTTGCAGCCCTTTCCCCTACTTTTCGGACTGCGGATTCACAATATTTTTTTGAATTGCTAAGCCGCGCACTACGGCGCTGTGGCAGCGCGTCCGGCAAATTGATCGATTCATTGATGACCAATATTGTCCAATTCTAGATAAACGAGGTTGATAAATGACACTTCTCTCAATACAGTACATGCCCTTGGCCAGCGCGTATCTTTGCGAAGACTGCAACTGCGTAGGAAATTGCGCGGAGCAGTGTCCGGCTTGCGCCTCCGAGGCCTTGATGGGATTGGCCGGAGTCTTGAATCGCGAACAATCGCACGAGAAGATTGAATCGACTTTTCGCGTGAAACTGAAACTGTTCTCGCATCGGGAACGCGACCGGATGATGGATGGCGAGGTGGCTTGCCCGGCAGCATAGGCGCGAGATAGCGGCGGAAAAGCCAATTCCCGACGCATCCTCGCCAGCTCCCCGCGCAACCGCTCTAGCTCACCAAACTGAGCGAGTGGTCTCCAGGATAAAAGCGATCGTCGGGCGAATCCGCGACGCCAGTGATTGCTGACTTCCCAGCACGAAGCATCCTGCCGCATTCCACGCTTGGAACCGCCGGGCTGTAGAGAAAACCCTGCATCTCCGTGCATCTCTGTCTTCGCAGGTAATCAAGCTGCTGCTGCGTTTCCACTCCCTCGGCGACGCATTCCAGGCCAAGATTTCGTCCCAGGCTTAGGATGCCGCTCACCACCGCCGCAGCCGCCGGTTTTGAGGCCACGTCGCGCATGAACGATCGATCGATTTTGATTCGATCAATCGGGAATCTCCTGAGATAAGACAATGACGACCAGCCAGTGCCGAAGTCGTCAAGAGAAAGGCCTACCCCGATTCGTTTCAGGTCTCGCATCACCTTGACCGTGGCCTGTGAATCATCCAGCGTCAGGCTTTCAGTCAGTTCCAGGTCTAGCCATTTGGCGTCCAATTCGGTTTCGCGCAGTGTTTTCTTTACGGACTCTACGATATCGCCACGGTAAACCTGCTGCGAAGAAACGTTCACCGTCACCCGAACCTTCGGAAGTCCTTCTTTCTGCCAGGCAACGTTTTGAAGGCAGGCCGTTCTCAAAACCCAATTGCCCACCTCAACCATCAGCCCCATCTCTTCTAGCTGGGGCATGAACTCGCCCGGAGGAATCAGCCCCTCTTCCGGATGATTCCAGCGCAATAACGCCTCAACCCCGGTGATGCGCCCTGAACCGACTGAGACCAGCGGTTGGTAATGCAGTACAAACTCGCCGCGCGAGCATGCATGACGCAGATCCTTGTCCAGCTTCCGTCGGCGTCGCGTCACCTCAGTCAGCTGGGGCGCAAAGAAACAATAGATCCCGCGCCCTTTCTTCTTGGCTTCATACATCGCGGAATCGGCGAATTGCAACAGTGCCCCTGCCTTGTCTCCGTCGGCGGGGAATACCGAAATGCCGATGCTGGCGCTTATCTGTAGCTCGTGGCCTTCGATATCGAACGGTTCGTTCAATGTGGCCAGAATTTTCCTTGCAACGGTTTCAATCTCCCGGTTGCCGTCGGCCATTCCAATGCCAATCACGAATGCATCTCCGCCGATGCGCGCAACAATGTCGCTTTCGCGCAGGCAGGCTTGCAGCCGCACCGATACCGATTGCAAAAGACGGTCACCCACAAAGTGGCCAAAGGAATCGTTCACGCTCTTGAAACGATTCAGGTCGAACATCAGCACTGCCACGGATTTTTCATTGCGCGAAGAGAGCGCAATTGCCTGGCCAAGACGATCCTCCAAAAGCACGCGATTGGGCAGCCCGGTCAGCGAATCGTGCAGAGACATGTACTGTACCCATACTTCCGCCTGCTTCCGGTCCGTAATGTTATGCGAGATGCCCATGGTTCCGATGATCCCGCCGCGCTTGTCCTTCAGCGGCACCTTGGTAGTCAGCGCCCAGCTCTCGTGGCCATCCGGCCAGGTTTCCTTTTCCTCGATTCCGATCTTCGCCTGACCGGTTCGCATAATCTGCTGTTCGTCCTCGAAAGCTTCGCGGGCATGTTCCGCGCTGAAGATGTCGCTGTCGGCCTTGCCCACTGCTTCCGCCGGACTGGACAGCCCGACATAATTGGCCATCGCCCTCCCGACGCGCACAAATCGGCTCTCGCGGTCCTTAAAAAATACGTTGTCGGGGATATGTTCCAGGAAAGCTTCCAGCAGCTCGCGCTCCATCTGGTAGCGCCGTTCTCCAAGCGCGTTCAGTAGAACCAGCACGGCAACAACCAGCGCCAGAATTCCTAGAGCGGCGATCTCCAGAAAAGAAGCGCCTGGCGCATGCGACCGGCCGCCGTATGAAACGACTCTGGGTGCGATCCAAAACGCAGCTCCAGCACCCAACAAAATAGCTGGGATGGCGATAACCACGCCTGGAACTGCCGGAATTTGCGATTTCCACTTCATGATTTGCCGAAGGACTGAAACTTATAGAGTTAGTAGCAATCTAATTCCTTCGCGTACTGAATGATAGGGAACGAAAGTTTTCCGCCGGATACAACTTCGATGGCCGCCGACTAACGCTTTCGTTGTAAAAGCCGCAATGGCGAGAGGCGAACGAGTTTCCATCGCCAACCTGAGCAGCCAATCCCGCATTGGCATAACTTGTATTAATAAGGTTGATCCCGTGGTGAAGAAGGTACGGTAACGTCCTCTCTCCCTGCCGCCGCAACTTCAGCACGCCGATAATCGTAGGTGTGAACGCTCGAAACAATCTCGCATTCTTAAACGACTACGCAGCCTATCTTCGTGTGGAAAAAGGACTTCGCCCGCTCACCTGCGAGGCCTATCTCAGCGATTTGCGCATCTTTGCCGAGTTGCTCGAGGAGCGCAACACCGTGCTCCTTAAGGCAGTCGAGGCCGACATCTCCGCGTTTCTCGATCACCTGCGCAATCACAACATCGACTCCCGCACAGCGGCGCGCAAGCTGAGCTGTTTGCGCGGCTTTTATAAATGGCTTCTTTTGGATCGCCGAATTCATCACGACCCGACCGTCAATATCGAGTCCCCGAAGGCCTGGAAGGTCCTTCCCAAATCGCTTGCCGAGCCTGAAGTGGCAGAGATGCTGGAGCGCGCAAACATGGCGGCGACGCATCCGCAGGCCAAAGCCACGGCGCTGCGCGACCGCGCCATTCTCGAGCTTCTCTATGCGGGTGGCCTGCGCGTCTCTGAGGTCACGTCGCTCGGCGTCAGCGATCTCGGCCTCGATGCTGGCCGCGTGCAGGTTCGCGGCAAAGGTGACAAGGAGCGTATCGTGCCGCTGGGCCGCTCGGCAGTGCAGGCACTGGAGCAGTATCTGCGCGAAGGCCGGCCACATCTGGAACGGATCAGCTCGGCCCGCAGAAACAGAGCCGCAAGGCAAGACCGCGCACGCCTCTTTCTGTCTCTGCGTGGCATGCCGCTCACCAGGCAATGGATCTGGAGCATGGTGAAAAGATCGAACAAATCCACCAGCCCGCACGGATTGCGCCACAGTTGCGCCACGCATATGGTCGAGCACGGAGCCGACCTGCGCAGCGTGCAGATGATGCTGGGCCACGCCGACATCTCCACCACGCAGGTATATACACACCTGGCGCTCGGTCGCCTCAAGGCCGTTCACCGCATGCATCATCCACGAGGGTCGCGGCATTTGGCCGGCCCCAACGCCGATGTCGCCCCGCTCCCCGGCCCGCGTCTGGTCGTACCCCACAATGCCGGTGAGGAAACGCCATGAGCGCAACAGCTGCTCCGCCTGTCGCCTCCGAACCAACCGCTTCCTCACCGGCCAGCCCCAAAATTGCCGCGCTCGTAGACGAATACTTGCGCGTCCTCAACGCCGAACGCGGCGCATCGGCGCACACTCTGCGAGCTTACCGGCGCGAGCTGCACAATTTCGCTACCTGGTTCACCGGCAGCCATCCCCGCCTGACCGTCAGCCGCATCGAACACACGCACATCCGTTCTTATTTGGGCACGCTTTACGATCGTGGACTATCGAAGGCCTCTGCGGCACGCGCACTTGCCGCAATCCGCAGCTGGTTCAAGTGGCTGGCCCGCGCTCACCATATCGAGCAGAATTCCGCATCGCTCGTGTCCACTCCGCGCCTGCCAAAACATCTGCCGCGCGTGCCTTCTATCGAGCAGTTGAATCGCGCGGTCGATACCGTGCTCGACGACGCCTCTAGTTGGCCCTCCCGCGACAAAGCAATCATGGAAATGCTTTACGGCTGTGGGATCCGCAACGCCGAGCTGACCACGCTCGATCTCAATGACATTCACTGGGCCAACGAAGCGATCCTCGTCCGCGGCAAAGGGCAAAAGCAGCGCTACGTGCCACTCGGCGACACAGCCGCCGAAGCGCTCCGCCTCTACATCGCCGAGCGCTCCGCCCGCCTGGCCGCCGGCGATGCGCAAAAAGAAAGTAAAGCCTCCGCCCGCCAACGCCCCCGGAACACGCCCGCGCTCTTTCTCAATCTGCAGTTGCGCGGTCTCGAAAAAGGCGGCCACGCCCGGCTCACCACCCGTAGCGTCGGCCGCATTGTTAAGCGCATCGCAATCCTGCGCGGCCTTCCCTCTGACGTTCACCCGCACACCCTGCGTCACGCCTTCGGAACTCATCTGCTTGAAGAAGGCGCCGACCTCCGCGCCATCCAGGAGCTGCTCGGCCACGAGCGCCTTTCTACCACACAGCGTTACACTCAGCTCACCACCGCGCAATTGACCCAGGTCTACGACCGTACCCATCCCCGCGCCAGGTAGCCACGCCCGGATTGGGATACAGTAGATGGAGTGGGCGCCTTTAGGCCATAACCCTGTCCAAGCATCCTGAACCGCCCGGAAGGCCGTCCTTTAGGCCTCCGACCATCAGGCATCTGGATTGTCCGGCTATACAACATCAGCCGTCCGGATCACATCTCATAGGTAGGTCACGCAGGTAGATCAAGGAGCAAGCTCATGGCAAACATTTCAGTCGACAAACTATCGGTGGATGACATTCTCAATGACGCCAACCGCATCAAGTCAATCGTGACCGATGCCGTGGAAGATGGCATTCAACAGGCAGTCCGCGCCGTGAACAAGGGACGCGATGTTGCCGAGGACGCGATCCACGACACTCGCCATGCAATCAAGAAGAACCCGCTTCAGGCCGCGGGAATCTTCCTTGCCGCAGGCGTCGTCTTGGGCAGCCTCATCACTCTCATAACTGTGCGCCGTTCCTAAGAACTCAGCCCGGCCTCAATCCGTTCCTTTGTGGAATTGTCTCTTACGACACCAGCCCTCCCCAAGGGCTGGGCAGGAAGACTGCGCGTCCGCGGGTGAAACGGCCTGAGGGAAATTGGCCGCGGTTCACAAAAACTCCACGATCACAGCGCCGCGAGTCAATTTCGTTCAGTTCTAGGAGCCAGAAGCGACGTGGACCGGGGTCCCCGCGGACAGGTCTTCGTCCGTGGGGGTGGAGACCGGGGGTCCATGAGCGACAACGAAATGAACGAAATTTGCCGCGGCGCTAAGTCGAATAGTCAGCATTGATGCTGATGTATTTGTGTGTCAGGTCCGTCGTCCAAAAAACACACGAACCCTTCCCCTGGTGCAGATCAATCGAAATCGAAAACTCCCGCTGGCTGATGTATGCATGCGCGGCAGCTTCGTCGAACTCCGCCGCTCGCCCGCCGTCGCGGCAAATCTGCAGTTCGCCAAAACAAATGTCGATGCGCGCCGGATCGACCTGAGCGCCGGAGTACCCGATCGCAGCCACGAGCCGGCCCCAGTTCGGATCGCAGCCCGCCCACGCCGTCTTCACCAGCGGTGAATGAGCGATGGCCTTGGCCACGCGCAGCGCGTCCGCGTCATCGGCCGCGCCGCCAACGCGCAACTCCACCACATGAGTCGCGCCTTCACCGTCAGCCACAACCTGCTTCGCCATCGACGTGCAAACCTCAGTCAGCGCGGCCGCGAATGCCGCATTGCCTGAGCCAATCTTCACGCCGCTCCCGCCCGATGCGAGCAGCAGAACAGTATCGTTCGTCGATGTGTCGCCATCAACGGAGATGCGGTTGAAGCTCACTTCAACCGCGGCCCGAAGGTAGCCGTCAAGATCGCCGGGCTCAACCGCCGCATCGGTCAAGACGTAAACGAGCATTGTCGCGTGCGGCACTAGCTGCGGATGGATCATGCCCGAGCCTTTTCCGAACGCCGCAATCCGAATTTCGCTACTACTTTCTCGTCCAGCTCCGTCGCCACCCTTTAATTCCAGCCGCGCAAAGGCCATCTTCTCGACCAGATCCGTCGTCAAAATCGCGTGCGCCGCATCGGAAAAATGACTTGCTTCAGAACCAAGGCCAGCCGCCAGTTCCGGCAGCGCAGCTATCAGCTTGTCCGCCGGCAGCGGCACGCCGATAATCCCGGTCGACGACGGAAAAACCTCTTCGGCGCGGCAGCCAAATGTCCGCGCAACAGCAGCGCACGTCGCGCGCGCAGCCTGCAGCCCGGCCTCGCCCGCGGCGCAGTTCGCATTTCCCGCATTGATGGCCGCCACGCGCACGCGCCCGCCCATCGCAGTCAAATTTTCCTTGTCGACAATCAGGGGCGCCGCAATCACTCGGTTCGACGTGAACGCAGCCGCCGCGCTCGCCGGCTCATCCGCCACAATCACGGCGAAGTCGGGCCGCCCGCTGGCCTTCAGGCCGGCCTTCACCGCCGCAAATCGAAATCCTCGCGGAATGCTGCCGCTCGACAAATCGCTCATGCCTTCAGCCCCATTTAATCCAGCCCATTTAATCTAGCAGGTGTGGACCGGCTGGGCACCTGCTAATGAGCGACAACGAAATCAATTCGCAAACCTTTCTCGAAATGCGCGCGGTCAACATCGCGCGCGGCGATCGCGTCGTCCTGCACAACGTCAATCTCAGCATCCGCGTTGGTGAGCATGTCGCAATTCTCGGGCCCAACGGCTGCGGCAAATCAACGCTCATTCTCGCCATGACCTGCCAGCTCTATCCCATCGTTCAACCGGGAATGGTGGTCCGCATCTTCGGCCGCCAGCGTTGGGATCTGACTGAGTTGCGACGCCACTTCGGCGTCGTCAGCTCCGGGCCAATGGGCGCCGAACTTCCCGGTGAGCGAACGACCGTCACGTCCGGCCTCGACGCCGTGATCGCCGGTTTCTTTTCCGCCTCCACTTTGTGGCCCAATCTCCACGTTACCGATGAAATGCGCGCGCGGGCGCTGGAGGCTCTCGCACGAATCAAGGCCGCGCACCTCGCCGAGCAACTCGTCGGCACAATGTCGGCCGGAGAAAGACGCCGCATCCTCATTGCGCGCGCCCTCGTGCACCGCCCTCAACAACTCCTTCTCGACGAGCCCTGCAACGCACTCGACCTGGCTGCGCAACGCGAACTGCGCGAAACTCTACGCGGGCTGGCTCACGAAGGCACCGGGCTCGTGATGGTCACGCATCACCTCGGCGATATACTCCCTGAAATCGACCGCATCATTCTCATGCGCGATGGCCGCATCGTCGCCGACGGCCCGCGCGATGAGCTCCTGACTGAGTCACGCCTCAGCGAGCTCTTCCGTGCGCCAGTGCGCATCGGCCGCGATGCGGAGTGGTTGCATAGTTGGTGATGAAGAAAGTACGCCGGCAAATGAATCGCGGCTTGTTGTCCTAGAAAAATGATGGAAACCGCCATAAAACCCGCTCGCTGGAAGATCCTCCTGGCCTTTGCGATCATCTATTTCGTCTGGGGATCGACTTTCTTCGCCATCCGCGTTGGCGTCGGCGAGTTCCCGCCGTTCCTCTTCTGCGCCATGCGATTTCTCGTCGCGGGCCTGCTGGTTTTTCTCTGGGCAGTCACGCACCGCGAGCGCCGGCCGACAGCCCGCCAGTGGCTTTCCGCCTTCGTGCTTGCGTTTCTCATCTTCGTTGTCGACTACGGCCTCCTCTTCTGGGCCGAGCAGCGCGTTCCGTCCGGAATCGCAGCCGTTATTATGGCCACCATTCCCGGCTTCATGGCATTATCCGAGATTCTCATTCTCCGAACGCAGCGCCTCACAATTCGCCTGGCTATCGCTCTCCTTTCGGGTATCGCTGGCGTAGCAGTCCTCGTGACTCCGTCACACCTTCTCGGAAATCTCGGCGCCGCCGCGATCAACAAGGCAGACGCCATCGCCCTCGTCATTGCAGCAATCGCTTGGTCGGTTGCATCGGCGCTCTCGCGCAAGCTGCCGCTGCCTTCATCAAAGGTCATGAGCTCGGGCGCGCAAATGCTCGCTGGCGGAATCATGCTCGCCGTTGTCGCCGCGCTGCTCGGCGAGGGTCGCGGCCTCCATCTGTCGGCTGTCTCCAGCTCCGCGTGGTGGGCACTGATCTACCTCATCTTCGCCGGCTCTATCGCTGGATTCACAGCCTACGTCTGGCTGCTGCACCACGAATCGCCTACCAAAGTTGGCACCTATGCATACGTCAACCCGGTTGTCGCCGTTGTGCTCGGCTATTGGCTCGGTGGCGAGCCACTGGGGCTCCGCACCATCGCCGGCGGACTTTTCGTTTTGGCCAGTGTTGTTGCTATTACAACCATGCGTCAAAATTCAAAGCCCGCCGCCGCGGAAAAGGCCGGATAGACGAACCTCTGCGGGCGAGCGAAATTGCAGGCTCGCCCTCCCGCCCTCCACTGGATTTACGCGCCCATTCCCGACTTGTGCTACCATTCGGCCAACTGGCCTGCGCACCTTTTACGAGCGCGTGGAGGTAAAAATCATCATGCCGATTTCCAGACGAGGTTTCCTCAAGACAACCGCTGCCGCCGGCGCCGTTGCCGGCATAGGCGGCCTGCCTCTGCACGCCGAGCGCGCATCCGCATCGAGTTTGGTCACGCTTGGCAAATCCGGCGTGAAGGTCACGCGCCTCGCCTTTGGCACGGGCAGCAATAACGGCTACGTGCAGTCTTCACTCGGCCAGAAAGAGTTCTCCGGGCTGGTCGCGTACGCCTACGATCGCGGCATCCGCTTCTTCGAAACATCGGAATCCTACACAACGCCCGCAATGCTAGGCGAAGCTCTCAAGCCGTTCCCCCGCGACAGTTACGTCCTCATGACAAAGGTGACCACGGATCCAGGCGCCGATCCCGAGCAACGCTTCGAGGACATGCTGCGCACCTCCAAAACCGACTATTTCGACATCATGCTTCTCCACTGGCAGCACACGCCCGATTGGGTCGAAACAACAAAGCCTTGGCAGGCGGGCATTGACAAATTCCAGGCCAAAAAGTCCATCCTCTCGCGCGGCGCCAGCGTCCACGGCCTGCCGGCTCTCCGCCAGATGCCCGGCAATCCCTGGCTGCAAGTGGCCATGATCCGCATGAATCACAATGGCACGCGCATGGACGGGCCGAGCTGGGACGACAACAACAACCCGCAATGCGTTCCCGAAGTCGTCGAACACGTTCAGCAAGTTAAAAAAGAAGGCATGGGCGTCGTCAGTATGAAGCTCATCGGCAATGGCGCCTTTACACAGCACAGCGATCGCGTCGACGCGATGCGATTTGCCTTCCGCCACGCCGACGTAGACTCGGTGACCGTCGGCTTCAAGAACCGTCAGGAAATCGACGAGGCCATCGACAACCTGAACCTCGCCTTCGCCTAACCGTATCTCGCGTCATCCCCAGCGCAAAGGCGAGATAAGCGCCATGTCTGCATTATGATTGGCTGCAGCGGGCCTGTAGCTCAACGGTTAGAGCAGGGGACTCATAATCCCTTGGTTGGGGGTTCAAATCCCTCCGGGCCCACTTCGGGATCAGCCTTCCCCCTGCGCTAGAGCGCTGTGCTGAGGTCACATCTTGGAAACGCCGCTCCGAAGCGTCGCGCTCGCCCAGGTCACCGAATGGGACGACGGTCAAGTCCGCTCTGCCAGCGACAATCTCGCCGCTGAGGAGCCTCTTCAGATCCTCTCCCGCGGCGAACCGCTGGTCGTCACGATGCGCACTCCAGGCCACGACCGCGAACTGGCTGGCGGCTTTCTCTTGACTGAGGGCTTCATTCAAAATCGCGATCAGATCCTTTCCTTCAGCGATCGGGAATCCTCGAACGGGGGATCCGCAAGGCCAATCGACTGCAACACCATCAATGTCGAACTGCGCGACGGCGTCGTCGAACCCAACAAACCGCAGCGCAATTTCCTTTCCAATTCAAGCTGCGGGCTCTGCGGCAAAACCTCCATCGATGCAGTGCGAACGCGTGGCCTGCGCCCACTCGGGCCCGGCTTCACGATGGATGCCGAAACGCTCACTTCGCTGCCCGCCCAATTGCGCGCCGCCCAGCCAGTCTTCGATCGAACCGGCGGCTTGCACGCCGCCGCCCTCTTTAACGCCGCGGGCGAATTCGTTGCGCTCCGCGAGGACATTGGCCGCCACAACGCAGTCGACAAAGTTGTAGGCTGGGCGCTTCTGCAAGGCATGATTCCGCTCTCAAGCCATGTGCTTCTGGTCAGTGGTCGGGGAGGTTTTGAAATTATTCAAAAGGCGATTGCCGCCGGCGTGCCAATTGTTGCTTCGGTCTCCGCACCCTCAAGCCTTGCAGTGCAATTGGCCCGCGAACTGAACTTGACCCTGATCGGATTTCTGCGCGGACGTCGATTCGTTGTCTACTCGGGCGAGTCGCGCTGTCGGATGCAGCACTAGGGCCGCAGCCCGGCGCTGTCCCGCATCTTATTCATTTTGTCCGGCAGCATCGCCGCGCGCCACCGTGGGTCGCGAGAAGATGCAATAATCGATGCGTCATATTTTGGCTGCCTATTCATGTGCCTGAATTTCTTGTGAACCTGAAATCAATTCCTCGACTGCCCTGAGGCTCTGTTAGCTATGGCCACGATCACCATCGACAACACGATCCATTCATTCGAACCGGGCCAGCCACTGATCGACATCATTAACCGCGCTGGCGAGCGGGTTCCTCAGGTTTGTTATCACCCTCAACTCGGCCCCATCCAAACCTGTGACACCTGCATGGTTGAAGTCGATGGCAAGCTGGTTCGGGCTTGCGGCACAGCCGCTTCGGAAGGAATGATCGTCGTCACGGCTTCACCCCACGCCGCGAGCGCCCAGCGTGAGGCGTTCGATCGCATCCTCGGAAACCACCTTCTCTATTGCACGGTCTGCGACAACAACAACGGAAACTGCACCGTGCACAACACTACGGCGCTTCTGGCGGTCGAGCACCAGGAGATTCCCTACGCTCCAAAGCCGTACCCGAAAGATTTCTCCAATCCCTTCTATCGCTACGATCCCGATCAGTGCATTCTCTGCGGCCGATGCGTCGAGGCCTGCCAGAATCTGCAAGTCAATGAGACCCTCAGCATTCACTGGGAGGACGAGCACCCGCGCGTCCTTTGGGATGGTGGTGCGGCCATCGGCGAATCAAGCTGCGTCTCCTGCGGCCATTGCGTCACGGTTTGCCCCTGCAATGCGCTCATGGAAAACTCCATGCTCGGCGAGGCCGGCTACTTCACTTCCCTTCCCGATCCCGCACTCGAGGGAATGATCGACGTGGTGAAAGCGATCGAGCCTGAGCTCGGCTACGGCTCGATTCTCGCGCTCTCTGAAGTTGAAGCGAAAATGCGCCACTCGCGCATCAAGCGCACCAAGACTGTTTGCACTTACTGCGGCGTCGGCTGCAGCTTCGATATATGGACGCGCGACCGCCACATCCTGAAAGTTGAGCCGGCGGATGGACCTGCGAATGGCGTCTCCACCTGCGTCAAAGGCAAATTCGGCTGGGGCTTCGTCGACAGCGAGGATCGGCTCACCAGCCCGCTGATTCGCGAAGATGGAAAGTTTCGCAAAGCCTCCTGGGACGAGGCCCTTTCGCTCGTTGCGCGCCGATTCTCTGAGATCAAAGCAGCCTCGGGTCCCGATTCCCTCGCTTTCATCTCTTCGTCCAAGTGCACCAACGAAGAGAGCTATCTGATGCAGAAGCTCGCTCGCGCAGTCATCGGCACCAATAATATGGATAACTGCTCGCGTTATTGCCAGGCGCCCGCCACGAGCGGCCTGTTCCGCACCGTCGGCTACGGCGGCGATTCCGGATCCATCAGCGACATTGAGCAGGCTGACTTGGTCGTCATCATCGGCAGCAACACCGCGGAAAGTCATCCGGTCCTCGCAACGCGCGTCAAGCGCGCCCACAAGCTTCACGGCCAGAAGCTCATCGTGGCCGACCTCCGCGAGCATGAGATGGCCCGCCGTGCTGATGTGTTCCTGCATCCTAAACCCGGAACCGATCTGATCTGGCTCTCCGCCGTCACGCGCTATCTCTTCGACAACGGATTGGCTAGCACCGGATTTATGAATCAATGGGTCAACGGATCGGAAGACTACATCGCGAGCCTCGCCCCGTTCACCCTCGAAATGGCCAGCGCTCGAACCGGTCTACCGCGCGAAACTTTGATCAAAGTCGCGCACATGATCGCCGAAGCCGGCAGCGTTTGCATCCTCTGGGCGATGGGTGTCACGCAGCACATCGCCGGTTCCGATACGTCGACGGCCATTTCCAATCTCTTGCTCGCCACCGGCAATTACATGCGGCCCGGCACCGGTGCTTACCCGCTCCGCGGCCACAATAATGTGCAGGGAGCAAGCGATCACGGCGCCATGCCCAATTTCTTTCCCGGCTATCAGAAGGTCGACGATCCGGCGATTCGTGAGAAATTTGAGCACGCATGGAATGTCGCGCTCCCGCCCAAGCCCGGGTTGAATAATCACCAGATGATTGACGCCATCAACGACCGCCGCCTGAAGTCAATGTACGTTTTCGGCGAAGAGATGAGCCTCGTCGACTCCAATGCGAATTACGTCGCCGACGCGCTCTCCAAACTCGACTTCTTCGTGATGCAGGACATTTTTTTCAGTGAGACCTGTCGCTACGCAGACGTCATATTGCCCGCCAGTCCAAGCCTCGAGAAGGAAGGCACGTTTACCAGCACGGAGCGGCGCATTCAGCGCCTCTATAAAGTTTTCGACTCGCTCGGCGACAGCCTTCCGGATTGGCAGATCATTCTCGAGATCGCCAATCGGCTCGGCGCCAATTGGAACTACGCTCACCCATCTGAAATTTACGCTGAGATCGCCGCCCTCACACCGATCATGGCCGGAGTTACTTATGAACGCCTGGAAGGCTACAAATCGCTGCAATGGCCTGTCGCCGCCGATGGCTCCGACGAGCCTCTTCTCTACACAAAACAATTTCAAATGCCCGATGGAAAAGCGAAATTCTTTCCGCTCGAGTGGAATGAGCCAAGCGACCAACAGGACGCAACATATGATCTTCATCTGAACAATGGCCGCCTGCTGGAGCACTTCCACGAAGGCAACATGACCTATAAAACAGAAGGAATCCGCGAAAAGGTTCCTTCGACATTTGTAGAGATTTCGCCCGACTTGGCCGCAAGCCGCGGCATTCAGAGCGGAAGCCTCGTCGAATTGACCTCGCGGTATGGTGCTGTCCGCGTAAGCGCGCTGGTCACCGATCGCGTGAAGGGCAAGGAACTATACATGCCAATGAACTCAATCGAGGAGCCGGTGAATCGCCTCACCAGCAGCCACACCGACAAGGTCACCAGCACTCCTGCCTATAAAGAGGCGAGCGTCCGCATGGAACTGATTCACGCCAACGGCGCCTCCCCGCTTCCGCGTGGAAATTCGCGCTTCGGCCATCCCACGCCGCAACTCGGAGTCGAAGTGGAACGCAAATGGAAGCGCAGCGACTACCGCGCCCCAGGTGGCGCACCAGATGGCCTTGTCCAGATTCAAACGAAGTGAATGGAGAGAAGACGATGGCTCAACCGATCCCGCTTGAACTGCCGCCTCGCGATCCCCGCAAAGAACTTCTCGACCGCCTCGAAAGCGCTCCGTTGGAGCATGCCGAAGCCTTGCTCGACGCCTTCGATCTGCTGGAGGAGCTACACCAGGCAGGCGCGCTCCAAACACTTCGCGGCACTATCAGCGCCAGCGACGAAATTCTTGAGCACGCCGTTAGTGCGGCCAAATCGCCTGAAGGCACGCGCGCGCTGCGCAACCTGCTGATCCTTGGCCAAATCCTCAGCTCCATCGACCCCGACGTGCTCAAATCTATCGCGGTCGCAGCCGGCGAAACACTGGGCAGCGCGTGCAAAACCGCCGTCGAGCCGCACGGGCTCCTCGCGCTCCTGAGCGAATTTCGTCAACCGGAATTGCGCCGCAGCGTCGCGCTTATCAATCGATTCCTCGAAACTCTCGGCCATCAACTAAAGACCCTGGGTTCAAATCAGCCGCAGTCGTGAGCAATCGCCGGCCCGCACGATTCATTGCGATTGGAATGAATCGTGGAATTGGCCTAGGCGAGAAAACGGATCGCCTGTGAATCCAGGTTTCTCTAAGCATCCATCATTCCGCTTGATTCATCCCCTGAAGCGAGGCGCAGCCAATCCACATCGGTCCCAAAGAAGCTTCGCTCCTAATTCGGATACACCTTAATCCAATGCGATCGGATTGAGGTACGCAGGACCCTGTTCGCCGTCTTCGACACAATTGCATTGGTCACCTGCCTAGGCATGTGGCAATCGATGCAGTTACGCGTAATCTTGCTTCCTTGGGTGCGCGAAACGCCACAGCTCTGCCATCTGTGGCAGCCAAGACAGCGATCCGAGTAGTTCTCCGCAGGGCGGTCCCGATGATGAACATCGTGGCAAGTGGAACAGGACATGGTCGGTGACGATAGATAGCATCGGCTCCTTTTCAACAAGCCCACTTGATTCCCATGCACGTCCGGTTGATTGGCGTCGTCAACAGATGGCGCGGCGTCGAAGTACTGATCCAATGGCTTGCCAGGAAGATACGTAAATGCTGGCATCAATGCCTTTCGGTCTGCTCCGTTGTGACAAAGTGCGCACAGATCCACCTGACGATCGCGGTTGAATTTTTTCGGATTGAGAATGCGGGGCTAACCATTGGAAATTTCCTCGGACAGGAAAGCGTAGCCGCTCAGACTGAAGGCCCGAAGAAAATCGCATCGGCTCCATGGCCGCGCAAGCCCGAAGCACGCCTGCAGTTGAGCTTTAACCGGGACTGGAAATTCATTCGGCCTGAAGACACGCCCTCTGATTCGCTGCGCCTTTCCTCTCCGATGAAAAACGGCGCGGAAATCGCCGCCTTCAATGATGCTGCCTGGGAGCGCGTCGCTTTGCCTCACACCGTCCGCCTTGAACCACTCGATGCAAGTGGCGGGCGTAATTATCGGGGTATTTGCTGGTATCAAAAACACTTTACCGCATCATCGAATTGGCGCGGGCGAACCGTGCATTTGGTGTTTCAAGGCGCAATGCAGGTTGCTGATTTGTTGCTGAACGGCAAATACTTACTAACCCATTATTGCGGCTATCTTCCTTTTACAGTGGACATTTCAAAACATGTGCAATTTGGTGAGCATGCATCGAACATAATCACCGTGCGCCTCGACAACTCGGACAATCCCGAAGTGCCTCCGGGAAAACCGCAGGATACCCTTGATTTTGTTTACTTCGGTGGCCTTTACCGAAGCGTCACGCTTGAGGTGCTGGACAATCTGCACATCAGCGACCCAATACTGTCAGACAAGACTGCTGGCGGTGGCACATTTGTCACATTTCCAGCAGTCTCTGCTGACAGCGCGACCGTTCAGGTCCAGACAGAAGTGGAAAACGTCTCGGCCGGTCGCCGTCGCGCGCGGGTGCGCCAGGAGTTGTTCAGCGCCGACGGTGTATTAGTTCCATCCACGGAGAGCGGGATCGACGTCGATCCAAACACATCGAAGTCGCTCGCTCAGCGCGTTGAAGTGCGAATGCCGCAACTGTGGCAT
>Ga0182024_10001999_pt1 | contig 51402 bp, 39 predicted proteins | sample P32metaG_FD_120480 | JGI IMG/M metagenome (GOLD analysis project Ga0182024, IMG submission 120480) | Permafrost microbial communities from Stordalen Mire, Sweden - P3-2 metaG (Illumina Assembly) | ecosystem: Environmental > Terrestrial > Soil > Wetlands > Permafrost | place: Sweden: Stordalen... | reverse complement strand
GTGAGACAGTTCGGTCCCTATCTGCCGTGGGTGTTCGAAACTTGAGAGGAGCTATTCCTAGTACGAGAGGACCGGAATGGACGCACCTCTGGTGGACCGGTTGTCGCGCCAGCGGCACTGCCGGGTAGCTAAGTGCGGACGAGATAACCGCTGAAAGCATCTAAGCGGGAAACTTACCTCAAAACCAGGTTTCGCTTGAGAGCCGTGGAAGACGACCACGTCGATAGGCCAGGCGTGTAAGCGCAGCAATGCGTTGAGCTTACTGGTACTAATCGCTCGATTGGCGCTTGAACGCCAGCACCGTTTCATGTCTGGAAACAAGTCCAGGCGCGTGTTTGCCGCACGCCATTTTACGAGAGATTCTGAGTGTCTGTCCGGTTCCCGAAATCGGAAGCCGGGACGCGGAAGTCAGAAGAGTATTTCTGAGTTCCGATTTCCGATTTTCTGTATTCGGGACGCAAAGCGTTCTTTGCCGACCTGGTGGTCCTTGCGGGGGAATTCCACCCGATCCCATTCCGAACTCGGCCGTTAAAGCCCCCAGCGCCCATGGTACTGCGGCTCAAGCCGCGGGAGAGTCGGTCGCCGCCAGGTCAGCAAAGGACGCGAAAGCGCCGAACCCCGCCATCACGAAAGTAAGGATTTGCCAAAGCGCCCCTCCAGGGCGTGCCAGCATACCTCCATGACGCGGGGTGGAGCAGCCCGGTAGCTCGTCAGGCTCATAACCTGAAGGTCCCAGGTTCAAATCCTGGCCCCGCAACCAACCGAAACCGCCGGCTGCCCCTTGGCTGAGCCTGTGCTCAATCCGTGCCCGGGCGTTGCGGGTGCGGGATGGCTCGTGAGAAGCCGATGTCTGTTGTGGCTGGCGTTCGCGCAGAGGAATCCCCGCGATGCAGAGCGGCGCCGGTCCGGCCGCCCCACCTCATCGGAAGTCCGTCAAATTGTGTCACGAAGCGCCACACCGCATAGTCGCTGGCCTTGTGCGCCATCGCGCACGCAAAACGTGGGCTTACATCGTCATCGATCCATGCAGGCAGCGTTAGTTCGGGGATAAACCCATCCTGCGACGAAACGGAGCGGATCGAGGCAAATCCGGCATCGGAAAGACGCTGTGCGATGTTCGCAAGAGGCGCATCGGGATGCGGTCCTTCATTTTCTGGCGCAGCTGTTTCAAATATAAGGCTCGCATCCACACGCAGCGCGACATTCAGGCGCCTCATCAGCAGTGCGGCGTCCATCTCCGGGAGATCGGCTGGAGCAACAACGAGAGCAAACGCGAACCCACCGGCCGCAATGGGTGCTCCATCGCTGTTTCGCAATTTGTCCGACAGGAATTCCCTTAAAGTCATGGTGGAGATTGCCGTCGAATCCCATTCGAAGACGAAAGACAGGAGTTCCGCCGCCGCCTGAGGCCGCGCCGATACGACCAAGGCCGTTTGCTTCGGTGCGCCGAGGGGCACGCCTCCGGCCCGCCACCACAATTGACCGTCGACGTTGGGAGTTATGGCGCCGACCTGTTCCGCCCGCTCTCGAATTTTTCCGACAACGAATTTTGCGCTGGCCAGGTACTGCCGCAGCGGAGCGTGCTGCACGCTTCCGGGAGCAGTTCCGGACGCCCGCAGGATCCTGCTGTAGCGCTTCGCCACGTGTTTGATGCCATGCACGCTGCGAGCATAAGCTGCCGCACTTGCGCCCAAGGCGCGCCGAGCGGGGGCGTCCATCATCAGATCGCGCAAGGTGGCCGTCAGCGAGGCCTGCACGTCGTGGTCCCAGGCGATTTTTCTGACCGCGCGGCGCGGCAACTCGCCCATGGGACCATAATCGAGCACGATGGTAGGCATACCCATGCCGAGTGCCCGAATCAGAGTACCCGACATTTCGCCGCCGCTCGGATAGCGCAGATTTACGACGATATCCGTCGCCGCCAAATGTTGGAAGAATTCCGGTTCGTCGAGATAATCGGTGCATAGGATAAGGTTGCTCAGGCCGGACTCTGCAATATCCGCGTCGACGTCATATTCGTCAGGTCGCCGCTCGCCCGCGAGCACGAAGCGGAAGGCGGGGACCTTTCCGCGCAGATTGCCCAGAGCGGCAAGCACAAGCGGAATCTGCTTTGCGCGTGTCACAAAACCCAGCGCCGTCACGACAATTTCCCCGGCCGGCAGACCAAGCTGCCGGCGCGCTGCGGCCTTGGTCAGGCCGGCATACCCGGAGACAGACGGCGAAAGGTGGTGCGGAAGGTACCACACCGGCTTTCCCGGAATGCGCGCTGCGACCTTGTATTGGATCTGGCGGGAATGCGTGATGACTGCCGTCGCCCTCTCGAGCACCTGGCCGTTGAGGGGGAGTTCGTATCCCGCGAAAAGTTCTCGAAACCCAACCTCGAACTGGCGCCGCACGAGATCGCGACCGAGCACTCCATACTCTCTCTCCATGGCGGCGCTGTAGCGTTCGCTCTCGCCCCATCTCAGCGTTCCCAGCTCGTGGAGATAACCCAGGTTGAAATCGTGCAGAACGACAATGCCGGGATCCGTCCGCGTAAAATCCAGCATGTAGCAATGCTGTGCATTATTGCCGATGTGATAGAGTTTCAGCGCGTGCTCGAAATAGGCGCGGTGGCGACGAAACTCCGATGCGAGCAGGGTTCGCGGTCCCGGCTCGGGCGGCAGCGGTGCATCGTCCGCAATGACCAGGGTAACGTCGAACTCCTCCATCTGGTAGGGCATCAACTCCGCAACATAGTCGGCAATGCCGCTTTTCGCGGGGGGATAGGGCGCGAAAATCACCAATCGCTGTTTGGACTCCGCGAGCCCGGTGCCGTCTTCCGGCGCAATCATGGGGAGGCTCCGATGCTGTCGGCGTTGCCCAACGCAACGCGGTCCGCAACCCGATCGCGGATTTCCGACCACAGGCCAAGAAATGCGTGAAGCTGAGCTTTGCGGTACGACTGAAAGACCCGCCTCGATTCCGCAGCTTCTTCGGCGAGTCTCGCGGGGTTTGCCGAAAGCTCCATCAACCATCTCACAACATCATCGGGTCCGCCCAGCCGGTGCCCGGCGTGAAGGGAATTAATCCCCGCCATCGCATCGGTTGTGGCGGCGAGGGGTTTGCCAAAGCTCAGCGCCTCGAGGGATTTGATCTTGAGCCCCGTGCCGCCGCTCATCGGATTTATGGCCACGTCGATCGAACGATAAAACTCCGGAAGGGAGTCCACCATCCCATGCAGAACAAAGGCATGAGAGCTTTCGCGCAGCGCGGCACAAATCGCGCCGGCCACATGGAACTCGATAGCTGCCGTTGTACCCGAAACCGCATGCACTGCTCGCGCAAAGGAGAGCATGGACGATACGTTGAACGGATTGCCGCTGCCGATATAACCTGCTTTGAGGGGAGCCCCGGCCTTGTAGCCTGACGGGGGCATGAAGTTCGGCGCCGACAAAAATCCAACTGTTCTGACATTGGAACTGGTCCTTGCCTGCAACGTCCGGGCCTCTTCTTTCTGGATCGCGACAACGAAGTCGCTGCGATCCAGGCCAAGGGTTTCCTGCGCTATGGAGGTATAAAACCACTCGGGGGCAAGACCGAGTTCCGCGAACCGCTCGGCGCGCCCGCCGAACAGGTCATGGGTATCGATCACACGCACAACGGAATCCGGGAGAGCTTCGAAGAGCTTCGAATACCACACGTAATTGACCACGCAGACGTCGAAGCGCTTTCGTTGGCAAAGCCGGGCGACTGCGTCGGTGATCATGTCGTCGTACCAGTCGTCGATCGTCGGGTACCGCACGAGGCTTTGTTTGGGAACAAAGCCGCTGGGGAAGATGACCTCGAGGTCGCCCCAGGTCCCGCGCATCAGCCGCGCTTCTGCGGCGCTGATTCCTTCTGTGGAATGATAGAGGACCGTCATCTCGGCGCCGACGCTCTGCAGGGCGCGGCACATATCGAACACACGCTGTCGATTTCCCTGGACAGGGGGATGCGTCGGCGTTGGCGTGAACACCAACACGTTGAGGGGAATGGTCATGAGCCTGGATCTACTGCCACTGGGAAACCGTGATCGACTGAAGGGATAACCGCAGCGTTCGGGGGTCGTTGCCGGCCGGGACCAGCTGTCCCATGCTCACAATGTCGACTTCCATATAGCCGGCGTAATTTGCGGCATCGAGGTGGCCGACAAATTCGATGGTACCCGGCATCGAAGCGCTGGTAGAGGCCTTTACTTCACGCCCTTCCACAATGATACGGCAGTCGCTTGCGCCGTTTTCGACCTGGCAGGCCAGCACGGCCAGTTCGGTTCGATAGACCCCTGGAAGCGGGCAGGGCACCGCTATCCGCGAGCGCGGGCGGGGGCCCAGCCAGCGCCAAATATGCGAACCTTCCGTTTCCAGCGGGTAACAATCGGTGATGCAGACGATATCTCCCGCATGAATGGTCTTCGCCTGGGGAAGCGCTCCGCTCGCAGAAAGGCCAAAGACGGCCCGGCTTCGCCGCTGCCGAGGCAGCGCTGCTCGGTCGGCGACCAGCTTCCAGGGCGTTGCGCGAAGGTCGCCTTCCCCGGAATGCGGATCGATCGCGACGGCGGCGATCGCTGCGTGTTTTTCTTCCGGTACCGCAATCCATCCGAAGTCGGTTGCAGGGTCGCATCTGTCGGCACTGACCCGCCTGCAGGAAAGATCGAACGCCTCGTAACCAAGTGAACCCAGAAGCGACAGCAAGCCCGCTCTGCTCTGGTGCGCGGGATACAGCGTGGCAATCGGACGGTCGCGCGCGATGGTCTCTCGCGCCCCGGCGATTTGATCCAGAATGAGATCCGGATCCCCAAAATGCACGAACTGCAGACTTGGGCGCCCAGCCGCCCAGCTGTCGATGCAGCGTGTCGCGACCTCGCTGACCTGCGGCCCGTAGCTTTCGAGTGGATCGTTGCGGTCAGTGATTCGCATGTGGCCGTCGATGCGACCGAACAGGACCGGTTCGTCGATGACAGCCGCCGGTTTCGGCAGTGGCCCCAGACCGCATAGCCGCGAGCGGTAACGGATCAGCGATGGCGATCTCAAGAAGCTGAAACCATCCGACGTTGCGGCATTGGAAGCGATAAAATCGAAAAGGGAATCTCCAATATCGATGGAAAGGATCAGGCCGGGGCCGCCAGATTCGAGAAGCGACCCTATCGCCCTGTCTGCACGTGCGAAGGCGCTGGTAAAACCAGAGGCGAAATTCATGGCTACCGCCCAGCTGCGTCAGACAGGTCTGAAGTCTGACACGGGTTGGAATATTGGTGTAAAATTTCGGAAGACCACGGACCCGATCTTGCGCTGGCCCGGACCATTTCAACCCGGCATACGACGACAATGAAATCCTTGTTCACTGCAGCCGGTGTTTTGCTCCCTTTTCGCGTCTCCCGTCATCGGTCAGCCACGCTCAGAGCGACCGCACGGACGGCAATCGTCAGGGGACGGCGATCCTCATTTAGACCAAGGTCCCTGGGCGAACGGACGTATTCCCTTGGAAACGAAAGGCGCAAGACGAGGTTTTCGCCGGCATCGTCGGGCAGCGAACACTCGCCCTTTACGGCAAACGCCGTTTGATCTTCTTGCAGTGGACTAACCTCGATCTCGACGGGAACGCCTGCCAGCGAAATCTGCAGCTTCGGCATGATGTCTGACGTGAGCGCCCGGACCTCGGGAATGCTGAGCCGGTAAGACCGGCTTCGCCGCAGATGGAACGATACCTCGCTTCGCCCGCCCATCCAGCAAATTCCGCCGCGCCGTCCGGCTTCGACCGGATGCCAGCCTGAACCAGTATGTTCGGCCCCCAGATTGACGACGCAGGCATTTGGGACAAGGCTATTGATGCGCGCGGGTACCCGGCCGGGGGCAAACACTGCAATTCTCTTGAGCGCCAACGATCCCCCAGGTCGCTCGAACTCGGAGAGATATTGGATCGTGAGGCCGCGGCCGGCCAGTTCGCGGGCCGCGCTGCCAATAGTCGTTCCTATAAAGGTCCAGGCCTCTGTATCGAAGATATCTACTCGACCGCTCACGGAATGGCCGTCGAAAGCTGTCACGATGCCGCAAAATTCGAACGGGTCCTTGGCACCTTCGCCGCTGAGAATCAGGGAGGCCGGAGCGGAGACGGAGCCGTCCAGCTCGATTCTTCCGCTGCCGACGATGGACACTCCGGAAGCCATTCCGGAGCCCGACCACTTGAGGCCGCCCGACAGCGTGACCCCAGCCGTGCGTGTCGAAAGATCATATGTGAGCAGCGGCGGCGAGCGCTCCTGCGCGTTAAACGTCGAGTCCACTGCAATTGGTTCATCTTCGATTGATACCGCGGCCGGCAGCGGCAGGATAACATCCGATTCCATTTCGGGTACATGCGCGATGATATGCGTCAGCTGCCGACGCATCACGGCCATTTCCCGCTCGATGGAATCGCGATGGATATTGAGAAGCATGTCGACCCGGTCCAGCACCCTCGCCGTCATCTGCCGTTCGAAGAACGTAAAGTCCGCAACGGGCTGCAGCGACTCCACGCGCCTGTCGAGCCGTTGGAGCTCGTCGAAAACCGAAGCCAGGCTCCTGCCGACCGATGCCACGTCCGATGGGCCGAAAAGGACCGGCGAACCGGCGAGATTGCGGCGCGACTCTCCAACCGAAACCGACAGGAGATGCTGGCCGCCATCGAGCAGGCTTACCGGGAGTGCCAGCTCGAAACGATACGCACCGGTCGTGACACCGGGGTCTGTTGCCGCGGTGACGCTCTCGCCGGCGGCTTGGGTCAAAAGCGTCTGGCTCCCATCATGCAGCGTCAGAACTGGCCTTTCATGGGGATTGCGGCCATTGAGCACCCAGCCGCACAGCATTCCGTTGACGACGCCCGTCACCCGGCCGAGATATTCACTGCCGGAAAAAAGGTGTTCGGCGTCATCCAGCGTGGGAAGCGTAATCGAAGGGTACAGCTCGATGTCCGTGCCGGAGATCACGACACGCAGGACGAATGGCGCTGCGCCCGCCGGAAGTCGGTCGAGAAAGATCTCAAACCGATGCATCCCGTTGCCGAGTTTCGCCTTCGCAAGATCGAGGTCAAACTTGTCCGCGCTGCCGCGGCCGACCTGAACGCTTCCCGCAAAAACCTCGACTTCTATCGGATCATAGGGGCGAGCAGGGTCCCACGCCCAACCCGCGATGGCAGCACCCTCAACGCCGATGACTTTACCCTCGCAGGCCCGCGCCCCGCGCGCACGATCGACCGCTTCCGCGCCATTGAGTCTGCCGGATTCCAGTTCCTTTGCGGGGTCCGGCGCATCCCCTCCTCCCTCATACCCCGGATTGGGCCGTAAGGAAGCAAACTCGTTCGAAGCGTCGAGGCCACTGGCTTCCTCGCCAGGGCGGGAATCGGACGTATCTCCCTTGTTGGTAAACTGCCGCTGCCGTGCCATTGCCGCTCCCTCGAACCATCTCTCGCCGCCACCTGCATCATAGGCAACCGGGAGAGGTATCCAATACAAGGAATGTCCGCGCGGGTCACGCCCCGGCCGGAGCCGGGGCTATTTTCCAGGGCCTCTCGGACGCCTCCGGTTTTTGAAAACGATCTCCGCGAACTGAGGGCAGCCGGGAGTCAGTGCGCTTTTGCCGGCAGGTTTCTGTGAGGGAGATCGTCATACAGACAGGCAAACCAGGCTCCGAAAGCCGTATCAGGTTTCCTAGTAGCCAAAGACCTGATGAAGCAACCATTCGCGCTCGTCAAGCCGGCGTTGCTGATCGCTTCCTATTTTGAAGCGGTCTTCGCGAGAGTCTACGCGCTTTGAGGCGTTACGCGGCGCGGCTGTCTCAATGTAGTGCAGTACGGCTTGCAGGTCAGACATCGAGTGCCGAAGCGTCGTCCGCACAAGTCTTGCCAGATCGGTTCGCAGGGTTTCGTGCCTTACCGTGTAACCTGCAATATTTTTAAACTTATAGGCCTTGCGAATGTCGTGTTGTGTTTTGCTCGCCGCAAGCACTTTCTTTGAATCCGGAATTGAAAGCGACAGAACACGATAGGACTGCAGGCCTATGAGTTTGCTCACTTCCGCGAGTTCCTCATCTGCGTAATCCTGTCCAAGAAGCCCGACATTATCGGGATCGAGAACAAAATCGAGCCACTCTCTAAAACCGTCCCACGTCTTAGAGTCGTATAATCGTTCCAGTCCATTTCTCTTCAAACGTAAATAAAACTGACCTTTAGATTCGCACCCATAAGAATAAAGCGATAGATACTGGTCGAGTGGATTTCGCACAGATATGAAATAGAATTTTTTGGGGTCGTATCCATCACCCATCCCGATATGTTTGTCCTTCTGAACGGTTGCCTCGATGCAATATTTCCTCAGGACGTCGATAATGAAGCTCGATCCTGTCTTCTGGACATCGAGATAGGCAAACGTCTGAAATTCATACATTTGTCTGCTCCAGAACGCGCAATTCAACACCTCTCTCAATGCGCAGTCGCCGTGCGGCCGGCCAGGTCCATCGCGACTCTGTCATTCCATGCATCAGCGGCTCACGCGATTGCTGTACGCTTGGGGCGGAAGCAGATCATTTCAAGTTTGTCCGAGTTCGTCACGCCAGAATTCCGCAATAAAATCGCAAAGTTTGGAGGCGGCATCATCGTGCATTTCCGGGGAGGGATAATATTTGTTCATATGGGACGCAGGGCCTCCAGCGATGTTCGCAAATTGACCAGTCACCTTCGAGGTCAGTGGGGACGGAATCCCGCGCGTACTGACGATTTCGACAAGCCCAACGGCACTTCTGCGGACATGTTCGACCGTCTCTCCATCCACGAAATGGGGAAAGCCGCAGTCCCACGAATTTCGGGAGCCCGGCTTCGAGACCTGGCCGATCGGCCGCTGAGACAGCCACAGCAGAAGGACCGGCTTCCCGATTTCGTCGATAAGACGGATGGCGTCGCGCCGGTAAGCCGCCAGGAGTCGGTCCCTTGCCTTCGCGAGCTGCTCTCCATCAAGATTCTTCGCTGCCCACGCATGTGCGTTGTCGACAAAAACGCGTTTTCCAAGAAGCGGGCTGTCGGGATCTTCTTTCTGCAGAACTTTGGCCAGTTCCGGGCCAATTTTTCCCTTGCCCGTCAGGTGGTTGTGCGGTCGAAACAAACCGGAAGGGTAGGATCGCGCTGACATCAACTCGAGAATGACCAAGTCGCTCTGCCTGCAGACGGCGAGCGCCGCAGGCTCCTTCAGATATGTTTCGAAGCGGGCTCCTCCAAAGCCCAGGTTGATGACGCTTGCGCCAAGTCTCTGCGCGATCTGTGCGGGAAAGGGGTTCTGGACAAACCTGCCAAAGGTCGCGGCAGAACCCAGGCACGCGATCCTTCTCGCCCCGGCGGCCCAGTGCGACGGTCCACGAATTGCGAAAGAGCAGCCCTCAAGCGGGACATAATTGTAGTCTACGACTTCGGCGTCCCGCTCCTGATACTTTCTCAAAGCCGTCGGCTCGTTCATTGCATTCCCTCGTCTCCGACCCGGACTTCCGGCCTTGAGCCGACTGCCCGGGGGCCGCGCCCCGCCGGAACCCGTTCGTTGACTGGGTCGTGCAATGAGCCGATCATTGCGAATAAAGCCCAATGCGCACGCATGGGCCGTGTCATCGCGATCTGGAACCGAGCCCGGTTAGTGCAACGCCGTGCCGGCTGCCTGGGGCTACGGCCCAACCAAGTCGTTGCTCCGAGATCTGTGGTGCATGGTGCCGATTTCAACCCGAAAATGCCCCAACCCGCTTGCGCTCTGTCTCGCGTTCGCGTGTATCATCTCATGTCCAATTTTCATATCCAATTTCTGGACAATCTGCAATCGTGAATAGCGGTGCCTTCTTCGGACCCGATTTAAGAGAGCACGGACCTCCCCAACCGGTTCATGGGGGTCGTGGCTCGCGAACGCTGTGCCCCGCGCAACCGTTCTGCCTCGTGGAACCGCTCTGATGCGCTTCGTCGTTATCGCTGCCCGGCGCACGGGCTCAACTCATCTCGCCAATATGCTGAGACGTCATCCTGACATATTGTGCCATGGTGAAGTGTTTCACCGCCGCCGGATGTGGCTTCACTGGCCGAAAGCCGATTTGGACGGCGATACCATGGCACAATTGCTCGAGCTGAGGCGTGCGGCGCCGGCCAGTTTTTTGGAACGTGTGTATACGCGGAGCTATGGCCGCGACCATGTAGGATTCAAGATATTTTCCGGACAGGACGACGCCGCTCTGACGAAACTTGTCAGCGACAGTGCGGTGCGCAAAATCGTTCTCTACAGGACAAATGTACTTGCCAATTTTTCATCCGACCTGGCCGCTCGAGCAGCCGGGCAATGGTCAATACGCAAGGGAGGGGAACGCCCGCAGGCGGTCAAGGTGCAATTCGTAGAACAGGAGTTCAGGGCGTTTCACGATGAGTACGTCAGTTTTTACCGACGCGCAATTGAAGCATTAAATGCCAGCCGTCAGGTATTTCATGTCATAAGATACGACGAACTCAACCAACAAGGGTTCATCGCGGGGCTGGTCAGTTTCATCGGAGCTGATCCTTCACGTTTGGCCTCCGACAGCGGCGAACGCAGTGGGCACGTGAAAGCAAATCCGTCCGACATTCTGTCGCGGTTTACCAATCCCGAGACCGCCCGGGAATTCCTTGGTGATCTTGGCTTGCTGCACTGGGCGCATGAGGGGGAGGCTTCGCTGGCGTTGTTGGGCGACAGCCAGGAAATTGCGGGATAGCGCTCGCAACACGACAATTCGGAGGGCCGCGCCGGCTGTTGCGCGCCAAAGCGGGACGGGATATCAATAAGGCAGCGGTAGGAGAACAGATTGGCCAGAAAGCTTTATGTGCATGTCGGTCCGAGGAAGACCGCTACCAGCGCGATACAGTACGCCTTGACCCAGCACGACAACTCCGTGGTGATCTACCCGAAGGTCGGGCTTTGGCGGGACTATTCCCATCACGGCCTGGTTTACAAGTTTTTTGACGAGGAAAATTTTGCAAGTGGGGTCGAAGGCACCACCGAGGAACTATTCGAGAAGGTCGGCGTGGAGACCCGGGGGTCGGACCGTAACGTGGTAATCAGTTCCGAAGCACTTGAATTCCGGGACACTGGAGCGTTCATCCGGGCTTTGCTGCCCTATGTCAGCGCAACACCGATCGAGGTTGAAATATTGGTATCGTGCCGCGAACACTTCGCGAGGGCGGCCTCCTGGTACAATCAGCGCGTAAGGGCACTCAAGGTCTCCGAAAAACGTAATCCCGACAAATTTCTGGAAGCGAAAGCTGCCGAAATGTGTTATGCGCCCCTGGTACGCAAATTGTGTCAAACCGGCTTCCCGGTCACAGTGATGAATTACCACCCCTCCGAAAACTGGTTGGCAAGATTCCTGATGCATTTGGGTTTTGCCCAGGACCAAATTCCAGACAATCGGTCGAAGCTGGTTTCCATGAGTCCGAAGGCGCTCATTGTGGGCCTTGCGGTTAATGACGCTGTGCGGTCGAAGGACACAAAGCGTAAAATCCTGAAGGCATTTGGAAAAATGCCAAACTTCCGGTCTTCATCAAAATTCATTTTTGGACGCGAGGCGTCCGCAATCGCCGATCGGTACTTCAGCGTCGATAGGGATTTCCTGCTCGAGGAATATGGCATCAGCCTGACGCCTCCGGATTTTGCCTCGCTGGAGAATGAGTTGCGCATCAACAGCGAGGACCTTGCCGACATAGCGGCAGTGGCAAATGGCCTTGGAGATCCTGGACAGAAAATAGTGAAATATGCCCGTCAATATTTGGCGTCATAGTATAATCCCCGCTTTCTCGCGGGTGACCGGTTACGCCGAAGTGCGCTCGATACGGCGTTGAAAATAGTCTACCGCAAAGCTTGAAAGTGCGTCACAATCAACTGCCCGGTAGTTGTTTTCGCGCGAGTTTCCCCGCAATCCGTCCGAGGGCACGTCTTCAATCATTTCCGGCGCGATCGCGCAGGGCTTGACGCCTCCCTCGAGCCTGGTCGCATGCCATTCTGCGGGATCCTCGGAAAGAACCTTGAGGCTGCCATGAATGATCCCGGGTTTGTTTGAGGTCCAACCAATCTTGTGCTGCACCGTTCCGGCATGGCAGAAGTACGAATCGGCAAGTTGGGCCAGGGCGATCGTGTCGAGAATGCCCAACCCTCCCAGGTTGGCCACGCGATGCGATGGGGCCCGTGTCCGGCCACGCATTATCGCTTCGATGATTCGCCCTATTTCGTTTCGCGTTGCGCCGCCGGCTTCCGTGTAGAATCTCGCGGATTCATCATTCGTCGACTGCCAGTCGTGCGGCACCGAAAAACCATCGAAGAGAATGCAGCATTTCGCGTACCTGTCGAGCAGCTTTGTCGCGATCGCAATCAGAATTTCCTTTTGATTGGTGAATGTGGGATTCTGCATCCGGACACTCAGCCAGAAGACCGGGGCGCGCAAGGCGCGAATCTCCGCGATCAAGGAGGATGTTTGTGGTGTTGCGGCTGTGATGGCGTGACGAACAATCCGTTTTCGGAGGGTGGATGAAATGCGATACCCGCCCAAATTCACGAACAGTCTTCCCGGCTCCAGCCGGGAATGGGAGGCGCGGTCGCCAAGCCGCGCAATCTTCCAGCTGGCAAGTTCGGGAAAGATGGCATCGACGGGCCCCAGCGGCTCGCGTGTTATCTGAAGTTCTGGCGGTGGGACGGATGCACCCAGCGATAGAAATAACTCAAGCGCCGAGAGCTCATTCCAAAGGTGATGGGCGAAGTTCCGGTGTCCGATCAACACTATTGGAGGTCCGGCGATCGGATGGGGACCGGCTTCGTCCCTCTCAAGCAACCGGGCGAGAGAACACAGATGGGCGGGCAGTATGCTTTGACTGCCGCCGCGCTCCCATTTCAGGAGGCAATTTGCTTGGGGAACAAAAAGGGCCGCCAGGGGATAGCCAAATCTTATTCGCGAGGATATGACGTAATAGTCGATTCCTTCAAAGAATTGGTAGAAAATCTTTCCGCGAACCAGCATTGACTGAGTGGAAACTACCGGCGAGCCGGACAGTGGCGAGACGATTCCGAGCCCGGGCCGGAGTATCGTTTCGCGCTGGTAACGCCGACCGAAGGCCTCGTTCTCGCCCGATTGCCTTTCGATGACATCTGCCAGGAATTCGCCAAAGAAAGGCAAATTGTACGACGTCGCGCATTGTCCGATTTGCATCGGAGCGGCAGGGTTGTCCGGGTTGATCAATTCGACAGCTACGTCGGCCGAGTCGAATTTGGATACTTTCATTGACCACCAGATCAAAAATCAACGTGTGGGCAGTTGAGTACGAGGGGACCGGGATGCTTGCACGATCACGAAAGCGCACCGCGGTTTCTCGTCATGAAGGGTGCCGTCCTGCCGGGTCGGCGGGGGCGGCCGGGCCCGCCCCGTGGCTCTCGGGCGGCGAGCGCGTCCTATGTGAAATTCGAACAATTATCCCCCGCCGGCAGAGCCGCCCATTGCGTGAGTGTCGGGCCTGTGGCCATCATTCTCGGGGGAAGGGCCATTCCTGTCTGGCTGCGAAATCGATGCAATCTCCGGAATGTTTCCGCTACCACACGGAGTGTGCCACGTGAAGTCGGCGCTGAACTACCTATTCCAATCCGAGAATGCGGACGACATCATCGCGTTTCTCCGAAGTCGCGGGGAGCGCGCCCATATCATTTCTCCAGACTGGGTGCAACAGCTGGTTCTGCGGCAGACGCCCTCCAGTCCGGCCGAGTTGTCCGCAACTTGGTCAAACGAAGCCATTGCCGGCTCAGATGTCTCCGACAAAAAGCTGAACTACATCGTGGTCGCCGAGGACGCGGCGGAAGAGCGGGCGATCGCGGCGACGCTGCAGGATCGCAGGGGAATCAAGGTTTACGGATTGTTCCGCCACGTCCTCCCCGCTCTTCTCTGCGGAGCCAATGGCATGGCCGGCGGACGGTCCACGCGCGGAATCGTTCGATATGCACTTTTGTGCATCCCCCGCAGCGGCAGCCGATATCTGGCCGCTGTACTTGGCAATCGCGGCGTCGGCGCACCAAGAGAACACATCCGCGAGCCGTTCGCCAACGTCATCGTTCACGGCAAACTCGGGTTTGCTCCGGCCATTGCCGCTCTGGAAAAGTTCGGTCAGCGCAACCAAATCTTCGGCACGAAGCTCATTTCCACCTTTCTGATCAAGGCGTCGCACGGACGCATGTCGGAAATCACGGCGAATTTGGGATGGATGGTCGATAGAGGTTATCGGTTCATGCGCCTCGAACGACCGCTGACCGAAGCGGTCGTGTCAAGCTACATCGCATTTCTGATGCGGAAATGGCATTTTTTTCAGGAACTGGATGAGGCCAGTCGCGCAAGGTTGGACGGACTCGCCTTCGATGAAGGCGCCGCATGGGAAGAATACATTCGCTTTCGCGCAGAACATATTGTGATCCATTCGGTGGCCGGGTTGTGCGATGTTCCCGCGATCCGCTATTCCGATATCCAAACCCATATCGATGACGTGGTCGAGCGGGTCTGCGGCCACCTTCAAGTGGACGCCCACAATCTCGAGCACGGATCCGCCCCGATTCCCCTCGCGACGCGTTCGGCATCGCTTACGTATGCGACTTTTTCGGAACGCCTAAGAGAATTGCTGGAAAATCGGCGGAACGACCTTGACGGGCGAACGATCAACAAGGTGCGAGCACTGACCGCTCTAAACAGTCGGATGGCCGAAAGACTGGTGGCAGATGCGGGCCCCCAAAGCTGGGGCGAACCGCGTGAACTTCCATCGGCGGGGCAGGAGGAGCCGCAGGGGAGGTGAGCGGCATTGATCAGGGATCGTATCCAAATGCGTCGTAATCGACGCGGAAATTCTCGCGGATAAAGGCGCGGTCATCTGCCGAAACGGCGTCCGCTTCGACAAGCCTGAGCCCGCTCCGGTTTGCATGCGGAAGTTCTAATTTCAATCCAAGATGTTTTCCCAAAGGTGCCTCCCACGCAGGGTAGTCCTCCAGCCGGAAAGTATGGCCTTTCATGTTCCCGTCGGCACCGCACAGAGTGCTGACCTGAGATCTAAATCCCGGCGCTGTCTTCAATTTCTCCTGTCTGATGAACTCGGAAAAGGAGTCGGTGCGAAGAAACACGCGGGATGAAATCCATTTGAGGGATGGCGTCTTCTTTTCGGCTTGGGGCGTGATCCGCTCCGCGACCCCCGAAAGCGGAATGTCGTGGCGGACAGCCCAGTTGTTCAGCGTGGTGGCGACAAAATTGTAGATGGAGCAAAGCCTTGCCACCGGGTGCCGCACGAGCGCAAAAAGATAGTATTCCTCGATGAAACGATTGCCGCATACGGCCTCAATATCCGCCACTGCGCTGTGTTTGTTCAGTCCGAACCTTTTCGAGTAGGGAGCTTGAATGCGCTCGCCGAGCGGAGAACCTCCGAGGATGAGATCGTTCCAGGCAAGATCGGGATCCAGTGCTCGTTCGACGCTGGTTCCACCTGCCTTGTGGATGTGCACGAACGTGAATTGGCGCGAGTGCGAGATAATCATTCCGACTCTCGTGGGTCGACGGATGGGGTTCCGTCGACCGCTGCGCGGAGTTGTTAGCGGCCCGAAGCCCGGCGAGTCAATTCGCCGCCGGAACGCACTCGCACCGGGTTGCCGCCCTGGTCCCCTGCATGTCCCCCGAGCTACGCTCCAAAAATACCGAGATGGGCGGAGGACGTTTGTGGTGCGCCTGGAAACACCGACGCAACCTGCCTCGTATCGAGTTTCAGATGCCGGGTCAGCACATCTCCGATTACCATCCGGAAATCGGTGGTTACGGCAAGGTCGCGCTGCTGGTGCAGATTCTCCTCATCCAGCCCCGGCCAGCTGCCGTACACCTTGCCGCCCTTGACCGGGCCGCCCATCACCCACATCGCGTTGCCGTGGCCGTGGTCGGTGCCGCCATTTCCGTTCTCGCGCGCCGTGCGGCCGAACTCTGAGATCACGAGCACGGCCGTGCGCCCATAGAGGCTGCCCAACCCTGCATGCAATTGCGCAAGCCCCTCTGCGAGAGGCTTCAGGTGATTGGCAAGCTGGCCTTCCGCACCACCTTGCCGCACATGCGTGTCCCAGCCGCTTAGCCCGAAGAAGGCGAGCTGAATCGTCGGATCCTGCTTCATCAACTGGCACAGCTTGGCGGCATCCTCCGGGAATCCTTTCGTCGAAGGCGCCCCCCCGGCCGCCTCCATCATGTCGCGCGATAGATCGGACATGAGCTGCGTCTGCGCCTGGCGGCCCTCGCGATAGGCGACGCTGACCGGATCGACGCCGGTGTACATGCGGTCAAATATCGCGCCGGCCGCGGGATCTTGCGCTGGCGCGGCGTCGCCCATGCCGCCGCCATATTCATGCGTGGAGATGCTCGCCACAGGTACCGCGCCTTCGAGGATTTTCGGCATGGTCTTGCCGAAATTCAGGGCTTCCGTCGGTGCGTGCCTACCGGGAAGCGCCGCGAGCACGCGGTTCATCCACCCGTCTGGCGTTGTTCGCACGCCCGGGGTGCCGGACTCCATATAGGCCTGGGCGTCGAAATGCGATCGCGACTCGTCGGGCGATCCTGAGGCGTGGACGAAGGCAAGGCTGCGCTCTTTCCAGATTGGAATGAGCGAACTCAGAGCGGGATGCAGTCCGAATCGGCTGTCGAGGTCCAGCGCGCCGCCGGTCTGCCCTGGCCTCGAAATCGCGATATTGGGGCGCAGCGTGTAATACTCCGACTCCGTATACGGGACGACCACGCTCAGTCCGTCGACGGCGCCGCGCAGAAAAACAACGACGAGCCGCTGTTCGCCCGCGGCGCTGTTTTGAACAGCCCAGGCGCCTTTCGCGAACGGGAATAGCGAAACTCCGCCAGCGGCGGCGGAATAGCGCAGAAAGTCGCGGCGCCTCATGAACCTCTCCTTCACTCGTGGACCTAGCAACGCATAAAATCCGGACTGCCCAGAATGGCGCCGGCCCGGTGGTTCTTCGGTGTTTCTGCGACCACGGCCAGAGTCGTCTTGCCCAACGCGGGCGCAAGCGTTTCCCGCAGGCGGTCGGGATCGATCCCTGCCGTTCCGCGATCCTGCAGGTCCAGCGCGCCGTATTCTCCGTCGCCCATCCGCATCGCGAAGGTGAGCCGCTGAAGAAGCCCATTTGGATCGAGCCACGCCGATTTTGTGCAGGCGTATCCGTCGGGCGATAGGCAGCCATAGAGCGGCTGTCCGAGGTCCTGGAGCGCTGCGGCCAACGGCCGCACGTTCGAAGGATTCATCCCGACGGCGCGTGCCGCCGACACCACATAGCGATAGGGTGTCTTGAATTTCGTTCCGAAATTCTCGGGCGCGAGGAACTGCGGGTGCGTCAGCATGGTTTTCAGCACAGAACGGATGTCCCCGCCTGTACCATGAAAAGTCTTGGCCATTTCGCCGACGAGCGCCGGGTCGGGGACGTCGGCCACGAAATACTGCGCCAGCTGAAGACTGATATGATTCGCGGTTGCGGGATGGGCGGCAAGCATCAGAAGCGCGGCGTCGCCCTCGTTCACATCATCGCCGCTGAAGGTGCGGCCGAGCAGCAGTTCCCGGGAGGAATCGTGCTTTCTGTATGCGAAGCGGAAGGAACCCCTGTTCTTCCCGAACTTGTCCGCGGCCATCGCTGCGTCGGAATCAGCGCCAGGGCCGACTGTCCATCCCGTCAGGATATGCGCGAGCGAAATCACGTCCGCCTGGGTATAGCCCCCGTCGACGCCCAGTGTGTGAAGCTCCATTACCTCTCGGGCATAATTCTCGTTGATTCCATTTGCTTTCTGTTTTCCCGTCAATCGCCGGGCGCCCGGTGTGCCGTCTTCATCCCTGGATACAGGCGCAACGTTCTGCGCGTTGTCGAGATAGACCAGCATTGCAGGATGCTTGGCCGTCGCTAACAGAAGGTCGCTGAAGCGTCCGAGGGTGTGCGGACGGATCGCCTCATTCTCGTAGGAGCCGATCCAAACCCTGAGCGGGCCTTTCTTCGCGTAGACGTTGAAGTGATTGAACCAGAACTCGACCAGCGCTTCGTGAAGCTGCCACGAGCTGCCCACGGCCCGCCCCAAGCGCGCGGTCTGCGCCTCGCGCGTGACCTGGTTCTCGCGCCTTTTCAGCTTTCTCTTTTCATCCTGCGGCAGAGATTTGGGGTCTGCGACCTGATCCCGCCACCAATATTCCGCGTAGGCCTCGGCGCTGTTCTTACCGAACGAGGGCAGCGTGGACAGCAACCCGTTGACATTCGGTGGAAGAGAAGCGGTTTGGGGATGAAGCTGTGAATCCAGAAAGGACCCGAAATCTTTCGCGGCGATCCGCTCGATGTCGCCGGGCGCTGGTCCAAATCCCAGCCGGTTTGAAAGATGAAGCGCAGTAGGCAGGTCCATCATCGCCTTGGCTCGCACGCTGGTCGCCGATTATCGCCCAGACAAAGCTATTTTGCCACGCAAGCGTGGCGGCAATGCGTCGGGGCGATTAATCCGCCGTAATCCGGTCGTCGGGCCTAAAAATCTCTTAGAACACTATAGACAAAGTAGTGTATAACATGTAAAGGGTTGTGCAGTCCCCCCATTTAAGGGCCGGGCTCGCAACCCAGAGGAGCAGAAATGCTTTATCATTCCCAAACTGCTGACGAGGGCCTGCGCTTGCCGCTCCCGGTCGCGGAGCGCCTACCGCATGCAATCCTCTGCGCGGGCGCCAAGAGCAGCGCGTCCACCTGGCTGTACAACGTCGTCGCCGAAATCCTTCGTCACCGGGCGGCAGCGGAAGCCGCGAGCTATGCACGCATCGAAGGTGGCGCCAGACGCGAAGGCGAGAATGTCAGGCAGTTCTATGCCGATACGCCGAACGAATTTCCGCACTACGACGAGATTGCCGATACCCTGGTCATCCAGACCCAACGTCCGTCGAGCTCTCTTTGCGCGCTCGCCATCAACGCCAATTTTCCGATCGTGATAACGATCCGTGAACCCCGCGATGCGATCGCGTCTCTCATGAAACGCTTCGGTTATTCCTTCGCAAGCGCCTTCAGGGCGGTCTCGATCGGCAACGGACCGATCGTGCAGCTCTTTCGGCACGGATCACCTTTGGTGCTGCGCTTCGAGGATCGCTTTTACGAGCGGGAGGTGACAATCGCTGCCGTCGCCGAGTTTCTCGGCGTGGAGCTTACGATGCCTCTCCTGGGCGAAATTTTCCGTGGGCTGACGCGCGAGGCCGTGTCGCGAAAGATCGAAACGATGCGCCAGAGCGGGGCATTCGGCACACCTTCAAACCCGGTCCTGCACGATCCGCAGACTCGCTGGCAGCTCGGTCACGTTGGCGATATCGTGATCGGAGGGCACGCCCAGCTGCTTTCGCCCGAGCAGCAGCTCCTGGTTCTCAGTGAGGCCACGGAATACTGTTCCGAATTCGGCTATCCACAGGAACCGCACGAGGCATGACAATTCAGTTCTCCAGAGAGGCATAGACGAGCGTTCGCAGCTGCTGGCGTATCGGGTAGACAGTCGAAGGGATGAGCTGCGTCATGAACACGACGGCCAATTCGTCCACCGGATCGATCCAGAACGCCGTGCTCGCGGCGCCGCCCCAGAAATACTCGCCGATATTCCCTGGCGTCATGGTCTTTGCGCGATCCAGAACGACCGCAAATCCGAGACCGAAGCCAAGACCGGCATAGGCGGTCTCGCTGAAGAGCGAGCGCGACATGTCGACCAGTTCCTTACCGCCGGGCAAATGATTCATCGTCATCAGCGCGATCGTCTTCGGGCTGAGAAAGCGATGGCCATCGGCAGCGCCGCCGTTCAGAAGCATGTGGCAGAATTTTAGGTAGTCGGCAGCAGTACCCACAAGGCCGCCGCCCCCAGAGATGAAGCGGGGCTGCGCCCGATAGCGGCTCGCCGCCGGGTCATCCTGCAGTACGACCTTGCCGGCCGGATCGAGCGCGTAACAGGCCGCGAGTCGCCCGTGTTTGTCCTGGGGCACGTGGAAATCGGTGTCTGACATCCGAAGCGGATCGAGAATGCGCGTTCGAAGGTATTGTTCGAATGGCATACCGGAGATCACGCCCACCAGGTAGCCCAGCACGTCGGTGGAGAGGGAATAGTTCCAAGCTTCGCCCGGCGAGAATTCGAGAGGAGTCTGCGCAAGCAGTTCGATCATGCGGTCGAGCGGGACGTCGCCTTCGATCGTACCGATTTCGGCCTTGCGGTACGCCGCGTCCACGTTCGTGCGCGCCTGAAACCCATAGGTCAGGCCCGCGGTGTGGCGCAGGAGATCGATGATCCGCATGGGGCGGGCAGAGCGGCTGGTCTGGAACGCGCCCGACACGCCGCCCGCGAAGACGCCGAGATTTCTCCAGGAGGGAATGAACCGGTGTACCAGGTCGTCAAGGGAGACCCTGCCCTCCTCGACAAGCATCATGAAGGCGACGCTGGTGATTGGCTTCGTCATCGAGTAGATGCGGAAAAGTGTGTCTTCGCGCATCGGCGTCTTGCGCTCGCGATCGGCGAGGCCGATCACCGCAGTGTGCACGATCGTCCCGCGGCGGGCGAGGGTAAGCACGGCGCCCGCCAGTATGCCGGTCTCGATATAGCGTTCCTCGAGAAAGCGGTCGATCCGGGCGAGGCGGTCCGGCGAAAAGCCGAGGCGATCGGGCTGGGTCACGACAGAGGCCTCCGGGGGAAAGGCGCCGGCCTCATGCCGGTCGAACCAGTGTGCCACCCGGGACGTTTCATCCGCAATTCCATGTACTATGCTTGCCGAGCCGAGATGAAGAGCTGCGGATTTTCCATGAGCGCGCCTGCCCCAAACCTTCCTGTCTGGCCGGCCGTTTCTCTCAAGGAGGCGCACGCACGCTTGAGCGCGCCCGGTTCGCGTTTCGAGATGGAAGACATCGTGATCCGCGGCGTGTCGACACGCTGCTGGAAGTATGCGCCCCCGACGCTGCGCGACGTGCTGCGGACTGGCCGGCTCTTCGGGAGCCGCGATTTTCTCGTCTACGAGAACGAGCGCGTGAGCTTCGAGGCGTTTTGGCGCGCCGCTGCCGCCATCGCCCACGAACTCAAATCTCAGGGGATCGTGAAGGGTGATCGCGTCTCGATCGTCATGCGCAACCTCCCGGAATGGGCGGCGACCTTTTACGGAGCTGCCGTCACTGGCGCCATCGTGACGCCCTTGAATGCCTGGTGGACTGGCGCGGAGCTCGAATACGGTCTCGTCGATTCCGGCGCCAGAATCGCTTTGGTCGATTCCGAACGGTTCCAGCGCCTTCGTGAACACCTGCCGAAGTGCAAGGCGCTGGAGCGGGTGTACGTCAGCCGCTCAGCGGACATGCTGCATCACCCGCTGGCAGTTCGGCTGGAAGATGTTGTCGGGTGTACCGAGGATTGGCCAAGACTTCCCGACCGCGCGCTTCCGGAGGTTTCACTTTCGCCGGACGACGACGTGACGATCCTCTACACGTCGGGTACGACGGGAAAGCCCAAGGGCGCGCTGGGCACTCATCGCAATATGAACGCCAACATCATGGCGGCCGGATTTTCCGCTGCGCGCAATTTCGTACGCCGGGGCGAGGCTGTCCCCGCGGTGGATCCACTCAACGCGCCGCAGCGGGCCGCGCTTCTGTCCGTGCCCTTCTTTCACGCCACGGGCAGTTTTGCCGTGCTCAATCCCGCGCTCTTTTCCGGCGCCAAGATCGTGCTGATGCGCAAATGGGATTCGGAAAAAGCATTGCAGCTCATCGAACGGGAAAAAGTGAATCAGGCCGGTGGCGTTCCCGCCATTGCCTGGCAGCTGCTCGAGCATCCGTCGCGGAAGAGCTACGATCTTTCGTCTCTCGAGAGCGTGGCCTATGGCGGCGCGCCCTCCGCGCCCGAACTGGTGCGGAGAATCATCGAGGCAATACCGACATCGTTACCTGGCAACGGGTGGGGCATGACGGAAACGTCCGCAACCTGCACCCATCACAGCGGCGAGGATTACGAGCACCGGCCCGCATCGTGCGGTCCGGCCGTGGCGGTGTGCGATCTGAAAGTCGTGGGACCCGATGGCGCCGATCTGTCCCCGGGCGAGGTCGGCGAGCTTTGGGCGCGCGGCCCCAATGTTGTGAGAGGCTATTGGAACAATCCCCAAGCCACGGCAGACACCTTCGTCGATGGCTGGGTGAAGACGGGCGATCTCGCAAAGCTCGATGGGGAGGGATTCTGCACCATCGTCGATCGGGCCAAGGACATGCTGATACGGGGCGGGGAAAACATCTACTGCATCGAGGTCGAAAACGTTCTTTATGAGCACCCCGCTGTCATGGACGCTGCTCTCGTTGCCATCCCGCATCACACGCTGGGCGAGGAGCCCGCGGCCGTCGTGCACCTGAAACCCGGATCGCACACGACAGAAGACGAACTGCGCACATTCGTGGCGGGTCGGATCGCCGCGTTCAAGGTGCCTGTGAAGATCGTCTTTTGGCCCGAAACCCTGCCGCGCAATGCCAACGGAAAGATCCTCAAGTATGAGCTGAAAGGCGTGGTCAACACACGGGCGCCGCGCGACAGGGAGCGCGATTCGAAATAAGTCGGCATCAATTCAGGTGCCATGTTGGCGAATGGCCAATCGTCAGATTGGCGCAGTGCCGGGCACGGAAGCAACGAGCCAGTCACAGTTCATCTGTCGCGTGCAGGAGGGATGCCGCGTCCAGGAGACGTTGCACGGGCGCGATCTGTTTGCCGTGGGCACAGACTTGACCACTCTCGCCGCGCTCGTTCATTCAAATGAAATCTTGACGACTTGTACGGCGCAGCCCTCGATTGCGCGTATGATGGGGCCGGGCGAACTCGGTGGCGAGAATGATCGGCGGCTTCCGTGAGCACGCGGTATGGCGCGAAGGGCTGTGGTGGCTTGGCGCCGGGCTGGCCGCTGGCGCGACCGCGTTCCTTCTCCCGACTCCGTATGCCCCCGAGATTCTGCTTGCCGGATGCGCTCTCTGCGCGGCAGGCGCTCTGGCGATGGGGAGGCGCAGGCGCGAGGACCAGGAAGTCGTGGGAACGCGTGGCGCGGATTCTGCAAGTGCCGTATTGCCGCCACGCGCGCGGGATGTGCTCGAGCGACTGCCGGATCCCCTCATGCTGCTCGATGAGGACAACCGAGTCATTCTTGCAAACAAGGCCATGGTCGCGGTCGTGGGCACCGATACGCAGCGGAAGCACGTATCGGCCGTGCTGCGGACGCCATCTGTTCTGCAGGCCATAGAGCGCACAGCCGCGACTGGCGAGCCAGCTTCCGTGGAATTCTCCGTTCGGGTGCCAGTCGAGCAACACTATCAGACGTATGTCACGCGCACCGATCAGGATCCGCGAATGACGGTCTTGCTACTCCACGATGTGACCGCCGCACTGCGCGCGCAGGAGGCGCGCGCAGATTTCGTGGCCAATGCCAGCCACGAGTTGCGCACGCCGCTCGCGGCGCTGTCGGGGTTCATCGACACGCTGAGAGGGCATGCGAGAGACGACGAAGGGGCGCGCCTGAAATTCCTGGATATCATGAGCATCGAGGCGGGCCGCATGAGCCGGCTCATCGACGATCTTCTCTCGCTGACGCGTATCGAGCAAAACGAGCACGTGCCTCCCTTGGGCGAGGTCGACATTCTGGCAGTGGTGCGCGACGCGGCGGCGGCCCTGCAGGGGTTGGCACGGCTCGATGGCGTGTCTCTGTCGGTGGCGGACTCGGAGGGGCTGCCGGCCATCATTGGCGATCGCGACGAGCTCATTCAGCTTTTCCAGAATCTCATGCACAACGCGATCAAGTATGGCCGTCAGGGCGGCAACGTCTGGGTGTCGCTTTCGCTCGCTGCGGGCCCTGACGCGCCGCCGGGCCGTCACAGTGCAGATTCGTTCGTGGTCATCGGCGTTTCGGATGACGGGGAAGGCATACCGCGCGACGTCATTCCCCGCCTTACCGAGCGTTTCTACCGGGTCGATGTCAGGCGGAGCCGCGAGCGCGGCGGCACGGGACTGGGCTTGGCGATTGTCAAGCATATCGTCAATCGTCATCACGGGAGGCTCTTGATCGACAGCAATGCCGGCGAAGGCAGCACGTTTACCGTGCTTCTGCCGGCTGCATCGGCGGGCTCGCGTGACGACACGTTACCGCTGTCACGGAAATGATATAAATCTGTCGCAAGGACTTGCCGGTTTGCGGCTAAGCAGGCCCTGGCGTCGCCGAAGCGATGATTCGGAAATACGAGCCGCCAAAGGAAAACCTAATGAGCGAACACACGGTCAAGGCGTTCGGCGATCAGCTGGAAAGCCTTGCGACCGGCGTCGCGCAGATGGGCGGCCTGGCGGAAGCGCAGTTCAGCGACGCGATTGAGGCCATCGGCAAACGCGACGTGGGCCTCGCGGAAGCCGCGATTGCCGGCGATCCGCATATCGACGAGCTGCAGCAGACGATTGAGGATCGGGCAATCAAGGTGCTCGCGCTGCGCCAGCCCATGGCAATCGATCTGCGTGACACATTGGCCGCGATCAAGATCGCAAGCGAACTCGAACGCGTCGGCGATCTCGCCAAAAACATCGGCAAGCGGGCGTTGGTGCTCAATCGCGAGCCGCCCATACGTCTGGTATCGAGCCTTGCGCGAATGGGGAAGGTGACCCTGGGACAACTCAAGCTGGTGCTCGATTCCTATTCAGACCGCGATGCGGCGGGAGCGGAGGCGGTCTGGCGCCAGGACAACGAGATCGACGAACTCTACAACAGTCTTTTTCGCGAGTTACTCACTTATATGATGGAGGATCCGCGCACCATTGGCCTCTGCACGCATCTCCTGTTCGTCGCCAAGAATATCGAGCGATGTGGCGACCACGCGACCAACATTGCCGAGACCGTCTATCACATGGTGAGCGGAGGCCACCTCGCGAACGAACGGCCAAAGGCGGATGTGACATCGTCGACGACGGTTTCCTTCGAGTGGAAGGCATGACGCTGAAGCCGACAGTCCTCGTGGCCGAAGACGAAGGCGCCCTTATCACGCTGCTGCGCTACAATCTGGAGCGCGAAGGTTACCGCGTGCTCGAAGCTCTGAACGGCGAGGAGGCTCTGCTCGTTGCCAACGAACATCAACCAGATCTCGTAGTGCTGGACTGGATGCTGCCCCAGCTGTCCGGCATTGAGGTCTGCAGGCGGCTTCGCAGCCGCCAGGAGACCCGCAACGTGCCCATTATCATGCTCACGGCGCGGGGGGAGGAGACCGACCGCATCCGCGGGCTGGACACGGGCGCCGACGACTACATTACCAAGCCCTTCTCCATGACCGAACTACTGGCGCGACTGAGAGCCGTCATGCGCCGCATCCGTCCAAGTCTCGCCGAAGACGTGGTTCACGCCGGAGATATCGAGATGGACCGCGCCGCCCACCGTGTCCGCCGGGGAGGGCAGGACGTCCATCTTGGCCCGACCGAGTTCAAGCTGCTCGACCACCTTATTCAGCATCCGGGCCGCGTCTTCAGCCGCGAGCAGTTGCTCGATGCGATCTGGGGCTCCGATGTCTATGTCGAGGCGCGGACCGTCGATGTGCATGTCGGCCGCCTGCGCAAGGCGCTGAACGCGGAAGGCGAGCGCGATCCCATTCGAACCGTACGCTCCGCCGGGTATGCACTCGACGAAACGTTCGTGAATTAGGGTCCGTCTTCCAGCGCCGCGAAACGCGTCCGGCATTAACCCGCGAGACGACTTTTCTCGCGACGCGGCTGCTGCGGCTGATAGGCTTTTCGAGCGTGCGCCTCACAGTAGGGGGACCCCGTTTTCGGCCTGCGCCCGCAGAAATGGAACTCGTTGTCTGCCGGATCGCCGATGGGCCAGCGGCACATCCGGTCATTGATCGTAAGAACGGTCGCAAAGTTGCCGTCGTCGAGCACAACGGGTTCTTCCTCAATGATGGGCGGGGCAGGAACGTGCGGACGAAGCGAGAGTTTGGGAGGCGCGGGATGTCGGAGGCGTTCGCTGCGCGGCACGCTTGCCCGTCCGACTAGGCCAAGGCGATGGACCTTCCCGATCACAGCGTTCCGGCTGATTCCGCCCATGACGCGAGCAATATGGCTCGCGGACAGGCCCTCCGTCCAAAGCGACTTCAGCTGTTCGATGCGATCGTCGGTCCAGCTCATCTCGGTCCTCCAAGCCACCAGCTACTAGATAACGTACCAATGGGCAGCCTATACACAAGACCTATTGGCATACTACAGCTTGTTGTCCACAAGAACACAAGTGCACCATGTGTGCCGCTTTGCTTGACCCTGCGGGCATCGCAAGTCGATAAACGCTCGTTCCCCCCGCGTAGCGCGGTTGCATCTCGGTGCAGGAGATTGCGGTGATTCCTGTCGTATTGCCGACCTACAAACGGGCCGACCTGGCGTTCGTTCGGGGAGAGGGCCCGTACCTTTTCGCCGAGGATGACACGCGGTACCTCGACTTTGCTTCGGGGATCGCTGTGGATTCCCTTGGCCACGCTCATCCAAAGCTCGTGGGGGCGCTAGCCGATCAGGCCGCGAAGCTCTGGCACACATCGAATCTCTATCGTGTGCCCGGTCAGGAGCGTTTGGCGCGGCGGCTGGTCGAGACAACCTTTGCGGATACGGTTTTCTTCACCAATTCTGGCGTCGAAGCGATCGAGTGCGCGCTTAAGATGGCGCGGCGGTTTCATTTCGCGAGAGGAGAGGGCGATCGCTTCCGCACTATCACCTTCGAGGGAGCATTCCACGGCCGGACTCTCGCGGCGATCGCGGCTGGAGGCCAGACGAAATACCTCGAAGGATTTGGTCCGAAGGTCGAAGGCTTCGATCAGGTTCCCTTCGGAGATCTGCGCCAAGTCGAGGCCGCGATCACGCCGGCAACGGCTGCGGTTCTGATCGAACCGATCCAGGGCGAAGGAGGCTTACGGGCGGCGGCGCCGGAATTTCTTCGCGCGCTGAAGAGGCTGTGCGAGGAGCGCGGCCTTCTTCTCATCTTCGACGAAGTGCAAACCGGGATCGGCCGTACTGGAAAATTGTTCGCCTACGAATGGTCGGGCGTAAAGCCAGACATCATGGCGATTGCCAAGGGCATTGGCGGTGGATTTCCCATGGGGGGCTGCCTCGCGACCGAACGAGCTGCGTCGGGTATGACGGTCGGCTCTCATGCCAGCACCTTCGGCGGCAATCCGCTCGCCATGGCAGTGGGCAATGCCGTGCTTGACGTCGTGCTCGCACCGGAATTTCTCGCTCACGTCGAGCGCGTGGCCAATTACGCGTGCCAGCAGCTGGTCGCGCTTCCGTCCGAATTTCCTCACGTGTTCGAGGATGTGCGCGGACAAGGCCTCATGCTTGGTCTCAAGATGAAGGTGCCGAATACGGATTTTATCGACCGGCTGCGCGCCCGGCAGCTGCTCACTGTCGCCGCCGGCGACAATGTCGTTCGCTTGCTGCCGCCTTTGATCGTCGAGGAAGTTCATGTGCGCGAAGCCGTGGAAATTCTTTCCGGGACAGCCGCCGACTATCCGTCCTCGAGCGCGAATTCGGTGGCGGCGTGAACGCATATACGAGAACCGACGCGGGGCCAAACCACTTTCTCGACATCGCCGATCTCGATTCGGCGACGCTCATCGCGCTGATTGCAGACGCGCGCCGCCGCAAGATCGCGCGGGTCGGCCTGCCGCACGGGACGCCCGATCTCGACAGGCCACTCGATGGCCGGGTGCTTGCCCTCATCTTCGACAAACACTCCACGCGCACGCGCATCTCCTTCGACGTGGCGATGCGCCAGCTGGGAGGCACCACGCTCATGATGTCGGGCGCGGAAATGCAGCTCGCGCGCGAGGAATCGATCGCCGATACGGCGCGTGTGCTTTCCCGCTATCTCGACGGCGTAATGATCCGTTTGCTCGACCATGAGATGGTGCGCGAGCTTGCATCCAACGCAACCATTCCCGTCATCAACGGCCTTACAAAGATGTCCCATCCCTGCCAGGTGATGGCGGATCTCATGACATTCGAGGAGAAGAAAGGAAATATCCGCGGCCGAACCGTTGCCTGGACGGGAGATGCCAACAACGTGCTCGTTTCCTGGGTTCACGCGGCGGCGCGATTCGGATTCCGCCTGAAGATTGCCTCGCCCAAGGATCTCGCGCCGCGAGAAGGCCTGCGGGACTGGGTGGTCGCCAACGGCGCGGCCGTGGAGTTCGGCGACGATCCGCAAGGAGCGGCGAGCGGTGCCGATTGCGTCGTCACCGACGCGTGGGTTTCCATGGGCGACGAAGACGCAGTGAAGCGGCACGCTTTGCTGCGCGCCTATCAAGTCAACGAGAGGTTGATGGCGTGCGCCTCGAAAGACGCAGTCTTCATGCACTGCCTGCCCGCGCATCGCGGCGAGGAAGTGACCGACGGGGTGATCGATGGCCCTCAATCCGTGGTCTTCGACGAGGCAGAGAACCGGTTGCATGTGCAGAAAGCGATACTCGCTTGGTGTCTTGGGTGAGCGCGCCCCAAGGGGAGTACCGCCTGGCCGCAGCCGGAGACTTTATTCTGCCCTTCGATCTGCCGCAGGCGCGTCTTCGCGGGCGACTTGTCCGGCTTGACGCTGTCGCCACGCGAGCGCTGGCGGCTCATTTGCTACCAGAGCCCGTGGCGCGGGTGGCCGCCGAGACGTGCGTGCTCGGCACCCTTCTCGGTTCGGCGCTCAAGCTCGCCGGACGCCTAACGGTGCAAACGAAAAGCAGCGGCCCGCTGGATCTTGTCACGGTCGATTACTATGGCGCAGAGGACGATCGGGCTGCCGGCGTCCGCGCCTATGCGCGGCTGGACGAACGCCGTTTCGCCTCGCTCCCGGGGACACGGCCATCGTTCGAGGCCATGGCTGGCGAAGGCGTGTTTGCGATTACCATCGAGACGAAGGAGGGAGGACAGCGCTATCAGGGCATCGTATCGCTTGCCCCGGAAAGCATCGCAGCCTCGGCCGAGGCGTATTTCGCCCAATCGGAGCAATTGCCGACTGCGATCCGTCTGGCCGCCGCGCCTGTTTACGAACCCGGCAGGCAAGAACCGCACTGGCTCGCAGGGGGACTCATGTTGCAGGCCATGCCCGACGGCCGCGTGGATTCGGACGACTGGGAACGCCTCACGGCCTTTCTCGCTACCGTGGAGGATCTGGAACTGGTCGATGGCACGCTCAGCGCGGAAACGCTTTTGTGGCGGTTGTTTCACGAAGACGAGGTGCGCCTCCAGAAGGTTGAATCCATCGCATTCCGCTGCGATTGCGAATCGGGGCGCATCGCTTCCGTTCTTGGCTCGTATGCCACATCCGAACTCGAGGGGCTTGCCGATGCCGATGGCATCATCCGCGCACGCTGCGAGTTCTGCGGCCGCGTACACGAAATCCCGCCACCCGATACCAACCAAAGCAATTGAACCGGGAGAGATGTACCGCGCGAAGCGAGCTTTCGGTTGCGAGTTTTTGCTTGATTTTCCCGAGTAGAAAGAGTATTAACAGTCTATTAATTATAAGTTGGACGTTTCGGCTATCCGGCGCGTTGTACTGATGGGGGGTAAGGATGTCGGCGGGATAGACCCGCGCCGGGTCCGGTGGGGAGCGTCATGCTTGCGTATGAAGAGTTGCAGGGTTCGCAGGGCAAGGATATCCGCTATCGGCCGCCCCGCTATCCGACACGTACACTTTTTCCCCACATGCCGCCCCGCCTTCGCGTGGGCTCGTGGGTATATCAAATCGACAACATCAGTCTTGGTGGCGTCGCGGCGATAGCGAAAGAGACCCATGACAACGATCTGCGCGCGGGCGATACAGTCCGCTTGACGATTCAGCAATCGGGCCTCTCGATCTTCGAGTCCAATGCAAGGGTCAGCTGGGCCGAAAAAACGATATTCGGCTCCAGAGTCGCGTTCGGATTTGTCGATCATTTCATCGAGATCGAAAAGCTCATCAATCGCAACCTCCAGGCCCAGATCGCCACCCGCTCGTCGCCCGCGGGCGCCAATGCGGCGGCTCTGGTGCCCCAGGAATATCGTGCTTTCTGCGCCGACGCTTTGAAGCTCCTGCGCGGTTATCGCGCGGTGCTTGACTCTAACATGTCGGTGCCGCCCGAATTCACACGGGATTTCGACCACGCCAGCGTATTCGAAGTCTGCGAGCCGCGCCTCGTGCAGGAATGGCGCGGACTATGGCGTACAGGCAACGACCTCGTGCGCGGCGTTATGGACGAACGCGAAGCGCGCGATGCGGTGAAGGAGTTCACGGAGCTGGTACTGACGCCAGAACTTCGTGGCGGCGCGATTTGGGATCGTTCTTACGCAAAGCCTCTAGGCTACCCCGGCGATTTCGGCATCATGAACCAGGTTTATGACTGGGACCTCGTCGGGAACGACGCGTATGAAATGCTCCTGCATCGCGTCGGTCTCGAAGTTGCCGAATGCATCAAAACCCGTATGGAGGTTGTGCGCGCAGAGATCGGGGACGTTGTGGCCGAAAAGGGCGTCGAGCGGATGGCTCGCGTCCTAAGTCTCGGATGCGGTTCAGCGCGCGAAGTCGAGACCTGGCTTGCAAAAAGCCGTCCCGCTCCCCTGCGCGCGGAATTTACTCTGATCGACCAGGAGCATCGCGCGCTCGATTACGCGTATCGCGCCGCGTATCCCCACATCGTGAACGGCCAGGGACGATGCCGGGTCAATTGCCTGCATATGTCCTTTATCGATGTGTTGCGGGGAACGAGCGCCATGAATTTGTTGCCGCAGCAGGATATGATCTACTCCGTAGGGCTGTTCGATTATCTGGCGGACCGGCGCGCCGCGGGTCTCGTGCGGCGCCTCTATGAGCTTCTGATTCCGGGGGGCCTGCTGATTGTCGGAAACATGAGCGATACTTCGCTCAGCAATCTTTGGCCCATGGAGTTTATCACCGACTGGTCGCTCCATTACCGCAGCGAGGCCCAGATGATGGCCTGGACGGCGGGGCTCGGCGCGGCAGGTGCATGGACAGGGACCGAGCCCACGGGGCGGGTTCATCTGCTCTACATCCGCAAACCTTGAATCAGACTGCCTGTCTCGCAGCTTGCGAATGCAGGCGCGGCATCAGGCGGTTGCCTGGCAGCCGTACGGAGACGTGGGTTCCCATGTCCACTTCGCTGTCTAGTTTGATGCTGCCCCCATGGAGCTCCGCGATCTTCTTGGCGAACGGCAGGCCAAGTCCGGTGCCGCCGTGCCGTCGGGACAATGCGCGCTCCACCTGCTCGAAGGGGCGCAGCACGCGCTCCAGATGTTCGTTGGGGATGCCTATTCCGGTGTCGGCCACGTCGATCAGAATTCCTTCCGCCACGCCCGCCCTCAGACCGACCAAAACTTGGCCGCCGGCGGGCGTGAATTTCACGGCGTTGCTTACGAGATTTAGTATGAGCTGGCGCAAGAGCCTTTCGTCGCCGAAAACGTAAACACCCGCCCCCGGCGAGGAGAGTTTCATCGCAACTCCGCCATCGTCGGCCGGTCCCCGGCACATCTGCACACATTCCTGCAGGCACTGGATCAGATCGAATACCTCCTCCCGCAGCTCCAGCTTGCCAGCCTCCGCTTTCGCGAGATCCAGAATGTCGTTGATGATGGACAGCAGATGAAGTCCGCTGGAGTTGATGTCCGCGACATATTCGAGATATTTTTCGTTGCCCAGCGCGCCATATAGCTGTTTCCGCAGAACGTCGGAGAATCCGATGATCGCGTTAAGAGGCGTTCTCAACTCGTGGCTCATGGTAGCAAGGAATTCGCTCTTGGACCGGTTGGCGTCGTGCGCCTCGAGCAGGAGCGTGTTAAGCGCCATGTTCTTCGCTTCGATGATTTTCTGACTTACATAGGATCGTCGAACGTAAAGTTCCTGGATGTATCCGGAAAAAAGACCCACCCCCGTCGCCATGATAAGGAAGAAATCGTTGCTGATGAAGATTGCCATCGGCAGTGGATTGATCAACGTCGCGACGATCTGATAGGCGCTGATGAGAAATGCCGCGATGATCGTCGAAATCAGGAAACGCATCCGGAGAAGACTGGAACAGTAGATGAGGCACATCAGCACGCCGGCATAATATTGCGCGTTGTAAGGCGGCGGCATGACTGCGGTCATGATGACGACTCCGAAGCCGGAGAACGTCATGTTGCACGCCAGCGCCCACTGGCCGATGCGCGTGAAAACGGGGAAGAACGACAGAACGCAAGATGTTACGAGAATGGGACAGACCAGCCCGTAACGGATGGCGAAAAGTATCGGGTAGGAGTGACCGCCCACCACTCGGTCCAACGCGCCGAAGGCGAAATAAAGAAGCGTGCCGCCGATGAGGTAAGCACGGATGACGCCGAGCGAGCTCTGCAACGCCTCCCGGTCGAAGGCGCGCTCCACAGTGCGATCGCGGAACCTGAGCTGGATTATGTCCAGCTCATAGTTCGGGTCGGGGGATGCTGTATGGTTCGCGTTTGGCGGACCCATTTTCCGGCTCGGGCGGCGATGGCTTAGCTGCGTTCCCATCTTGCGTCGAGCTAGGTAAAAATTTGCGTAACCCATTCGCGGTGGGAGCCATTTCCGGGCAAGCATGAATGGCTGCTTAAGGAATTACGGCGAAAGCTTAACGATGCCCCCCGATTAATAGGGTTCGCAGTGCTCCTTACGTGGGAGCTGTTGCCACGCCGGGCGCAAATATGGTCCGCTCGGCTGCTGCAATCAGCGTCCGGTCGTCTCGGCCCCAAGGGTGGAAGCCGGGCGCATACCAGCCGAAATAAGGTCTGATCACTCGCCGGATCACACCGGGCGTCACAAAGGCGAACTTCAAGAAGCGCAGCCAGCCGACAAACGAAGCGATCCCGTCCTGTCGGAAAAGCTCTGCAACACCGCGCAGCATGAAATCTATGAGAAACCAGCTCGACGCGACCATCACGGAACAGCGCAGCAGCCAGCGCGCTGGCGCCGAACGAGATTGCGCCGCCAACATAAATGTATCGAACGCAACAGCTTTGTGTTCGATTTCCTCTGCAGCATGCCAACACCAAAGACGCCGAATTTCCGCAGATGCCGCTTCCAGGTGGCGGGGATTGCCGATCGCCTCGCGGGCCAGGATCGTGGTAAAGTGTTCGAGTGCGGCCGTCGATGCGACCTGTTTGATGGGCGGGAGGGTACGCGCCCACGCGAACGTCGTCTTTAGAAACGCATCGATTTTCGAGAGATCGTATCCGGGACAGAGGGTATCACGGTTGAAAGCCGCGTGCTCGCGGGAATGCAGCGACTCCTGCGCAATGAAGCCCGCGATCTCGTTTTTCAGCTTGGGTCCCGCGCGGTCGCGATAGGCCCGCACACTGTCGATGAAATAGCGTTCCGCCTGCGGGAACGAGGCGGAAAAGACATTGTAGTAAGCCGTAGCGACCGGGTCGTTTCCCATCCACCATCGACCGGCCACGCAATCGCAGCGGAAGCTCAGATCGCGCGGCTTAATGACCAGATCTGCCGGCGTTGCCAAGTCTCGGGCTTTCTTTGCACCCCGATGTTATCTGCCCTGCGTGGCTGTGTGTCAAATTGGCTCAGTCGCGGGGTCGCCGTTAGGAGACTCAGTTCCGGGAATCCGCTGCCCACGTCCAAGCAGTCGGCACACCGCGAAAATCCGTCCAGCACATGCGGTCGAAATCGAACAACTTGCAGGCACGATGGATTTTCCGGTACTCGGCGAGGGAGAGCGTGTAGTCCTGCACTCCCGGGCCGAAGGTACCTTTGAGATTCGCCTGTGCGGCTGGAAGCGCGTAAACGGGAAGCGAGATGTCGGCGTGGTGCGCAGTATGGGCAAGAGCGTCGGAATAAAGCGGCGCCAGCCACCGCGGCAATCTGACATGAACTGTACTCAGAACGTTTCCCCGGTGGAAACTCCATTGTTCCGCATTCTGGAACCAGGGAATCGTCGGATGAGTATGGTTCAAATAGATCGTCAGCGCCATCACGTAGTTCCAGACGGCAAACGGGACTGCCCAGCCCATAAGGAACGTCAGCCATAGCGGACGGTGCAGAGCCAGTATCGATCCCAGCACGGCGATTGCCATCAACGTCAATGCGAAGCCTGCAAGAACGAAGAGGGAGTCCGGCAGATGGCGTTTCCAGTTCGCGCGAACCTCCGGCGCAAGCGGTAGCAGCATTCTATAAAGCCAGAATTCGCCATAGTAGTAGATGACCGGACCGAAGGGGCCCCGGTAGGCGCGTTCAAGCCACCGGCGACGAGGCGAGGCGGCATCGTACTCTTTTTTGCTCATCGGCGCCCAAACGTGATCCACGCCTTTGAGATTCGTGCGCTGGTGATGCATGTCGTTGTGCGTTCGCCGCCATAGGCTGGGAGAATGCACGCAAGGGACGAAGGAAAATCGTGCGAGCCACATATTCCAGGTCCGCTGCGGGACGAAGCTGTTGTGGCAACCGTCATGCCCGACAATGAAAAGAAGCGCGATGAACACTCCGTTGGTGACGGCAAACAGCACGTTGACCGGGATCGGCAAGTTTGCGACCGCGGCGACGAGCGTCGCAAGATAAAGCAAAACATGTATGGCGAAAATGCCGATCCCCCGGCGCAACGAGCGCTGGTCGGTTCGAACGGCCCCGCTCCGCCCGTTCGGGACGATGGTCATGTCTTCGCAGGGGCGTGAAGCCGAATTCATCGTGCAGGTCTGGAAGTCGAGTAATCCACGCAGCCTTGCAGGTCTGGATTGAACAACGGTTAAATAACGTCGGCGCATCCGAACGACGTCCGCCGCGTTTTCGCCGCATCAGGCGTTTTTTGATCGGCCCAGCCGTTCAATAGCAGCGCTCAACGGGCGCTCGCCTTCGCAATAATCTTTCCAGGCGGTACTTTGAGCGACCAGCCTGGGCACCGTACGAAGCGTGTAACGCGTAGGATCCAGACCGGCTTTTACGGATGGCCACGCGAGCGGCATCGAAACCGGCGCTTCCGCGCGGGCGCGCGGGGAGAGCGGAGCAACGGCGGTCGCCATGCGATCGTTGCGCAAGTAATCGAGAAAGATTCGCCCGACCCGCTGTTTCTTGGCCATATTAAGTACGTAGCGATCGGGGCTGTCCTGCACCATCCGGGCGCACACCTCGCGCGCGAACGCCTTCGCTTCGGGCCAACCCGGTCCCTTTCTCGCACCCGACAAGAGGGGCGTGACCACATGAAGACCTTTTCCACCCGTGGTCTTGCAGAACGCGACAAGGCCGAGCGTTTCCAGCCGCTGTTTGATCTCGCGTGCCGCGGCGACGACGGATTTAAATTCGACGCTGGGATCGGGGTCGAGATCGAAAACCAGCCGCCCGGGGATTTCCGGCTTTCCCGGTGCGCAGTTCCAGGGATGCAGTTCGACTGCGCCAATCTGCGCCACAGCCGCGAGCGCTTCGACGCGATTTATTTCCAGATAGGCTTTGCGGTCGCCCCAAACAGTCACGGAGTCCAAAAGATTCGACATTCCTCTCATGGCGTGACGCTGAAAGAAATGTTCGCCGTTGATGCCATCGGGTGCGCGCACGATGGAACATGGGCGTCCTTTGACATGGCCGATCAGCCATTCGCCGACGCTTTCGAAGTAGCGAGCGAGATCGAGTTTGGCGATCGCGGTGCCGTGTCCGTCGTCGGGCCATAACGGTTTGTCCGCGTGCGAGAGTGAAACATTCATCACCACATTCTGGGCGGACTTCATGGCCCCTGTCCGCCCTGCCACCTTCGGCAGCGGCTCGGCGAGCTTCGCCCTGGTCGGTTTCACGGCATGCTCCGCCCGAACTTCGCGGGCGGGCTTGTCTGCGCGCAGTCCCTTATACGCGGCCTGGCGCACCTGTCCGTCTCCCGTCCAACCGGCAAATTCGATCTCCGCGACCAGTTCTGGCTTGACCCAATGAATGTTCGACGCGGGACGTGGGGCATTTGGGCCGCCGAATGGGCTGGCGTTGCTTGACAGGGATTTGAGCCTCTTCATCAGGGGTTCGAGCTTGTCGCGGGAGTAACCCGTACCCACCCTGCCGACGGGAACAAGTTGCGCGTCGTCGTAGACGCCCACAAGCAACGACCGGAAACGACCTGCGGTGTCCGTCCAGCCGCCAATCACGACTTCGTGCCCCCCTCGGCACTTTGTCTTGGTCCATAGGCCTGCGCGTCCGGAGCGGTAGGCATCCGAAAGTCGTTTGGAGACAATGCCCTCGAGCGACATGCGGCATGCCGACTTGATAACAGTATCGCCCGGGGCGACAAAATGTTCGACGTAGCGGATCAGGGTACGGGATTTGGATTCCAGAAGATCCTGAAGCCGCACCTTGCGCTGTTGCAGCGGAAGAGCGCGAAGGTCGTCTCCATCGTGAAACAACAGGTCGAAGGCGAAGTATATCAGCCGTTCGGTTTTCCCGTCCGAGAGCGCCGCCTGCAGCGCTGCGAAATCGGGGGCGCCATGGTTGTCGAGGGCAACGATTTCGCCGTCCATGATGCAATCTGCGAGGTCGGCGGCAGCTTCCGCCACGGCCCTGAACTTTCCGGTCCAGTCGAGACCTTTCCGGGTGCAAAGAGCGACTTTGCCCTTCCGGACCCGAAGTTGAATGCGGTAGCCGTCGAACTTGACCTCATGCACCCAGTCGGCCCCGGAAGGCGCGCGCTCCGAGATCGTACACAGTTGAGGCGGGATGAAATCGGGCATGCGCTCGGCAGCGTGACCCGGCACCGACCGTGCCTTCAGGCGCGGTGCTGCTGCGCGCTCCGGTATCGCGCGCGGTTTGGCGTTGGATTGCCAAACCGCGTCGGCCTTCGCCGGCCTGCGCGATTTGTGCATAAACGGCGTGGGTCGGCGGCCCGTGCCCCCGGCAATCTGTTCCATAGTTCGCCCCGACGCCACAGAGCGGTCCTTGCGAAGAAGCGCGTCTGCGTCATTCTCGCCTTCCGTCCCGTCGCGATGCTTGATGAGTAGCCAGTTGTTACGCTTGCCCTCGCTTCGCATGCGCACCAGAACCCACCCGCCCTCCAGCTTTTCGCCTGCGAGTACGAATTTGAGGTCGCCGCCCTTGAGTTGGGCCTGCGGGCTCTTTGCGCCTTCGGGGGCCCAATAGCCGCGGTCCCACAGCATGACGGTGCCCCCGCCGTATTGTCCCTTGGGAATTGTCCCTTCGAAATCCCCATAGTCCAGCGGATGATCTTCCACTTCCACGGCCAGCCGGCGGTCGTGCGGATCGAGCGATGGCCCTTTGGTGACGGCCCAGGATTTGAAAACGCCGTCCAGTTCAAGCCGGAAATCGTAGTGCAGCCGACTGGCGGCGTGTTTTTGCACGACATAGCGCAGCCGGCCGGAGGGGGGAGTCTCTTCGTCACCGCTCGGTTCGGCGGTCTTGTGAAAATCGCGTTTGGCCTGGTACTGGGCGAGCTTCTTCGCCATCGGCGCCTCCGGTGACGATTCCGCAATGCCCGGTAGCGCCCGGAAGTTCCGCGCCACACCACGGAAAACAAGATGCTGCAGGCTCGAAGCCCGTCCCGTTATAGAGCAAATCGCCCGCGAGCCGGCGCGCCTGCGCGAGCCTGCACGGGTTCATTTGCCGGTTAGACGGAGTTATTCGCGTGTCCGACATGGCGAGCGCCAACGAAAATTGTCGCTTCAAATTTTCGCTGTGGCCGGCTTCGCGCGCGGGATGGGGGGCGTCGGCACGTCCGCAGCGGTCGTTGTTTCTGCGGTTGCAGCGGCTTCGGCCACCCTCGCGGCAAGTCGCGCCTGCGCTGCGGGATTGGGCGCGAGCGGCACAGCGGATTTCGGAGCTCTGGCGATCAACTGCGCGACCTGATTGGCGTCGAGGCCTGCTCCCGTCATGACCTCGACCAGATCGAGGCTCGGGATCACCGTGATGCGTTGCCCGCCCGTGCCGTTCGCCTCGAAATCCACCGGCGAATGACCGGGATAGAGCCACATGCCGTAGCCGTACTGGACGCCAGGTTGCACGTCGACGTGACTGGTGAGTGCCTGCGCCAGATAGTCCGCCGGGACGACTTGTTTGTTCTCCCATCGGCCGTTGTGAAGCCAGAGGTAGCCGAGCTTGGCCATGTCGCGGGGCTGAAGCCTGAGATCTCCCCAGCCATGCGAGACGCCATCGCCATCCGTCGACCAGGCCGCGCGCGTGATGCCAAGCGGGGCAAAAAGTTCCTGGCGCGCAAAATTGAATGCGCTCGAACCCGTTGTCCGAGTCAATACTGCCGAAACCACTTCGGAGTTTCCACCGCAATAGTCGAATACGGTGCCGGGTTCTGCGTCGGTTGGACGGTTGAGCATGAAGGCCGCGAGATGCGGGCTGTGTATCATCTGCTGCAACAGGGTGCCGCCTCCGTCCGAGCGGCAATCGAGCCCGGAGGTCATGCTGAGCAGATTGGCAAGCGTGATGTGTTCTTTTCGAGGATCGCCGGTAGTCTGAACGGGCAGCAGCGTCATAACCGGCGCGTTCAAATCCGCTAGGCGATGTTCCGCCATCGCGATGCCCACCAGCATCGAGGTTACGCTCTTGGTGACGGAATAGACGTTGTGCGACTCGTTGTCGGTGAAGGGATAGAAATAACTGTCGAGCACGATGGTGCCGTGTCGTTCGATCAGAAGACTGTGGATGGGAATGTGCCGTGCGCGGATCTGGACCAGAGCGTCCGCGAGGGTGCCCGAATCAATTCCCTGCGCTTCGGGCGTGGAGGTCGGCCAAGCCGTTGTCGGCCAGGTGACGTTTTCGGCCGAAGCCGGAACGGCGGCCGCGCTGCCTCGCAACTCCACTTGCGGTGCGATGGATGGCGCGCTGTCGATGGCGCGCGGCGCGCAGGCAAAAAGCCACACACACGAACCGATCGCCACAAGCGAAGCGCTTGCGCGCAGACGGCGCGATGCACCGGAATTTTCCGACACCCGTTGTCCCTTCGAACCCGCCTTGCGGCGGCAGCCTGCGATTCCCCGAACGCTGGATTTCCCGAGCGTTCAACCAGCACACACTCTAGGGCCGTGCCATTGCCCGATGATGAAGATAATCGCTCGAAATCAGAGTCGCTTAGAGGATTCCATCGCCGGGGGGCCCGGAGCCGCAACCACACCGGTACGATCGTTTTTCTAGCCTGTCGAAACAGGCCGGATCGCCTCCCCACCGCTCGGGAAGGCGTTCTTCAACCGCGAAAGATAATTACCGAGCTTGACGGGAAAGTCAACGTGGCAGGAAGCATTCCTATGCCCCCGAGCGTTCTGCCGGACGCGATAGGTCAAACGGTTCCTTGGGTGCGGCGCCGGAGCACGAACGAGCGCACGAGCAGGAAGAAAAGCGGCACGAAGAAGATCGCAAGTACGGTCGCTGAGATCATGCCGCCGATGACACCCGTGCCGATATCGTTTTGGCTCGCCGCGCCGGCCCCGTTGGAGATGGCAAGCGGCATCACGCCGGCCACGAACGCCAGCGAAGTCATCAGGATGGGCCGAAGCCTCAATTGCGCGGCTTCGAGGGCGGCGTCCCGGACCGGGAGGCCATTGCGCTCGCCCATGGCTGCAAATTCCACGATGAGAATCGCGTTCTTCGCCGAGAGACCGATCGTGGCGAGCAGGCCCACCTGGAAATAGATGTCGTTGTAAAAACCGCGCAGCGTGGCAGCCAGAACGGCTCCCATCACGCCAAGCGGAATGACGAGCAGGACCGAGAGGGGAATTGACCAGCTCTCATAGAGCGCGGCGAGGCAAAGGAACACGACGAGAATCGAGATACCGTACAGCAAGGGCGCCTGCGAACCCGACAAACGCTCCTGGTAGGAGAGGCCTGTCCACTCATATCCCACGTCCCCGGAAAGTTGTCCGATGAGCTTCTCCATCTCGTCCATGGCCGCTCCGGAGCTCTTGCCGGGCGCGGCCTGGCCTTGCAGCTCAAGTGCCGGCAGCCCGTTGTAGCGGTCGAGTTCCGCGGGTCCGAGCGTCCAGGAAAATGTGGCGAAAGACGAGAAGGGCGCCATCTCGCTGTTTTGTCCGCGCACGTACCAGCGGTCGAGATCCTCGGGCTTCATCCGGAACGGCGCGTCGCCCTGCATATAAACCTGTTTGACGCGCCCGCGGTCGACGAACTGGTTGACGAACGTGCTGCCCCAGGCCGCGCTCAGGGTGTTGTTGATGTCGGCAACGGAAAGGCCGAGCGCATTCGCCTTGGCCTCGTCGATATCGATATGAAGTTGTGGCGTATCCTGAAGTCCGCTGGGCCTCACTGCCGCGAGGAGGGGATCCTTCGCGGCAAGTCCAAGCAATTTGTTCTGTGCCGCGACCAGTCCCGCGTGCCCGAGATTGCCGCGGTCCTCCAGTTCCAGATCGAAGCCCGACGTGATCCCGAGTTCGGGAACGGCGGGAGGCACCAGCGCGAAGACCTGTCCGTCGCGGACCTGCGCCAGAGCCGCCATCGTTCGCGCGGCAATGGCGGGCGCGTGATTTTGCTCGCCGGGCCGCTCGCTCCAATTGTTGAGATGAACGAAGCCGATGCCGGTATTCTGACCCTGTCCGGAGAAGCTGAACCCGGCGACCGTGAAGATGCTCTGCGCATCCTTCTTTTCGTCGACCAGGAAGTGATGTTCGATCTGCTTGAGAACCGCGAGCGTGCGGGACTCCACCGCACCGGCGGGCAGAGTGGCCTGGGCGATAATCACGCCCTGGTCCTCTTCCGGCAGGAAGCCGGTGGGCAGCCGCAGGAAGAGCACGACAAACAGAAGCAGGACGGCCGTATAAACGGCGAGGGCAGGTGTCGTGTGCGCGAACAGCTTTTCGAGCGCGCCGCGGTAGCGCCGGACCGACGCTTCGAATGCGATGTTGAAGCGGCGGAAAAATCGGCGCCCCAGCGGGGTTGTGTCTGCGGAGACAGGCTTGAGCAGGGTGGCGCAAAGCGCCGGCGTGAGGATCAGCGCCACCAGAATCGAAAGCGCCATCGCGGAGATGATGGTGACGGAGAACTGCCGGTAGATGACCCCGGTCGAACCCCCGAAAAATGCCATCGGCAGGAACACGGCCGACAGGACGAGCGCGATGCCCACGAGTGCACCCGTGATCTCATCCATGGATTCGCGGGTGGCATCCCTGGGCGAGCGCCCCTCCGTGCGCATGATGCGCTCGACGTTCTCGACCACGACGATGGCGTCGTCCACCAACAGGCCGATGGCCAGCACGAGCGCGAACAGGGTGAGCGTGTTGATGGAGTAGCCGGCGATTGCGAGCACGCCGAAGGTCCCCAGCAGCACCACCGGCACTGCAATTGCAGGGATGAGCGTGGTGCGCCAGCTTTGCAGGAACACAAACATCACCAGGATGACTAGGCCGATCGCCTCGATAAGCGTCTTGATCACGTCGCGGATCGAGAGGCGGATGAAGGTCGTGTTGTCGACAACGAAATCGATGTGCAGACCGGACGGCAGACTGTTGGCAAGCGACAGCGCCTTGGCGCGCACGGCGTCGGAGGTGGTGAGCGCATTCGCGCCGGGCGCAGGCCGGATCGCCAGGCCCGAGGCAGGGTGACCGTCGAAACGGCTGACCGCGCCATAGCTCTGCGCGCCGAGTTCGACCCGGGCCACATCGCGCAGACGCACCAGAGCCCCCCCGGTGCTGCCTTTGAGAATGATGTTGCGGAACTGCTCCGCCGTCTGAAGCTGCGACTGCGCGGTCACCACGGCGTCAAGTTCCTGGCCAGGCACGGTCGGCTGGGCGCCGAGTTCGCCGGCGGTGACCTGCGCGTTCTGCGCCTGAACGGCTGCGCTCACGTCCGAAGGCATGAGCCCATAGGTCGACAGCTTGTACGGGTCGAGCCAGATGCGCATGGCATAGGGCGCGCCGAACACCAGGGCGTCGCCGACGCCCGGCACGCGAGCGAGAGGATCATGCAGACGGCTGGTCAGATAATCCGCGATATCGACGTCGGAATAGCGGCCGCTGGTATCGTAAAGTGCGACAATCAGCAGAAAGCGCGATTGCGATTTGGCAACCTGAATACCCTGTTGCACGACGGCGGGCGGGAGCAGCGCGAGCGCTTGTTGCAATTTGTTCTGAACTTGGACCTGCGCAATGTCGGCATCGGTGCCTGGAGCAAAAGTCGCAGTGATCCCCACGCCACCGGAGGCGCTGCTCGAGGACGAAAAATAGAGAAGGTTGTCGAGCCCGGTGAGTTGCTGCTCTATCACTTGCGTCACCGAGTTCTGGAGCGTATCGGCCGACGCGCCGGGATAGAAGGCGCTGATGTTTACCGAAGGCGGCGCGATGGTGGGATATTGGGTCACCGGCAGCGAAACGATGGAAAGCGCCCCCCCGAGCATGATCGCGATCGCGATCACCCAGGCGAAGACCGGCCTGTCGATGAAAAAGCGGGACACCGCGCTCGGGCCTCAGGAACCGTGTGCGGCGGACGATGCGCGCGCCGACCAGAGCACCGCATGCACCGGCTGGCCGTCGCGCACGCTCTGCAGTCCGTCGACGATCAGGCGATCGCCTGGCGCTAGTCCCGCCGTGACCAGCCAAAACTGGCCCACCGCGCGCGCCGCTTGAAGCACGCGCTGACGCGCAATGCCGCGATCGTCGACGACAAACGCCGTGGGTTCGCCCTTGTCGTCGCGGCCGACGGCCTGCTGCGGCGCCAGAATGGCATGCTTTTCGATGCCCTCTACGAGCGTGGCCCGCGCGTACATTCCCGGGAGCAGAATTCCGTTTGGATTTGAAAAAATGGCGCGCAACACGACTTCGCCGGTGTTTGCGTCGACGGTTGCTTCCGCGAATTGCAACTTGCCATCCAGCGGGTATGTCGAGCCATCGTCGAGCATAAGCGTGACGCGCGCAGTCCCGGGGATGCCGCCGCTAAGCTGACCCGCCGCCAGAGCCTTCTTCAGCACCAGAAGATCTGCGGTCGACTGGTTGATGTCGACATAGATCGGATCGAGCGTCTGGATGGTGGCAAGGGGGTTGGTCTGGTCGGCGGTGACAAGTGCGCCGACTGTGACGAGGGAGCGGCCGATGCGGCCGGTGATCGGCGCGATGATGCGCGTATAGCCCAGATTGATCCTTGCGCTTTCGAGATTGGCCATCTGTTGCAGGACGTTCGCCTCCGCCTGTTTGTAGGCCGCCACGGCATCGTCGTAGTCCTGCGGCGCGATCGCGTTCTGCTTGAGGAGCGATGCGTAGCGATCGGCCTTGGCCCGCATGGTTGCGAGGCTGGCCTGCGCGTTCGCGAGCGCTGCCTTCCCACTGTCAAAAACAGCCTGATAGGGTGCGGGATCGATCTGATAAAGCGCCTGTCCCGTGCGCACCGTTCCTCCTTCCTCGAACAGGCGCGCCTTCAGTATGCCGTTGACCTGAGGTCTCACGTCGGCCTGCTCGTAAGGGCTGATGCGGCCCGGCAGGTCCGTTGTCAGAGTCGCTTCCCGATAGTCGATCGTCATCACGCCCACGTCGGGCGTGCGGGTGGCATATCCGGCGCGGTTGCCGGTGCTCTGCCCACAACCCGCGAGCAGCAACAAGAGGCTCGCGAGCACACTCAAGCGGGTCTTCTGCGCCGCACGCGGCAAAGTCGGATGTTTCACGCTCTCTCCAGGCAGCCAGCGCCGCGAGTGTTATTTCGCACCTGCAGCAAGTCAACAGCGCCGCGCGGGACCATGCCCGGCCGCGATTTCATGGGAACAGACCCTGCCCCAATCGACGCAAGTCGGGCTTTCGGCATCTTTGCCGGTTACGAGGGAGTCCTCACACCAGCGCGCGGCCGCAGAGTCGTTCGAGAATTTTCAGAGGCGAACGGGCCGGAACCGCCATCGCATCCACGTCGAGATGGAATGTCTGCTCGAGAACGTATTGTCCCGCGCGCGCGGCATGCATGATCTGATCGGTGTAGCAGACCCAACTCGAGCCGGCACGGAAGGGAATTTCGATCTGGGGCGCGGTCCGCTGGTAGCTGCCGTCGCGCTTGGCGCCGTCATGCAGCCCCAGCATCAGGCCGTCATATGCCGACCGGATTCCCCTGGTGATGCCGAGCGCCGCGAGAATCCTCGCCTTCGCGTGCGAACCTTCGCGCGCTTGAGGGAGGAATTTCGCTGCCATGTCTTCGAAAGGCTCTCCGACATGCCAGACACGGGGGCGGCCGTTCGGATCGATGTTCGAGAAAAGGCGCAGAATCCTGCGCCCGCGCATCGGCCGCGACGGGAATGCATCGACATGGAGCCGCGTGTCGTCCTGGATCGCCGAAGCGGTGCGACCGGCGATTTCCACTGGCCGATAACTTGTCGCTGCGCGTTCGAGATGCGCGGCGTAGGGCGGCACGAGTTCGCCCGCGAACCGCATCGCGCTGTGAGCGAATCGCTCCATCATGTCCCGCAGGACGAGGGCCTTTCCGCCCCTGCAGGACGTACCATTCAATTCACCGGACGGCTTGAGGCTGACATTCTTGGACTTGCCGTCCGAGACATCCGGCGAAAGGATCGACCGCTCGTTTTCCTGGATCTCAAAGGAGAGGCGCGGAAAGAACAGCACGTTGCCGCATTCGAGCGCTTCGCACGCGCCGCTTCGCACATCGGCGGGAAACGGCCCCTCCCAGTGCGCGATGTCGATGCTGTGAAGAACATCCATGGCGCGCGCAAAATAGCCGTCCCGGCGACGAATCGAAAGGGTTGTTTGTTCCCCGTGTCGAATGGCGTAATGCGGAACCGCCGGTCATGATAATATCGTCGTCGAAGGATTCGCGAAGTTTTCAAGGACGGAGTCTCGCAATGGACAAGGCAAGCAAACTCATTCTTAGCGCAATCGCGGCCGGCCTTTGGGCCAATGCGGCCGTCACGTTGCTGCACTCCGGCCCGGCTGCGGCTCAGGAGGGCCAGGGAGGATTTATGGCTTCGGAGATCAGCATCATCGCCACGCAGGTGGGCGACATCGCCAACGGCTCCTGCACGAACAGCAAAATCTGCTGACAATTCGCGGGCCGCGCACCTGCCGTGCGAATGCAAACCGGGGGCCGGCTCGAAGCGGTCCAATGAACCGCGAACGGATCGACAATCTCTGTACCTGGAGATATAGGTGTCATTGCTGCAGCGGTTGAATTGCGCAATCTGCGGGGCGTGGTTCCTACTGCGCGGGCAACCGCTGTTCGCTATCGGGACAAACTTCCGTGTTCGGTTCGGCTTTCCGCTATGCGACGCGTTATCCGGGGCGCGCCGCGCGCGCGCTGGCAAGGGATCCGTTCGGCGCCTGGGAGACCTTTCACGACCGGCTGGTGCAGCGGCGCGAATATCGCGGCGGCCCCTGTCGCTACGAGATTTCGCCGGACTGGGACCAGGAGTTGCATTCGGCGCTGGGCCAAGCGTGGCCTTGCACCGCCGCGCAGGAGTTCCGCACGATCTGGCCCGGCGTGATCGAAGCGGTGGAATGCGCCGGCATCAATGTCGGGCCGGAGAGCTTCAACGGCTTCAATGACGGCGATACGGCGCTTGTCCGCGCGATCTGGTGCCTTACGCGCCATCTCAGGCCCTGCCATGTCGTGGAAACCGGCGTTGCCCACGGCTTCACGTCCCGGGGCATTCTCGAGGCGCTTGCGCGCAATGGCGCCGGTCACCTCTCGAGCATCGATCGTGCTCCCCTGGACCCGGTCATGCGTCGGCACATCGGGATCGCGGTGGCCGACAGAAGCCGTTGGACGCTGATCGACGGCTCGAGCCGGAGGCGCCTGCCGGGCCTGCTCGCCCAACTGGGCCAGATCGGCCTTTTCGTCCATGACAGTCTGCATACCCAAAGAAATCTTGGTTTCGAGCTCGATTACGCCTGGACTCATCTCGAACCCGGCGGCGCGCTTGTCATCGACGATCTGGATACAAACTGGGGATTCCGCTCGTTTACGCACGCGCACCCTGGCCACCTCGCGCTGGTCTGCGAAGCAGAACCCGTGCGGCCCGACGCAAGGCGATTCAACGGCAAGGGACTGTTTGGAATTGTCCTCAAGAACGGGGAAGCGAGCTAGGGAGTGGCGATTTCTTTCCCGGCCGCGTCCCGGTGAAACGGATGGTTTCCCGGCCGCCGCGTTGCTTTTCCATCGGCGGCGGAATATCTCCGCCTCCGGCACCGGTAGCTCAGCTGGATAGAGCACCAGACTTCGAATCTGGGGGCCAGGGGTTCGAATCCCTTCCGGTGCACCAGCGTTCGCGGCAAGTCCCAATACGAGCCTGACCACGTTTCTCCGTATGTCGTGCGGGCGATCGTGATCCTGCACGCAGGCTTCGGACTCTCGGCGGGATCGGAAACGGCCACGGCCTGACGAAGCATCCCGTCCCGCTACCGATCGCTCCTATTGCGGCGGTCGGAAGAGGGCGCCCAGTCCGGCTTTTGTCAGGAGCGCGGCGAATTGCGGGTCCCTGTGCAGGGCGACAAACGGCGGATCGATTTTCAGCGCGATGTTGTCGGGGTCGCGTCGCGCCACGCTGATCGCGAGATAGTCCATTGCGCCTCTCGCGTCGCCCAGCCCGGCGCAGGTCATCGCCAACGCGTAGGCTGACGCGTTGCCCGATGCGTAAAGACTGCGCTGAACGCCAAGCATCGCGCGCAGCATGCCAAGGTGTCCGCCGCTTGCCAGGCCTTTCGCACCGGCTTCCGCCAGTTCCGCGCCCTGGGCGTCGTGGCGCGACAGGGCCAAGAGCCTCAATTCGTGCAGATAGGCGGTGTCGGAGCCTTCGGCCAGCCAGATCGTGGCGAGGTATCTGTGTATCGACGCAAGGTTGGGCTGCTCGTCTTCCAGCTGGGTGAGCAGCCGCACCGCCTGATCGTTCTGGCCCCCGTGAAAGAGGATCAGCGCCTTGTCCGCCGGAATGGCCGTCGATTCGGAATCCAGATTCTGCGCCTTGTCGATTTCGGCCAACGCCGCGTCCGACTCCCCGATCGTCATCAGGAACGTGGCGTACCAGTGATGCGCGGCGGCGCTTCCCGGATCGAGCAGAAGCGCGCGCCGGAACTCCCGCTGCGCCGCCGCCGCGTCCCGGTACCAGTAGAAATCTGCGAAGGCCAGTGCGGCATGCGCCGTCGCCAGCGAAGGATCGAGAGCGATCGCGCGCTCCGCAGCCGCAGCGGCCCTGGGATAGTCCTGGTCTGCCGGGACAGCCGTGAACTCGGCCTGAAGATTGTAGGCATCGGCCAGCCCTGCATACGCCGCCGCATAGCGCGGATCGCGCGCGACGGCCCGGTTGAAATCGACGACCGCGCGGGCGAGACCTGATGGCGTTCGCGTCTGCCATTCGTGCAGACCGGTGCGATAGAACTCTGCGGCTGCGGGATCGGGAACATGAGCAGGGAACTGCTTCTTGCCCTCGACGAGATATGCAGATGCGGCCGCGACGATCGCAATGGCGAACAGCGCCAGCCCGGCCGGCGCAATCCATTTCGCCGCCAAGCGCGGCGCCCGAATTTTGGACGTTGCGGTCCAGGAGCCCGGCATTGCGGTCGCCGGCTCGGGTGAATCGCGTCCCCGCAGCCACGCTTCGATCTCGTCGGCATAGGCGAAGACGGAAGCGCGGCCGGCGCCGGGAACGCGTCTGACGGGCAGCCCGCGCGCTTCTTCCCAGCGCTTCACGGTACGTTCGTCGCGTCCGACAAACGCGGCGATCTCCTTCCAGGAAGTCAGCCTGCGCTCTGCGGAGTTCTTTCCGTTTTCCGCCGCCATGTCCCGAATTGCCCCGACCTGCCCCGAACCGCCACTTGCCGCCGCCAGCGACAGCGCTCTGATCTTGACTGCCAGCATAGCAGGTCGCGGTGCCTTTGTTGACGGGGGTGGCCCTTGGCAAGGGGCCGGCGAACCGCGCAGGCGGAACCATCTGGGAAGGGCCCCTTGAAAATGATCACCATCGCTTTGCGAAGAAACGCTTGTCTCATGAACTCGGCGCGGGCGATCGGTCTGGGCGCGGCGCTGCTGGGCCTCGCTTGGGCGCTTCCTGCCGCGGCGAGCCCAGGCTGGTTACAGATCGGCTACAATTCGGGCCATAGCGGATTCAACAACACCGAGACGGCAATCAAGCCGAAAAACGTTGCAACCCTTGCCAACGCTGGCACCTATACGACCGGAGGTGCTGTTCTCACGCCTGTCATCTCCAAAGGCATTGCTTATGTCCGTTCCACCGACCAAAACCTTTATGCATGGAATTTGGCAACCGGGAAGCTGGTTTGGTCGATTTCCTTGCCGACCGAAGACGGGCCAAATGGCATGGCGGTCGCCAGTGACCGCCTCGTCACGAATTGCGTCACCGGCACCAATCAGAGCGGCATCTGTGCTTTTAGCACCAAGACCGGAAAGTCGCTTTGGGTCTTCGGGGAACTAAACGGACAGTCCTTCTCGCCCCCGACGATCGCCGGGAAGACCGTGTATGTCGCTGTCAGCTATAACGAAGTCGAGTATGCTGACATCATCGTTGCAGTCGATCTGGAAACCGGCGCCCAACTCTGGGGCTTTGGATCCTGTGCCGACTACTGCGAGAAGTTCGGCCCTAACGCTCCAGCAGTGGACAACGGTACGGTCTACTTCGGCTGCGTTGGCGGCGGCAGCGGCGATCCTGTCACCGACACCGGAGTATGCGCCGTGAATGCTTCGACGGGCGCGCTCGTCTGGCAGTACCAACTCGGGTGCACCTGCGGCGGGGATGGCCAGGGGCGCCTGATCGCGCAAGGCGGTACGGTCTACGCGGCCTATCAAACAGCCAATTGCTACCAGTGCGGCTATACGATCGACGTGACAGCCCTGAACGAATCGACCGGCGCGAAAATATACGACACGCCCCTGACCGGTCAGCTTAACGATTCGTATTATCCCCTCGGGCCGCCCGTGCTTGGTCCGGACGGCACGGTCTACGAGGGACTCAACGCCAACAACAATCCAAACCAGCCCAATCAGTTTGCGCTGAACGCGAACGGTACGCTTCAGTGGCAGGTAAGCACCGTCCCGTCTTTCGGCGCCCCTCCCACGCTTGTCGGCAAATCGGGGAAGGGTGTGCTGTTCTTTGCCTGCAGCGGCGCGCAAAATGGAGGCACGACCTGCGCCCTGGACGCGAGCAACGGTTCGGTCGTCTGGAATTCGTCCGATGGAGGGCTCGCCTCGTACGACTCTTTCGCGCCGCCCGTCACCGGCGGCGCCGTTTACAACGACTGTAACAACAACGATCTCTGCGTCTACAAGGTGCAGTGAAAGTATCCAGCACAAGACTGCATCGTGACAGGTCAGTGTACGCCGTTCGCCTTCGAATAAGCCGACGCTGTAGGGGCCACGAAAAATGAAAGGGGCGCCTCTTGCGAGGAGGCCCCGGCATTGTCAGTTGGCGGAGTTCAGGCCGCGTGGACCTCCGAAGTTGTAAAGATCCAGGTCGCGAACCTCACGGGTCGCAGGTCATGACAATGAGACACTGGATCACCTCCATTCGCCGCTGTTGCCGGGCGAACGACATATGATGGCGATCTACTTCATGCACTACAATTTCGTACGCATTCACCAAACCCTGAGGGTTACGCCCGCGATGGCCGCGGGCGTCACTCCCAAGCTTTGGGAAATGTCTGATATGGTTGCCGTCCTAGAGGCTTGGGAATCGTCAAATGGCACCAAGGAAGTATACGCCTGAAATTCTCGCCAAGGCGTTCCTTATCGCCGCGAGAGCCCGCGATGAGATGTTGGCCATCCATTTCACCGACAACGGGGGAGCGATCCATAGCGCCGAAAGAATTATTAACCTCTTAGGTTTGGCGCTGAATCACGCGAAACTCAGTCACATTAACAAGCTCAAATTGGACGGCAACGCGGAATGGTCCGAAGACGCATATGCGGCTCGGGCGAAAATCTCGGATATCCAAATTGAGCATGTGAGCCCACTTCGCGCACTGACCGTGGCAGCCATAACTCATATCGAACACAAGCCAGAAGCCCAGAAGGCAGAATTCCTTCAGAAGTTTGTGAAGGAACATTTCCGGCTGGCCCTCCTAACGCGGGAGCAAACTGCCAAACTGAACAAGCACAACCGTTCTAAAATGACTTTGGATCGATTGGCGGAGGCAGGATTAAAAATGAGGCCCAGAAATTCTGGCTAACCGTCAAACTGTACCACTACCCACGCTCTGGCGAGTCCTGGATGGCACCGAATCGCGGCATGCCGCGCACCGCCCCGATTGGCGGCACGGTTCGGGAAGTCAGTGCGACTGCGAACGGCGCACGTCTCTCGGAGTCAGGCCAAAGCGCGTGCGAAAGAGTCGATTGAAATAGGCGAGATCGACGAACTCTTTTTCACGACGGCGACCGACGAGGATGTCCGCGCCGCGGTGGACGCGGTGACCAACGAGCCCTATCGGGGCGGCTTGGTACGGTTCCCCGGTCGGCGTGGCGATAGTGTGGATTCATTATCTCAATTTCGATCTCTTCATTGGTGAGTGGCGGGCGCGCGACGCCGCGCGCCGTGCCAATTCCCCTGGGTTGTAGTTCCCTGCCTGATCGTGACAAATAGAGGAACCCATCGGGCTGCCGCTCTATCTCTCAATGCGGCTGGTGCTCGGGCGCTGGGGATACCTGCTGGCCAAGGCACCCGCTTAGGCTCTCGTTTGGGCGCATCAGTCTGCGATGATCCGCGGTTCGAGGAATTTCTGATAGAACGGTGGACGTTTCGCGCACTATCGGTCGTGGCGATAAGCGTTGAGCTCGGAGACAGGAAATGACTCCACTTTTGATCGTTCACATCGGCGCCGGAAGCCTCGGGATACTCTCAGGCTATGCGGCGGTGTCCGTTCGCAAGGGCGAGCGCCCGCATCGCGCGCTCGGAACCGTATTTTTCCTGTCCATGCTGACAGTGTCCGCTCTCGCCGTGTATCTGGCCCTGTTTGTGCCGCCAACCCACTCCGGGGGAGCCCCGCCGAATGCCTCCGTTTCCGTCGGAATTTTGACATTCTACCTCGCGGCCACCGCCTGGATGACCGTCAAGCGCAAGGAAGGAGGCGTCGGGTTGTTCGAAAAGGGTGCGGTCATCGCCGTATTTGGCGTTGTCGTCGCTCTGCTGATCTTCGGCTTGCGAGCGGCGAGCATCCCAACAGCCCGGCCCGGCTCCTATGTGCCCTACTTCGTCTTCGCGTCTTTCGCAGCATTTGCCGCCGCCATGGACCTCAAGGTGATCCTGCGTGGCGGCATTTCCGGCGCGCAACGCATCGCGCGGCACCTCTGGCGCATGTGTTTCGCGCTGTTCTTCGCGGCGGCCTTTTTCTTCCTCGGACAGCAAGGGAGTTTGCCCAGGTTCATGCACGGATCGCCGCTTCTTTTCATACCGGCGCT